>OHQI01000380.1_pt1 | contig 10805 bp, 7 predicted proteins | sample 1577911 | NCBI WGS metagenome assembly OHQI01 (sample SAMEA3879502, study PRJEB24766) | human gut metagenome | biome: human-associated habitat; feature: feces | place: USA | collected 1985/1987
GAAAGCCGGTGACGACGTCGATGAGCGTTTTCATGGCCACGCTCGACAGCAGCGACAGCGCCGTGCCGAGGATGCCGAGCAGAATATGGATGCCGACGACGGCGCGGTAGCGGCGGATGTAGGTGAACATCCACTTTGCCTCCCGCCACATCTCACGCAGAGAACCGTCGCGCACCTTTTGTCGGATTTTCCCCGTCATGGCCATACGTCTCGTCCCGTCCCGCGGATTTGCCCGGTCCCTCCCGGAACACAGGCATAGTCATACAGAATGTATTGTAACATAATTCTGCGGTTTTCCACAATATCCGATTGATACATCTTTTCTGGAATAAGCGGTTGTTTTTGCGCTTTTTTGTAAAAAAGCGGCCGGAGCGAAGCTCCGGCCGCAAATGCGTTCCGTAATGGTCGATATCAGCAGGTTTCCTCGAACTCCACCGGCAGGCCGGTGAGGTAGCGCCGCACCATGTCGAAGGCGTGGTTGGCCGCCGCATGCTTGATGCGCACACGGCCCCACTTGTCCTTATGCAGCGTGCGGTGGAAGGTGCCGTCCGGCGTGGCGAGAGCCACGAAGAGCGTGCCGACGGTGTGCACCCCGTCGCCGTCCGGGCCGGCAAGGCCCGTGATGCTCAGCGCGAGGTCGGTGCCGAAGGCGGCGCGCACGTGCTCGGCCATCGCGGCCGCGACCTCGGGGCTGACGGCGCCGCAGCGCGCGATGAGCGCGGGGTCGACATCCAGCAGGCGGGTCTTGGCCGCGTCGTTATAGGCGATGATGCCGCCGGCAAACATCGCCGACGCACCCGGCACGTTTGTGAGCATATCGCCGAGCAGACCGCCGGTGCAACTGTCGGCCACGGAGATGGTCTTGTGCTGCGCGAGCAGGAGCTCGGCCGCGCACGTCTCGATGTTCGGCGTGTCGACGCCGTAGGCGAAGGCGCCGAGCTCGCGCTGCACGCGCGCAAGGCACGGAGCGATCATGGTCTCAGCCTCGGCCTCCGTGGGGGCCTTGGCCGTGACGCGCACGAGGCACTCGCCCTCCTTGGCATAGGGCGCGAGGGTGGGATTTTGCATCTCGTTCATGAGATCGCGCAGCTGGTACTCCATCGTACCCTCGCCGATGCCGAAGATCTTGACGCTGTGCGAGACGATGATCCCGTCCCCGCGCGCGGCGAGCAGCGGGCGCACGCGGTAGCGCAGCAGCGGCTCACACTCCAGCGGCGGGCCGGGCAGCATGATGACGAGGCAGCCGTCGGCCTCGAACGCGCAGGCCGGGGCCGTGCCCCAGTCGTTTTGCAGCACGGTGCAGCCGCGCGGCAGCATGACCTGCTGCAGGTGGTTTTCGGTCATGTAGGCGTGGCGCTCGCGGTACAGACCGCGCAGGCGGTCCTCCTCGGCCTTATTAAGCTCGAGCGGGATGCCGAACGCGCCGGCCACGACCTCCTTGGTCAGGTCGTCGCACGTGGGGCCGAGGCCGCCGGTCGTGATGATGAGGTCGGCGCGCGTGCGGGCAAGCTGCACCGCCTGCTCGAGCCGCGCGCGGTTATCGCCGACGACGGTCTGCCAGTAGACATTGATGCCCAGCTCCGAGAGCAAGCGCGCGACCGCCGCCGCGTCGGTATTGATGGTGTCGCCGAGGAGCAGTTCGGTGCCGACGGCAATGAGTTCTGCATTCATAAATCGATCCGGATCCTTTCAATTCCGTCCACTGCCTCGCGCACGAGCGCGTCGATGTCGAGCGCGGCCTCCGCCTCCGCGACCTCCGCCACGGTCGGGCGGGTCTTGGGGTGGCGCGGGGTAAAGACCGTGCAGCAATCCTCATACGGGAGGATGGATGTGTCAAATGTGCCGATCTCGCGCGCGATCTTCACGATATCGCGCTTATCCATGCCGATGAGCGGCTGGAGCACGGGCAGGTGCGTCACAGCCTGCGTGCAGGCCATGGCCTCCATGGTCTGGCTGGCGACCTGACCGAGATTTTCGCCGGTGACGATGGCCTTGCACTCGTTGTGCGCGGCGATGTCCTCGGCGATGCGCATCATGAACCGGCGCATGATGAGCGTGAAGTACTCCTCCGGGCAGGCGCGGCGGATCTCCTCCTGGATGTGCGTGAAGGGCACGATCTGCAGCGTCATGCGGCCGGTATAGGCCGTGAGCTCTTTGGCCAGCGAGAGGACCTTCTCCTTGGCGAGCTCCGACGTGTACGGGAAGGAGAAAAAGTGCACCGGGACGAGGCGCACGCCGCGCTTTGCGATCATGTACGAGGACACGGGGCTGTCGATGCCGCCGGACAGCAGCGTCACGGCCGCGCCGTTGCAGCCGACGGGCATGCCGCCCGCCGCCTCGACGGCCTGCGCGTGGACATACGCCGCCTGCTCGCGCACCTCGAGGCGCACGGTCAGCTCCGGGTCGTGCACGTCGACGACCGTATCGGGAAACGCCTCGGCGAGCTCGCCGCCGACGTACTGCGACAGCTCAATGCTCGTCATGGGAAAGCGCTTGTCCGAGCGCTTGGTCTCCACCTTGAAGCTGTGCGCCGCCGTCATCGCGTCGTGCAGGTACATCTTGGCAAGGGCCGTGATGGCGTCCTTGTCCTTCTCGCAGGCGGCCGCGCGCGTGATCGTCGCGATGCCGAATACCTTGCGCACGGCGTCATACGCCGCGTCGAGGTCGGCCGCGTCGTCGGCGGCCTCAATGTACAGCGCCGACTGCAGATACGTCACGCGGAAGTGGCCGATGGGTTTGAGCCGGCGCTTGACGTTTGCGACCAGCCTCTCTTCAAAATAGTGCTTGTTGAGGCCCTTGAGGAAGATCTCTCCGGGCTTGCACAGCAGCAGATCCTTCATAAATCGTTCGTTCCTTTTCTTTCAGGATATCACAGGCAGCGCTCGATGAGCGTGATGAACACACCGACCGACCACGCGCCGAGCCACACGAGCAGCAGACACACAAGCACGCCGAGGATCAGCCCGATGAGCGAGCAGACATAGCCGACCGTGCGCGGCGTGCCGTTGAAGCCGAGGCTCTTGGCGCGGGAGGCATAGATCAGGCCGATGATGCCCGTGACGACCGAGCCGAGCGCCGTGTAGCCGAAGATGAGCAGCGCGCACGAGACGATGCCGAGCACCATGGCGACGGTGGCCTCATGCTTGCCGGGCTGCGGTCCGGGCGGCTGGTACCAGTTGGGGTTGTAGTTGTAGTTATTGTTGTACATGACGAAGCTCCCTTCTGTCGGGTGCGGCCGCCGGGCTCACGGCTCGGCGACGGAAAAGTCATACGTGCGGTACTGGATGGCCTCGGCCAAGTGCGCAAGGCCGATGGTCTCCGCCCCGTCGAGGTCGGCGATCGTGCGCGCGACGCGCAGGATGCGGTCATAGCTGCGGGCGGTGAGGGCCATGCTGTCAAACGCCTGGTGCATGAGCTGCTCGCACTCGGGCGAGAGCGCGCAGAACTCCGCAAGGGCGCGCGGGCCCATGTGGGCGTTCGTCGTGGTGGTGTCGTCCCCGTAGCGGGCGCGCTGCACGGCGCGGGCGGCGTTGACGCGCGCGCGGATGGCGCGCGACGGCTCCCCGGCCGAGGGCTCCGTGAGCTCGTCGAACTCCAGCGCCGGGACCTCGACAATGATGTCGATGCGGTCGAGCAGCGGGCCGGACACGCGCGCATGATAGCGGCGCACGTCGCGCGGCGAGCAGCGGCAGCGCCCGGAGGGGTGCCCGTACCAGCCGCACTTGCAGGGGTTCATGGCGCACACGAGCATGAAGCGGCTCGGATACGTCACGGAGCCGGTCGCACGCGAGATGGTGATGCTGCCGTCCTCGAGCGGCTGGCGCATCGTCTCGAGCACGGCGGGCGAAAACTCCGGCAGCTCGTCGAGAAAGAGCACGCCGTTATTCGCCAGGCTCATCTCGCCCGGCTGCAGTGCGCTGCCGCCGCCGGACATGGCGACGTTCGACACCGTGTGGTGCGGCGCGCGAAACGGCCGGATGCGCACGACGGGATCGTCCGGCGTCGTGAGACCGAGGACGGAGTAGATCTGCGTGGTCTCGATCATTTCGGCGCGGTTCATCGCGGGCAGAATGGTCGGCAGGCGCTTGGCGAGCATGGACTTGCCCGCGCCCGGCGGGCCGATGAGCAGGATGTTGTGCCCGCCGGCAGCGGCCACCTCGAGCGCGCGCTTGACGTTCTCCTGCGCCTTGACCTCGGCAAAATCGACCGGGAAACGCGGCTCAGTCTCGAGCTGCGGAGAGGCCATGGGCGCGATGGGCTTCTCCCCGCGCAGATGGTGCACGAGCTGGGCAATGTTCTCGACCGGGTAGACGGTCACCCGGTCGGCAAAGGCGGCTTCGGCCGCGTTGCCCGCCGGGACATAGAGCTCCTTGAGGCCGATCTGCTCGGCCGCGAGCGCCATCGTGAGCGCGCCGGTGACGGGGCGGATCTCCCCCGCGAGGCTCACCTCGCCGAAAAACGCCGCCGTGGCCGGCGGCTGGCGGATCTCCCCCGTGGCGCACAGGATGCCAAGCAGCACCGGCAGGTCGTAGAGCGTGCCGGCCTTGCGCGTGTCCGCCGGGGCAAGGTTCACCGTCAGGCGGCTGACCGGGAACTTCATGCCGTTGGTCTTGATGGCGCTGCGCACGCGCTCGCGCGCCTCCTTGACGGCCGCATCCGGCAGGCCGACGATGTCAAACCCCGGCAGGCCATTGGACACGTGGCACTCCACGCTGACCGCGTAGCCGGTCACGCCCCGGCAGCCGAGGGACTGGATTTTGGACAGCAAGCCGCTCGCCTTCTTTCACGGACGATGCCCCGGCGTTCGGCCGGGGCGCCATCACATTTTTTCTTACGCTTCGGTATCGGGCTCCGTGTCGCCGACGACGGCGATGTGCAGCTCCTCAAGCTGGTGCGGCTCGACGGTGCCGGGCGCGCCCATCATGACGTCCTGCGCGTTCTTGTTCATCGGGAACGGAATGATCTCGCGGATGCAGTCCTCGCCCGCAAGGAGCATGACCATGCGGTCCACGCCCGGGGCAATGCCGGCGTGCGGGGGCGCGCCGTAGCAGAAGGCGTTGTACATAGCCGGGAACTTGGCCTTGACATCGTCCTCGCCGAGGCGCACGAGCTCGAACGCCTTGACCATGATCTCGGGGTCGTGGTTACGCACCGCGCCGGAGCTGAGCTCGACGCCGTTGCACACGAGGTCATACTGGTAGGCGTAGATATCGAGCGGGTCGACCTCGCCGCGCTCGGCTTTTTCGAGGATCTCGAGGCCGCCGTTCGGCATCGAGAACGGGTTGTGGCAGAACTCCAGCTCGCCGGACTCCTCGCCGATCTCGTACATTGGGAAGTCGACGATCCAGCAAAATTCGTACCGCTCGGTGTCCATGTGGCCCGGCACGGCCGCGCCGAGCTTCGTGCGCAGCACGCCCGCCGTCTTCTGCGCGGCGGTCTTTTTGCCGGCCGTCACGCCGACGAAGCAGCCCGGCTTCAAGCCGAGGGCCGCGGTGATCTCGGCCGTCTTGTCCGTGAGGAACTTGGCGATGCCGCCGGCGAAATTGCCCTGCTCATCGACCTTGAACCAGTAGGGCTTGCTGCCGGCCTGCACCTCCACGTCGGCGCAGAGCTTGTCAATGGCCTTGCGCGCCATGGTGCAGTCGGGCACGACGACGGCCTTGACCGTGTTGCCCGCGGCAAAGGGCGCAAAGTCGCTGCCGGCGACAAGCGCCGTCATGTCCTGCACGGTCAGGTCGATGCGCAGGTCGGGCTTGTCGGAGCCGTAGGTCTCCATCGCATCACGATAGGAGATGCGGCGGAAGGGCGCCTCGGACGCAATGTCATACTTGCCGTACTTGGCGAAGATCGGCGGGAGCACGTCCTCGAGCACGGCAAAGACGTCGTCCTGCGTGGCGAAGGCCATCTCCATGTCGAGCTGATAGAATTCGCCGGGGCTGCGGTCGCCGCGGGCGTCCTCGTCGCGGAAGCACGGGGCGATCTGGAAATAGCGGTCGAAGCCCGCCGTCATGAGCAGCTGCTTGAACTGCTGCGGCGCCTGCGGCAGGGCATAGAACTTGCCGGGGTGCTTGCGTGCGGGCACGAGATAGTCGCGCGCGCCCTCGGGGCTGGAGGCCGTGAGGATGGGCGTCGTGATCTCGAGGAAGCCGTGCGCGGTCATGGCGGCGCGCAGCGCGGCCACCACCTGGCAGCGGAGGATGATGTTCTGCTTGACGGCGGGGTTGCGCAGGTCGAGATAGCGGTACTTCAGGCGCAGCGCCTCGTCGGCGTCGCGGCTGCGGTTGATCTCGAACGGCAGCTCGTTGTAGCGGCAGCGGCCGAGCACCTCGATCTTCGTAGGCACGACCTCAATGTCGCCGGTGGGCTGCTTGGGGTTTTTGCTCGCGCGCTCGCGCACGGTGCCCTCCACGGCGATCGTGGACTCCTTGTTGAGCGCCTTGACGACCTTCATCATGTCCTCGGTCTCGATGACGACCTGGGTCGTGCCGTAAAAATCGCGGACGACGACGAAGGCAAAATTCTGCCCGACCTCGCGGACATTTTCCATCCAGCCGACGATGCGGACCTGCTCGCCGGCGTTTTCGAGCCGCAGCTCGTTGCAAGTGTGTGTGCGGGACTGAAACATACTCCTGATTCCCTTTCTTTCTATCGAATATCGCCTCCGGCGGTGCGGCGGCGGTGGGTTGACCGGGTTACGGCTCGCGCAGAATTGCGCCGGCGCTGCGGCGCGCGATCTCCGCGCGGATGGTCTCGAGCGCGGTCTCCTGCGTCACGGCCTCCTGCACGCCGGTGGCCATGTTCTTGAGCGCGCAGACATGCTGCGCGATCTCATCCTCGCCGAGGAAGATCACAAACGGGATGCCGAGCTTGTCGGCATAGCCGATCTTGGCCTTGAATTTCTTCTTCTCGCTGTAAAGCTGCACGCGCAGGCCGCCGGCGCGCAGCATGGACGCCAGCGCCACGGCCGCGGACAGGTCGTCCGTCATCGGCAGGATGAGCACGTCCGCCGGCGCAGTGAGCACGGCGTCGGAGATCATGTTCTGCTCCTGCAGGATGTAAAACAGGCGCGTCAGGCCGATGGAGATGCCGACGCCGGGCAGGGACTTGTTCGTATAGTACCCCGCGAGGTCATCATAGCGGCCGCCGGAGCAGATGCTGCCGACCTCGGGATGGTCGAGCAGGACGGTCTCGTACACCGTGCCGGTGTAGTAATCGAGGCCGCGCGCGATCGTGAGGTCGAGCTCGAAGTTCTCCTCCGGGACGCCGAACGCAGGCAGGTAGCCCACGACGGTGCGCAGCTCGTCCAGGCCGGTGTCAAACGTCTCGTTCCGGCCGCGGTACTGCTCAAGGAAGGCAAGCTTGTCCGCGCTCGTGCCCGGGCAGGCGATGAAGCGCAGGATCTCGTCTGCCTGGTCGCTCGTGACACCGCAGGTATCGGTGAGCAGCGCGCGCACCTTGTCCGCGCCGATCTTGTCGAGCTTGTCGATGGTGCGCAGCACGTCGCCCGCCTGCTCGCTCAGGCCGAGGATGGCGAAAAAGCCGTTGAGCACCTTGCGGTTATTCACGCGGATGCGGAACCGGTGCAGGCCCAGGCGCGTGAACGTGTCGTAGATGATGGCCGGGATCTCGGCCTCGTTCAAAATATCGAGCGCACCGTCGCCGATGATGTCGATATCCGCCTGATAAAACTCGCGGAAGCGGCCGCGCTGCGCGCGCTCGCCGCGCCAGACCTTGCCGATCTGATAGCGGCGGAACGGGAAGGTAAGCTGGCCGTAGTTGGCCGCGACGTACTTCGCCAGCGGCACCGTAAGGTCAAAGCGCAGGGCGAGGTCGCTGTCGCCCTTCGTGAAGCGGTAGATCTGCTTTTCCGTCTCGCCGCCGCCCTTGGCCAGCAGCACCTCGGCCGCCTCGATGGCGGGCGTGTCGAGCGGGGTGAAGCCGTAGCGGGCGTAGGTCTCGGCCAGAACGGCGCGCATTTTGTCCATCTGCACCTGCTTGTCCGGCAGCAGCTCCATGAAGCCGGACAGGGTGCGGGGTTTGATCTTGTCCATGGTGATGATGATTCCTTTCGGGCTTACGATTTCTTTTTCGGGTTGACGATGTCGCGCCAGTCGAGGTCGCCGCGGTTCAGGCCCAGGATGAGCACTTCGGCCGTGGCCACGTTGCTGGCAAACGGGATCTGCCGCTGGTCGCACAGGCGCGCCATGCGGTTGACCTCGTCAAAATGGCCGCTCTCCGCGTCGCAGAAAAACAGCACGAGGTCGATCTCGTTATACGCGATGCGGGCGTCGAGCTGCTGGCACCCCTGCGAGGAGTGCAGGTAGGTGCGGATATTCAGGCCGGTGGCTTCGGAGATGAGCCGCCCGGTCGTAAACGTCGAGCTCAGGTCGTGCTTGGCCAGGATGCCGCAGTATGCGATGCAGAACTGGACCATGAGTTCTTTCTTGCCGTCGTCAGCGATCAGTGCAATGTTCATGTGGTTAACTCCTCTCTGTCTGGTCAGCGGCCGTCACTGCAGCAGCGAGAGCTCGCTCTCGGGGGCAGTGTTGACGGTCTTGACGGTAAAATATGCGTCGAGAAAATCGCGCGCGATGGAGGCGATGGAAGCGCCGGCGCTGCCGTGCTCCACAACGACCGCCACGGCAACCTTGGGATTGTCATACGGTGCGTAGCAGATGAAAATGGCGTTGTTGACCTGGTTATCGCCCAGCTGGGCGGTGCCGGTCTTGGCGGCGACCTTCACGCCGTAGTCGCCGAAAGTCTCATACGCGCTGCCGGCGCGGTCATTGGCGACGAGGTACATGCCCTTTTGCACGGCGGCCCAGTTATAGTCGCTGGTCTCGACGGTGCTGAGCACCTCGGCCTGATTTTCATAGATGAGCTTGCTGCCGTCGTAGCTGCGCACGCTCTTGAGGATGGACGCGCTGTGGCGCGTGCCGCCGTTGGCGATCGTGGCGCAGTACTCCGCCAGCTGCAGCGGCGTGAACAGGCTGTACGACTGGCCGATGGCCGCCTGTAGCGAGTCGCCGACGTACCAGTTCGTGTTCTCGAGCTTTTTCTTCACGGTCTCCGTAGCCATCTGGCCGGTGCTCTCCGGCAGCTCGATGCCGGTGTGCTCGCCGAGGCCGAAGGCTGCGGCATAGCGCGCGAGCGTGTCGATCGGCAGGCTGTCGCCGACGGTGTAGAAGAAGATGTTGCACGAGTCGCGGATGGCCTCGGTGACGTTGTCATTACCATGTGTGACGCCGGAGGAGGCGATCCAGCACTTGGGCGCGTAGCCGGTGTCCTCATACTTGCGGAACGTGCCGGTGCACTGGATGCGCGTGCCGGTGGTGATGATGCCCTCGGTCAGGCCGGCGATGGCCGTGCAGGGCTTAAACGTCGAGCCGGGCGAATACTGACCCAGCAGCGCGCGGTTGAACAGCGGCTGGTTGTCCGACTCGGAGACGGCCTTGTAATTCTCCTCGCTCTGGAAGAGCGTCTGCAGGTCGAACGTCGGGTAGTTGGCGATGGCCAGCGGCTGACCGGTGGCAACGTCGACCGCGACGAGCGCGCCGCCGCCGACGGCGTCGCTGGTTTCCGTCGACTTCGACTTCATGTTCTCGATGCCCTTGGTCAGCGACTGCTCGGCAGCCGACTGCAGATCGAGGTCGATCGTGAGGCTGACCTGATCGCCCGGCTCGGGCTCGGTGGTATACGTCGTGCCGGTGACGGTGCCGGCCGCGTTTTTCGTGACGATGGCCGTGCCGTTCTTGCCGTGGAGATATTTTTCAAAGGCAAGCTCCGCCCCGTCCTTGCCGACGGTCGCGCTCATGGGGTAGTCCTGGGTCTTGTAGGTGGTGTATTCCTCGGCAGTCATCAGGCCCGTGTAGCCGAGCAGGTGCGCCGCGAGATTCGTGTGGTACTGGCGCGTATAGGACACCGCGACCTCGAAGCCCGGAACGTTATTTTCCTTCAGGGACGTGATGAGCTCCATGCTCGCGTCCTTGACGAACACATAGTCCGGCAGGTAGAGCTTATCGATGTAGCGCGTCTTGATCGAGTAGCGCAGGCCGGCGATGATGCGCATATCAGTCGCGGAATAGTTGTTGTTGATCTCAAACTTCTCGCGGCAGTAGCTCATGAGCTCCACGGCCGTGGCCTCATCGTCGAGGCCGGCGTATTTGAGAAAGCCCTTGAGCTGCGTGCGCTGCGTGTCGTTCATGTCCGTATATTCAAACGGGGGCGCGGCCGTGACCGGCAGCTCGTCGACATACGTGTCGCCGCAGGCGGCGACGGTGCGCGCCATCTGCAGGAGGATGCCGTTCGGGTCATCCTGCTCAAAGAGGTCGTCGGGGTTGAAGATGAGGTTATTGCAACTGGTGTTCGACACGAGCACGCGGCCGTAGCGGTCGAGGATGCTGCCGCGCGCAGCCTCCACGGTCTGGGAGCTGGCGACGCTGTTGCGGTTTTCCTCATAGTACGCCTTGCCGTCGACGATCTGCAGCTTATAGAGCGCGACGACGAACACGATCACGAGCAGCACGAGGAAGCCCGCGAGCGCGGCGACGCGGCCGGGTTTGATGGGTTTTTCCATAGCGAAGATCCTTTCGGGGGTCGGGCGCGCCGAAAAACTCAGCGCAGGGCACGCCGGCGATGAAACGCACGGCTGATATAGTAATACGGAACGGCGAGCGGCAGCGAAAACACGCTCTGCCCCAGCGCCACAGCCAGCAGCCGCCAGAACGACGCGCCGTGGAAGATCCACAGCCGGAACATCTGGCAGAAGGCCGTGAGCAGAAACGCAGCCAGACACGTCACGAGAA
>OHQI01000382.1_pt1 | contig 10779 bp, 6 predicted proteins | sample 1577911 | NCBI WGS metagenome assembly OHQI01 (sample SAMEA3879502, study PRJEB24766) | human gut metagenome | biome: human-associated habitat; feature: feces | place: USA | collected 1985/1987
ATAAAACCACAGGTGTTAACGATCATCAGGTCGCTGTCTTCAATGCGCTGCACGATTTGAAATCCGTTTTCACTTAATTTTTCTAATAACAATTCGCCGTCGACCTGGTTCTTTGGGCAGCCCAATGAGATCATGCCGACTTTATAAGTATTTTTCATCTTCCAGTTGTTCCAAGGCGGCCTGAATATCGTGATAGCCGAACCCGCGCCGTGCCAGCGCAGCCATCACCTTTTGCCGTCCGTCTTCTTGCTGTAATTTTCTGCTGTATTTGCGCAGGATCAAGTCCTTTGCAGTTTGCACATTGTCCGGCGCCTGCTCTGCAAAGGCACGGTCAATGATCTCACGGTCAATCCCCCGCTTTTGGCACTCCTGCCGTGCGTGGTATGCCGAGCATTTTTTATCTTCAATCAGGTGGCGCACCAGTCGTTGCGCATATTTCTCGTCGTCCAGATAACCGGCATCCAGCATTTTTGCCACCGCTTTGTCCGCAGCGTCCGAGTCTGCGGTGCGCAATAATTTGTCCCGCAGTTCCTTAGCGGAATGATCCCGGTGAGACAGCAGCTCCACCGCTTTGTTCAGCGCCTTGCGCTCGTTGATCTGCTGCACCAAGCGCTGCCAATCGTCCTCGCTGATCTCCGTACCATCCGGCAGGTAATGCTCTGCCCAAAAGGTGGTGCTGGTGGTGATTTGGTATTCATCATCCAACAGCAGGTGCACCTTGGTGCCTCGCCCCAGTTGATGGGTCAGGCGCATTACTCGTCGTCATCCTCTACGGCAATGTCCAACTTGGCGCGGGCTGCCGCACGGGTCTGGCGGGCTGTGCTCTCCTCAGTCGGCGCCGCGTCCGTATCCGCCTTAGGCGCTGCTTTCGGCTGATATTTTTTGTCAGAAGTAGCCTGCACCTCGGCAATCTTTTCTTTAATCTCCTGCTCCAGCTGGGCCGCAAACTCCGGCTCGTCCTTGATCAGCTGCTTTACATTGTCACGCCCCTGTCCAAGTCGGCGATCACCGTAAGAGAACCAAGAGCCGCCTTTCTTGATTACGCCGTACTCTACGCCCAGATCCAGGATCTCGCCCTCTTTGCTGATGCCGGTGCCGTACATAATATCAAACTCGGCAGAACGGAACGGTGGAGCCACCTTGTTCTTTACGATCTTCACTTTCGTGCGAGAGCCGATAAACTGATTGTCGGAATTCTTCAGTTGCTCGCCCTTGCGCACATCAATGCGCATAGAGGCATAGAACTTCAGCGCACGACCGCCGGGGGTGGTTTCGGGGTTGCCGTACATCACGCCGACCTTCTCGCGCAGCTGGTTGATGAAGATGACGATGCAGTTTGTCTTGGAGACGGTGCCTGCCAGCTTGCGCAGAGCCTGCGACATCAGACGGGCCTGCAGACCGACAAAGGCCTCGCCCATCTCGCCCTCGATCTCGGCGCGGGGCGTCAGAGCAGCGACAGAGTCGACGACGACGACGTCAATGGCGCCGGAGCGGACGAGGGCATCTGTGATATCGAGAGCCTGTTCGCCGGTGTCCGGCTGGGAAACGAGCATGGAGTCGATGTCTACGCCGATGGCGGCCGCATAAACGGGATCGAGCGCGTGCTCGGCGTCCACAAAGGCAACCTCGCCGCCGCGCTTCTGGGCCTCTGCCAAAACGTGCAGGGCAAGCGTCGTCTTACCGGAGGATTCCGGACCGTAGATCTCAACGATACGGCCGCGGGGCAGGCCGCCGATGCCGAGGGCAGCGTCCAGTGCAAGGGAGCCGGTGGGGATGGCATCCACGTTCATCTCCGGACGGTCGCCCAGACGCATGACGGCGCCCTTGCCATAGTTTTTCTCGATCTGGTGCAGCGCGGTCTCCAACGCTTTTTTCTTGTCGTCTGCGGGCGCGGGGGCCTCGTAGGCGGGCTTTTTCTGTGCCATGGTCAGCCTTCCTCTCTCTTCCGGGCAAGCACGGCCCGGGTGATGTCTGCGGTGTCTTTTTTCAGCTCCGCGATCTCATAGCCTGCGCGGCGCAGCAGGTCGCACACGGCGGCGTCCTGGCCCATACCGAATTCGAAGCAAAGCCAGCCGCCGGGGTTGAGCGCGGGGGTGAAGTTGCGCACGATGGCGCGGTAAAAATCCAGTCCGTCGTCGCCGCCCCAGAGCGCCAGATGCGGCTCATAGTCGCGGACGGACGGATCGAGCGTCTCCATTTCCGCCGTTGTGACATAGGGCGGGTTCGAGACGATCAGGTCAAAGGTACCGAGAAACGGGGCCGCGGGCTGCCGGACGTCGATCGTCAGGCACTTCACACGGCCGGACAGGCGCTGGCTGCCGACGTTCTGCCGGGCCACGCGCAGCGCGGCAGGGGAGACGTCTCCGAGCGTCACGCGCGCGTCCTTCACGCGGCGGGCGATGGCAAGGCCGATGCAGCCGGAGCCGGTGCACAGATCCAGAATGCGCGGATTCTGCTCGAGAAACAGCGCCTTTTTGATGGCAAGCTCCGTTACGGCCATGGTGTCGTCGCGGGGAATGAGCACGTCGGGCGTGACGGTGAGCGTCATGCCGTAGAAGTCCCATTCACCGAGGATGTAGGGCATGGGCTCTCCTGCCACGCGGCGGCGCACAAAGGACTGCGCCAGCTCACAGATCTCCTCAGAGGCGTAGAGGTCGCGGTCCGAGATCAGCTGCTCTGCCGTTTTGCCGGAGGCCGCGCAGATGAGCTCCCGCGCGACGTTCGAGGCAAACTGGCCCTCTGTGGGCAGCAGGGCGCGGCGGGCGTCGAGATAGAGCTCGGCGTATTTCTTTACCACCGGTCCTCGCCCTCCTTTTCCGGCAGAACGAGCGTCAGCGCCTCGATGCCGACCTCCAGCATGGAGTCGTCCGGCTCGTTTGTCGTCAGGTACTGCAGCCACATGCCGGGAGCGGACAGCGCGCGCGTCAGCCAGTTGTCATGGCGGCCGACGAGACGGTTGAATTCATAGCTGATGCCGACGACGATCGGCAGGAGCAGGAGCTTCAGCACCACGCGCACGAGGGCCTCGAGCCAATGCGAGGTGATGCCCGCCGTGATCGGCCGCAGCAGCGGCGTGGCAAGGGAAAAGACCAGAATGGAGACGATCATCACGACGAACAGGAAGCTTGTGCCGCAGCGCGGGTGCAGGCGGGTCATTTTGCGCGCGTTTTCGACCGTCAGGGGGAGCTTAGCCTCGTAGCAGCGGATGGTCTTATGCTCCGCGCCGTGATAGGAGAAGACGCGGCGCATGTCCTTCATGCGGGACACGAGGAACATGTAAGCAAGGAAGATCACGATGCGCAGCAGGCCCTCGAGCAGGTTGCGCACGATCTCATTCGTGGTGACAAAGCGGTTCAGAAACGAGCCGAGCAGCGACGGCAGCACGAAGAACAGCGCGATGGAGAACGCCAGTCCGAGCACGACGGAGAACGTGATGAGCGCGTTCTGCGCCTTCTCGGAGGACAGGCGCTTTTCCAGCCAGGCCTCAAAACGGCCGGGCTCCTTGCCTTTTTCGTCCTCGTCCTCCTCCGCAAAGAAATCCGCGGAATACATGAGGGCGGAAACGCCGGTCTTCATGGATGTGCAGAAATTGAAGATGCCGCGGATGAACGGCAGCTTCTTCGGCGACCACTTCTGCGAGAGCTTCCGCGGCTCGACCTTGCGCTGCAGGCCGTCCTTCGTGCGGACGACAACGGCGGATTTCTCCGGGCCGAGCATCATAATGCCCTCGATGAGGGCCTGCCCGCCGATCATGGTCTTGAATTGTTCCTGCGGCTGCTGTGTGTTCTTTTTTGCCATGTGTTTCCTTTCTATTGCTCTGCAATGGGGAGCCGGATGGTGACGACCGCGCCGCCGCCCTCGGCATTGGCGATGTCGAGCACGCCGTTGTGCATCGTAACGATCTCTTCGCAGACCGCAAGGCCGATGCCGCTGCCGCGCGCCTTGGAGGCGCCCTTGTAGAATTTCTTTTTCACAAGCGGCAGCTCCTCTTCGGGAATGCCGGGGCCGAAGTCGCGGATGCGGATGACGACGGAGTCCTGCCCATCTGCGTTCTCCCGGCAGATCTCGGCCGTGATCCTGCCGCCCTCGCCGCCGTGCTTGGCGGCATTGTCCAGAATATTCAGGAAGACCTGCTTCATCCGCGCCGGATCGCAGGGAATCTCCGGGATATCGTCGTCATTTTCCAGATAGTCCAGCACGATGCCCTCCTGCCGCAGGCGGGAGCCGTACATGAACACGGTGTCCTCGAACTCCGTGCGCAGGTCGCACGGCACGACGTTCAGGGTAAAGCGGCCGTCCTGAAGGCGGGTGAACTCCAGCAGCTCCTCGACCATGTCCGTCAGGCGGGCGGCCTCGCGCTGGATGATGCTCAGGCCGCGGCGGGCCTCGGCGCTGTCAACGCCCGTTCCGGCGGAAAGAAGCGTTTCGCTCCAGCCGCTGATGGCCGTGAGCGGGGTGCGCAGCTCATGCGAGACGGACGAGACGAACTCGGACTGCATTTTCTCTGCGCGGCTGATCTTTTCAGACATTTCGTTGATGGTGTCCGTCAGCTCGCCGATCTCGTCGTCGGACTTCCGCGGGATCTGCACGCCATAGCTGCCGGTGGAGATGCGCTTGGCCGTGGCGGTCAGCTCCTGCACCGGGACAAGGATGGATTTGACAAAGTAGCGGCCGCTGACATAGACAACGAGCAACACGATCAGGCCGACAAGCGCGGCGCACAGGCTGAAGAGCATGATCTGCCGGTCGGCGCGGCGCAGGCTCGTGACATAGCGCAGCACGCCGATGACCTCGCCGTTTGTATAGATGAGCGGGCTGGAGACGGCCATGATGCGCTCACCGGTCGCGGGATTTGTTCCGGTGTAGGACGCGATGGCCTTCGTCTCGATGGCCTCACGGATGTCGGACGTCACACCGGCCATGCCGGAGTACACGCCGAAGGACGAGGCGACGATGCGGTTGTTCGTGTTGACGAACTGCAGCTCCATCTGGTCCTTCGAGTCAAAGCTCTGGGCGAATTTTGCGCAGGACTGGTAATATTCGTTGTAGCTCTGGCGGACGTAGTTGTCGAAAAAGCTCGTGCTCGTGCGCGCCTTGGCCTCCATCCCGGCCTCCATGCTGGAGTAGTAATAGGCTGCGACCATGATCGAAAGCGCGATCACGCAGAGAAGCACGATGGCAAACAGAATGCTCAGCGTATTGCGCAGCCAGCGCTTCTGCAGGCCGCTGTTTCGTTTCATGGCGGTTCCTCCCGGGCTTACAGGCCCCATTTATACCCGTAGCCCCAGACCGTGGTGATGTAGGTCGGGTTTGCGGTGTTATCCTCGATCTTGATGCGCAGGCGGCGGATGTTCACATCCACGATCTTGAGCTCACCGTCATAATCGCGGCCCCAGACCGAGGTGAGAATGTCTTCCCGCGACAGGGCGCGGCCGGGGTTCTGCATGAACAGCTGCAGAATGGCGAACTCCACCTGCGTGAGCTTGATGCGGCGGCCGCTCTTTTCGAGCGTGCGGTTGCGCAGGTTGAGCGTGAACGGCTCGTGGACGATGACTTCGGGATCGGCCTCGGCCGCGCCGCCGATGCGGCGGTAGAGCGCGTCGATGCGCGCCGTCAGCTCGGCGGGGGAGAAGGGCTTGGTGACATAGTCGTCCGCGCCGGTCATAAGGCCCGTGACCTTGTCCATCTCCTGCGTGCGCGCCGTGAGCATGATGATGCCGATGGCCTTGTTCGTCGCACGGATGCTGCGGCAGACCTCGAAGCCGTCGATATCCGGCAGCATGATGTCCAGAATGGCCACGCCGGTGTCCGGGTTTTCCTTCAGGCGCTCAAGCGCCTCGCGGCCGGTCCCGGCCTCGATGGCCTCATAGCCCGCCCGCTTGAGATTGATGACGACGAAGCTGCGGATGCTGACCTCGTCCTCCAGAATCAGTACCTTTTTCATGCTTCTCTCCTTTTCCTGCCTTCCGCCGAGCGGCGGAGACTGCAACGGGGATCGGTCAGGACGTTGTAACGTCGCCGGTCTTCCAGTCGTTCTGAATAAAATGGAATTGCGTGCGGATGGCATCGGCCGTGATGCCGAGCGCCACGGCGCGGCGTGCCAGACGGCAGACATAGACCGTCTCGCCCTTCTGCGTCAGGACCTGCCAGCCGTCTCCAAGTGCGCTGAGGTCCGATGCGGACAGGGCGGCAATCGTCAGAAGCTCCTCAGTGCTGCCGCCGGCTTCCCACAGAAAGCGGTAGCCGAGCGTGCTGCCTGCCACGGCGCTGCGTGTGAGCACGAGGTGCTCCTGCCACAACGTCGGGATCTGCAGATACCAGCCGCCCGTGTGGCAGTGGAATGTCAGCAGCTTCTCGTCCCGGGAACCGTCGAGCTGCAGATTATACCAGCTGACAAGGTACTGATCCTGCGAGCTGGCATCATAGTCGAGCGACGGCATGGGGCAGAGCATCGGCAGCTCGATCAGGCCGTCCTTGTCGATGTCGCCGCCGTAAATGTAGTAATCACGCAGGGTCTGCACATCGGTGTTGGCGTCCTCCGAGCGGGAGAGGTTGGTGAACACCCCGTCGCGGAAGACGAAAATATCTGTGATCAGGCTGCCGTCGCTGTACTCCGAGGCGACGAAGACCGCTGCGACGTTCCGGCACATATAGCCCGTCAGAATGCGCTTGACGGACGAGACAGCCACAGACATCGAGACCTCGCGCTCACGCTTGAGCTGACCGTCGGCCCAGCAGTACAGCTCGGCAATACCGTTCTGCGAATCGCCGCCGCTGTGCAGCACAACGATCTCCTGCCGGCTGTCCGCGTCCAGATCGGCCGTGACGAACTCAGCGTATTCCGTGCTCATCAGCTCGGTCAGCGTGCCGCCGCGCAGGGAATAGACATTCATGAGCTGCGGGACCTGATCGCTGATCTGGCGGCCGACGACGAGCTCATAGCCCGGCTGGTCGTCGAACGCAACATAGGAGACATGGTGGAACGCGCTGCCTGCGCCCTGCACGGATGCAGCCAGCGTGAAGGCATCGTTTTGCCGGTCAAAGACATAGATGCCGAGCGGAAGCTCGCCGGTCGTTTTGCAGTAGACGACGGCTTCGTCCTCACCGTCGCCGTCGAGGTCGACCATCTGCACGACCTGCTGGTTATCGCCGGAGACCGGCGGGGCATAGACCGCACCGTCCGGCAGGGCCAATTCGATGGCGTTCTGCAGGTCATAGTATTCCTCTGACTGCTTCGGAACGGCGTAAAGTCCCTCTGCGGGCTCCAGAAAGCACCCGCCGAGCAGCAGGCAGGCCAGCAGCAGGGGAAGGAAGCGGATGCATTTCTTCTTCATCGGGTGCGTTCTCCTTTCGCCGATATTCTCCATCCAATATTATAACATAAATCGTAACCATTGTGTAGTGGGTCTGTCATTTTTGTGGGCAAAATTTCGGCCGGGCCGGGTCATTTCAGCACGACGGAATCCTCACCGAGCAGGGCGCGCAGCTCCTGCAGCATATCGCCGCGCAGGCCGCACTGTGTGCCGCGGCGGACGCCCGTATCCGCAAAATACAGGACGGCCGTCACATTACCGGGGAACATGTTGAGCGTGGCGCGGACCTTGCCGAACAGCGGCGACCGCTCCGACGGCAGGCGCAGATACAGCCGCGAGGCCTGCAGGACCGCCTGCTCCTGCGCAGCGGGGCGCGGCGCGGCGGCCATGGGCGGCGGAGCCTGCTTTGTGAAGGACTCAAGCGGGTCAAAGCGGTTGACCACGAGCTGCGGGGCCTTTTCGTCGCGCACGGAGATGCGGCCCTCCGCCACGACGGCGGCGTTTTCCGTCAGCAGGCTGCCGCTGCGCTCGAGCACGTTCGAGAATGTCAGCAGCTCCATTGCGGCCGTGTCGTCCTCCAGCGTGACATAGGCCATCATGGATCCGTTGCGGGTCGTCTTACGGCGGATCTCCTCGACCATGCCCGCAATGCGGACGTTCTGGCCGTCGTGGAAGAAGCCGTCGTTCTCTTCAAACGACTGCAGGATGCGCAGCACGGGCGTGACGCCCGCCGCGCGCAGCCGCGTGCGGTATTCGTCGAGCGGGTGGCCGGAGAGATACAGGCCGACCGTCTCCTTTTCCATCTGCATGAGCTCCGCCGGGCGCAGCGGGGGAAGCTTCGGCGCGGGGATCTCCGGCATGCCGCCGTCCTCCGGCCCGAAGAGCTGCAGCTGCCCCTCGAGATTGCGGCGGTAGGTGTCCGCCGCGGCGTCGAGCACCATTTCATAAATGGCCAGCATCTGCCCACGGCCCATGCCGAGACCGTCCATCGCGCCGCATTTGATAAGGTTCTCCACGGCGCGCTTGTTGAGGTCCGAGCCCTGCATACGGCGGGCAAAGTCCTCCAGCGAGACAAACGGGCCGTTTTCCGCCCGCTCCGCCATGACCTGGCGGATGAGGCCGCGGCCGATGTTTTTCACGGCCCCGAGGCCGAAGCGGATGCCGTCCGGCTCCACGGTGAACTTATCCTCCGAGGCGTTGATGTCCGGGTGCAGCAGGCGGATGCCCATATCGCGGCAGTCGGCGATGTATCCGGCCGTCTTCGTAGAGTTGTCCAGCACGGATGTCAGCAGCGCCGCCATATATTCGCGGGAGTAATGGCACTTGAGATAGGCCGTGTCATAGGTGACCTTGGCATAGCATACGGCGTGCGCCTTGTTGAAGGCGTAGTTCGCGAAATCCAGGATTTCCTTGTAAATGGCCTCTGCCGCCGTCTCAGACACGCCGTTTGCAATCGCGCCGGGGATGCCGCGCGCGGCATCGCCGTGGACAAACGCCTGCCGCTCGGCGATGATGATCTTTTCCTTCTTTTTGGAAATGGCGCGGCGCATGTTGTCCGCCTGCCCGAGGCTGTAGCCGCCGAGCTTGCGGAAAATCTCGATGACCTGCTCCTGATAGACGATGCAGCCGTAGGTCACGGCGAGGATCGGCTCGAGCTGCGGGCAGAGATAGGTGATGCGCTCCGGGTGGGATTTGTTTTCAATAAAGCGCGGGATGGAGTCCATGGGGCCCGGGCGGTAGAGGGCGACGATGGCGGTGAGGTCCTCGATGGACTGCGGCTTCATGTTGACACATACGCCCGTGATCCCGGCGGATTCCAGCTGGAAAACGCCCGCCGTCTTGCCATCACCCAGCATGGCGAACGTTGCAGCGTCGCCGTCCGGCAGACGCTTGAGATCAAAGTCCGGCTCGCGGCGGCGGATGGCGCGGGCGGCGTCGTCGAGGATCGTCAGATTGCGCAGGCCGAGAAAGTCCATTTTGAGAAGGCCAAGCTCCTCAATGGTCGTCATGGTAAACTGCGTGACGATGGTCTCGTCGTTGCGCGCCAACGGCACATAGTCGCTGACGGGATTTGCCGTGATGACGACGCCTGCGGCGTGCGTCGAGGTGTTGCGGGGCATGCCCTCGAGGCCGCGCGCCGTGTCGACGAGCTTTTTGATACGCTCGTCGCTCTCGACCATTGTGCGCAGCTGCGGCGAGATGCGCAGCGCCTCGTCGAGCGTCATGTGCGGCGTGGCGGGGATCTGCTTGGCCACGGCATCCGTTTCGGCATACGTCAGGTTCATGACGCGGCCGACGTCGCGGATGGCGGCACGGGCGGCCATGGTGCCGAACGTCACGATCTGTGCCACATGGTCCTTGCCGTATTTGCCCATGACGTAGTCGATGACCTCGCCGCGGCGGAGCTGGCAGAAGTCCGTATCGAAATCCGGCATGCTCACGCGCTCCGGGTTCAGAAAGCGCTCGAAGATGAGGTGATACTGCATGGGGTCCATCTCGGTGATGTGCATGCAGTAGGCCGCGATGGAGCCTGCGCCGGAGCCGCGCCCCGGCCCGACCGGGATGCCCTGCTCCTTGGCCCAGCGGATGAAATCCGCCACAATGAGATAATAGTCGACATAGCCCATCTTCTCCACGACGGACATCTCGTATTCCAGCCGCTCACGGTAGCCCGCAGGGGCATCCGGGTAGCGCTCACGGAAGCCCTCATCGCACATGCGGCGGAAATACGTCAGAGAATCGCTCCCGTCCGGAGGCGTGAAGGCGGGCAGATGATAGTGGTTGAATTCAAATTCGACCTTGCAGCGGTCGGCAATGCGCTGTGTGTTTTCCAGCGCCTCCGGCAGGGCGGGGAAGAGGGCGCGCATCTCGTCCTCGGACTTCAGGTAGAACTCCTGCGTCTCAAAGCGCATGCGGTTCGGGTCGTCGAGCGTCTTGCCGGTCTGGATGCACAGCAGCACATCCTGCAGCTCACTGTCCTCGCGCGTGAGATAATGCGCGTCGTTCGTCGCCACGAGCGGAAGGCCCGTCTCCTGCGCGATGCGCAGCAGGCCGCGGTTGACCTCACGCTGCTCCGGAATGCCGTGGTCCTGCAGCTCCAGATAGAAATGCTCCGGGCCGAAAATGCCGGAAAGCTCCAGCGCATAGGCCTTGGCTCCGTCATAGTCCCCGGTGCGCAGCCTACGCGGGATCTCGCCCGCCAGACAAGCCGACAGAGCGATCAGACCCTCGCTGTGCTGCCGCAGCAGGGCAAGGTCTACGCGGGGCTTGCCGTAAAAGCCCTGCAGGAACCCCATGGAGACCAGATAGCTCAGATTGCGGTAGCCCGTTTCGTTTTCGCACAGCAGGACCAGATGGCGCGCGTCATTGTCCACGCCGTGGACGCGGTCTGCTATGGTGCGCGGTGCGACATAGACCTCGCAGCCGATGATGGGCTTGATGCCCTCGGCCTTTGCAGCACGATAAA
>OHQI01000384.1_pt1 | contig 10767 bp, 8 predicted proteins | sample 1577911 | NCBI WGS metagenome assembly OHQI01 (sample SAMEA3879502, study PRJEB24766) | human gut metagenome | biome: human-associated habitat; feature: feces | place: USA | collected 1985/1987
TCTCTGCGTATAATCATGCCAGGGTGCGCGTAAAATACGATTCATTATTTATGGATTTTCGCTAAAGCTCAAAAGCATAAACAAAAATTTTTGTTCTTGCGCCGAGCTTCAGCGAGGCTTTAATTCAGTGGAAATCAATTAATGGAATTATAGGAATCTAACACCTCGGGGGCAGCCCGGGGGTTATTTCAGGCCCCAGGATGAGCGGTCGAGGTTGCGGTAGGAGACTGCCTCGTGCATGTGGATTGCAGAGATGGGGAAATCGGGGTCGGCGGCGGCGATGGTGCGGGCAACCTTGAGAATGCGGTCGTAGGCGCGGGCACTCATGTCGAAGCGCGTCATGGTGGTTTCCAGCACGCGCATGGCCTCGTCGGCGGGGCGTGCCCAGCGGGCTATGAGACGTGGCGTCATCTGGGCGTTGCAGTGCACGCCCGGGGTGTCGGCAAACCGCTGGCTCTGGATTTCGCGCGCACGCACCACGCGCGCACGGATATCGGCCGATTTCTCGCCTGACGCCATCGACTGCAGCTCCATGAACGGCACGGGAAGTATTTCCACCTGGAGGTCGATGCGGTCGAGCAGCGGACCCGAAATACGGCTGAGATAGCGCTGTACCTGCACCTGCGAGCACTGGCATTCCTTGGTCGGATGGTTGTAGTAGCCGCACGGACAGGGGTTCATCGACGCCACAAGCATGAACCCGGCGGGGTAGTCGACGGCGTATTTGGCGCGAGATATGTTGATGTGACGGTCTTCGAGCGGCTGCCGGAGTACTTCGAGCACCGACCGGCTGAACTCCGGAAATTCGTCGAGAAAGAGCACTCCATTGTGAGCGAGCGAAATCTCGCCCGGAACGGGATTGGTACCTCCACCTACAAGTGCCACGGGCGAAATAGTATGATGGGGAGCCCGGAACGGACGGGTGGTCATAAGCATGGAGCCACCCTTGAGTTTGCCCGCCACGGAATGGATTTTGGTTGTCTCCAGCGCTTCGCCGAGCGTGAGAGGGGGCAAAATGGAGGGAAGCCGTTTGGCCATCATCGACTTGCCGGCTCCGGGAGGACCCACGAGCAGAATATTATGTCCGCCTGCACAGGCTACCTCGAAAGCCCTCTTTACGTTTTCCTGCCCTTTGACATCGGAAAAATCGAAATCGAACGAAGCATAGGCCCGGCTGAACTCCTCGCGGGTGTTCACCACCGTGGGCGCGGGATGCGTGTTGCCGGCGAGAAAATCGATTACCTCGGCGAGGCTTTCCATCCCATACACCTCCAGATTATTGACTACGGCGGCTTCGAGAGCGTTGGCCTTGGGCAGAATGATTCCTTTCAGTTTCCTGGCCCGCGCCATGATGGCCATGGGGAGCACCCCTTTTACGGGGAGCAGGGTGCCGTCGAGGCTCATTTCTCCCATTATCAGATAGTCGCCAAAGCAGTTGGCCCCGATCTGGCCGTCGGCGGCAAGCACGCCCAGCGCGATCGGGAGGTCGTAGGCCGGTCCTTCCTTCTTCACGTCGCCCGGAGCCAGGTTGACAACCACCTTTTTGCGCGGAAATTCGTAGCCGGCCTGCTGAATGGCTGATACGACGCGCTCGCCGCTCTCCTTCACGGCCGTATCGGGCAATCCGACCATCACGAACTGTATACCCGTGTCGGTAAGTACTTCTACGGTTACGGGGATGGCATCAATGCCCTGGATGGCAGCGGCTAAAATCTTTACGAGCATGGCGGCGGAAAAGGAATATTGATATTCTGAATTTTATATAATAAAGAAAGCCCCGAGGGGATCAGCAATCAGCGGCGCGGCTTTTTGCCTGTAAGGGCAATCGAACTCGCGGCTTTAGCCGACGGACCGAGGTAGAGCACCCTCATGGTGGAATCAGTCACCACAAACCAGGGCATACCGGCTACGGCAATATCGTCGAGTCCCATTATGGCAAACGGAGCAGGTGTCCATCCGCGCTTCACGCCCGGGAAACGTCCGATCGAATCGGTTTTGGCAATCTCGCGCAACGACGCGAGCCACGCGGCTGTATCCGGATCGGCCGAAATATCCACGATATTCACTTTGGGCGTCGAGGAGGCCGAAACGCTACGGAGCAACCCCACAACCGAATCGGAGGCACGGGAACCGGCGTCGGTGAACAGCAGCAGACTGCGGGCCGACGTGCGCGGGTCTACGGTAAGCATCTGCCCCTTGCGGTCGGCAATTGTAAAGGATTCGATTCTGACGGAATCGACGGGCACGGCCAGCCGCCGAGCGAGATCGGATATGCCGCGCAGCGATGCACATCGCGACACCTTGTCGCTGACACTCTCCACGAGTTCCAACGCCTGCGCTTCGTGGCCCGGGATGTAAAAATAATTTGCCAGAAGTGTACCCGACGCATAGCGGTCGGGATTATCGCGCACATATGCCGCCACGGCTGCGTTGAGAGAGTCGTGATTGCCCGACCGGACAGCATCTGCGTTGGCCTTCAGAAATTTAGCCACACCTTCGGCATCGTTATTCCCTTTAAGTTCCACCGACGTATGGTCGGCGAGACTGAAGGTTCCCTCGATATTGTCGCCGGGGGCGGCATTGAAGGCGGCAAGCATACGGCCGTTGCCGGTATAAAGGCGTACCATTACCGGCGCTCCAGCGCGGGCATCGACGGCAAACTTGCCGTCGACAGCCGTGGCAGTGACGTTCTGCACGGCGCCGTTGTCGAAATATATCAGACGCAGATTGCCCGTGCCGAAATCCGTGATTTTACCATTGATACGAAAGGCTCCATCGTTGCCACACGAGGTGAACGTCAGGAGTGCCGCTACAGCCGTCAGCCACGCCGCAATTTTTATGAGAATCCTGTCCATTTCGCTGATTTCAGAAAAAGTTTCCCCATCCGGCGAACTTTCAGGCCGCCGACAAGGTATATATGAGAGGATGGGCCGCATCAGGACGACGTCCTGCCAGCCTTCCCCTACAAAGGTAGGCGTTTTCTGCCAATTTTGCCGAACATGGGATGATAAATTGAACTATCCCCGATGGCAAAAATCATCGGCAAATATCTTATCTTTGCAATCGTTAACAGTGATGCTTCTTAAATCGCTTCACAACACGTCTTCTATATGGGAGCCGAGAGAAAAGGACTGAATATTAGCCGACTGCTTGTATGGCTGCTGGTAGCAGCAGCCGTGTGCTGTGTCATACCTGCGAAAGCCCAGATTGTGACATTGCCCGACGAGAAAATGAACGTCGATTCGCTTCGGCGCGCATTTGCCGACACCCATTATTATTTCGGCCTCTACAAAGACAACTATTTCATCTTCGGGCCCCCGGTGGGTAAGAAACCCACCGCCGAGAACACCAACGTGAAATTCCAGATTTCCGTAGCCCAGAAACTTACCAAAAGCACGCTTCCCTGGGGCACATATCTCTATCTGTACTACACACAGAAGGTATTCTGGAACATTCTGGAAAACTCCATGCCGATGACCGATCTCAACTTCAATCCCGGTATCGGTCTGGCAAAGCCATGGTTCATCAAAAACCGCTTCGTAGGGCGCCTGAGCCTCCAGCTCGAGCATGAAAGCAACGGCCGCGACGGCGACGAATCGCGCTCGTGGAATAAAGTGTCGTTCGGCGGCAGCGTGATGGTTGATCCCAACTTCGTGGTGTTCGGCAAATACTGGATTCCCATCGTCGACGGCGTAAACAACAAGGACATCCTCCACTACTGCGGCATCTACCAGTTCGGCTTCCAGGTGCAGAGCGTAAACCGCAAGGTCTCAGCATCGCTCACTCTGGTAAAGCGCAAAGGCAACATATTCAACTACAACGTAATACTCGAAGGCGCATACCGCTTCTCGCGCCAAAGCAACCAGTATCTGTTCGCACAGTTTTATTCCGGCTACGGCGAAGGGCTCCTCGCCTATAAAGAGTATCACCAGCAGTTTCGCATCGGTATCGTCATCAAGCCAACTTTGTTCTCCGAATATTGACCCGACGTTGAAGACGTGTCATAACGGCCCATCTGCGGCGTCGCCGAAGGATGCGGGTTCTACCATCTGGACCGTTCCGCCAACACCTTCCCATCCGGACAAATACAAAGCGGTGTGTCAAAATGCTGAATTCTGACACACCGTTTCTGCTTTTTATCGGATGATTTTATTTCTTTTCGGCAGCCGGACGCTCGATGCCGTCGGCGTTGCAGCGTTCTGTCATACGCTTGATGCGCTCGGCCGTCTCGGGATGTGAAGAGAACATCTTGCTGATATAGCTTGCCTTCTGGCCTGAGCCGCCCTCCATGCTCTGGAGTTTCTCAAATGCCTGGACCATCCCCCAGGGGTTCTTGCCGTTCTTCTTAAGGAACTCATAGCCATAGTCGTCGGCTTCCTTTTCCTGTTTCTGCGAATATTTGGCGTTCAGAAGGCTCTGGCCGAGAGTTCCGAGCTGCGAATCGGTCAGGGCTGCGGCCTTTCCGTTCGACGACGCAATCGCATCCTTAAGCGCGCCCGTCAGGAGTTCCTGCTTGAAGGCTTTCTTGGAGTGGTGGAGACCAACGTGTCCGATTTCATGGCCGATTACACCGAGCAGCTCATCGTCGGTCATTATATCCATCAACGAGGAGAAAACGCGCACCGAACCGTCGGCACATGCGAAAGCGTTGACATCGATTACGTCGTAGACCTTGAAGTTCAGCGGCGTGCCGTCCACTTCCTTGAGGTCTCCGGTGAGTTTACGCAGACGGATAGTGTAGGCATTATTTTCGTCGGGCACGGGATTGTGCTCGTCCATCCAGTCGACGGATTCCTTGACGTATTCAGCCATCTGCTTGTCGGTGAGCGTGAAGGCTTTGGCGGCCTGCTTCCCGGCGCTGATGGCCTTCTTGAGATTGAACTGGGCATTGACTCCCGGTGTGGCCACGGCCAGACAGAGCGCCATGGCTGCGATTTTGAATATCACTCACCTCAAATCCTCACTCAAGATTATGGCAGATGATTCTAAAAAAGGTTTTATCCAGCATATCGTCCTGGGGCTGACAGCCATAGCCCTTGGCTTTACGGCTGTAATCATCTACGCCAACACTCTGGTGGAATGGTGGATACCGCTGTCAATAACGGCAGTTGCGACTACAGCGCTTTGGATGCCGCTGAAAGGCGCATGGCGCAAATGGCTAAAACCTGAATCGGCGTGGACACCTGCGGTAACTCATTTCGCTGCCTTTATCCTCGGAGGGGTCGCACTTCTGCTGTCCCTGAATTATTTCGGAGCGGACAGTTCGACAATCCACCGCGAAGAGGTGACCGTGGTTAGTAAAGAGACACACAAGCGCCATCACAGCCGCCGCGTAGGTCGCCGCCGCTACACTACAGGCGAACCCTACTATGTCTACGACCTCAACCTGCGGTTTTCCGACGGCCGCACAAAATCTATCCGCGTAGAAGCCGCGCAATACAACCGCACACGCACCGGCGCCACACTCACGCTGCTGATGGAGAAGGGCTTACTGGGATGGCCTGTGATAATGCGGTCGTTAGAGGCGAAAGATGCTAAGAATTAACGCTCGGAGTCGTCGGCGGGTAAGGCGGAGGCGTTGCGGTGAAGCCCGGCGAGCTTCGCCCGCTTTACGGCTGAATGGCGGAAAATGGCGGAAAACGTCGGCTGATCCATCTGCATTATGTCGGCACGGCTCAGGCATCGCAGCGCGGGCCGCATGCGGAACTCCCCGAGCGCAGTTTCCGGCACACCGACATTGTGGGGGCATACCTGCTGGCAGACATCGCATCCATAGACGCAATCGCCCATCAGAGAGCCAAGCGGACGGCCGCCTACCTCGGCAGGGAGCTCTCCACGATGCTCAATGGTAAGATACGAAAGGCAGCGGCGCGCGTCGAAACCCGAGGAAGCACGCAGAGCGCCTCCGGGACAGGCTGCCACACAACGGCCGCAGCCGTCGCACTGCCGCTCCATCGGCTCGTCGGGCGCGATTTCCAAATCAGTAAGTATTTCAGCCAAAAACACATAGCTTCCCCACCCCGGCACGATAAGCAACCGGTTGCGCCCCATGAAGCCCACTCCGGCCTTCACGGCCCAATGGCGCTCGAATATCGGCGCCGTATCCACGCAGATTCGCTGCTGATGGCCCATACTGCCCAGAAGCTCCGCAACGGGCTGCAGACGGCTTCTGAGGACTTCGTGGTAGTCGTCGCCACGGGCATAGCGCGCAAGTTTCAGCCCTGCGCACTCGTCGGAATCATAATAGGGGAAAGCGCAGACCATGATGGTGCGTGCGCCGGGAAGCAGGAGCGCGGGATCGCGACGCACGTCGGGATAGCGCTCAAGATAGGCCATGGAGCCGTGACACCCCTCGCCTATCCATGATTCGTAGCTCCGGCACACTGCGGCGTCGACGGGCTCGCAGCGTGCGAAACCTGCCGCACAGGCGCCTGCGCTCATTGCGGCGGCGCGAAGGGTATCCTTGAGGTTGGAGGGGATCATTTCGAAGCAGTTGCGTCGTCGGGCTGCCCCGTAGGAATCCTGGCGAAGGTATAGCCGCGCGCGAGCAACCATTCTATGGCCTGCGGAAGGACGGCTTTCATATTGCGCTCAGCCTTTAGCGAATCGTGAAACACGATGATCGAACCGTTACGGGCATAGCGGCGCACGTTGGCAAACACCTGCTCGGGCGTGAGCTTCTTGGAGTAGTCGCGAGTCACCAGGTCGTACATCACGATGTTGTAGCGGTCCTTGATGGCACGCGCCTGCTTCCAGCGCAGCAATCCGTGGGGAGGCCGGAAAAGATCGCTCCCTATCAGGTCGTTGGCCTCGGAAATGTCGTGCATATAGCGGTACGCCGTAACCTTCATGCCCTGCAGATGGTGCATCGTGTGGTTGCCCACACTGTGGCCGCGGCGACGCACCTCCTCGAGCAGCTGCGGATTGCGGGCCACATTGTCGCCTACCATGAAAAAGGTCGCCTTGATGCCGTAGCGGTCGAGGGTGTCGAGCACCCACGGCGTCACCTCTGGGATGGGGCCGTCGTCGAAGGTGAGGAACACGACCTTCCTGTCGTGGCGCTTGAGGCGCCAGATAGCCTCGGGAAAAAGGAGGCGGTAGAATAGCGGCGGTTGCTCTATCAGCATATCTGGGGCAGCGGATTGCGCGTTATTTCGACGGAAGGAAATTTTCGAGATCAGCAAGCGATATGCCGTTGGCAATCAGCTTCTCGCTAAGAGCGTCTGTATCGCCGTCGAACTCGGTATAGGTCTGAAGCAGCTGATACAGATAGGTGGGCACATAGCGGTCGGTAAGGCTCAGGCCGCTGAATCCACTTCCCGGAAGCGTGCGGCGCAGCTCCATGAAGTAGGGCAGATACTTGCCGTAGCGCATAATCTCGTCCTCAAGAATCTTCAGACCTTTTGCGCGCGCATTCTTGTCGCCGGTCTCGCGCGCAACGCGCAGATAGACGTCGGCCACGGAATATCCCGTCTGGATGCTGTAGGGCACGATGCGTGTGGGCAGCTTCTCGTCCATGAGGTCAAGCACCTTCACAGCCTTGGCATAGCGGTCGGCAGCATAGACCATATCAGGTTCGGGGGTAACGCCGGAAATCGAATCCGTAAGCGGACGTGCGGCATTGTATCCCTCCACGAAAAGTGCGTAGGCCAGATCGCTGATTGCCGTGCGGTGTGTGCTCACCATGCGGCGCACCGTCTCGTCAAGATAGATGTCGCCGCTGTCGCCGAGTGTGTCGAGGCCGCCCCAGCGGAATTTGTTGGTCACGACGTCGTACATCTTGTCGGTGGCCGTCCAGGTAGCCCGCTCGCCGTCGGGATTGTAAAGCGGCGAAACCTGATAGGCCAGACCCGTGTTGCGCAGGTAGGGCGAAAGCGAGAGATAATATTCGTCGGGCACGGTCATGGCGAAGTAGGCCGGGCGGTTCCATCCGTTTTTGGCCGAAGTGGCGATCATGTCGAGCGAGAGGGCCTGGCTCAGCGTAGCGCCTCCGGCGGGATTCGCGGGATCCTTGTAGAGACTTACGAGGATGGCGTCGTCGGCCGCGGGAGCCTCCGCCTCGCTTATCACGCCGGCTTTCACGGCGGCATCGATGTTGGAGGGGATATACATATTGGGATAACGCCACAGGCGCGAACCCTTCCATTGGGCATCCTTGTTGTGGTAGAGGTCGTCGAGAGCGGCGAGGGCGTCGACGCGCTCAGCCTTCATGCTTTCGGGGTCGAAATAGTTGTAGGTGAGGCGGTCGAAGGCATAATCGGCCGGCGAAGCGCTGAAATCGATGGCGCGGGCGCCATCGGTGGCCACACGCATCTGGTTGGCATACCAGTCGGTGGTGAGATACGACAGGTTGACCACTCGCACGTCGGTGCGGTAGCCCTCTACCTCCTGGGCATACCAGAGCGGGAAGGTGTCGTTATCGCCGTTGGTGAAGATTATGGCGTTGGGGTCGAGGCTGGAGAGATAGTTCATGCCGAAATCGCGGGTGGTGTAGCGGCCGGAACGATCGTGGTCGTCCCACGTCTGGCTTACAACCTGCAGAGGCACGAAAATTCCCACGGCAAGCGTGCCGACGGCTACCCAGAGCGCCTTACGCTGGTCGCGGTGGATTATGGTGCCATCCTCGTCGGCCTCATAGTTCTTTAGCAGATAGTTTATGAACGTCCAGAGTCCGGCTACACCCATGCCTACCCAGATGGCGAACGCATAGAATGAGCCGGCGAAAGCGTAGTCGCGCTCGCGTGGCTGCAGCGGCGGCTGGTTGAGGTAGAGCACTATGGCGATGCCAGTCATGAAAAAGAAGAAGAAAATCACCCAGAACTGCTCGATGCCGCGCTTGGAATGGAAAGCCTGCCATGTAAGGCCGATGATGCCCATTAAGAGCGGGAGCATGAAGAACACGTTGTGGCCTTTGTTTTCCTTGCCGTATTCGTCGGGCAGGAGGCTCTGGTCGCCCAGTCGAGGATTGTCGATGAAGGGGATTCCCGAAATCCAATTGCCACGGTTGGCCTCGCCGTTGCCGGCGATATCGTTCTGACGGCCGGCGAAATTCCACATGAAATAGCGCCAGTACATGTAGTTGAGCTGGTAGGTGAAGAAGTAGCGCATATTCTGCGCGAACGAGGGCTGCTGCAGCTGGGCAGTCTGCAGGGTATTGCCCTCGGTATCCACCAGCACCGGAGCATCCACCGTGGGGATGTCGGCCTCCTGAATGCCGGTCCACTCCATATACCCCGTAGGATGCGAGCCTGCAGAGCTATACATGCGCGGGAAGAGCATACGTGGTGTCATCACGTAGTTCTTGTCGCTGAGGTATTCGGCATAGCGGTCGGTACTGTCGGAAGCCGTCTTCACGGCTTTGGCATAGATGGTGGTGGCAGGATTTTTCTTATAACCGTAGTTGCCGGCCTTGTCGACCTCGAAAAGAACGGTCGACTTGAACGACGGCCCGTAGAGCAACGGAGTCTCGCCATACTGCTCGCGGCTGAGGTAGGAGCTGAGCGAGAACACGTTGTCGGGCGCGTTCTGGTTCATCGGCGGGTTGGCGTGGGAACGGATAAGGAGGAGCGCGTAGCTCGAGTAACCGATGAATATCACGAGGATGCTCAGGGCCACGAGCGTCAGCACCCTCACGGGGAGCCGCTTGGCGGCGAAGAGCCATACGGCGAGAGCACCCACGATAACCAGTGGAATCAGAAGCGAATGGCCGATAAAGGGAATGCCGCTAAGCAACACGGTGAGCAGAAACGAGATGCGGATGCGGTTGACGCTCTTCTGGCGGTAAAGCGTATGGATGCTCCATACGGCCACGGCCACAAAGAGGATGGCATATACAAGCACGCCCGTATTGAAGCTCCATCCGAGAGTATTTACAAAGAAAAGCTCGAAATACTGGCTGACCTCGATGAAGCCCGGCACGAGGCCGAAGAGTATCAGCGCCACGATGACGGCCGAGATGGCCAGGGCTATGAGCGAGCCGGTGGCGGTCGTGTTGCGGAACTTACGGTAGTAGACCACAAGTACAATGGCCGGAATGCAGAGAAGATTGAGCAGGTGAACGGCTATCGAAACGCCGATGATATAGGCGATGAGCACCAGATAGCGGTCGGCGTGGGGCTCGTCGGCACGGTTCTCCCATTTCAGTATAAGCCAGAATACCAGGGCTGTGCAGAAGCTCGAGAATGCGTAGACCTCGCCCTCTACGGCCGAGAACCAGAAGGTGTCGCTCCAGGCGTACATCAGGGCGCCGCATAAGCCAGAGCCGAACACCACGAGTGCCGACGTGAGGCTTATTTCGGTAGAAGAGTCCTTCACTATGAGGCGCTTCACCAGGTGGGTGATGGTCCAGAACAGCAGCAGAATTGTGGCGGCGGAGAGCAGCCCCGACATGGCATTGACCATCAGGGCAGCTTTGGTATAGTCGCCGAATGCGAAGTTTACGAAGAAACGGGCCGCGAGCATGAATATCGGGTTGCCCGGCGGGTGGCCAACCTCCAGTTTGGTGCCCTGGGCGATGAATTCCGGGCAGTCCCAGAAACTTGCCGTAGGCTCGAGCGTGCAAAGATAAGTCACAGCGGCGATTACAAAGCAAAGCCAGCCGAGAGCGTTGTTCAGCAGCCGGTAGCGGCCGAGAGATAATGTGCGTGAAGTCTGCATTTAAAATGTGGATAACGTGGTGGGCACGTATGCCCGCTTCAAGCTGCAAATTTACTCCAACCCCCTCTTTTCCCCAAACTTTTCACTTTTTTTCGCACGCATAGCTCCCGA
>OHQI01000385.1_pt1 | contig 10745 bp, 14 predicted proteins | sample 1577911 | NCBI WGS metagenome assembly OHQI01 (sample SAMEA3879502, study PRJEB24766) | human gut metagenome | biome: human-associated habitat; feature: feces | place: USA | collected 1985/1987
TGCAAGTAGAGGGCTGTTGTTTTGCCTTGGATATTTTAATTAAAGGTCAATCTTCTAATCTGCCATGGTCACAGCCGAGCGAGAGATAATGCTCAATCTCACTACCCAGCACAAGCTGGGCATACTCCAAGGGCTTGTTGTAGAGTAGCCAATCTAGCTCTGCTCGCTGCGTAGGGGTGTTGCCGTATTCGTCCTCAACGGCGATACAGTCGATGGAAAGAATAGTTCCATCATTAAATTGGGCTTCCAGCCGGTTGGTGTTCATGTTGTAGCGGCAGGAAAGCACTTTTTGAGGGGGATTATGGTCAGAATTCTGATTTCGTTTCATTTGAATTACTCCTTTAATGATCATAAAATTTAATTTTCAACGAGATGAGGTCTCTTTTTTCTTTCTCTTAAGTCACCTAACCGCACTACCCTGCATCACAGGCGTTGACCAGTTCCGCCACATCGGGGCGTTCCATCAGGGAACGGAGAATGCAGAACTGGGCGGCCTTTTCCTCGGACACCACATAGCGGAAGGGGTTGGGCAGGATGGGAAGGTCCTCATACCGCCACTTCTTGTAGCGGTCATCGTAGACGGCCGCATCTGCCAGCCCCACCAGATGCCCGATGCACCAGGAAATGAGCCAGCCGCCGCCCTCAAAATAGCCATCGGCCCTGGATGCGACACCCAGAGCCGACGCGATACTCTTTGCTACACTCGGTTTTTCACAGATTACCAATTTGCTCAATTCTGGTCCTCCTGTTCTTCCTGTTCAGGAACATCCTCGTTTTCGTATTCCTCGTCCTCGAACTCATAGTCGTCCGGGTCGGCGCTGACCTTTGCGCCCTGCCTGGGCTTGATGAACTTGATGTAGGCGAAGGCTCCGCCGCCGCCCAGGGCCGCCAGAAGCAGGATCAGCACCAGGGCGCCGCCGCTGCCGGACTCTTTCTCCGGCTCCGGTTCGGGCTCCGGCTCCACCTCCGGCGCTTTTCCGGCGCACTCGCTCATATTCACCGCACCGGCCTGGCATTTTTTGCCGCAGGTACAGACCGCAGGGGGTTCCTTCGTCTGCCCATCCTCCAGTAGCGCCATCAGGTCGGCTTCATCCACCTGGTTCAAGAAGTGAACGGCGGTCTCCTTGTCCTCGTTTGCCCGGTCGATCAGGATGTAAAAATAGTTGCCCGCTTTCGTGGTCACGGTGATAAGCTGCTTGTCGCCGTAATAGTCGTCCACCAGCGTGGCGTTGCCCTCCGGGGTAAGGGGCTGACCCTCCGGCTCCATGCTCCCGGTGGCGGGTTCCCCGGTGTAGTAGTCGCCATCCCCGCCGCCCGCAAATGCGGTGACGGAGAAGGCGGTCATGCACAGGACCACCGCCGTCAGGGACGCCAAAAGGCGGAAAACTCTGTTACGCTTCATCTTCGCCGTCCTCCATTCCTTCCATATCCGCATCGTCGGGGTCCGGCGCCGCCTCCGCCTCCATCATCCCGTCGGGCAGGGTGATCAAGCCGCTGGCGTAGGCCTTCAGGAAGGCGGTCAGCTCCTTGTTGTCCATGCACACCGCCTTGACCATGCGGACGATCTCCAGGTTTTCTTCCTCGGTGAGCTGCGCCTCCAGCTCCCGAAGTCGCTTCTGCTGGGCGGAGATCTTCTCCTTCGTCTTTTCGATGTCTTTGCGAATCTTCTCAACCGTTGCCATGTGTGCAAAACTCCTTTCCAAATCGTTCTCTCCAGGAATAGTTTCGCCCCAGGCCCTTGACCGTTTTCAGGTTTTTCCGGGCGTTGTCCTCCAGCGCCAGGGCGCGGCGGAACAAATCGGGATGCTGCTCCCGCAGGGCGGTGATCTCGTCGGGTTTCATGCTGGGGCAGAAAAAACAGGACGATTTTCCCGGCTGGGGCAGCCCTGCCGCCTCGATCTGCCGGATGCAATCGTCCCGCGTCCATCCCCATTCCATCAGGGGATACCACTTGCTGTATTTTCGGTCGGCCAGGTCTCCCAGCAGCACCTTGTCGCTGCGGTAGCCCTCGCCTGCGTCGTAGCCGATGAACTTGACCACCCGTTTGCCCGCCGCCCACGCCTTTTGACACGGCGGGTAATGGCTGCAGAACTTTTCCTGCGGCCCGATCTTGTGTTTTAGGGAACACCGCTTGAAGCCGTAGGCGATGGACGGAAGGCTGCAACTTTGCAGACATTCATCCTCCAGCGTCAGCCGTTTCCCGTCACAGGTGGTCTTATACACTCTGGTAATGGGAGGCATCCCGTGGTCCTTCAGCCAGCGGTTCATCACATCCAGATAGGCGTAGGTGTGGGGATGCTCTGCCCCCGTATCCGCAAAGAGAATCAGGTTCACCGGGATACGGCGCTGGTGCAGCCCGATCAAAAGAGCGGTGCTGTTGGCGCCGCCCCCATAGGAAACCATATTGATGCTTCATCACCTCCATCAGTTGTACGGCGGTCTGCCGTATGCGTAGAAATGGGACCGCCAGTAGCTCGTGTTCAGGTTGGAATACTGGATGGGGTCGCCGCAATGCAGCATCATCCCGTCGCCCACATAGATGCCCATATGGGACACACCGCTGGTGTCATAGGTTCCCACGAAGAACACCAGATCGCCGGGCTGGGGATCGGATACCGGGGCGGAAATGTTGTAGAGCCCCTGGGCGCCCAACCGCCCGGTGTTGCACAGGCCGCTGTTGGTCAGCACATAACTGACGAAGCCGCTGCAATCGAAAGAAGTGCTGGGGCTGCTGCCACCCCACACATAGGGATAGCCCAGATACTTTTCCGCCTCGGTGATAAGGGTGTTGAACCGCTCGTCCGTCAGGTATTCAGCGGGAATCTCCCAGGCGGTGGGCGGGTTGTCGATGTACTTGTTCACATACCCAGAGGACGGGAACAGGTCGGGGCGATTGCCCAGAGTGGACATATAGGTGGCATACAAGGAAAGCTGTTCCTCGCCCATCATGTAGACCGGCACATGGGAGAGGTCGAAGTTTTCCAGTGTGACGGTGCAAATGGTCCAGGTATAGGGCACCCGAACCGTATAGGTGTTGCCCTCGCTGTCTGTCCTTGTTTCCGTCCGATAGCGGGTCTCCGTGGTCACGGTTTCGGTGAGAATGTATTGCTTGTCAAAGAGGGTTTGAAGGTTCCCCTGTACCTGGTCGATGGTGAACGCCCCTTCATGAAGTGCCGACAGAATGGAGACCAGCACATAGGGGTCATGTTCGATCTCGTCCAGGTCGAAGTGATACTCGTCATAGTCGTGGGTGGCCTCGTAGGTATCCAGGTATTCCCGCAATTCGTTCTCTTTGGCGCAGTAGGCTTCTTCCGCCGCCAGCATATCGGAGTCCTCGGACAGATAGGAGGACGCCATGATGTTGGACACCCCGCCGCCGAACATGGAGGAACAGGATTGCAGGGAGCCCAGCAGCATCACCAGCAGAAGGCCGATGCCGCCCACGATCAGCGCGCCCTTCCAATGCCGTTTCAGGAAAAGGGCGGTGCGCTTGGACTCCTGGGCGGTTTTCTTGGATGCCTTTGCCGTAGCCTCCGCTGTTTTTCCGGCCTGGGCGGTCTTGCCCGCCGCCCGGTATGCCGCTGCATATTGCTTTTGCAGTTTCCGTTTCTGCCACAGGCGGGAGATGGGATTGGATGCAAGCTGGGGGTTATCCGCCACGGCTTTCCGATAGTAGAAATCCGCATTGGCCTTGACTGCCGCCTGTTTCGCTTTTGCCGAGTCCCGCCAGGGTTTCAGCTTGCGTTCCGCCCGCCAGTTCTGGACACGGCGGTTTCCGTAGCCCACAGCCTTCTCAAAGCTGCGTTCCCCCAGGTGGCCCGACTGGACGCCGGAATTTTCCTGCTCCACCTCCCGGACCTTGCCGTGGATGGCGGCGCCTGCCTCTTGAATGGGGCGGGACAGCGGATTGGCATGCTGGGGGGATGGCGGTTTGGACGGAACAGCAACCTTTGCCGCGTCCAACCGGTCCGCCGCCTTGTCCGACTTGCGGATGGCTCCTTGCAGCTCCGGTTTGGCCTGGTCTGCCTCGGAAAACTGCAATCGGGAGGATGGACGGCCCGCTGCCGCCTCGCCCTCCCGATAAGCCCTGCGCCGTTTCCGGCGTTGCTTCTTTTCCGATCTTCGTTCATGGTGCAACTCCACACGATCCACCGCTTTTCCAGCGGCGCCCGCCGTGTCGCTGGATACGGAATGGTCCTGCTCCGGCGCCCGGTCAGAGGGATAGGTCGTCTCGCCCGTAACCAGATTGACGGATACCGCCCCGTCACGGGTCATCTTCTGCGCCTCCTTTTCGGGGGCTTTCCATTCTTTCAAGGTGCGTCACCTCCTATTCCATAAGGGCAGATGTTGACACATGCCCCGGTTTCGATCATGGCGATGTACTGGAAAATGGGATAGGCCTGGGGCGGGCAGACCGCGTTCCCCAAGGTTTTCAGCCGCAGCGCTCGGTTGTCGGTATCCTCGGTCATGCGGGGGACTCCTTCGGGCTCGGCACGCCATAGGATGCGTCCGTCCATTTCGTGGGGAATCCCATAAGCCATTCCACCCAGTCCGGGTTCAGCGCCGCTTTCTCGGAAAGGGGCTGCTCCTGCCGAATCACCTGAGCCGACAGGTTGGAGGACGGGGATTTGTCCCGGAAGACCGCGGGTTTCAGGGTGGTACGGTAGCCCTCCGACGCTGCCGGGGTCAGGTAGAACACCGCCGCCGACAGGGACAGACTCCAGATCGAACCGTCCTTGTTCCGCTTGCGGAGTATCCCCCCCTCCGACAGGAACACATCCAGGCTGGCAGCATCCCGCCCCGTGGATTTGTCGGAGGCAAGGGGCGTGGGAAACATCAGCCGCAACGATAAAAGTTCGCTGGCGCTCATGCCATGCGCCGACGCCGCAAGCCGGAAATACGAATGGGAGAACAGCGTATCCCGCTTTTGCCAGGTCAAAAATCGTTTTGTCGAGCCCCATATTGATGAATCCAGCAACATTTTCCCCAAGCACCCAACGGGGCCGCAGTTCGGCAATAACGCGGCACATTTCCGGCCACAGGTAGCGTTCATCCGCAAAGCCCCGCCGCTTTCCTGCGGTGGAGAAGGGCTGGCACGGGAATCCGCCGGAGAGGATGGTGATAGTTTCAAGTCCTGTTTTCTCAAAAAACGCCTCCTTCGTGAATGTGGTGATGTCCCGGAACTTCGGCACATCCGGCCAATGCTTTTGCAGGATGGAATAGGGGTAATCCGCCCACTCGCATTGACAGACCGTTTCAAAGCCCGCCGCCTCTGCCGCAAGGTCCAGCCCGCCGATGCCGGAAAACAGGCTGACATGGGTGAGGCGGTCAGGCATGGGGCTGGTCCTCGTCGTCCTCACAGTCCACATAGAAGGCGTCCAGCTCGCACAGCTCCAGGGCCTTCAGCCGGGCAAGGTCGGCCTTGTCGCCGAACACCAGGTAGCGGCCGGGGATGCTCCAGCGGTCAAACATCTGGTCGGCGATCTCACCATACCGCCGGGCGGTGTCAATCAGGTTCTCCATGTCCTGGCGGTCCTTGGTCTTCCCGGCAAGGAAAGCCAGCTGGTGCAGAAGCCCATAGAGATGGACTTCCTCGTCGATGTGGGCCTCGTAGGTCTTTTCCTCAATGACATACAGCTTTTCCTGTCCCATTTCCTTATCCCATCCTTTCCTCATGTTCCATCTCGCTGGGCTTGGTGGTAAGCAATTTATAGAGCTCGGTATCCTTCGTGAAGTCATCCGCAAAAGGCAGGATGACATTGTTGAAGAACAGCAGCCCGTGGCCCGGCTCGGAATTGGTCACATAGGCAAGCTGTTCAGAAGAAATGTTCAGCCGCTCCGCCAGTATCTTCCGGTCGCCTGCCGCCTGGTTGAGCATATAGATGAAGTCGCTGTTTTCCAGAATGTTTTCGATCTCCGGGGAGGAAATCAGGTCTTTGGGGTTCTGGGTCGCCCCGGTGGGGATACCGCCCCATTTTCTGAACCGTTTCCAAATCTCGGCGCTGTACGCCGCAGTCTGTTCCTCCTTCAGCAGAAGGTGGAACTCGTCCACGAAGTACCAGGTAAACCGGCCAATGGCTCGGTTGATGGTAACGGTGTTCCACACCGCGTCCTGAACAATGAGCATCCCGGGCTTTTTCAGGTTCTTGCCCAGGCCCTTGATGTCAAAGCAGACAAGACGGTTGGAGATGTCCACAGTGGTGCGGTGGTTGAAGAAGTTCAGCGAACCGTTTACATACAGGTCCAACGCCTGGGCCACCCGGTCGGCCTCCGGGATGTGCTGGGACAGCAGGGCGTTCATCAGGTCGCCCAAAATCAGCATATTCTCTGGCCGGGGATTGGCAAAGTAAGGCTGGTAGATCATCTGCACCGCCCGGTCGATAACCGTTTTCTCGATGGCCTCCAGCCCCGTCTTGCTGCCCATGATGAGCTCACAGAAGGACAGCACGAAGTCGCTTTTCAGCGCCAGCGGGTTTTCTTCCTCGGAGTAGTTGAGGTTGATGTCTAGGGGGTTCACATAGTCGGTGCTGGACGGGGACAGCCGGATTACCTGACCGCTCAGCCGCTTCACCAGGGGCGAATACTCGTCCTCCGGGTCGCAGATGATGACGTTGTCCTGGGTCATCAGCATGATAAAGGTGATCTCCCGTTTGCAGCTCATGGATTTTCCGCTGCCGGGCGTGCCGAATACAAGGCCGTTGGGACAGCGGGATTGCTTGCGGTCCAGCAGAATCATGTTGTTGGAGATGGCATTGAGGCCATAGTACATGGCGTCGCCGCCCATGAACACCTCCTGGGTGACAAAGGGGACGAACACCGCCAGGGCCGAAGTGGTCAGGCTCCGTTCGATCTTGATGCGCTTGAGCCCCAGGGGCAAAGAGGACATCAGCCCGTCCTCCTGCTGGAAATCCAGACGGGTCAGAAAGCAGTTGTAGGTCTGGGCGACGCTGGCCGCCTGGGATACGGCAATCTCCAGCTTTTGCCGGGTCTCCGCCGTGTGCAGCACCAGGAAGGTCATGTTGAACATTCTCTCGTTGCGGGATTGCAGGTCGGTGAGAAGATTCTTCGCCGCACCGCCGTAGGTGGAGAGGTCCGAAGGAAGGATGTCCATATCGTAGCCGCTGCGTACCGCCCGTTTCTGCTCCTGTATCTTCATGGCGTCCAGGTCGGTAATCTTCCGCTTGACCATTTTGATGGCCTCGTTCTGGTTGATGCCCCGGATGTGCATGGTCACCATGATATTCCCGTCCGCCTCCATGAAGTCGGTGAGGATGCGGTCGTGCATCTCCGGCGCCAGGATTTGCAGAAAGGACACCGCCCCGTACCGCCTGCCGATGCGGAAGGTGCGGGTCTCCCCGAAGTGGAAGGAGGACGGCGAAATGAAGTCCTTCACCGAAAGGCCGCTGGCCGGGAGCCAGTCCCATTCAAAGGCGAACTGCCCACCCTCCGGGTGGAGGATGTTGTAAAGCAGCTCCAGCCGTTCCTTTCCGTCCAGCACATGAGCGGCCGCCCCCATGACCTTGAAGCGGTTGAGGGTGTCGGTCTCAATGCGGGCAAACCGCGCCCGGGCCGCAGGGAGGTTCTCCGCCTCGATGGTCAGGGTCACATACCTGGTTTTCACATAGCCGTTGTTGCCCCGCTTGTACTGCATCCGCAGGATATCCACCGCCTCGTCCCGGATGGGGTCCAGGTCGTTGCCCTGTCTGCGGATACCAAACATTTCATCGGCGGCGCTGCCTCCGCTGTGGCTGTCCAAAGTGACCTGGACGCCAATAGTGGGATCGTAGCCGTTATAAAAGTCGCAAAGGCTTTCAAAGATGCTCCGCTGATCCTCCGGCCCAGCCAGGCGGTAATTCACATCCTCAAAGGCGATGGTCTTGGAGAAGGTGCCGCCCTCCAGCCTGCACAGGCCGTCGGGAAACATATTCTGAAACGGGATGCTGTCCTGCACCGTATGGTTTTTCCCGTCGCCCTTCGCCTGCCGGATCACCGCCTCGATCTGCTTGCGCTCGGCACGGGTGATCTTACGCTTTGCCGGTTTTTCTGCCTTTTCTCGCAATCTGCTTCACCTCCTGTTCTAGCTCAGATTGCCGCACCAGGGCGGAATAGAGATTGTTGGTCTGGTAGATACGTACCTTCGGCCGGATGAATTTGTTCTGAATCAGATGACCCAGGAACACCTCCAGCGGCTGCCCGTTCTTCTCGTACATGGCGAACGGGAAAAAGGGCAACATCACCAGAATCATGCAAAGCGCCGCCGTGGTGGTCCCCAGGCTCGCCTTTGCCAAAAAGAAAAGCGGCACGCCTACCAGTGCCGCCGCTCCGAAACAGATCACTTGTCGTTTGGTCAGCCCGAACAGGACCTTGCTCTGTATCCGGCTCAGGTCCTTCGGGATCGTTACATAAGCCAATGTTTGCGCCTCCAATCACAATATATTGTGGTTTGTCCTATTGACAATTTCAAAATTTAGTATTACACTGATTTAGCACTCGCATTCATAAAGTACTAAATCGCCAAGAAAGGAGGATGTCTATGGGACTGAAACCCGGTCAGAAGGCGCCTGCCTCCGGTCAGTACGGCGTTGTTGGTCCTCGCGGCGGTAAAATCAACCATGAAGTTACCGTCGTGAAGGGTGAGCCAATGCCTCCGACCAAGAAACCTGGTCAGACTTATGTGATGAATGACCCCACGAAAAACAAGTCTGGCCGTCCCTAAAACTGAATACTTCTAACCAGCTGAGCCATCTCGTAAGAGGTGGCTTTGCTCATTTAGTGGGCACCGAACAGAGATTTTGCCAGGCTACCGGTCTTGAACAGGGTGTAGCACAGCAGGACCGTATACCCCATGCACCCCCAGATGGCCGCGGATATGTTGTCGCCGGATGTGGAGATGCCCTCCACCAGCACCGCATAGATGCCCATGCAGATCATAATGAGGAATGCTTGGAAGCCCAGGGCCAGCAGGGAGCGAAGGTAGTTCTGCCCCGTGGAGCCCCACTCCCGGTTGACCATCGTGGCAAAGGGGATGGGGCCTATGGAGGTCACCAGATACACCTCGATCATTCTGCCGTAGATCACCAGGAAGATACAGATGGAAAGTATCTGCGTACACAGCCCCACGAACACGCTCTGGAACCATAGCCCCAGCAGGGCGCCCACACTCCAGTCGGCAAGCTGAGTTTCCAGATCGCCCACCACGCCGGAAATGTCGATATCCAGCAGTTCCGGGATAAGGTTGGTCAAGCGGATGAAACGGCGAATAGTATCTTTACTTACCCCAGCATCATCGCCAACTTTTTCGACGGACAACTTCTGCGCAACTTGCGTAGAAGTCAAATCTGACCTAGCACCTTGATTTTTTATTGCGTCCAGCTTCATTTTGTAGGCAAAAGCCCTCTCACTGGGCAGGATGTGTTCACGTTGGAGATTGCTGTCCACCATCAATATCACAGTACCATCGTCCGACATCTGCCGGACAATGACCGGCAGGGTATCCAGCCCGGCAAGTTTAGCTGCATACTGGCGGCGGTGCCCGGAGATGATCTCATATCCGCCTTCCGGGCGGGGCCTTGCAATCAGCGGAGCCAGTACGCCGTACTGTGCCACGCTTTCCACCGTACGCTGCATAGCCTCATCGTCCAGCACCTTGAATGGATGCTCCTTGAAGGGAAACAGCTCCTCGATGGGAATCTGCTGCACTTGCTCCCGTTTTTGTTCCTGCCGGGATTCTTCGGTGGAAAACATCTCATCGAGACCTTTCAGCGCCAAGTTTGCGTTGCTTTTCGGCATCGGCCAGCACCTCCCTCGTCAAAGATTGATAGGCCGCTGCCACCTTGCCTTTGGGGTCATGGGCAAAGATGCTCCTGCCCCCGCGCTGATTTCCGCCGCACGGACAGAGTGCGGAATGGGCTGCTCAAACACCCGGATTTTGCTGCCGTACACCTGCCGAATCAGTGCATCGATTTCCCTGCCGTAATTGGTGCGGCTGTCCGTCATGGTCATCAGGATACCCTCGATTTTCAGCTTCGGGTTGATTTGCCGGCGCACTTTCTGAATGGTCTGCAGCAGCTGCTCCAGTCCCTTTGCCGAAAGGTACTGCGCCTGCACCGGAATCAGAGTGGTATCCGCTGCGGCCAGTGCATTGATGGCGGTATCTCCACAGGAGATAATTATAAATTCGCACATAGTGCGTACCGCTAGCCATAGAAGCGGAGCGACTACGGTCAGCATTCCCAAAGACGGCGTACAATCCAGCAGGATATAATCGTATTCCCGCCGGGCGCTGTCCAACACCTGTTTGAGCATCTTTTCCCGGCTCATACTGTTGACAAGGGCCACTTCCAGCCCTGCCAGTTCGATGTTAGCCGGAATCAGGTCAACGCCTTCCGCATGGTGCAGGATGCCCTCATCGGGCGGGATGCACTGGTCGTTCATGGCTTTTGCCATCAGGGCAGAAAGCGTAACAGGCAGTTCATCGGGCTGCTGCCAGCCCATGCTGATGGCAATGTCTGCGCAGCCCAGTGCATCCATCACTTCCTGCACAGGAAAAATGATATACACTCTCCCCCTGCCCGTCTAACCATCCGTTTTTAGCGGATAGTCCCATGCGGTCCAGCAAGATGCTGTACAGGGTCTTTGCATCGGTGTTCAGTCAACTAGCGCGGGAAATCATTGGTCACTTTGCATCTGTTGAAAATGCACAAATTTTAAAGCAATATATTGTGCTGCCAAAAGCAGCGGCAAAA
>OHQI01000386.1_pt1 | contig 10741 bp, 7 predicted proteins | sample 1577911 | NCBI WGS metagenome assembly OHQI01 (sample SAMEA3879502, study PRJEB24766) | human gut metagenome | biome: human-associated habitat; feature: feces | place: USA | collected 1985/1987
TGTATGGTTCTGCTTTGTGCCTGTCATGAGAGTGATAACGAACAGATACTCGACCAGTTGGATCAGGTCATCGAAAGTAAGGGCCTCTATGCGGTACGTTTCGAACGGCGAGTAGACTCGCTGCGGAGGGAACTATGCACCGCGTCCGACGACACGATGCGGTGGAGGACGGCCAATCGGCTGTTCGATTCCTATATCACTTACAACATCGACACGGCGGCCCGTTACGTCGCCCTGATGTACGACCTTGCCGAGCACACGGGCCGCCGGGACATGAAGTTTCTGTCCACCACCTGCGACATATCCGTCCTGATCGGCCGCAACAACATCGAAGACGCTTACGACCGGATTCGGTCGCTCGATACCGCAGGCATCACCAAGCGGATGCGTGCGAACTACTACACTCAGCAGATGGTCGTCTACGGGCGTCTCGCCTCGCAGAACACCTCCGAATCCCGCAGCAGGGCCTATGCCGACACACTCGCCCGGATACGGCGCGTGCGCATCGGCTTCGACGGACACTCGTACGTCACACGCCAGCGGCTGCGGGCCATCGACCTGCTGTCGCAGCAGCGTTGCGACGAGGCGCTCGATGTGCTGCTGCCGCTTTACAACCCCCGGCAGAGTTCGCGGACACTGGCCCGCGTGGCGTACAACATAGCCAACGTATACGAAACCCTCGGCGACCGCGAGCAGCGCAAATACTGGCTCGCCCGCGCCGCGGTGAACGACCTGCGAACCCCCGTCCGGGAGTACCTCTCCCTGTACGAACTGGCGCTGATGATGTTCGAGGAGAAGGACATGGAGCGTGCGGCCCGCTACATTCAGTGCACGGTCGCCGATATGCTTTCGTGCAACTACAACACGCGCATCTTCCATTCGAGCCAGGCCGAGATGATCATCAATCAGGCCGTGGTTTACAGCATCAACTCCCGCAGCCGCATCCTGACGGTCATGGTCAGCGTTTTCCTGCTTCTGCTGGTGATCATAGCCCTGCTGCTGTTCCACACGCAGCGCCAGCACCGGCGGCTGAGGCGCAACACCTCCCTGATTTACGAAGTCAACAGGCGGCTTCACGAACGCAACGAACAGTTCCGGATCGTGAACGACCATCTGCGCGATGCCAACAAGATCAAAGACAGTTATGTGTTCCGCTACATGCAGCTCGCCACGCATTACATCGGCCGGGTCGACGAATACCGGATGGAATTGCGAAAAACCGCCAAAACCGACGGTACGGAGGCCCTGATGCGCAAACTGCGGTCGCCTTCGGATGTGGACCGCAATTACCGCGACTTCTACCGCATCTTCGACGAAACGTTCCTCGGCATCTTCCCCGACTTCGTAGAGCGGGTCAACGAGTTGCTCGAAGAGCCGGCGCGTTTTCCGGTGCGTTCGGACGGGGCTCTTTCGACCGAACTGCGCATCCTGGCCGTCATGCGGCTGGGGATCACCGACAGCGGTTGCATCGCCAGTTTTCTGAACTGCGCTTCGGCAACGGTTTATACCTATCGCACCAAACTCCGCAATTCGGCGCTCGGCTCGCGCAGCGATTTCGAAAACCGGGTTCGGCGCATCGGCCTCTGACCGGATTTCTTACGGATCGCCCATTTGCGGCGGGGATTCTTTCATAGTGGCTGTTTCATACGGGTTGTCAGATCTGGACCGGTTTTGACAACCGGCTATCAGTGTGCCGTTTACGCGGGGATCGGGTTCTCCGTGTCATGAAAACGGCTTCTTTATACGCGATTCGGGCCCTGCGCCGGGAAACCCGCGCGCGGGGAACGGAATTTGAAACGATGGTCGGGACAGCAAACCAAAAAAATTAAACAACCATGAACGTCAAAAAATTACGTTACTTTGCGTTCGCACTCATTGCAGTTGCGTTCTGCGCGTGTCAGAAGGAGCCTTCGACATCGGACCTTCACCGGGATTATCTGGTCTACACCGCCCACGATACCGGCACCGACTTCGCCGCGATCGACACCTACTACATTCCCGACAGTATCCTGATCATCGGGAACAGCGACAAAACCGAATACTGGAAAGACGCCGACGCCATGGCGATCATCGGCACGGTGGTCGGCAAACTCGACGATGCGGGCTACACGCGCACCGAGGACAAAGACGCCGCCAGCGTGGGCATCCAGCTCAGCTACGTCCGCAAAGTGACCTACTTCGTAGGCTACGACTATCCCTACTGGTGGTGGTACTATCCCTACTACTGGGCTCCCGGCTACTGGGGCGACTGGGTGGGATGGCACTATCCTTACAGCGTTTACTACGGGTACACGGCCGGTTCGCTGCTGATGGAAATGCTGGACCTCCAGGCCGACCAGGAGAGCGGCAAGAAACTGCCTATCGTATGGGACAGCTTCATCGGCGGCCTGCTGACCTCCGACGCCGACCTCAACCAGCAGCGCACGATCGCCGCCGTCGAGCAGGCATTCGAACAGTCTCCTTACCTGGCCAAATAGTTTAACAGCAAAAAATCGTCCGATTATGAAAACATCGAAATACCTCAAAACCATCGCTTTCTGCGCCTTGATGCTCGCTGCGGCCATGCCGGGCAAAGCGCAGGTATTCCCCAACACCTACATCAACATCGACTGGCAGGTAGGCGTGCCTCTGGGCGCCGGTTTCGCCGACAAGGCCTCGGGCTGGGGCATGAACTTCGAAGGCGGATACTTCGTCACGCCGGCCATCACCGTCGGTCCGTTCATCTCCTACCAGACCAACCTCCAGAGCATTTCGCGCCAGACGCTCGATCTGGGCAACGGATCGGCGCTGACGACCAACCAGAAACACGCGCTGTTCCAGCTGCCGTTCGGTGTCACGGGACGATACAACTGGCTTACCGACAGCGTATTCCAGCCATATGCGGGTCTGAAGCTGGGCGCCAACTACGCCGAAATGTCATCGTACTACTACATCATCAAGCAGTACACCGACACCTGGGGATTCTACCTCTCGCCCGAAATCGGCGTGTCGATATTCCCGAGGCCCGACTACCGGCTGGGGTTCCACGTAGCGCTCTATTACAGCTACTCGACCAACAGCGGCGACGTGCTGACTTACTCGATGGACAACATCAACAATTTCGGCATCCGCGTCGGTATCTCCTTCTGACGCCCGTTGGGTGACGCCTCACCGGAACGCCGGACCCGTTGCAGGGTTCGGCGTTTTCATGCGTCCGGATTTGACGGTTCCGGTTTAAAAACCTATCTTGCAGGACCGAAAACTATTTCGCCCTGGCGGCCGCCCGCATCCCCGCCTTTTCTACATCGGCCAGAAGCGGCAGCGCCTTCCCATGACACGAAAGACCCGATTTCGCAGGAAATCGGGTCTTTTTTTCGGCTTCGGAAGAGGGTCATTCCCGCGAAAGGGCATCAATGCGCGCCAGCTCGTCGTCGGAGAAGGAGGCGTTTTCCAACGCCCGCAGGTTGTCTTCGATCTGCGCCGCGGAGCTGGCCCCGACGATTACCGACGTAACGCGTTTGTCGCGCAGAAGCCATGCCAGCGCCATTTCGGCCAGCGTTTGGCCGCGCTGCCGGGCGATGTCGTTCAGGGCGCGGAGCCGTTCCAGCATCGCGTCGGTCAGCACCTCGCGCTGCAACGAACGACCCGCCGCCATGCGCGAATCCTGCGGAATGCCGTCGAGGTAACGACCCGTCAGCAGTCCCTGCGCCAACGGCGAAAAGGCGACGAAGCCCGAACCCGACGCGGCGGAAAGCGACAGCACGCCCGAAGTTTCGGGCTGGCGGCTGAAGATATTGTACTTGTCCTGGAAAAGCAGGCACGGCACGTCGCGCTCGGCCAGGTAACGGAACGCGAAACGCTCCGCTTCGAGCGGGTAGCGCGACAATCCGACGTAGAGCGCCTTGCCCCGGCGGACGATGTCGACCAATGCCTGGAGGGTCTCCTCAAGGGGCGTCTCGGGGTCGTGGCGGTGGGAATAGAAGATGTCGACATAATCGAGTTTCATGCGGCGCAGGCTCTGGTCGAGGCTCGCCGTGAGGTATTTGCGCGATCCCCAGTTGCCGTAGGGTCCCGGCCACATGTCGTAACCCGCTTTGGTCGCGATGAACATTTCGTCGCGGTAGGGGCGGAACGAGCGTTCCATCAGACGGCCGAAATTCTCCTCGGCCGTGCCGTACGCCGGCCCATAGTTGTTCGCAAGGTCGAAATGGGTGATTCCGCGGTCGAAGGCGTAATGGGCCATCCGCTGCACGTTGGAGAAGGCCTGCCCGCTGCCGAAATTGTGCCACATACCCAGCGAAAAGGCCGGCAGCAGCACGCCGCTGCGCCCGGCGCGCCGGTAGACCATACCGTCGTCGTAACGGTCGGGCGAAGGTTGATAGGGTGATTCAATCATGGCTGTAAACAGTTATTCCCGAAAGCCTCCCTTTTCAAAGGGAGGTTCAGAGGTTTTGTCGAAATGGAGGCGCAAGGCGCATCGGTTGTGACTTTTCCACAATCAATGCGCTTCCAGCCAGTTGCCGCCCACGCCGGCGTCGGCGATCAGCCGGACCTTGAGCTGCGCGGCGGACTCCATGCACTCGGTGACGATCGCCGTGACACGCTCCTGCTCCGAGCGGAGCATGTCGACCACCAGTTCGTCGTGCACTTGCAGGATCACCCGCGAGCGGATGCCTTCGGCGGCGAAACGCCGGTGAACGTTGATCATGGCGATCTTCATAATGTCGGCCGCAGAACCCTGAATCGGGGCGTTCACGGCGTTGCGCTCGGCAAGGCCGCGGGCGATGGCGTTGTGCGACGCGATGTCGTTGAGGTAGCGGCGGCGGCCGAAAATCGTCGAGACGAAACCCTCCTCCTTGGCCTTCTCGACCACGTTGTCCATATACTTCTTGACCCCGGGGTAGGAGGCGAAATAGCCGTCGATGATCTCCTTGGCCTCCTTGCGCGGAATTTCGAGCCGCTGGCTCAACCCGAAGGCCGAAATGCCGTAGATGATGCCGAAATTGGCCGTCTTGGCCCGGCGGCGTTCTTCGGAGGTCACCTCGTCGAGCGTTTTGTTGAAGAGCTTGGCGGCCGTGGCGGCATGGATGTCCTCGCCGTGCTCGAAGGCCGCGATCAACGACTCGTCGCCCGAAAGGTGGGCCATCAGCCGCAGTTCGACCTGGCTGTAATCGGCCGAAAGCAGCAGGTGATCGTCGTCCGAGGGGATGAACGCCTTGCGGATGCGGCGGCCCATGTCGTCGCGGACGGGGATGTTCTGCAAATTGGGATTCGTCGACGAAAGGCGTCCCGTGGCCGTCACGGCCTGGTTGAACGAGGTGTGGATGCGCCCCGTCGAGCGGTTGACCAGCTGGGGCAGCGCCTCGACATAGGTCGAAAGCAGTTTCTTCACGCCCCGGTATTCGAGGATCAGATCGACGATCCGGTGTTTGCGGGCGAACAACTGGAGGTAGTCCTCGTCGGTGCAGAACTGCTTGGTCTTGGTCATCTTGGGCTTCTCGGCAATGCGCATTTTCCCGAAAAGCACCTCGCCCAGCTGGCGCGCCGAGTTGATGTTCAGGTTCGGTTCGCCCGCCTCGGTGCGGATCGCCGCCTCCAGTTCCGCGAGTTTGCGGTTCAACTCGACGGCATAGACCGCCAGCGCTTCGGAGTCGATCCTCACGCCCGCCATCTCGATGTCGGCCAGCACGGCGATCATCGGCTCCTCGATCTCGAAATAGAGGTGCTGGAGGCCGATCTGCTCGATCATGGGGTAGAGCGCCTGCTTGAGTTGCAGCGTCACATCGGCATCCTCGGCGGCGTACTCCTTGACGCGTTCGACGTTCACAAGGTCCATCGTCAGCTGCTTCGAGCCTTTGCCGATGAGCGTTTCGATCTCGATGGGCTTGTAATTGAGGTATTTCTCCGCAAGGGCGTTCATGTTGTGGCGCGACTCGGGATCGAGCAGGTAGTGGAGGATCATCGTGTCGTACATGCGGCCCCGGATCGTGATGCCCAGCCGGCGCAGCACCATCAGGTCGAACTTGATGTTCTGTCCGATCTTGGCGATCTTCTCATCCTCGAACAGCGGCCGCACGATCTCCGCATACTCGGGCGTATCCTTCTCCAGGAAAGGCACGTACCACGCTTTGAACGGTTCCACGGCGAGCGACAGCCCGACGATGCGGTCGTTGAAGATGTCGAAACCCGTGGTCTCGGTGTCGAAACAGAATTCGGGGTATCTGCCGACCGCGGCGACCACCTCGCGCAGTTGCGCGGCGCTCTCCACGAGCGTGTATTCGTGGGGCGTCGTCTGGGCCGTCCGGAACTGCATCGCCTCGGCTTCGGCCTGGAGTTCGGCCACGGGAACCTCCTGCGCCGCAGGAAGCGGCACGACGGGGTCGCCGAACAGATTGCCCTGTCCCGCCAGCGCGGCCTTCTTCGCCGCGGCCGACTTGGCGCGGGCCATCTCCGCCAGCTGGGTCTGCGCCTCCTGACGCGGACCTTCGGGAAGCGGCTCGGCGGGTGCGAGGTTCGTCAGATCGTTCATAAAAGCCTTGAAATCCAATTCGGCGAAGATCCCGCGCAGCTGGTCGATATGCGGGTCGCAAACCGTGAGGTCCTCCTCGCGGAAAGGGATCGGCACGTCGAGGCAGATGGTCGTCAGGCGCTTGGCCAGCCGCAGGTTGTCGGCCCACCCGGCGATCTTCTCGCCCTGCTTTCCGGGAATTTTGCCGACATTCTCCAGAATGTTTTCCACCGTTCCCCACTCCCGGACCAGTTTGCAGGCGATCTTCTCGCCGATGCCCGGGACGCCGGGAATATTGTCCGAGGCATCGCCCCACAGCGCAAGGATGTCGCGCACCAGCTGCGGGTCGTCGATGCCGTACTTCTCGCGGATGGCCTCGCGGTCGACGATCTCGATGCTGCCCTCGGCGCCCCGCTGTTTGTAGATGCGGCAGTTGTCGCGCACCAGCTGGCCGTAATCCTTGTCGGGCGTCACCATATAGACGTCGTAACCGGCTTCGACACCCTTCTGCGAAAGGGTTCCGATCACGTCGTCGGCTTCGTAACCCGCCACTTCGAGAATCGGAATGCACATCGCGTCGAGCACCCGTTTCACGTAGGGTATCGAAAGCAGGATGTCCTCGGGGGTTTCGGAACGGTTGGCCTTGTATTCCGGAAAGATGTCGCGGCGGAAGCTGCCGCCTTTGGGATCGAACGCCACGCCCAACAGATCGGGCCTCTCGCGTTTCTGAATGTCGCGCAGGAACTTCACGAAGCCGAACACCACGGAGGTGTTCATCCCCTCGCGGTTACGCATCGGACGGCCCAAAAAGGTATAGTAATACTTGAAAATCAACGCATAGGCGTCGACCAGAAAGAGTTTTTTCATATCAGATAAGTTGCGTCAATTAGAGTCACCTTTTCCCCGCTGCGGCCATTTTCACAAACCCGCCGCATCCGGAATCCCTGCTTGTCTTCTTACATATTGTCCTCGGCGAACCACTCGGCGAACGATGTCGCCGTCTCGTGCAGGCGCAGCGAGTGGAGCGCGACGCCTTCGGGAAGGCGCGCGGCGATGCGGGCGGCGAAATCGCCGAGCATGTTCTCGCACGTCGGCTGGTAGCCCACCGTAACCACATTGCCGAAGCGTTCGGCGAGCACGCGGAAAAATTCCTCCCCGGATTCCGAGGCGCGCAACACCAGCGCATGGTCGAAACGCGAGACGATCTCCTCGCTGACGATCCGTTTCAGTACGCCGAAATCCAGCACCATGCCGCATTTCGGGTTGGACGCATCTTCGGCCGGAGTACCCTTAACCGTTACAAACAGACGGTAGGAGTGCCCGTGAATCTCGCGGCACGGACCGTCGTATCCGTCGAGCGCATGAGCCGCCTCGAACGAAAATTCTTTAGTCAATCTGATAACTGCCATATTGCAAAGATAGTGTAAAGCGCAAAATATTCACCCCGATCGGACGTTTCTCTTTAAAATTAGTTATATTTGCCCGACTATGAAGCAGATTCTCGCCGATATCACTCCTGTGGGCAGCAACAATTTATTCGTGACCCACTACTGGCCCGACAAGCAGACCGATCCTCCGCTCCATTACCACGAAGATTACATGCTCTGCCTGACGCTCCACGTGCGCGGCCAGCGCATCATGGACGACGCGGTCGAAGATTTCACCGAAAAGGACCTCGTGCTCATCAACCCCGGAACCCCGCACCGTTTCAAGCGCGACGCGGCGTATGCCGACGCCAAGTGCGAAACCGCCACGGTCATGTTCAGCCGCGAGATGCCCGACTGGAAGTTCCTCTCGCTCGAACACATGCGTCCCATCCGCGAAATGCTGCTCCGCCCTGCGGCCGGACTGCGATTCGCCCCGAAAACGATCGACACCGTGCTCGAACGGATGATATCGCTGCCCAAACTCGACGGGTTCGAAGCCGTCTCGCTCTTTTTCAGCATCCTCAACGACCTTGCCACAGCGCCGCCCGACGAGGTGCAGCAGATCGGTTCGCGTCACGACGGTTCCTACCAGGACGACCGGGTGCGCCGAATCGTCCGGTTCGTGGAGGAGAACTATTCCCGCAAACTCTCGCTGGAGGAGATCGGCCGTTCGGTGGACATGTCCCCGTCATCGGTGTGCCGCTACTTCAAACGCCGCACGCACCAGAACCTGTGGGAATACATCAACAGCTTCCGCATCAACCGGGCCGCGCAGCTCACCGTCGAGACGCAGCTCCCCATTTCGGAAATAGGCCCCCGCTGCGGATTCACCAACGTCTCGAATTTCAACCATCTGTTCCGCGCCCACCTCGGAACCACGCCCAGCGACTACCGCAGCCGGTTCAAAACCTCGCCGCTCACGCCGGATACGACGAACTGAAAAGAGGCGCCCCCTTCATCCGGAGACGCCTCTTTTTCACGATACGTACGGATCAACGCACTTCGACCTTCCAGGGCGAGTACATCAGGACGCCCTGCTGGTTCAGGGCCTCGCGCACGGTGTTGTACTCCTTCATCATCAGTCCCAGTTCCGAACGGGCGAAAGCCTCGCGGACGCTCACGTTCAGCGACGCGATGATCGCAGCGAAACCCGTCGGCTCCTCCTTCACTTCGACGACCCGGTAGCCGTCGCCCAGTTCCGCCTTGTCTACGGCCAGCGCAATGGCCGTTTTCAATCCGCCGTAGGTGTCGATCAGACCGACTTCCAGCGCATCCTTACCCAACCAGACACGGCCGCCGGCGATGTCGAGCACCTTCCCGATCGGAAGATTGCGCCCCTCGGCCACATGGTTGGTGAAGGTGGTGTAAACCCGGTCGACACCGCGCATGATCATCGCCCGCTGCAAGGGCGTCAGCGGCGACGTGGCCGCGAAATCGGCCGAAGCGTTGCTCTTCACGCCGTCGACGGTGATGCCCAGTTTGTTTTTCAGGGCGTCGCGCGTATCGAGGAACATGCCGAACACGCCAATCGAACCCGTGAGGGTCATCTTGTCGGCCACGATCGCATCGGCAGGGCAGGAGATGTAATAACCGCCGCTGGCTGCATAGGAGCCCATCGACACGATGACGGGTTTCTCGGCACGCAGCAGTTCGATCTCGCGCCAGATGACGTCCGATGCCAGCGCGCTTCCGCCGGGGGAGTTGACGCGCAGCACGACGGCCTTCACCTTCTCGTTGTCGCGCACGCCGGCGATCTTCGCAGCCAGCGTATTGCCGTAAATCTCCTTGCCGTACCCCTCGCCGTCGACGATCTGACCGTCGGCATAGACGACGGCCACCTGGTCGGCGGAGATGTTTTTCAGATCGGCGCCCACCTGCGCGGCGTAGTCGCCCAGCGTAACAAAGTCGTAATCGTCGGAAACGCCCAGTTCGGCAAAGACATCCTCCATCTGGTCCTCGTAGATCAGACTGTCGACAAGCCCTTTTTCAAGCGCCTCGTCGGGAAGCGCCACCTCCAGTCTGTCGGCCATTTCGTTCAGCGTATTCAGTTCGATGCCGCGCGCCTCGGCGACGCTTTCGGCGATGACGCCCCACATCGAGCTGACGAGCTGCTGCATCTGTTCGCGGTTGGCGTCGGACATCTTGTCATAGATATAAGGTTCGACGGCGCTCTTGTATTTGCAGGCCGTGGGGCGGAACACTTCGGCCTTGAGGTCGAGTTTGTCCAGCAGCCCCTTGTAGAACATCAGGTTCATCGACAGTCCGGCCCACTCCATCATGCCCTCGGGCTGCATGTAGATCTTGTCGGCGACCGAAGCCAGGTAATAGCCGCCCTGCGAATAGGTTTCGTTGTAGGCGACGATGAATTTGCCGCTCTGCTTGAACTCCACGAGCGCCTCGCGCAGCTCCTCCAGGATCGCCGAGCCGGTTACGCCCCCCGTGCCGTTCATCCGCAGGTAGATGCCCTTGATGCGGTCGTCGTCACGCGCGGCTTCGAGGGCGCGGAGCGCCTTCAGGAGCGGAAGCTGCCGCTGGGTCTGGAGCGTCATCAGGTCGAGACCCGCCAGCGGATCGGACGACGGGGCGTCGGTCAGCACCTCCGAGAAATCGATCTTCAGGATCGACTCGGGATGCACCGCCACACTTTTCTCCATCGAGCCGGCAATGCCCAGCAAAATGAAAATCCACAGGAAAAACACCAGGAACGTCCCCACGACGACCGCGAGAAGCCCTGCCAGAAAAGTCTTGATAAAATTCATAGTTCGTTCTATTTTGTTGTTGTCTTCTTCCGTATGTTGTCGCAAATATAGCGATTTTATACGAAAAA
>OHQI01000387.1_pt1 | contig 10738 bp, 10 predicted proteins | sample 1577911 | NCBI WGS metagenome assembly OHQI01 (sample SAMEA3879502, study PRJEB24766) | human gut metagenome | biome: human-associated habitat; feature: feces | place: USA | collected 1985/1987
CGCTTCGCTATCCGTGAAGGCGGCCGTACCGTTGGTTCCGGCGTCGTCATCGAGACCGAGGCCTAATTGATCCACTGAGGGTCATCCAAAGACTTCAAAAAGCAGCAGGCCGCAAAGGCCTGCTGCTTTTCTATTATCGAAAGTGCAAAGGAAGTGCGAAGCCAGCGGCTTCGCACTTCCTTTATTCATATTTGGCCCAGACCCAGCGGTCGAAGTCATCCGCGCGGAAGGCGGCGAGCTTTGATGCATAGTCCGCATTGACTGTGGTGAAGCGCCGAAGGCCGTCGCTCGTCTGCACCAGCGGGTCGATGCTGCGCTTTTTGGCGGCGATCTTGACGGCGTAAGTACCCTCCGGCTTTTGCGCGCTGGACCGCGTACCGATTATGCGGCGATAATCCTGCCAGCGCGCGGCGAGGACCGGATCAGAGAGGAGCAGGGCGATGACATGAGGTTCGTCGAGGTAGAGATCATCCACCGTCAACACATTGCGCTGCCGTGCCTCACGCAGGAGATCGGCCAATGCCTGCATGCTGAAGCGGTCCTCATCGGAGACGAACCACTCCGACTGCCGCAGCGAGAGCTGGGTAAAGATGTCGGCAATCTCCGCGTGCGCAAAGCAGAGCTCATCGACGTTTTCCTCGTTTTTGCCGACAAAGATGTCGTCAAAAATGCGTTTCAGCTCTGCTTTTGGACAGTGGAAGACAAGATGCGCGTTGCCGAGCGTATATTCGAGTCGGTCGGCGGAGAGGCGGGGCGAATCGTTGTCGGCGATGGGATAGCGGTGGTAGTCGTCCACATCGTCGAGCGTCAGGCCGCTTTTATCGAGCAGCGCCATGAGTTCCGGCGACGAGGCGATCATCATGCGTGTGCGGCTTTCGGTCGATTCCTGCCGCATGTGGTCACCGTTCAGAAAGTCGACCACGTGGGCGAACGCGGGCGTCGCAATGTCATGCAGTAGTCCCGCGACAGATTGCTTCAAGTCATGCGTGAAGTGCCAGACGATGGCCGCTGTGCCGAGCGAATGCGTATAGCGCGAATACGGCGCAACGGCGTCGCGGTAGATGGGATAGGCCGTGTATTCGCAGCCGCAGTGCATGCCGACGCGCAAAAGCCGCTGCATCACGGGCGTTTCGGCCATGGCGAGGAGCTCCGGCGGCAGGGAAGCGGTGTAGATATCGGTATACATAATATCCTTTCCAAAAGAAAAGCGCCTTGCCGCGGCAAGGCGCTTTTTTGATTGAATCAGCCGATCTGGCGGGTCTCAACGGTCTCGTCGCACTCGACGCTGTCGATCTGCGCGCCGAGGTTGCGGAGCTTGCCGATGATATCCTCATAGCCGCGCTCGATATAGTGGACGTTCGAGACCTCGCTCGTGCCCTCAGCGGCCAGCGCGGCGATGACCATGGCGGCGCCCGCGCGGAGATCGTAGGCCTGCACGCTCGCAGCGGTCAGGTGGTCGACGCCTTCGATGACGGCGCTGCGGCCCTCGACGCGGATCTGCGCGCCCATGCGCGTCAGTTCACCGACGTAGCGGTAACGGTTGTCCCACACGCCCTCGGTGACCATGCTCGTCCCCTCGGCAAGGCAGAGGGCAACGGTGATCTGTGGCTGCATATCGGTCGGGAAGCCGGGATAGGGCAGCGTCTTGACGTTGGTGCGGCGAAGCTTGCCCGAGCGGCGCACGAGCAGCGTGTCGTCCTGCTCCTCGACCTGCACGCCCATCTCCTGGAGCTTGGCGGTGATGCAGTCCATGTGCTTGGGGATGATGCCGCGCACGAGGACTTGTCCGCCGCAGGCGGCGACAGCCGCCATGTAGGTGCCCGCCTCGATCTGGTCGGGGATAATGGCATACGTGCCGCCGTGGAGCTTGTCCACGCCGAAAATGCGGATGGTGTCGGTGCCGGCGCCCTTGATGTTCGCGCCCATGGAGTTTAAGAAGTTGGCAAGGTCGACGATATGCGGCTCCTTGGCAGCGTTTTCGATGACGGTGGTGCCGTCGGCGAGCGCCGCGGCCATCATAATGTTCATCGTCGCACCGACGGAGACCACGTCAAGGTAGACGTTCGCGCCCTTCATGCGGTCGCCGCTTGCCTTGGCGCAGATGAAGTCGCCCTCGCGTACCTCGGCGCCCATGGCGGCGAAGCCCTTGACATGCTGGTCGATGGGACGCACGCCGCCGAAGTTGCAGCCGCCGGGCATCGAGACCTCGGCCTCGCCGAAGCGGCCGAGCAGCGCGCCGATGAGGTAGTAGGAGGCGCGGATCTTGTGCGCGAGCTCCTGCGAGACCTGCGTGGTGGCAATATGGCGGCAGTCGATCTCAACATCGCTGCGGTTGAGGAAACGGACATTCGCGCCGAGCTGCTCTAAAATTTTGAGCAGCGCGGTCACGTCGGAGATCTGGGGAATATTTTCGATGCGGCAGACGCCGTCGACCAGAAGGGCGGCGGGAATGATGGCGACCGCGGCGTTCTTTGCGCCGCTGATGCGCACTTCACCAAAGAGCGGATGACCGCCCTGCACGATGTATTTCGTCATAGTAACTCCTTAATAAGAGACGGTGAGACTTCTTTTCGTTATCGTAAAAACAGCAGGGGAAAACCGCCTGCTCATGGTATTCACATAATACATCAACAGTATACCAAAAAAAACGAAAAATGCAATGCTGCGCAGTAAGAAATTAGAAATGCTGCAAGAAAAATTTCATTCTCGTGTGATCTCACCGGTCTTGCAGTTCACATAATAACTGCTGACATCCGTGGAGATGCGCCACACGCCTTGCAGCCGCAGCGGCGAGGCAGACGACGTCTGGAGAAGATACCCTTCGTCCAGCGCTCGGACCTCGGTACACACGACGCCCGAAACGCTGCAATAGTCCAGAAAATGCACAAGCGCGTCGACCGCGTCGAGGCCGTCTGTGCGGCGGCCCTCGTCGAGCGCGGGCAGAAAGGTACCGGAAACGCCGGTGAGCGAGCTGTCAGAAAACGTGAGCGTCAGCGAGGCGTTAAAGATGAGCTGACCTTTTTCGCTGCGCATGCCCGTGACGCTGCCGCTGCCATCCGTGAGCTGAGAGGTGAGAAAAGTGTAGCCGAACGTTTTGAAAAACTGTTTGCAAAAGCTCTCGGGATCGTCGACCGGTCGGGAGAGAAGCGCGTCGGCCGTGCCGCCGGAGCGGATGGAACACGAGCCGTATTCGCCGGTGAAGCGGCTCACACCGCCGCCGGAATCGCTGCTCTCGGCAGTGCCGAGCAGGGCGGAGGCGAAAGCCTCTTCGCGTGCGGCGTCGCGCTCAAGCGAGAGGGAGAGGTGCGTTTCCTCATCGGGCAGCAGCGCGCGGTCAAAGGCGACGCCGTTTTTTTCAAAAAGCGTGCAGAGCTGCTCGACGCGGCGTTCGTTCGAGTCGCGCTCCTCGGCGCGGCGGCTGAGCAGCAGAAAGAGCAGAAATGCGTTGACGAGCAGCAAAATGACGATGACGATATTTTTGAGCCGCGAGGTTTTCATGTTCGGGCGTCCTTTCCGGAAAGATCAGTCGGCAAACCAGCCGACGCCGACGGTGTCCGCGCCGTGCTCGTCGTAGCAGACGTGCAGCTCGGCGCTCAAATATTTGCTGTCCGCGATGGCCGCGGCCTGCCGGATGGGCAGCAGCAGTGCGGGCGAATCGCTGAGCGTATAGCTGCGGCAGTGGAGGGAAAATTCCGTGATGGTCTGGTCTTCGATCGTGACCGTAGCGGCGTGGCTGCCGTCGGAAAAGCGCAGCGGCGTACCGCCGACCGCATAGTCAAAGCTCACGGTGAAGCGCTTGTTGCTGCTGTCGATCTCGCTGAGATAGAGCTCGGCGTCGCCGCTTACGTCGCGAAGCAGCGTGAAGGCGAGGCGCTGCGCGCCCGCGACGGCTTCGAGCATCGTGGGCTTTCCGGTCGAGGCGGCGGAGACATAGTAGATCGAGCCCGCCTCGGCCTCGTCCGCGCCCTGATAGAAGACGCTGCCGTCGGGCTCAAGGCGCAGCGTGCCGTAGACCTCTTTGATAATGGTGCTGCCGGAGGAGTCGGTGTAGCCGCTTTCCGTGTGGGGGTTGAACTCCGCAAGGCGCAGAAATGTCGCCTGATCGGTGAGGGCATTGCTCGCCGAGAGCGTGTAGCGCTGCGGCGGTTCGCTGAAAATGAGCGTGTAGGGCGAGAGCTGAGAGAACTCGCCGGAGAGCGAGAACGCAAAATCTGTGCCGTTGCCATCGAGCGAGGCGAGCGCTTCGCGCAGTGTCGCGCTGCTTATCGCCGTCCGGCTGACAAAAAAGCCCTGATTGGCGTCCTGCAAATAGAGCGTTGCGCCGTTTTCCGCGGGGCAGAGCACAAGCCGCGTGACGCGCAGGAGCGAGGACTCCGGCGCGTCGTTGACGCCGAGAATGCGGCTGAGCACTTCGAGCGGCGTGGGGGCCTCCAGATCGAGGTAGATGCTGCTCGCGTGCAGTGCGGTGAGCAGCTTTTCACCGCTGCACGCTTCATAAGTGGTAGCAGAGCCAAGCGCCTCGCCGAAAAACGTGCCGGCGAGCTCAAAATCTGTGTCAAGCGTCGTGATGGCGCTGAGCCCGTAGCGGGCGTATTCGTTCGTGAACACCACGCGCACGGGGAGCGCGAGCTCGGTCAGATCGGTGGTGACGGCGGTATCGGTCGAGGTGTCGCCCGCGAGCCAGTCCTGCGCGAGCTCGTAGGGCGTCTTGCCCGCAAGGTCGCCGACAAGCGGTGTCTGGATCAGAAGCAGCACGGCGGTAACGGTCAAAACGGCGATCGCGGCGTTTTGCAGATGGCTCATGAGCGTGGCGTTCTTATTCATGGGAATCCTCCCCGCCGATGGGCTGGGTGATGGGCAGCTCTAAGCGGACGGTCGTGCCGGGGCCGGGGCGGTCAACGAGCGTGAGCGAGCCGTGGTGACGCTGGACGATCTCCGTCGCGATGGAAAGGCCGAGGCCTGTGCCGCCGGATTCGCGCGATCTTGCTTTGTCGACGCGGTAGAAGCGCTCGAAAATGCGGCTGCGGTCGGCCTCGGGAATGCCGATGCCGTCGTCCGCGACCTCCATCCAGACAGTTTCGCCCTCGCTGCCCGCGGTGACACGGATGTGGCCGCCGTCGGGCGTGTACTTGACGGCATTGCTGAGGACGTTGAGCATGACCTGCTCGATGCGGCCGCGATCGCCCATGATGAGCGGGAGATTTTCGGTATAGTCGTGCGTGAGCTCGTGCTTGTGGCGGCGGGCCTCAAGCTCCGTCGAGCGGAGCACGGAGTCGATGGCGGCGGAGAACGGGAAGCGCGCCATATTCATCTCGCTGCGGCCGGAGTCGAGGCGCGAGAGCGTCAGAAGATCCTGCACGATGTGGGTCATGCGGTCTGTTTCGCTGATGACGACATCGAGGAAGTCGTTTTCCGTCTCGCGGCTCAAGTCGTCGCCCGCCTCGCGGATGGTCTCGGCATAGGAGCGGACATTCGTGAGCGGCGTGCGCAGCTCGTGAGAAACATTGGCGACAAATTCCTTGCGGCGCTCCTCGGTCTTGCGGTGCTCGGTCACATCGTGCAGCACGATGAGAACGCCGCCGCTCTCCTCATCGGAGAAGGGAGCGAAGTAGAGCTCCACGCTGCGCTCGCCGACAGTGAGCTCGCCCTCAACATAGTCGCTGCGCTGCATGGTGATGACATGGGAAAACGGGCAGATGGATTCAAACAGCTCGCTGTACACGCACTCGTCCGCCGTGCGGCCTAAGAGCTCGCACGCGGCGGGGTTGCAGTGGATGAGCTTGCCGCTGCCGTCGTAGGCGACGACGCCATCGCTCATGTGGAGAAACAGCGTGTCGAGCTTGTTGCGCTCGTTCTCCACGGCTTCGAGCGTGGAGTGGAGCACGGACGCCATGTCGTTGAATGTGGTGGTCAGAACGCCGATCTCGTCCGTCGATTCGACAGCAAGCGTTTCGTCGAAGTCGCCGGTCGCGATGCGCTCGGCGCCCTCGGTCAGTTTTTCAATGGGGTCGATCATGGTCTTGGCGAGCAGGAACGACAAAAGCACCGAGACGAGAAGACCGACGAGCAGTGCTTGCAGAATGATGAACAGCAGCTCAGAGTTCAGCGACGAGACCGTGGTGCGACTGTCGCGGATGTAGATGATGAAACTGTTGTCGCCGCCGGAGATGGGAATGGCGACATCCATATAGCTTGCGGCAAGGTCGCTGTGGTCGCCGACCTCGCCGTTGCGCGCGGTGAGGATATTTTCCGTCTGCTCAAGCAGCTGGCCGTCCTCGTTGCTCGAAGCAAGCACTTCGCCGCTGCGGCCGTCGAGAACATAGTAGTTGCGGTTGCGCGAGTCAATGCTCAGTGTGCCGGAGTAGGCCTCGAGCATCGTTTGCAGGCGCACGGCGCCGTCCTCCTGCGCTGCCTCTTCGCGCAGTGAGCTCACGAACGTGGCGTTGGACTCGCCGAACACTTCGCTCATCTGCTCGTAAAAATCGTCAATATAGAAGTTCGTGACGCTGGTCATCAAAAACGCGCCCACCACCGCCATCAGAGAGGTGACGAGCAGCAGCATGATCATCACGAGCTTCATATGCAGGCTGCGGAACATAGCAGGAGACTCCTTTCCCGGAAAAGTGCGCGCAACTTACGCCTGCGCGGAGAAATAATAGCCCACGCCGCGGCGCGTGAGGATGTAGGCCGGCACGGCGGGGTTGTCCTCGATCTTTTCGCGCAGGCGGCGGACGGTGACGTCCACCGTGCGCGCGTCGTCGCCGACATAGCCGTAGTTCCAGACCTGCTCCATCAGGTCGACGCGGGAGAAGACCTTGCCGGGGTGGCTGGCGAGGAACGTCAAAAGCTCATACTCGCGCTGTGTGAGGTCGATGGGCACGCCGTTTTTGCGCACCTGAAAGCTGTCGGTGTTGATGGTGATGCCGCCGCCGGCGCTCATGGCGTTGTCCTCCGCCGCGGGAGCGGAGAGCATCGTTGTGCGGCGGATGTTCGCTTTGACGCGCGCGAGCAGCTCACGCATGGAAAAGGGCTTGGTGATGTAGTCGTCCGCGCCGATCTCAAGGCCCAAGATCTTGTCCTCCTCCTCTTCGCGCGCGGTCAGGATGATGACGGGCACGTTGTCACCCTCGGCGCGCAGCGCGCGGCAGACGTCAAAGCCCATCATTTTGGGCATCATCACGTCGAGAAGAATGAGGTCGGGCTTTTTCTCGCGCGCCATGGCAAGGCCCGCCTCGCCGTCGTAGGCCTCGAGCGTGTTATAGCCCGTACGCTGGAGGTTGAAGCGGATGATATCGACGATGTTTTTCTCGTCCTCGACAATGAGGACGGTCTTCTTCTGTTCCATCAGTTTTCTTTCTCCTGTCTCTCTTTTTGCGCTGTGCGCAGGGCGTGGACCTTGAGGATACCGCAGACGGTCTTCGCATCTTCGATCTCGCCGCGCATCACGCGTGCGAGCATGTCGGAAAACGGCGTGCGGTAAAGCTCTAAAAACTCGTCCTCGTCAGGATTTTGCTCACCGAAGGTCAGACCCTCGGCAAGATAAAGGTGCAGCACCTCGCTGTAGCAGCCGGGGGAGACGAGGAGCTTGCCGAGATTCGTCATGCGCTTCGGCGTTGCGCCCGTTTCCTCCTTCAGCTCACGCAGCGCGGCCTCATCGAGGTTCTCGCCACGCTCCAGTTTCCCTGCGGGAATTTCCTCAAGCACACGGGAGAAGACATAGCGGTACTGCTTTACGGTGAGCACGTTGTCGTTTTCGTCAAGAGCGACGATGGCGACACCGCCGGGATGCTCGGCGACTTCGCGTACGCTCGTTCTGCCGTTTGGCAGGAGCACGTCGTCGCGGTAGATATGCAGAATTTTTCCCTCGTAGATCGTCTCGCGGGAAAGCTGGCGTTCGGTCAGATCCATGATAAAACTGCCTCCTGAGTGCGGCGGATCGCCGCCAAAGCATGGGATAGATACTAAAATTATAGCACGGCGGCGGGCGGAATTCTACTATAAATTAAAGTGGATGGGCAGAATAGAGCGGAATGCGGCGTTTTCTCGAATTGTTACGTTTTTGTGACAGCCCTTGTGCTGGGCGAAAAAGTATGCTACACTATCATGGAAACGCAAAGGAGGCGATGTGCCGTGGCGGAGAAAAAGGGGATAAAAATCGCGGCGCAGAACCGCAAGGCGTTCCACGACTATTTTGTCGAAGACCGCTACGAGGCGGGCATCGAGCTCAAGGGCACGGAGGTCAAGTCCATCCGCGCCGGCACGCTCAACCTGAAAGACAGCTATGTCATCGTCAAAAACGGCGAGGCGAACGTGCTGTCGATGCACATTTCGCCCTACGACAAGGGCAATATCTTCAACCATGACCCCGACCGGCCCAAAAAGCTCCTTCTGCACAAGCGCGAGATAGGCAAGCTCTATTCGCTCATCAAGCAGGACGGCTACGCGCTGATCCCGCTGAGCGTTTACTTCAAGGACGCGCGCGTGAAGGTCGAAGTCGGTGTGTGCAAGGGTAAGAAAAACTACGACAAGCGCGAGGACGCCGCCAAGCGTGACGCCAAGCGCGAGATCGACCGCGCGATGAAAGCGCGGAGATAAGGAGAGAAATTATGGCAAATCCGATCGTGACCATCGAAATGGAAAGCGGCGCGGTGATGAGCGGCGAACTCTATCCAGAGATCGCGCCCAACACCGTCAACAACTTCATCGCGCTGGCAAACTCCGGTTTTTACGACGGCGTGGTGTTCCACCGCGTCATTCCCGGTTTTATGATCCAGGGCGGCGACCCGGGCGGCAACGGCACGGGCGGCCCCGGCTACGAGATCAAGGGTGAATTTTCCGCCAACGGCTTCAAGAACGATCTTAAGCACACGCTGGGCGTTCTCTCGATGGCGCGCACGATGATCCCCGACAGCGCGGGCAGCCAGTTTTTCATCATGGTGGCCGACGCGCCGCACCTTGACGGTCAGTATGCGGCGTTTGGTAAGATCACCGAGAATGCGCAGGCCGCTGTGGACATCTCCCGCGTGAACCGCAACATGTACAACGACATGCCGAAAAAGCCACAGGTCATCAAGACCATCCGCGTGGATACGCAGGGCGTTGACTATCCCGAGCCGGAGAAGATGTAATTTCATTTCCTTTTGCTTTCGCATACCTGACGGGTTTCCCGTATTCGCGGCGCACTTGTCGTGCGCCGCTCACACGGGGGCGTACCGGTTTCGACGGGGGTGTGGAGGCAGGATAAGCGGGCAGAGGCGCCTGGCCTCTATAAAACGGGTAACTTATAAATTAAAGAACAACAACGAAGTTGCTCTCGCTGCCTAAGTAGGCGGCCGTCTGAACCGGAGAGGCCACGGACCGGGGAAGGCGTCGTAAACGTGGCGTCCGTGAGGCGGGAAAGAGTTGACCTGCCCACGCATCATGACTCTACCAAAGCGTAAGGTCCGTCAGGTGTCCTTGCGCGGAGGGAATGTTTAAATCCTGACTGCGCCCGGAGAAAGTCCTGTTAAAGTGCTTTCGGACGCGGGTTCGACTCCCGCCGCCTCCACCATAAGGTGGCAACAATTCGGATATTTTAAGCGCAACGCTTAGAATACCAAAGGGTTGCCACCTTTTTTTATTTCAAATTCCGCACTCAGAAAAAAAGATATTTTCGCGTTATTTTGGTAACCGGGGAGATTTGAACTCCCCCTTTTGCGATTTCAAGGGCAGAATTCAAAGAAGCGCCCTTTTTGCGGGCGCAAATTAGAGCGTTCTTTCCTCAAAATTTCATACGATCTTTCAGGCGTCTGTTTGTTGGTTTCGTCGAAGCCATCAAATAGGCGCCCTTTTTCATTTCACAACTTAATCCGTCAACCGGCCGGAGCATTTTTAGGATGCTCCGGCTTATTTTTTTGCTTACGAGGAGGACTTCACAATGAACGAACAGAACGAAACCACGCAGCTCCGTTTCCTTGAAGAAACCGCCACCCGGCTGCGGCAGAACGGTTTCACGGTAGAGCCAATCGAAGATCACCACCTGCCCGTCTGCTGGGAAAAAGGGCGTCTCTGCCGCATCTCCGGCAAGGGCAGCGTGCTGTACCGCCAGGAGAACATGGACAGTATCCGGGCGCAGGACGCTTTGCAGGCGGTGATCGACACCGCTAAAATGACTTCGGAATACATGGCGATTCTGGAATACGCACCTCAGCTCAAGGCGACCGATCTCACTGGTGACTACCGCATCCTTGCTGACTTCGGTGACGCAGTGCTGGCGGGCCACCCCACCGAACGCGGCGTGCAATTCGTGACTTGGGAGTGGGACTTCGACCGCAAAGGCGTCCATCAAGGGCACTATTTTCAGGACGACTACGAAGCCGCCAAACGCGATTTCACTGTGCGCAGCGGGCTTGTTCAAAAAGACGCCCTTTTTGAGCCGGAGCAGCTTGCGGAGATCTACCGCGCGCTAAGGTTTGTCCGTGAGCAGGATGAAACGATTTCCTTCGGACGGGATCGGGAGCTGGTGGAGCTGATGGAACAGGTCGGCGGACTGCTGCCCGCGGATGCTCTGCAGCAGCGGGACGCGCCGGAACAGAGCGGCATGACAATGAAATAAGTATCCACGCGGGCCGAGCATTTCTGCTTGACCTTTTTATTTTAACAGGAGGAAAAGATGATGGAAATTCATGGCACGATCCACTTCAGACTCATTCTTCCGCACTTCCCCGGCTTTCAGCAGGAGCCGCTGCCGGCACCTGTT
>OHQI01000389.1_pt1 | contig 10734 bp, 6 predicted proteins | sample 1577911 | NCBI WGS metagenome assembly OHQI01 (sample SAMEA3879502, study PRJEB24766) | human gut metagenome | biome: human-associated habitat; feature: feces | place: USA | collected 1985/1987
GACTGTCCGAGGAGGCCGTGGCCGCCAGCGAAAAGCGGCACACCCACAGCCTGCTGTACAGCCTGTATACGATGGGCAATGACCTTCCGCTGGGCGATCAGGTCTTCATCCTGCAGAGCCGCATCATCAAGCAGCTGGCCGACGAAGGCCCCTGCGTCATCGTGGGCCGCTGCGGCGACTACGTCCTGCGCGACCGCAAAGACGTGCTGCGCGTCTTCGTCTACGCCCCCAAGGAGTGGCGTCTGGCTTACGGCAAGGAGAACAACATGCTGCAGGCCAAGGACGAAAAGGGCATCAAGGACGAGATCGACAAGACCGACCGCAACCGTGCCGCCTACTACAACTACTACACCCAGAACCGCTGGGGCGACGCCCACAACTATGACCTTGCCATCAACGCTGCACTGGGCCATGACGCCTGTGTGCAGATGATCCTTGCCGCCGCAGAGGCCAAGGAGAAGGCCATGGAGGGCTGATGCCCGCCGCCCCGGAAGGGGCAAAATAAATAATGATGCTGCGTGGGTGGGGTGCTTTTGCGCTCTGCCCACGTTTGCGGCATAGAAGAACTCTGCATCCCCAAGTCATCAACATCAAAAGGAGAAATCGTGGAAAACAAGCAGTCCTTATCCTCTCCCGCCGGTGAGCGGGAAAACATCATGGGTACCATGGACATCAACCCTCTGCTCATCAAGCTCAGCGTGCCGATGATGGTATCCATGCTGGTGCAGGCCCTCTACAACGTGGTAGACTCGATTTTCGTGTCCCACGTCAGCGAGAGCGCCCTGACCGCCGTTTCGCTGGCGTTCTCTTTGCAGAACGTCATGATCGCCGTGGGCGTCGGCACCGGCGTGGGCGTCAACGCCCTGCTGTCCAAAAGCCTCGGCGAAAAGAACCAGGAACGGGCCAATAAGACCGCCGAGAACGGCATCTTCCTGTCCCTGTGCAGCTACGCCGTCTTCCTCGTCATCGGCCTCACCTGCATGAAACCCTACTTCTACGCACAGACTTCGGACATGGACATCGCCCGGCAGGGCATCCAGTATCTGCAGCTCTGCTGCGTGCTCAGCCTCGGCCTCTTTACCCAGACCATGGGCGAGAAGCTGCTGGCCGCCACCGGCCGCACCCATCTGAGCATGATAAGCCAGCTGGTGGGCGCTGTCGTGAACATCGTTCTCGACCCCATCTTCATCTTCGGCTACTGCGGCGAGGCCCTGTCCGGCACCACCGGCGCTGCCGCGGCCACCGTCATCGGCCAGTTCTGCGGCGCGGGCATGACGCTGTACTTCAACCTCAATAAGAACCCCGACATCCAGATCAGCTTCCGGGGCTTCCGGCCCAGCGCAAAGGCCATCGGCCGCATCTACACCGTCGGCCTGCCCAGCATCGCCATGCAGTGCGTGGGCAGCGTGATGACCTTCTTCATGAACCAGATCCTGATGGCCTTCTCGGCCACGGCTGTCGCCGTCTTCGGCGTCTACTTCAAGCTGCAGAGCTTCGTGTTCATGCCCATCTTCGGCATGAACAACGGCATGGTCCCCATCATCAGCTACAACTACGGCGCACGGAAGCCGGAGCGGGTCAAAAAGACCATCCGCCTCGCAGTCTTCTACGCCGAGTGCATCATGCTGGTGGGCTTCTGCATCTTCCAGTTCCTGCCGGATAAGCTGCTGGGCCTCTTTGCCGCCAGCGACGCCATGCTGGCCATCGGCGTCCCGGCGCTGCGCATCATCTGCCCCCACTTTCTGCTGGCGGGTGCCGGCATCGTGCTGAGCTCGGTGTTCCAGGCGCTGGGCAACGGCGTGTTCAGCTTGACCGTCTCCATCTGCCGTCAGCTGGTGGTGCTCATCCCCGCTGCATGGCTGCTGAGCCGCACCGGCGAGGTGAACATGGTCTGGTGGGCCTTCATCATCGCGGAGGTGGTCAGCCTTGCGCTGAGCCTCGTTTTCATGGCCCGCATCAACCGTATCGTTATCGTCCCGCTCTCCGAAAAGCAGGACGCGGCCGTATAACCTGAAAGGAACGTGAACTCTATGGCAAAAAAGCTGAAGTGGAACCTTATCCTCATGAGCCTGCTCTATCTGGCGCTGGGCATCTTCCTGCTGATGGTGCCTGGCACGGCCCTCAACGTGGTCTGCTACGCGCTGGGCGGCGTGGTGCTGGCCTGCGCGGCAGTGCAGCTGGTGCGGTATTTTGTCGTAGAGCGCGGCGTGTTCCAGAGCCAGCTCACCCTCATCTCGGGGCTTGTCTGTCTGGCGCTGGGCGCATTCCTCATCATCCGCAGCGATGTGGTGGTGCGGGTGCTGCCCATCGTGTTCGGCCTGTTCGTCATCTTTGACAGTCTGGGCCGCATCCAGAACGCTCTCGAGCTGCGCCGGTGCGAGTATTCGAGCTGGAAGGTCTTTCTGCTGCTGGCCGTGCTCAGCGTCGTGCTGGGCATCGTGATGGTGGTGGACCCCTTCGGCACCATGGAGACGCTGGTGATGGCCATCGGCCTCATCCTCATCCTGGAAGGTGCACTGAACCTGCTGAGCGCCCTGTACACCATGCTGGCCGTCCGGCGCTTTATAAAGCTGCATCCGGAGACCCAGTCCATGCTGGAAGCCATTACCGGCCAAGATCTGAACGGCGACGGCGTCATCGCCCCGGATGTCTCCCACGCAGATGTGGAGTCTACCGCTGTGGAGCTCGACTATGTGGATGAGAGCGCCGAGGTGGAGCAGGAGGAGGAATAACCTCTCCGTCATCGCTGCGCGATGCCACCTCTTCTATCGAGGAGAGGCCCTGGCGTTCCGCTGCGCTTCTCATAAAACATCGTAAGACTGACCTCTTTGCCAAAGGCTCCCCTCGGCAGGGGCAACAACGACGACCGCCGCCAGTGGCGGAAACAGGGAGTCGTTGTTGGGGCAGCGGCCAGCAAGACGCGCGCAATGCGCAGCGGATGCTGGGTGCCGCAACCCGGCCTTGTCGAGCGTTAGCGAGACTGAGAGGTTTTATCAATTCAACATAAAGGATAAAAAGAGTTATGGAAAAGTACGATCTCATCATCGTTGGTGCCGGCCCTGCCGGCATCTTCACCGCTGTGGAGCTGCTGCGCCACGGCAGCAAGAAGCACATCCTGCTGGTGGAAAAAGGCAAGCCGGTGGAAAAGCGCCACTGCCCCAAGGCCGAGATCGGCCACTGCGTCAACTGCCGCCCCACCTGCGCCATCACCACCGGCTTCTCCGGTGCAGGCGCCTTCTCCGACGGCAAGCTGAGCCTCTCCTATGAGGTCGGCGGCGACCTGCCCAGCCTCATCGGCGAAGAGTTTGCACAGGAACTCATCGACTACACCGACAAGATCTACCTCGAGTTCGGCGCTGACCCCCATGTGGAGGGCATCTACACCGGCGAGGACATCAAGGAGATCCGCAAGAACGCCATCCACGCCGGTCTGAAGCTGGTGGACTGCCCCATCCGCCACCTCGGCACCGAGAAGGCACAGCAGCTCTATCTCGCCATCCAGAACTATCTGGCTGACAACGGCGTGGAGATGCTCTTCTCCACCGAGTGCGAGAACATCATCCTCGAAAACGAGGAGTGCAAGGGCGTGCTGCTGCGTCAGGGCAACGGAGAGTCCCGCGCCGTCTACGGCGACACCGTGGTCATCGGCACCGGCCGCCGCGGCGCAGACTGGCTTGAGAAAATTTGTGCAGAGCACCATATCGCCCACAAGCCTGGCACCGTGGACATCGGTGTCCGCGTCGAGTGCCGCAACGAGGTCATGGAAAAGGTGAACAAGGTGCTGTATGAGTCCAAGCTCATCGGCTACCCGAAGCCCTGGAAGAACAAGGTCCGCACCTTCTGCCAGAACCCCGGCGGCTTCGTGGCACAGGAGAACTATGACAACGACCTGGCCGTGGTCAATGGCCACAGCTTCAAGGAGAAGAAGAGTGAGAACACCAACCTCGCCATCCTCGTCTCCCACAACTTCACCGAGCCCTTCAACCAGCCCATCGCCTACGCCCAGAAGGTGGGCGAGCTGACCAATATGCTGGGCGCAGGCCACATCATGGTGCAGCGCTACGGCGACATCCTCGACGGCAAGCGCACCTGGGCGAAGGAGCTGGCCCAGTCCAACGTCAAGCCCACCCTGAAGGACGCCGTGGCCGGCGACATCACCGCCGCCATGCCCTACCGCGCCATGACCAACATTATCGAGTTCATCAAGATGCTGGACATGGTCGTCCCCGGCTTCGCCGCCAACGAGACCCTGCTGTACAGCCCTGAGCTGAAGTTCTACTCCAACAAGGTCAAGATGGACTCGAACCTCGACACCAACATCAAGGGCCTGCACTGCCTCGGCGACTCTTCCGGCTGGACCCGCGGCCTGATGATGGCCTCCGTCATGGGCGTGCTGATGGGCCGCAAGCTGGCTGAGAAGGAAGGCTGCTGAAACGCCTTTCTGCACTAAGCTGCGCTGAATATTTGGTTCCCGATGCCTCTCCGCACTCCGCGGAGGGGCATTTTTTGCGCTTCCTGCGGCAAAACTGTGCAGGATACAAAAATCGGCAGAAAAAGTCAATTTCCGTCAACCCTGAAAATTTATGGGAATTTGAATTGATTTTCTTCGTTCAAACTGCTACAATCTCAAGTAGAACTCAAGAAGAAATTGCGTCTTGCGCATAATGCGAGGAGGGATCACTTATGTGCGAAGCCCCCGGAAGCGTAGTAACGCTGCTATGTTCCGGCATCCAGCTTTACAGCGCCGAGAGGCGCATTGCGGACTGCATCCTTGCAGATGTAAAGCGGGCGTCGATGTGTACGTCAGCAGAACTGGCCCGGCTGAGCTGTTCATCCGAGGCCACCATCACCCGGCTGTGCCACAAACTGGGATTCGAGAACTACCGCAAATTCCAGCTGGCGCTGGCACGGGACGCCATGGAGCAGCAGGAAGCCCAGCGTATGCGGGACGAAGGGCAGGACGAGCTGCATCAGGCACTTCTGAACATTCTGGCAAACCGCGAAGAGGAGCTGCGGGCCACCATTCAGGCCATTGATACCCGCCAACTGCGGCAGATACTCTCTCTGCTGCGCAGCTGCGAGGTCATGGAGGTGGTCTCTGAGGGCGGCGGCCTGCCGGTGGCCTTCGATGCCTCCATCCGGTTCAGCCACCTGGGCAAGCGGTGCGTTTCCAGCGCAGTCCACGAGAAGAACCTTGCCTTTGCTCAGACGCTGACCCCCAAAGACATCCTCATCGTGCTCTCGGCCTCCGGGCAGAGCGCCAGGCTGGAAGAGGTATCCGCTGTCGCCAAAGGGCGGGATGTACCGGTGCTGGTCATCACCTGTGACAGCCACGGCCCGCTGGCCCAGCTGGCTGACTATGTGATGACGGCTTCCAACCGCGAACAGCGGCTCATCGAGGGCAGCCATGCGGCATCGCTGCTCTCGCCGAACGTCCTTATCGAGGTGCTCTACTACCTGCTGCGGATGGAAAATCTGTAAAAAACAAACGCTGGCACATTCGTGCCAGCGTTTGTTTTTATCATTGGAGCTCTAGATCACTGGGCAGGATGACATCCAGCTCCGCCGCAGGCTCTGCCACGAGGCGGCGGCTCTGGTTGAAGATGGCCTTTTCCAGCGTGTTGCGGGCGAGACGTCCGTTGCCCGCCGTGCGGGCATCCTCTGCCTGGCGGCGCTCATAGTAGCCCCGCAGCGGTTCCGTGCAGCTCTCGGCCAGCCTGTAGCCCTTGCCCCTCGCCAGCACATTCGTGATGTCCAGCAGCTCATCGGCGGTGTAGTCCGGGAACTCTATCTTGTTCGGGAAGCGGCTGGCAAGGCCGCTGTTGGCAGTCAGGAACGTCTCCATCTCCCTGGTGTAGCCCGCAAGGATGACCACCAGCTCGTCGCGGTGGTCTTCCATCCCCTTCACCAGTGTGTCGATGGCCTCAAGGCCGAAGCTGTCCTGCTCGCCCCGGTAGAGGCTGTAGGCCTCGTCGATGAAAAGGACGCCGCCCAGCGCGCTCTGGATGACGCTGTTGGTCAGGGGGGCGGTGTGGCCGGTGTAGCGGCCCACGAGGTCTCCCCGGCTCACCTCCACCAGCTGCCCGCCCTTGAGGGCGCCGATGGCCTTGAGGTACTTTGCCACAAGCCGGGCGATGGTGGTCTTGCCGGTGCCGGGGTTGCCGGTGAAGATCATGTGCATCGAGAGGCTGGCGGTCTTGAGGCCCGCCGCCGCACGGCGCTGCTGCACCTGAATGTTATCGGCAAGACCGAAGACGTATTCCTTCACCGGTGCAAGGCCCACGAGGTCGTTCAGCTCTTTCCTGATTTCTTCCACTGCGCCGGTATAAGCGGCGGGCAGTAAATCGAAGAGCTTCTGGGGTCCGGCGTCGTTGAGGGCAAAGTCGAGGCCGTCCTCCCGGGCAGCCAGTGTAATCGTTCCGGTAAGCGTGGCATCTGTTTGCAGACAGTATTCGCTCAGAGCGCGGAATATCTTATCACAACAGGCGGTCAGCCCCGCCGCACCCTGCTTCGGGCTGCACTGGGCCGCCACATAGTCCCGCACATCCGCGCCCGCCGACAGGGTCAGGCCGAGGCGGGTCTTCACTTTTGCGGCCAGCGCGTTGAGCTGCTGGGCTGCCAGCGCGGCGAGGGCTTCCCGCGCAAAGGCGCTGGTCTCACAGACATCGCCCAGCGCCGAGACGAAGGCCGCACCGAACTTGTCAGCCAGCGCCTCCCGGCCCTTCTGGGAGAAGAAGACGAGGTACTTGCCGCAGGGGGTGATGCGGCTCACAGCCCCGGGGGCAAGCGCCGTTCCGGCGTCCACGAGGATGCCCTCCTTGTTGACAAGATACCGGCTGGACAGGGGCGCACTGCCCTTGACGGCGAGGTCTGCCAGCGTCTTCAAAAAGCCCGGGTAGCAGCTCTCATAGTGCTCAAAGGCCAGGATCTCGCCCGGCGCATGGAGGGCGGCGTACAGATCCTGCAAAAAGAGCTTTTCAGCCCCTGAGTTGGGGTAAAGCGCCAGATCCATAACGGCCAGCTTATCGCTCTGCAAAAGACCCCGGACGGCCATGCAGCGGGCCGTCTCCGTCAGAGTGAAATGCCGCCCCGTGCCGGGCGCACCGCACAGCAGGATGACGTTCCGGGCCGTGGGGGCCTCCGTCCCCAGCACGAAAGGCCGGCGCATCGCCCGCACGACGCCGTCTACGAAGGCGTCCTGCCCCAGTACTGTCTTTTTCACCTCAGCGGCCAGCCCTTCGAAGCTGCCCAGATGCTCCTGTTTGACTTCGGTGGTTCCTTTGGCCAGCAGGCCGTCGGCCTCCATATCCTCAAGCATCTTCCGGCTCTGGGCCAGCGCCTCCTGTGTGGTGTCTCTGCGCAGCTCGGCGTTCTGTTTTTTCAGCATTTCGTCCAGCTTTTTCTGCTGCTCGAGCAGGGCTGCGTTCATATCGGGCAGACCGGGCTTTTCCGGCGACGTTTTCTGCGTATCAAAGCGCAGTTTTCCTCCCGGGCCGAACACTCCGTTCATCAAGTTCTCCCAATCGTCGGTGTATGCCATCTGCCTGCCTCCGTCCTGCGTTTTTTCCCAGTATAGTGTACTTTGCCCCCTTTTGCAAGAAAAGTCTTGAAAATCCACGGGCAGGCGGGTACACTAATTTTATATTGATTTGATATGCGAAGGGAATGGAACGAAATGAAAACGCCCGCAGAGTGGAAAACGCTGTTCGAGAGCAGCGCCTTTGCACGGCAGACAAACTACAGCGGCCCTCTGGGGCCGGAATATAACCCCTCCGGCACCCGGCTCCGGCTCTGGGCGCCCACGGCGCAGAAGGTATCAGTCAATCTCTACCGCCGGGGCGACGGCGGGGCCTGCATGGGGACCCTGCCGCTGGAACAGCACGGGCAGGGCGTCTGGTCGGTCTATCTGCCCGGCGACCAGCACGGACATTACTATACCTTTACCGTCGAGGTGGACGGCACAGCATACGAGACGGGCGACCCCTACGCCCGGACGGCAGGCGTCAACGGCCTGCGGAGCATGATTTTAGACGCGCCCCGCATCGACCCGCCCGACTGGAACCACGACCACCGGGTCATCGTCCCAGCCTCCCGCCGGACGGTGTGGGAGGTCAGCGTCCGTGACTTCTCGCAAGACCCGGCCTGCGGCGTTCGGAATGCATGGCGGGGCAAATTCATGGCCTTTACCCAGAAGGGAACCACCCTTTCTTCCGCCGGCACCTTCCCCACCTGCCTCGACTATCTCAGGCGGCTGGGAGTGGGCTATGTGCAGCTGATGCCCATCTTCGACTTTGGCAGTGTGGACGAGAGCCGCCCTCTCACCCGGCAGTACAACTGGGGCTACGACCCCACCAACTACAACGTCCCCGAGGGCAGCTACTCCACCGACCCCACGAAAGGCGAAGTCCGGGTGCGGGAGTGCAAGGAGATGATAGCCGCCCTCCACGCGGCGGGCATCGGCGTCATCATGGACGTGGTGTACAATCATATGTACCGCAACGAGAACCCGCTGAACAGCACGGTGCCTTATTATTTCTTCCGGCAGAACCCGGACGGCAGCTTCTCCAACGGCAGCGGCTGCGGCAACGAGTTTGCCAGTGAGCGGCCCATGGCCCGGAAATACCTCATCGACTCGGTGCTCTACTGGGCGCAGGAATATCACATCGACGGCTTCCGCTTCGACCTCATGGGCCTCTATGACGTGGACACCATGAACGAACTGCGGGCCGCGCTGGACGCTCTGCCGGGCGGCAGAAGCATCCTGATGTACGGTGAGCCGTGGCAGGGCGGCGGGAGCCAGCTCCACCGGTACGAGGCCAACAAGGCGAACCTCGCCATGCTGTCCGAGCGCATCGGCATCTTCTGCGACAACACCCGCGACGTCATCAAGGGCGGCTGTTTTGACGCCCGGGAGCCGGGTTACGTCGAGGGCAAACCGGGCAGCTTCTGGGACATCGGCGGGGCCGTGGCCGCGTGGTGCCGCAGCGACAAGCTGCCCGCCCATTCGCCCTCCCAGATCGTCAGCTATGTCTCTGCCCACGACAATTTCACTCTCTGGGACAAGCTGATGCTCGTCCGGTACGCCCGTCCCGAGTACACTGCCGCCGACTCGGCGGCGCTGGCCCAGAACCGGCTGGCGGCGGGCATCTATCTCACCTGCATGGGGATGCCCTTCATGCAGGCCGGCGAGGAGTTCGCCCGCACGAAAAAGGGACAGGGCAACACCTACCGCTCTTCGCCCTCCCTCAACCGTCTGGACTGGAAGCGGGCCGCGCAGTTCCACGGACTGGTGGACTATTACCGGGGCCTGCTGGGCCTGCGGGCGCAGTTCCCCCGCCTGAGCGCCTCGGACGCAGCCAGCCCGGCGGCCATCAGGTTTTTCTCGCTGGAACAGCCCCTCGTAGGCTGGACTTTGCCCGCCGCACCCGGCGACGGCGCGGCATGGCGGGCGCTCTGCGTCTTTTACAATCCCACGGAAGAAGAAAAGCGGGTCCGTCTGCCCGACGGCCAGTGGAAATTGCTGAGCGACGGCGTATCGTCTGCGCTCTGGAAAGGCCCCAGCCGGGTCTGCGGCGGCGAAGTGACACTGCTGCCATACAGTGCAACGATTTTCGGCCAGGTATAATAAAAAAAGCGGCCCGCCGCTTTACGCGACGAGCCGCCCAACAAGAAGAAAGGAACTTCGGGGGAATGTCCTGATTTAGCCCTGCGGGTTCTGCTGAGGTGCAGACTCGGCAGACTTCTCCTGACGAGATGCGCCGTTGGTGCCATTGCCGCTGTTGGCGGCGTTCTTTTCGCCCAGCGTCAGGCTGACAGTCTGCATCTGACCGTCGCGGGCGACGGTGATGGACAGGGTATCACCGGCAGAGTGCTCCTGCATCAGGGTGCCAAGGTCGGTCTTCTGGGCTACCTCGGTGTTGTCGATGCTGACGATGCGGTCGCCGGCCTTGAGGCCCGCCTTATCGGCAGGGCCGCCGGACACGACGTCCACGACGTAGATGCCGTAGGCGTTGACGCCCAACTGTGCCGCCGTCTGTGCGTCGTTGACAGCCAGATAGGTGATGCCCATGTAGGGACGGCCCGTGACGTAGCCGTTCTCCAGCAGGTCCTGCGCCACCTTGATGGCGTCGTTGATGGGGATGGCGAAGCCCAGACCTTCGGCGTCAGAGCTGGAAGACTTTGCGTTGACGATGCCGATCAGCTCGCCGTTCATGTTGAACAGGCCGCCGCCGGAGTTGCCGGGGCTGACAGAAGCATCCATCTGAATGAGGGACATAGTGTTGACAGAGCTGGAACTCTGGATGGAAACACTGCGGTTCAGGGCGCTGACGATGCCGCTGGTGACGGTGCCGCCCAGCTCACCCAGCGGGTTGCCCACGGCCAGCACGTTGTCGCCCACGGCCAGCTTGTCGCTGTCGCCCACGATGGCGGGGGTCAGGCCGTCGGCATCGACCTTGATGACGGCGATGTCGCTGGTGGAATCCTCGCCCACGACGGTGGCGGTGTAGTCCTTGTCGCCGATGGTGACGGTGATGTTGGACGCGCCGCTCACGACGTGGTCACAGGTGAGGATGTAGCCATCCGAGCTGATGATGACGCCGCTGCCGGCGCCGCTCTCCACCTGGCTCTGGCCGTACCAGGACCACTGGGAGTAGACCACCTGCTCGGTGGTGATGACCACGACGCTGGGGCTGACGGTCTTGGCCACCTGTGCGGTGGTCATGCCGCTGGAAA
>OHQI01000393.1_pt1 | contig 10698 bp, 8 predicted proteins | sample 1577911 | NCBI WGS metagenome assembly OHQI01 (sample SAMEA3879502, study PRJEB24766) | human gut metagenome | biome: human-associated habitat; feature: feces | place: USA | collected 1985/1987
TCGTCTTTCTGGGCGGCACGCTCCTGCGGGCCAGGCTGAACTTTCCCCGCCCGTATGAGCAGCCCGGCTTCACGCCGCTGGTGCCCAAGGAGACCCACGGCAAGTCCTTCCCCTCCCGCCACGCCCTGAGCGCCGCCGTGCTGGCCGCCGTGTGGTGCTACTTCTACCCCGCCGCCGGGGCCTGCATGGTGGTGGTGGCCCTGCTCATCTGCGCCCTGCGGGTGCTTGCCGGGGCGCACTATGTCCGGGATGTGGCCGCCGGTGCTCTGCTCGGCTTTGCCCTTGGGGCCGCCGGAATGTGGCTGCTGTGACCCCAAAATGCCCCCTGCGCCGGAAAATCCAAAAAAATTTGAAATTCCGCTTGACAGAAGCCTATGCGTATGGTATTATACTTCTCGCAGCGTGTGCCGACACACGACTGCCGCCATAAAGGAACCCAATGGGATAACAACGTGCGCCCGTAGCTCAGGTGGATAGAGCAACTGCCTTCTAAGCAGTGGGCCGGGGGTTCGAGTCCCTTCGGGCGCATCTATGTGGTGCCCATAGCGTAGTCGGTTAACGCGCCAGATTGTGGATCTGGAGACCGTGGGTTCGAGTCCCACTGGGCACCCCACCAAAAAGTCCGCTGTTTTCAACAGCGGACTTTTTTTGTGTAGGTGCCCAGTGGGACTCGAAAAGCACGGCACTGCCGCAGGCAGGGCAACAAACAGCCCAGTGGGCTGTTTGTTAGTGCGCGGGTCCCAACCATTCGGAACGTCTACCGGGGTCCCGCTCTCTTTGGTGGGGTACCCAGTTGGCTCGAATCCAAAATCACAGATACAGCAGCGGAGGCGTCCATCATTTGATGGACGCCTCCGCTTTTTCTCTTACTGGTTCATCTGCTGCAGGATCTTTGCGATCTCGCTGGTGGTGTAGCCCTCTTTCTGCAGGGCATTGGCAATGGACGTGTCACTCTTGCCACGGCTGCGCAGCAGTGCCGCCGTAAAGGGCACCACGCTGCTGCCCTTCAGCGCATTCGTTCCCGCGGCGCTCCCTGATGCCTTGCCGCTGCCGCTGCTTTTTGCGGCCGCATTGCCCGCCGCACGGCTGGCTTTGGCCTGCGCATTGGACTGCTTGAGCGCCCACTCGCCCTTGGCAATGTTCAGCTTTTCCGAGGTAACGCTGTTGTTGAAGGCCTGCTGCTTCAGCGCATCCTGATAGGCGCGTTCGCTGGCTTCATTCTCATAGCGCTGCTGGGTCAGACTGTCCTGCCGCTGCTTTTCCTGCATCTGCTGGTTCCATGCCGTATCGGCACGGTCGGCCTCGTAGGCGCGGGTGCCAGACACGATGTTGTACCCGGTGTTCAGCAGGCTGCCCGCCAGCGAGCCGATGCCGGTGGTGCCGCTGATGGCCAGCTGGATCGCATCCCCGATGACCCCCAACACGGTCATGATGCCGTTGAAGGTCTGCTGGCGGCGGCTGGCCTGTGCCTGTTCCTGCGCAGTATAGTAGCCGTGCAGGGTGTCCAGACGGCTCAGATAGTCCTGATACTGCCCGTAATCCTGCGCGTAGGCGTTGTTGTAATCCTCCCCTTTCTGCTGCAGCTGGGTGTAGTAATCTGAGAGCTGCCGGTCGTACTGCTCCTGCGCACTCTGTTCCTGGGCGTTCAGCTGGTCCAGCCGCGATACCAGCTCATCGCCGCCGCTGGTGTAGGTGTCCAGTGCCAGACTGTACAGGCTGGGGATGGCCTCGTTCAGCGCACCGATCTGCTGCTGGTAGGCCTGTTGTGCCGCACTGGCCGCATAGCTGGAGCCGTAGCCGCCGGTCAGGGCTGCCGCCTGTGCAGCGGCATCGGCACTGGCGTTGTGGGCGTTCTGGGTGTACTGCTGGGCGTACTGCCGGTACAGCGGGTCCTGCGTATAGCTGTAGGCAAAATTCTCCCGTGCCAGCAGACGGTCCAGAACCTCATTGATGCGGTCCTGGTAGCTGCTCTGGTACGCCTCCGGGCGCTTGTCCTGCCATTCCTTCAGCGCGTTTGCGGCGTCGGTCACGCTCTGGCCGGGGCGGTAACCGGCCCCTGCCATGGCCTCTTCCACCTGCTGTCGGTTTTCCAGGCCGCTGGTGTCATAGCCGCTCTGCGCCTCCGGCGCTGCCAGCTCTTCCTCTTTCTTTTTGGTCGCCATGCTCTTCTCCTTTCTTTTACAACGAATTCAACCGGGTGCGCAGCTCCTCCGACAGGTTTTCTACGTCCAGATTGGTCAGTACATACTGCAGCTGTTCCTGCATCTGGTACAGGTAGCTGCGCAGCGCTCTTGCGTCCTCCGGGTCCATGTTTTCGCTCAACTTCGGCAGGCCCAGCCGGTTCAGACCGTTCACACTTGCCATGTTGCTTCCTCCTGTTCTTCCACAAGGCCGCCTTTGGCCGCGGCCAGATTCTTCGCCAGACTGCGCAGGGTGATCTGCCCTTTGCCCCGCAGGCGCAGCCGCAGGGTGCTGTGCCGCCGGGGCACCAGCGGCAGGTCATAGCTGCGGCGGGCCTCCCGGGCGGTCAGGCTTGCCACTGTCTCCCATGGGCCGCCGTCGTAGCTCAGCGCTACCTCCACCGTGCTGGCACAGGCCGCGTCCAGCCGCAGCGTCAGCCGCGACAGATACCGCTGTTCCGCCCCGTCCTGCCCGATGTCACCGGTCACCAGCTCAAACGACACCTGCTGTTCCACACCTTCGGTGCTCTGCCAGTCGCTCTCCCGGCTGGGATCAGCCGCCCACAGGGCCTGCCCGTCCCACAGATACAGCTGGCCGCCGGTGCTGGCCATGTCGCAGGAGCATACATCCTCTTCGTGCCAGAGCCCGCGTTCGGTGTCATACACCAGCAGCCGGGTCTGCCCTTGGGTCCCGGCCGTGCGGGAGATGTGCAGATAATACCGGCCGTCCAGCGCACCGCCCACAGCGCTCTGCACATTAGCCAGCCGGCTGGCGTCCAACACCGCCGACACCTTGGTGGGGATGCTGCCGTCCCACGCCATGACCCCATCCGGCGAGAGATAATACAGCGTCTCGTTCAGCACGCACAGACTGCGGGCCGCATTCTTGGCCACACCCCGGCAGCGCAGGGAGGTGAGCTGAAAATCCGAGGGCTTTGTGCCGCACAGCTTGTGCAGGGTGTTTTCCTTGAAGAACAACGCATAGCCCATGCAGGTGGCCGCGCCGGTAAAGGCTCCGTCGCTGCCCACCGTCACCGCATAGCTGTCCGCCGCAATGCCCCGATAGGAAAACCAGTTGGTGGGGTCGCCCAGCTTGCAGGCGTAGATCACATTTTCCCGGCTGCTGCAGCCCCACACCCGGTTGCCCTGCTCCGTCACAAAGTCCAGATCCGGCACCCGCCGCTCCAGCGTGATGCTCACGGCCAGGCCCTCGTTCTCGGTGCGCGCCCCGTCCAGGCTGCGCCAGCTGGTGCCCGTGGCCGTCACCGTCCAGCTGCCATAGTACCGGCTGCTGTCCTGGGCCGGGGTCAGGCTGGCCACAAGGTCGTCCCCCTCCAGCGCCTGTACCACGATCTCCCCGTTCAGGTCTGCCGCCAGCGCGTCGCACACCGCCTGCGGCATGCCGGTCAGGGTCACTGTGTCGCCCTCCTTCAGCAGGCTCCCGATCCCCGGGCAGGTCATGCGTACCGTGTTCACCAGCACCTGCACCCACTTGCCGCTCTTGGCGCTCCACTTTTCCAGCACGCTCTCATAGTCGTACAGGTTCTTCGGGTCGCCCTTCAAAAACAGCTGCCCGTCCTCCGGCTCTTCCGGTTCCGTGTCGCCCGCACCGGTCACCTCGTACATCTTGCCCTCCGTGTCGCAGGGGCACACGGTCATCTTCCGGTCGCCCAGCTCCCACTTCGCCCCCAGCGGCTCCAGTTGGCCGGTCTCGGTGTCAAAGGCCAGCTTATCCGGCCAGATCAGCACCTTGCTGCCCATGCCGGCCAGTTCCTTGCGGTCATCGGTCAGCACATTCTCCAGCGTCACCGCCGCCGTGCGGCCGGTCTGCCCGTCCGGGGCATATTCCAGCCCCGTGCCCCGGCAGATCAGCAGCCCGTTCAGGTGGTACATGCCGCTTACTTTTTCCACATCCCGCACCTTCTTGCGCAGGGCCCGGGTCTGCAGCGCCGGAAATCCCCGGCCGGAGAAATTCAGCGCCGCCGAGAGCTCCGCCTCGCTGCAGCTGTAGGTCTCGTTGATGCCCCCAAAGGCCCGCAACAGCTGCCGGCTACCGGTCAGCTGGTTCAGGTTCGTCCCGTCGATCATCTCTCAATACCTCCACTGCACCCCGCCCGCCGGGGGGTATTTCTGCCGCATCCAGGCTGCAAACTCCTGGCAGTAGTCACTGTACATCTGCAGCTCGTTCACCGCCCGGGCCGTCTCGCCCAGGGCCAGGTCCATCTGGGCGCACAGCCAGTGCTGGTACAGTGCGCTGAAGGCATCCGGTGCCAGCAGCTGGGTGTCATACTCCAGCCCGTCCCCGGCCATGTCGGCGCCCACAGCGTCAAAATCGCCGCAGGCCGAGCGGTTCACCACCGTCTGCCGCAGCCGCGCGTCGCACTGGCGCATCCACATCTGCTTCATCTCGTCCCCAAAGTCGTTGTTCGGCCGCATCTGGTCGCAAAGTTCTATCGCCTTTCCGGCTGTCATCGTTCCGCCTCCTTAGCAAAAACACCCGGCACAGCAAGTGCCTGCCGTACCGGGTGTTCTCTTCACGTTGTTCTTACAGCTTCTGCAGTGCCGGCACGTTCTGCGCCGCCGCCTGGGCCGCCTCGATCTTTGCGTTGGCCGCGTTGTCCATCTCCTCGCTGTGGCGCAGCACCTCGGCCACCGCCGCAGGCACCTCCACGTCCACACCGCGCTGGATCAGGTACGCCTCGCCGTTCACGCTCACAAAACGGGCGCTGGAGTAGCGGCCGTTGTCCTTGAACAGGTGGATCACCTCGGTGGCGGGCTTCTCCGCCTGCACGTCCTTGGTGTCCTGGGTGGCTGCTTCTGCAGCCTGCTGGGCGGTTTCTTTCTTCACTGCCATTTTGTGTTCATCCTCCGTTCCTCAGTTTGCCTTCGCCTTGGCGCTGTAGCGTGCGCTGCAGCTCTCAATGCGCACCATGTACTGCTCGCTCAGACGCTCGGCGGTCTTCACGGCCTTCCAGCCCACAGAGGCACGCTGGTTCAGGGGGTCATCGCCGTAGCCCAGTTGCTTCACGATGTGCTGCAGGCCGCCGCCCTCCAGCTCGGTGGTGGCGTAGGCGTGGGCGCCCAGCACCAGGGTGCCAAACACCGCAAGGCCGCTGGGGCAGCCGGTGCCCGTCCAGATCTTTGCCTCGCTGGTCTCCACAAAGCGCACGTTGCCGATCTTGCCGATCTCGCCCTCAAAGATCTCCTCGGGGCTGGCGTACTTGTGGGCCTCCACCCAGGCCGGGTCCTTCTTCAGGTCGTAGGCCGTGTACGGGTGGATGATGCACACATAGCTGCCGCCGGCAGAGCCGATGGGGTCAGCATTCTGCACCTTCAGCTGGGCCACCGCCTGCTCAATCAGGTCCACCGTCAGCTGGGCCGTGGCGTCCAGGCCCGCACGGCTGCTCACGGGGGTCTCAACGCCGTCGCTCACCTTAGGCGCGTAGATCACGTTGGTGCCGCCGGCCAGAATGTCGCGCACGATGGTGTCCATGGTGCGGCCGCTCTGGCTTGCCAGCACGCTGGTGGCCTGCACCACGTTGTTGTCAATGGTGGTCATCTGCACCATGTCGGTCAGGGGCACCCAGCCGCCGTACTGGTGCACCTCAGCGGTCACCGTGGTCACGGTCAGGGCCTGGCCTTCCGGGGTCACGCCCTCGGTCAGGGGCGTGGTGGCCTTGGGCAGCGCGTCATACTTGCGGAACTCGATGGTCTTGCCGTTGTTGGCCGGGATCGGGTAACTGTCGCCGAACTGGTCATGCACCAGCGCCGGCAGCGCCTGGTCGATGAGGCGGCGCTCGTAAAAGGTCTTCATCTCGGCGCTCATGCCGGAGCTGCCGGTGGTGTTCTGCAGCTGCTCGTGCGCATCCGCGAACAGCTGCAGGTTCAACTTCTTCCATTTCATGGTTTGGTCCTCCTTCAAAGGTTTATGTTCTCACACCCTCGTGTGGGAAGTCGTTACAGCGTGATCTTCTCGCCCCGGCGTGCCCTGCGTTCCAGGTCCTCCAGCTGGCGGCGACTCATGCTGGCCACGTCCACATGGGTGGTCACCGCGCCGCCGGGCCGGGTGCCGTTCTCGCCGGGCCGGCCGGCCCTCTGCTGGATGCGTGCCGCCACGCCCTGCTCCACCTTCTGGGCGGTCTGGGCCGTGGCCTGCTGCATGATGTGGTCAAAGTAGGCGGCCCGGTAAGCGTCCGGCAGGCTCACGCCCCGGCGCATCAGGTCGGCCACCTGCTCGTTGGCCAGCACCTCCTGCAGCTCAAAATCCGGGTACTGGGTCTTCAGCTGGGCGGCCTGGGCCTCCCACTGTGCCTGGATCTGGCTCACCCGCTGCTGGCGGGTCGCTTCCTGCTGCATGGCCTGCAGCTGCGCGTTGCGGGTGTTGCTGCGCTTCAGGTCGCTCTCCATCTTGTCCAGCTCCCGGGCCGTTTTCACGCTCACACCCCGCTGCTGGGCCAGGTCCTCGTAATATTTCTCGTCCTTCACGCGGCCGTTCTCCACCGCCTCGATCAGGCCGTCCATGTCATCGGTGTCCACGCCGTAGGCATTGGCCAGTGCCTGGGTCAGCCGCGCCACCTGCGGATTCTGCCGGATGTTCTCCGTGGCCTTATCAATGGCCCGCTGCATCATCTCCTGGAACACGTCGCTGTATTCGCCCTGCACCATCTCGCCAAAGGCTCTCCGGCGCTCCTCCGGGGTCTTTTCGGCCTTGGGCTCCTTAGCAGGTTCCTGGTGCTTCTCCGCTTCCGCCGGGTCACTCTCACTGCCAGAGGCCCCCTCCTTGAGGGGGCTGCCGCCCGCAGGCGGCTGGGGGAGTTTCTCCCCGCCTGCCGCCTTCCCCTTCAGCGCCCCGCTGCGCCGTGCCAGCCGCTCCTGCGCCGGCCGCAAAGCCGGTGCCTGCACCGCCGGGGGTGCCGCTTCCGCCGCACCGCCCTCTGCAGCCCCTGCGCCGCCGTCTCCGCCTTCTGCGAAATACTGCAGGTTCATCTTGCCGCTCACCATGTCCGCCAGCTTGTCAGGTTCCAGTTCCTTGGTATCGGCATACACATAGTGCACCTCCAGTTCCACGTTCTCCGGGTAGCTCTCGGCCAGGGCGTCAATGCCGTCCTGCACCAGCTCCACCCAGGCGTCCGCCATGTCCTGCGTCTGGTCGGTGGGGGTCATTTCCACCTTCATCCAGCCGTCGCCATGGGCCACAACGCCCACGGCCAGCAGGCCCGCCCGGGCTGCTTCCGTCACCTCGTTGGCCAGCGTCTGCAGCAGCACACTTACCGCCGCACACACAATGTCCTGCCCGTACTCGCCTGCGCCGGCGTGGCCCTCGGCCTTTACCTCGTAGCCGGTCACGCCGCTGGCCCACACCGTTCTTGCAACTGTCGCTCTGATCATGCCGTTTTCTCCTTTACTCCTTGTTCGGGTTGTTCGCATTCATGGCCCGCTTGGCCGCCTGTGTCGAGAGACTGTTGTTCCCTTCGCCCACCGCAGCGCCCAGGCTGTTGGTGGTGCTGCGGGTCACATTGCTGCTGCCGCTGCCGCCACCCGTGCTGCCCGCCGCCTGCGCAGCCGCTCCTGCCGCCTCGCTCACGTTGGTGCCGTTCTGCTGGTCGATGATGGCTGCCATCTTCTGCAGCTGCTGTGCCATCTGCTGGAGCTGGGTGTACAGCGTGCCGTTCTCACTCACCCGCTGGCGCACCTTCTCAATGCCTTCAAAGTCCATCATGTCCAGCGCCGCCAGGGCCGCGTCGGCGTTGGCAGGCGCAAAGAAGCCCATCTGGTAGCACTCTTTCGCCGTCTCGTTCTGAGAAAGACGGCTGAAGGTGCTCTTCTTGGCCGCGCTCACCGTGATGTCAAACACCGGCTCATGGTCGCCCAGCTGCACCCCGCCGATCTCGCCGCCCGGCACGGCCCGCAGCTGCGCCGCGCTGAAGGGGGTGTACTCGGTCTGCCCCGTCTCTCCGGTAACGCGGAACACCCGCTGCTCGTCGTAGAACTGGCGCATCAGCTCAATGATCAGGTAACACTCCTTCGCAAAGGAGCGGTACGCGCTTTTCAGCATGTCCCGGCTCAGCTTGCTGCCCGCTTCCTGCAGGGCCGCAATGGCGCTGGCCGCGGTCAGGCCGCTGGTAGTGCCGCCCTGGCTTACGTCCCGGTTGCCGCTGACCTCCTTCAGCTCGTTCACCCGGTCGTCCCGGTAGGTGATGCAGTTGCCGCTCAGCACGCTGGTCTGCAGCGGCATAAAGGTGTCGCTGTTCAGCCGCCCCACCACATGCACGATGTCCCGGCTGAAGTCCGCCAGTTCTTCCTCGCTCACCCCGGCCGAGTCGCTCACCACAAAGCGCAGTTTGCTTGCCAGTTTCACGTTCTCGTCCATGGCGTGGTTCATCTCGTCAATGGCGGTCTGGGTGTCCTTCATCACGTCGATGTACCCAAAGCCCGCCGGGCTGTCCTCTTCCATGAACAGCGGGTCAAACACAAAGGGGTATTTCCCGTGGTCGTAAAAGCCCCGCTCGGCCAGGGCCGGGTCGTTCTCGCTGGCGTACAGCACCACGCCGTTGCAGTACTTGCAGTAGTGCAGCACCGGCGCGCCCTGCGGCCGGGCCTTTTTGTAGTACCAGTCCACCACCACACTCTTGCCGGTGGTGTCCAGCTGATCGTCGTGGATGTACTCGGCCACGTCCAGGCTCTTTCCGGTGTGGCCTTCCAACTGGGGGTATTTCGCCACCAGCTGCTCGTTGTCCTCCAGGCTCAGGCTGAACAGGTTCGGGCTCTCCTGAATGTCGCTCACGCCAGGGGCCCAGTACAGCATCAGCAGGTTCACGCTCTTCACGCTGATGTCGCCAAGGCCCCCTCGCAGCGTCGGGTCCCAGAACACACCCTTCACGCCGGTGCCGGTCTTGAGCTTGCGCCACCAGGTGTCGCTGTACACCTGCTCATAGTCGCACTGCTCCAAAACCACCGGGATGATCTTCGAGAGTGCCTTGGCCGTTTCTTCGTCGTCCGCCGCCCGGGGCAAAACGTTGGGCTCCGGGTAGTTGTCCATGGCGTCGGCGTGTTTGTTGGCAATGCTGTTGAACAGCCATCCGCTGGAGGGCTTGGGCTTGCCCTCCATCATCTTGTTTTCGCAGTTCTTCCAGTGTCCCATGCGGAACCACAGCTCGTTGTCCACAATGCGCTTGTCCAGCGACGCCTTGCCCGCCTTGTATTTCTGCAGGGTCTCCCCCGCCTTTGCAATCTCCTCCGGCCCGATCACCTGCGCGCCTGTCGCCTCTTCCGTGAGGGAGTTGCCTGCCGTCTGCAGGCCCGTTCCGGTCACAGGCTCCGGCGGCCGTGCTTCCAGGCTGCTCAGCATCCCGGCCCCCGCCGGGTCTGCGCTCACCCTCTGGTCCGGGTATCGCCGCAGCAGCTCCTGTAAAAGTTCTTTTCCGTCCACTCTGTCACTCCTTTTTTGCCCATTCCCAACGGTGCGAGGGTTATACCCGCATCACATGCGTTCTGCTCTTGTGCTTGTCCAGATCCAGCGGGTCGTCCCGCAGTACCGTCTCTTTCTGGATCTGCCGCGGGCTGATGGGGTTTTCCATCAGCACATAGCGGCACTCGTCGTAAATGTGATCTTCCTGGTCAGAATCAATATCCTCCACGTTGCTCTCGTCGTACACAAGGTTCGGGATGGTCCGGATAAAGTGTTTGCAGGTGTCAAACACCTGCAACATGGGCCGTCCCTCGGCGTTAAAGGCCAGCCGGTAGTGCATCTGCATCTTGCCGGCAAGGCGGGTGTGGTCTCCCGGGTGCCATACCAGGTAGTACGGGTGCTTTTCCTGCATCTGGGCAATGCTCTCGCCCTGGCTCTCGTTGAAGATGGCCGGGTCCGCCACGCCCTGGATCACCCGGCCTTTCAGCATCGGGTCGTTCTCTTCCGCTTCCCTTATGCGCCGGGCCTGCTCCACCGGGTCGATCTTCAGGCCTTCGTTCGGCGTGCCGGTGCAGCCGTACAGCTCCTTGATCCGGTACAGCCTGCCATCCTCGTCCGCTGCATACCACCCCACCGAGAAGGGCCGCGAGTAGCCAAAGTCATACCCGCGCCAGATCTTCCAGTGCGCCGGAATGCGAAACGGTTTGATGACATGGGTCCACCGCTGGTCCTCGTAGTGGGCCGGGTCGTTGCGCCACTCGGTGAACACCTGGCCGCTGAAGCTGTCCCAGCTGCCATAGAGCAGCGCCTGCTTCTCCGCCTCCGGTAAGGACGCCAGGTTGTTCAGATACCCCGGGTCATTTTTCAGCAGTGCCGGGTTGTCAAAGATGGTGGAGGGGATAAACACCCGCGTGCGCCGCAGCTTTTCCACGGTGCCGTCCGGCTTCTTCACGTCCACCAGCTGCACCATCCGGGTGCCCGGGGGTGCCGGCGTGATGAACCGGGCCTTCACCCACCCGTGGCCGATGCCGCCGGGGTTGGTGGTGGCCCGCATGTACACCCGGGTGCCCGGCCCGGTGGGGCGGTTGCGGCTCATCATGTAGCTGTACT
>OHQI01000402.1_pt1 | contig 10606 bp, 3 predicted proteins | sample 1577911 | NCBI WGS metagenome assembly OHQI01 (sample SAMEA3879502, study PRJEB24766) | human gut metagenome | biome: human-associated habitat; feature: feces | place: USA | collected 1985/1987
GGGGGTGAGGGCAGAGGGGGTGTTGGGCACCTCCTTCAGGGATTTGCTCAGCGCCAGATGCACGCAGGAAAAGCCCTTCTGGCGTACCAGCGGCAGCACCTGTTCAATGGGCAGCTTTTCTGCATCGTGCAGACGTAGACCGAATTGGATCATGCTTGGTTCCTCCTTTTGTTCCGGGGCGTGTTTTCTCTATTATACAACAAGATCCGCCATTCGCAAACACCCGGACAGAGAAAAAAGTGCAGGTTTTATGCTTCTTCGATCCGGCCATCCTGCATCCGCAGCACCCGGTCTGCCTGCGCCGCAAGCCCCTGGTCGTGGGTGACATACACAACGGTCTGGTGCTGCTGTGCGGCTGCCTCCCGCAGCAGGCGGAATACCTCCACGCTGTTCTGGTGGTCCAGGTTGCCGGTAGGCTCGTCTGCCAGCACGACCGCAGGGCGGGTGATCAGTGCCCGGGCAATGGCGGCGCGCTGCTGCTGCCCGCCGGAAAGCTGGGTGGGCTGGCGCTGCAGCAGCGCGGTCAGCCCCAGCTGCCGGGTAAGCAGGGCAAGGTATTCCTCGTCCGGCTCCCGTTTGTCCAGCAGCAGCGGCAGCAGGATGTTGTCCCGCACCGTATACTCCGGCAGCAGGTGGAATGCCTGGAACACGAACCCCAGCCGCGTACGGCGCAGCCGGGCAAGTGCGGCATCCGGCAGCGCATACAGATCCTGCCCTTCCAGCAGTACCTTGCCGCTGGTGGGGGCATCCAACCCGCCAAGTGCCTGCAGCAGGGTAGATTTGCCGCAGCCGCTGGCCCCGATGATGGCGGTAAACCTGCCCTGCTCGATCTCCACATCCACCCCGCGCAGGGCGTGGGTGGCACCGGTGCCGGTGCCGTAGGTACGGGTCACAGCCCGGGCTTCCAGTACGATCTCTCTCATCGCGTTACACTCCTTTTTTCAGATTGTCCATGGGCTGGCTGCGTGCCAGCCGCTCCAGCGGGGCCAGCTGCAGCGCCAGCACGAACAGCAGATAACCTGCGCATACCGCAAGGTGCAGCGCCCAGGGATACTCCGATACGGCCATAGGCAGGGCCGCAAAGGTCAGGATGCGGCCGCTCTGCCGGGTGACCAGGCTGTGCCAGCTCCAGCGCCACAGGCCCCATACGGCCAGGTTGCCCAGCAAAAGCGCACCCAGCACTGCAAGCACGCCCTGCCGGATGCCGCAGTGCCGCAGCATGGCAGCCGAGGTGCCCTCTGCCTGAAAGATACCGATGCGCAGCCGCTGGTGCTGCCAGTACAGCCCGAACAGGTTCCACAGTAAAAACAGGGCCAGTGCAGCGCCCACCACTCCGGCGACCGCCCAGAAGAACGCGCCGGTGCTGCCTTCCTGATACATCCGGCTGGCAGTTTCGTAGCTGTTGGTGCGCAGTACGCCGCCCCGGCGGGTCACCAGCCCTGCAATGGATTTCTGGGTAGCGTAGCTGGCGTTGGCTTTTAGTTTCAGGTTGATGGCGGTATACCCGTAGGGCGTGCCGTATTCTTCTGCCCAGAGGGCGCGGCCCAGCGCCTGGCTGCAGTACAGCTGGTAGGTGGTGGGGGAGCTGTCTGCAAAGGGCAGGCTGTCCATATCAATGCTTGCAATCACGCCGCCGATGGTCAGGCTCTTTTGGCTGTGTGCGCCGTCCAGGGTAGGGTACTCCAGCACTGCCGTGCAGCCCGCAAAGGGTGCGGCCTGCGTGCCCCACTGGGTCTGGCCGTTTTCGTCCAGTACAAAATCCGGCGCATACAGCAGCACGGCCTGCCCGCTGCGCAGTGCGTCCAGATCCACAGGGGTGCTGCACTGCGCAGCCAGCGCTTCCAGCTCTGCATCCGGCAATGCGGTGACAAGGGTGTTTACCGTGTCTGCATCCTGCATGGTAAACATGGTGTAGAGGCTGTCCTGGTGGGTATACAGTCCCCACAGGTCATGCGCCGTAAAGGCATCGCTGGAAAGGCCGCACAGATAGTTCATATCGGTGCGCATGGCGGCCTGCTGGACGTCCGGCAGGCGCAGCAGATCCTCCGCAAGGCCGTCGGTCAGGGTGTTCTGCCCGGCGCTTACCTGCACCGCTGCCGAAGCCGCCGTGCGGCGGTAGGGAAGCAGCTTCCAGGTGCTCAGGAACACACAGCACAGCGCCAGCGTAAGCCCCAGCGCATTGAGCACCACCAGCCGCAGCGGCAGCGGCGTAAGCAGCCGCACACGGCGCTGTAATCTTACCTTTTTCTGGGGCAGATGGGTCAGCTTTTGCCCGGCCTGCCGCAGGGCAGGCAGCAAAAAGCCCAGCAGCACGGCCCCGGTGCCGGTAGCCCACGCCAGCGCCAGCTGTCCCCACGGCAGGCTGAGATAGCGCACGTGCCCCTGCACGGCAAGGGTGGCGGCACACAGGCCGACCCCCAGCAGGCTGCCGATCGGCAGGCAGAACAGCAGCAGAAAAACGGCTTCCCACAGGCACAGCGCCACGAGGGCGGTTTTTCCGGCACCGATCATACGCAGAGTGACAAGGCTCTGCTCCCGGCGGCGCAGCTGCAGGGTGCACAGCACGAGCACCGCGCACAGGGTCAGCAGGGCACAGCCGCCCATAAAAGCCCAGCTGCCGCTCCGGGTCAGATCCGCTTCCGGATAGGCGTAGGTGTTGCGCACCCAGGTGGGATCCTGGCTGCCGTCTATATAAGGAGCCAGCGGCACGGCACCAGCATAGCAGCACAGCAGCTGTATTTTGCTGTCCCAGCTTTGGGGCAGACTGTCGGCGGTGACCAGCGCATCCACCGGCAGGTTGCTGCCCACCGCCCAGTAGGCATCGTAGGAGGGCAGCACCCCGCACAGGGTAAATTGCAGCAGGACCGGTGCATCGTCCCCATGCACCGCCTGCAGGGTCACGGTCTGCCCCAGCTCATAGGAGGCCCCGATGCTGTCCAGCACCGAGGTGGTCAGCGCTGCCTCTCCGGCGGTGCCGGGCAGCCGTCCGCTGAGCAGCTGCAGCTGCCCACAGGAGAGATATCCCTCGTCCACAGTGCCCAGCGCGCCAAAGGCAAGGTCCTTGTCGTTGACAAGGATCGCATACTGCGCCGCACGCCCCACCGCAGCGGGGGCTGTCTGCTGCACAAAGGCATCGGCATCTGCGGCGGTCAGGTCGTAACGGGCAAGCTGCCAGGCACCGTAAAGATCCTGGCGCTGCACCTCCATGGCGCGGCTGCCGCTCTGCTGATAGCACAGCACCGCTGTAAGCAGCGCAAACACTGCCGCCAGCACGCAGAGCATCATAGCGGTATCGCGGCGGCGGCCTTTCAGCCCGCGCCAGGCGATGGTTCCCAAAGAGTGACGCATTCCATTTTCCCTCCTGTTAGTTGTTGTTGCTTGTATTATACTGCTTTTTTTTACGAAGACAATATTTTTGCGACATCTTGCACAAATTTTACGAAGAAAGTCGTTCTTTGCGCAGGAAGGAGCCTGCGTTCGGCACAAAAAAATCCCCGGATCCAAATGGATCCAGGGATTTTGTATGGAGCTGGTGACAGGAGTTGAACCTGCAACCCACTGATTACAAATCAGTTGCGCTGCCATTGCGCCACACCAGCGAGTATCGTTTGCACAGGGTACTTTAGTAGAATACCAGAAACCTCCCCGCTTGTCAATATCTTTGTCTGCCCCCCGGCCCCGCTGTCGGCCCATGCAGCGCTGTCGTCAGGGCGTTTCAAGACATCTGCGGGGCGTTTCGAGACATCCGAGGGGCGATTCACGCACAAAAAACGGCGATTCACGCAGATTTGTTCACATTATGGCCGGAATGTGGTAGAATAAATCAGATTCAACATTTATGCTTCTTCCACAAGCTCCTGCCGCTTTGTTGGGAGCTTCTGTGCAAAACTCACACTTTTCAGAGGAGGTTTCTATGATTTCTTATCGCAAGCTTGCAATGCGCGTTCTGGGGCATCCGCTGCGGGTGCCGACAACCCCCCCCCGGCCCGCGTCTCACCGGGTGACGGCGCTGGCGCTGACAGCCGCAATGGTGGCCGGCATGGCCGCACCGGCGTATGCGGATGTCTATTACATAGGCGATGGTAACATCACCATCACCAAAGACGAAAAGGGCGACGTCTATGTCAAGCACGCCAACAGCAAAGATCCCGACAAGGGTGATTTAGACAACGGCGAGATCACCATCAAGGGCGGCAAGCGCTCAGAGGATACCCCCGCCCCCGGCAGCGGCTCTTCTGAAGGCACCACCCCCGCAAAGTCTTCCGCCAAATCCATGTCGGCCACGCCCATATCAGAAGACAGCGAAAACAATGACATGGTCTACCTCGGCGACACCAAGGGCAGCGGCGAGGAAAACAAGAACCAGTCCGGCGACAACACCGGCGGCGAGGAAAACGAGAACCAGACCGGCGGCACCACCGGCAGCAAGGAAAACGAGAACCAGACCGGCGGCACCACCGGCGGCGAGGAAAACGAGAACCAGCCCAGCGGCACCACCGGCGGCGAGGAAAACGAGAACCAGACCGGCGACACCACCGGCGGCGAGGAAAACGAGAACCAGCCCGGCGGCACCACCGGCGGCGAGAAAAACGAGACTGATTTCACGAAAAAGACCCAGACCGGCGACAGCCCCGTGCTGGGAAGCCAGCTCACGTACACCGGCCCATCCCTCAATGTCGCCAACGCCAATGACGACGATGAGACCCCGAACGAATCGACCACGGCCTTGAAGACCGCGGCGGAAAACTTCAAGAACACAGCCAAGAACATCACCAGCAACGTCATCCAAATCATCAACAAGGTCAAAGCCAGCACCCTCAACGTGACGCTGGAGGATGTCAACATTAAGGCCAACAACGACGCCGCCCTCAGCGTCGAGGGCGCGGGCAACACGACGATCACGCTCAAGGGCAGCAATACCCTCACCAGCGGCGACGGACACGCCGGCCTCGAGCACAACGAAAAGAGCAAGGATGACAACGATGATTCTGTTGACACCGGCAAACTGACCATCACATCCGAAAAAGATTCCGGCAGCCTGACTGCCACAGGCGGCAGTGGCGCTGCTGGTATCGGCTCGAGCAACGGCAAAGGTACCGGCACCATTGAGATAACAGGCGGCAACATCACCGCCAACGGCGGCAACGGCGGCAACGGCGGCGACAACGGTGCCGGCATCGGCAGTGGTTCAGGTGCTACTAACAACACCAACACCAATATCACCATCAGCGGCGGCACCGTAAAAGCCCAGGGCGGCGACAACGGTGCCGGCATCGGCAGTGGTTCAATGGCTACTGGCAACACCAATATCACCATCAGCGGCGGCACCATCGAGGAGGCCGTGGGTGGCAGCACCGGCGACGGCATCGGCGGCGGCAACAGTAGCAGGAATATTACCGTCAGGATTCAGGGCGGCACCATCAAAAAAGCGCAGGGCGGCAACGGCGGCAACGGTTACGGCGGCAACGGCATCCACAGCGACAGCACCCTGAACATCTCCGGTCAGGCCTCCATCCAGAAAGCCACCGGCGGCACCGGCAAGTACGGTGGCGACGGCATCCGCAGCAACAGCACCCTGAACATCTCCGGTCAGGCCTCCATCCAGAAAGCCACCGGCGGCACCGGCACAACTACCGCCGGCAGCGGCATCTACAGCAAAGGCGACCTCTCCATCTCTCAGAGCGCCCAAATCAAGAACGCCACCGGCGGCGACAACCAATCTACCGGCGGCAGCGGCATCTACAGCGTCGGTGAGCTCACCATCTCCGGCGGCACCATCGGAACCGCGCAGGGCGGCAACGGCAACAGCAGCCGTAGCGGCACCGGCGGCGACGGCATCTATAGCAAGACCATGGAGATCCTTGGCGGTATCATCCAAAAAGCCATCGGCGGCAATGCCAAGGGGAACACCTGCACCGGCGGTAGCGGCATCTACAGCGACGGTACTCTCACCATCTCCGGCGGCGAGATACAGCAGGCTACCGGCGGCGACAGCACCGGCAACAGTGGCAAAGGCGGCACCGGCATCCGCGGCGATCAAGTTGTGAAAATTTCGGGCGGCGCCATCGGGTCTGCCAAGGGCGGCAGCGGCGACAGCGGCGGCGCGGGCATCGGCACGGGCTCAAAACCCGCCTTCGCTACCGAGATCAACATCTCCGGCGGCACCATCACCGAGGCCACCGGCGGCACCGGCGGCGCAGGCATCGGCAGCGGCTCGAACTCCTCCACGGCTACCACCATCAACATCATCGGCGGCACCATTAAAAATGCCACGGGTACGGATGGCGGCGCAGGCATCGGCGGCGGCAAAGAGTCTTCCGGCGCGACCAACATCGAGATCACCGGAGATGCGCTCGTGTCCGCAGGTAGCAGCGGCAGCGCAGCCATCGGTTCGGGCGAATCCTCCACCGGCGAGACGACCATCAACATCCACGATACGAATCCCGAAAAGGGTGTCAAAAGTGCTTTTGCCTACGGCGGTGCCGGCATCGGCAGCGGTCGTTACGCCAAGGGCAAAACTTACGTCACCATCAGCAACGCGTCTGTGAGCACTCTGGAGACCCCCGCTGCTTCCACTAATACCTCGGGCGCAGGCATCGGCACCGGCTACGGCTCTCAGAGCGACGCCGAGATCACGATAACAGAGAGCACGGTAAAGGCCGTCGGCGGCAGCGGCGCAGCCATCGGCAGCGGCAGTGAAGGAGACGTCCTCAGTCGTCCTACAGGTGATCCGGACACCTTCAAGACCATTATCCGTATCACTGACAGCAACGTCACAGCCTCCAGCGGCCCCAGTGCAGCCATCGGCAGCGGCAGCTATTCTACCAACGCCACGGAGATCCACATCAACGGCGGCAAAATCAAGGCTTCGAATTATTCTGGTTCTGCCATCGGCAGCGGCGATAGCGCCAAGGGCAAGACCGGCATCTACATCACCGGCAGCAATGTCACAGCCACGGCAGACATCGGCACAGGCATTGGTTCCGGTACCAGTTCTTCCGGAGAGACCACCATTGATATTTCCGGCGGCACTGTTACGGCCATGGGCGGCGGCGACGGCTACGACGGCAGCGCGGGCATCGGTTCAGGCAGTCACTCCACCGGCGACACCCACATCACTCTCCACGGCGGCGTGACCGTTATTACGGCCACCGGCGGCGGTGATTCCAGCCTTGGCGGCGGCGGCGGCGCAGGCATCGGCAGCGGCAATAGAGCCAAGGGCAACACCGACATCCTCATCAAGGGTGCAACAAAAGTTACTGCCAAGGGCGGCTCCACCGCTGCGGGCATCGGCAGCGGCAACGGCAGCAACGGCAGCACCACCATCAACATCGAGGGCGGCACTATCACGGCTGAGGGCGGCGGCAAAGAGAACGGGTCCTGCCAGGCTTCCGGTGCCGGCATCGGCTCCGGCGGCAACGCCCTTAATAAGACCACCATCAACATCAAGGGCGGCGAAATCACGGCCACGGGCGGCGTCAGCCTTGACTCTCGCAATCACTCCGACAAGTGGCTCAGCGGCGCAGGCATCGGCTCCGGCTCCAACGTCTCCGGCGAGACCGAGATCAATATCTCCGGCGACAGCACCATCAAGAGCGCTTCGGGCGGCAAATACGGCGGCGCAGGCATCGGCAGCGGCAGCTACAGTGGCAGCACACCCGACAACAAGAAGGGCGCTGTCACCATCAACATCACCGACGGCACCATTGAAAAGGCCACGGGCGGCGGCGAGTATGTGCCCAGCTCTAAGCGCTGGTATAGCGGCGCGGGCATCGGCGCAGGCCTGAATGCCGGCACCACCACCATCAACATCAAGGACAACGCCCATATCGTCAGCGCCACGGGCGGCAAATACGGCGGCGCAGGCATCGGCAGCGGCAGCGGTGACACCAAAAACGACAGCAAGAAGGGCGCTGTCACCATCAACATCACCGACGGCACCATTGAAAAGGCCGAGGGCAAGGACGGCGGCGCCGGCATCGGTTCGGGCTATTACGGTCGCTCTTCCACGGTCAACATCTCCGGTAACGCCGAACTCAAAGACGTCAAGGGTGGCAATCTCGCTGCCGGCATCGGCTCAGGCTATGACTCCGACAAGGTGGACGTCGTGATCGACGGCGGCACCATCAACGCAACGGGCGGCGATTCCGCTGCCGGCATCGGCTCGGGCCTTAATAGCCGCAGCAGCGTGACCATCAAGAGCGGCACGGTCAACGCCGCAGGCAACCAGCATAGCAACTCCGGTTCTTCGGGCATCGGCGGCAGCTACGCCGATGTCACCATCAGCGGCGGCACCATCACAGCCACCGGCACCAGCGAAGCCCCTGCCATCGGCGGCGGCAGCGTCTCCATCAGCAATACCGACTCCGCGCTGGACATCACCGCAACCGCCCCCGACGCCGACAATGCCATCCAAAGCAACGACGGCAAGACGCTGGACAAGGTCATCAGCCTCATGGAAAATGGCAAGAAGGGCCTCGTGAAGCTCGTAGAGAGCGGCACCAACAGCCTCTCGCGGCTCTTCCACAACGGTGTCTACGCGGCCAGCCATTCCACTTCTCACTCCCCCGACCGCGTAACGCCCGAGATGAGTGAGGCAGAAAAGGCCAAGTACGGCGACATCGCTTCTGTCCACAACTGGAAAGTCAGCGACCGTCAGGAGCCGAACTGCGGCAAGGACGGCTACATCGAATACACCTGCATGGTGGACCACTGCGGCACCACGTTCCGTCACACTCTCCCCGCCACCGGCCAGCACACCTGGAACGAGGGTGTCGTCACGAAGGAGCCCACCTGCACTGAGCTGGGCGTGCGCACCTTCACCTGTACCGTCTGCCACAATACCCGGACTGAGGACATTGAGGCCCCCGGCCACGAGTACGGCGAGTGGGTCATTGACCGGGACGCTACCTGTATCGAGGAAGGCTCCAAACACCGTGATTGCATCCGCAGCGACGCTACCCAGACCGAGAGCATCCCCGCCACCGGCCAGCATCAGTGGAAAGTCCTCTCCACGACAGCGGCTACCTGCGGCCAGGACGGCACCGTCACCTACAAGTGCGCGGTCTGCGGCGATACGAAGACCGAAACGCTCAACGCCACCGGCCAGCACAGCTACGGCGCGGGCGTCGTGACCAAGGCCGCGACCTGCGCCGAGCCGGGCATCATGACCTATACCTGCGTCGTCTGCGGCGCTCCCAAGACCGAGAGCATCCCGGTGGATAAGAGCACCCACAAGTGGGATGCAGGCGTCGTCACGAAGGAGCCCACCTGCACTGCCGACGGCGTGCGGACCTTCACCTGTTCCGTCTGCGGCGATACCCGGACTGAGGCCATCAAGGCCCTCGGCCACGAGTACGGCGAGTGGGTCATCGACCGGGACGCTACCTGTGTCGAGGACGGCTCCAAGCACCGTGATTGCATCCGCGGCGACGATACCCAGACCGAGGCCATCCCCGTCAGCAAGACCCACACCTTCGGCGAGTGGGTCATCACCAAAGAGCCCACCTGCACCGAGAAGGGCGAGCGCCAGCGCAGCTGCACCATCAGCGGCTGTGTCGTCACTGAGACGGAGGAGCTGCCCGCCCTCGGCCATCAGTGGAGCGACTGGACGCCTGTCAAAGGCGACAGCAGCCGCGAGTACCGCATCTGCGAGGTCTGCAATGAGGTGGAGTACCGCGATGTCTCCCACAACAGCGACAGCAGCATCTCCACCGGTCTGCGTGTCCTCGACCCGGCTCAGGCCAATATCATCCAGAACGTCCAGCTGGTCCAGCTGAGCCAGATCAACCATACTCTCTACATTCATGTCGCTCAGGAGACGGCGTCCCTGCAGGGCGACCTTTCCGATTTGACCGACCTCCGCTCTGAGAACATCAAGACCGTTGTCTTCTCCACCGTAAGCTGCACTTCTACCCTCTCCCTCTCCGATGTTGCAGCCCTCGGTGCGGGCAGCACACCTTTCGCCCTCAGCCACAGCGGCTCCACCTCCACCTTCACCGTGGGCGGCGCAGACCACACCGCACTGCTGAGGTAAGCAGATTGCCATCCTCCATTCCTTCCACATAACGACCAAGGCCCCCGCAGTTCTGTTCCAAACTGCGAGGGCCTTGGCGTTTTATTCTGATAAAATCTTACTTCAGCTCCCGCTGTACGGCAGCGAAGTCCTCGAGGGTCAGGGTCTCGGGGCGGATGCGGGCGTCGAAGCCCGCCGCCTCGATGGCCGCGATGACCTTATCTTTCGGCAGGCCGAGGCCGCTGGCGATGGCGTTGGCGGCGGTCTTACGGCGCTGGCCGAAAGCGGCACGGATGAGGGCGAAGTAGCCGTCCTCGTCCTCCACCTGTACGGCGGGAGTGGGGCGGATGTCCATCCGCACAACGGCGCTGGTGACCTTCGGGGCCGGGTAGAAGCTGCCCGGCGCGGCGGTGAACATCAGCTTTGAGGTGGCGTAGTAGCTCACGGCACAGCTGATGGCGCTGGACGCCCGGGTGCCGGGGGCAGCGGCCAGACGGTCGGCGGCCTCCTTCTGCACCATGACGGTGAGGTTCTGGATGGGCAGGCGGTCGCCCAGCAGCTTCATGACGATGGGGCTGGTGATGTAGTAGG
>OHQI01000411.1_pt1 | contig 10525 bp, 10 predicted proteins | sample 1577911 | NCBI WGS metagenome assembly OHQI01 (sample SAMEA3879502, study PRJEB24766) | human gut metagenome | biome: human-associated habitat; feature: feces | place: USA | collected 1985/1987
CTGATTTTGAATGCCGATTAAAAAAGTACAGGCTATTAAAAGATTTGACCCAAGAGCAGTTGGCGGCGCAGGTAGGCGTGCGGCGGGAAACCATCATGCGGCTGGAAAAGGCACAATACAATCCCTCACTTAAACTGGCGATCGATATTGCAAGGGTTGTCGAAGCGCCGATCGAAGAAATCTTTGTTTTCAAGTGATCTGTGCGGAACTAACCGGCCGGCAGTAAATGACGGTGTACTGCACGGCATGAAATGAGATAGCTGGCTTCTAAGCGTCAGTCCGCCAGTTAGCGTCTGGTCGGGGATGCCAAAAGGCCCTGGAAGCGCTGCTTCCAGGGCCTTTTTATTTTCTCTTATTTTATCGCACTGGGCGGGGCTCACGCCTGCATATCGGTCTGTCTGCGGTAGCTGCGCAGGAACAGGAGCGACATGACAAGGCACAACGCTTCGGAGAAGATTGGCGTATACCACACTGCGTCGCCGCCGAAGATCGCCGCGAGGAGAAGAAGCACGGCACTTTGCAGCGCCAGCCCGCGGCCGACCGAGATACAAATAGCGGGCACGGGGCGCTCGATGGCGGTCATAAACCCACCGATGACGATGTTGAAGCCCAGCAGCAGATACGAAACGCTGTAGCGCCGGAATGCACCGATGGAGTAGGCGATGAGCTCATCGCCCGCGTGCGAAAGGTACGTGCGCACGATCTGCGGCGCGAAGAAAAAGACGAGCAGAAACAGCGCCGGCGCGAAGATGCAGACGGTCGTGAGCGCGTAGCGCAGAAGTTTTTGACAGCCCGTGTGATCCTCTTTGCCGTAGTGATAGCTCACAAGCGGCTGCGAGCCCTGCGAGATGCCGACCATGAGGTTAATGACAATGGTCGTCACGTAGGCGATGACCGTGTAGGTCACGACGCCGTCCGTGCCGATGCACTTGAGCACCGTGCGGTTGAAGAGGAAGATCATCAGCCCCGTGCACAACTCTGTCACGCCGTCGGACAGGCCGATGGGCAGGATGCGCGCGTAAAGGTGAGGGTCGAAGCGAAATTTGCACAGCCGGAACGTGCACTTCTTGCTGAAAAAGTGGACAAAGTACGAGATACAGGTCACGAGCTGCGAGATGCCCGTGGCGACCGCCGCGCCGAACACGCCCATGTCGAGGTGAAAAATGGCGATATAGTCAAGCACGCAGTTCGTCAGGCATCCGCCGATAACCGTGAAGAGCGCGTAGCGCGGATAGCCGTCTGTCTTGACGAGCACTTCGAGATTGTAGGACACCAGATAGCACACGCTGAACGGCGCGATGCCGAGAATATACTGCTTGACATAGTCAAGTGTGATCTCGTCTGCGCCGAGAAGGTACGCAAACGGCTCCAAAAAGAGCAGCACGAGCGCAGTGATGACCGCGCCAAGGGTCAGCAGCGTGGCAAAATTCTGAGAAAAGAGGGCGTTGGCCTCGCGCCGCTTCTCCTGCGCGATGAAAATGGCGATGAGCGTCGACGAGCCGACGGCGAAGAGCACGGCGATGGAAAAAAGCGCGTTGGTGAAGGGAATCGCGAGATTGACGGCGCTCATGGCATATTCGTTCACACCGATCGAGACCATAAGCCCGTCGACCATGGAGTAGAGCGAGAACACGACCTGTGAGGCCATCGTGGCGGAGACAAAACGGATGAAGTCATGTTTCAGACTTTTCCCCGAGAGTAACAAAATAACACATCCTTAAATTATAATATTTTATTATGCGTTGATCTGACCGATCCCAAAGCTCCCTGCGCGGAGGGCCGCCGCATCATAGACGGTGTGCGCCATAAGCGTCACCGTCCGTTTCCGGCGCTGCAAAACGCGTGCGGTCATGTCCTGAAGAAGTGACTCACCTCCATAGAAAAAATCTCCTTCCAGCATTTGGTGTGATCTGAAAACGCCGTCTGCGGCAAAAAGCAGCCAAATATAAGAAAAGCAGCCGCAAAAACGGCTGTATCTTCGACGCCAAGGCGGCTTTTGATCGGTCTGTAGTTTTATTATACCATAGGTTTGCCGGTTTTGCAATCACCTGTGCAAAACCGAAACACAAACGAAACACCTGCTCTCACCGCTGTCCTGCTCCCCGCTCCGTCCTTGTCAAGCGGCAGAGGCGGCCTGCCGACGCAGGCCGCCCCCTCTGTTTCCTTTTGGGCTTATCGCACGCTTCCCTCGCCGCCCATGAGGGCGGTCATCTCCTCGATGCGCTCGAGGGGGAACGGCGGCGCGCTGAGCGGCCGCATGGCGATGCTCATGAGCTTCATCGGGTTGTCGTCCGCCGCCACACGATTCGAACTGAGCGCTCCGCAGCGCTTGCAGCGGTGGATGATCGCCCACTCGCCGCCTCTTCGCACCCAGACGGCCACGGGCTCCATGATGCCGCCGCAGTCGCTTTCGCGATCGCCCGGCTCAATGTCCACGTGCAGGCTCGATAAGCAGTTCGGGCAGTGGTTGCGATGGTCGCTGCCGGCGTTTTCCGGCGTGCAGAGCCGCCCACAGACCTTGCAGGTGAAGGTGTCGCGGCAGGCGTGGGTCTTGTAATAGCCTTTTTCAAAGGTTTTGCGTTTGTTTTCGCGGTTCATGTTGTCCTCCTGAAAAGCATGGCTCTCGGGAGGAACGGCGTGTGTCAGTAAATTTGCCGACCCACCCGGTCAGCGCACACGCTCCAGTAACATCGTTTTAGACTTCAAAAAACGGCTCCTTCATTTTAAAAATTCCGGCAGCCTGGAAAGGCTTGCCGCAGCTATCGTAACGCCGGAACGCCCCGTTGTCAAGCGCTCCGCGTTTTTCCCTCATTCCGCCGTGCGCAGCAGCAGGACGGTGACGTCATTGACGTTCGTGCCCGTCGCACCGGTTTTGAGAAGTCCGCCGACTGCGCCGAGCGCGTGGTAGGCGTCGTTATCATTGAGCGACTGCACAGCGTCAACACCCTTTTGGCGCATCAGCTGCGCGGTCTCGCCGTCGGCGATGCCGCCCGCGGCATCGGTCGGTCCGTCCGTCCCGTCGGAGCCGACGGAGAAGACGAGCGCGTTCGAAAGTCCCTCAATGCCGAGCGCTGCGGAGAGCGCGATCTCCTGATTGCGCCCGCCGAGGCCCTTTCCCCTCAGGTGGACGACCGTTTCGCCGCCCATGAGGAACGCAAGGTTTTTCCCGTCACGCGCATGCGTGCGCGCAATGGAAGCAAGCATGCTCCCCGCCTCGCGCGCCTCACAGCAGAGGCAATCGGTGAGGATCATCGGCTCGTAGCCGAGCGCTTCGAACGCCGCGGCGGCCGCCGCGCAGAGCTCGCGCACGCTGCCGGTGATCTGCGTTTCGACATTTTCGAGCGTCTTCGGCGTCTCCTGTGCCAGAAGCGCCCACGCCCGCTCCGACAGGCGCAGGCCGTACCTTTTCGCAATATCGAGCGCCTGCGCACAGCTTGAGCTGTCGGGATACGCGGGGCCCGAGGCGATCATGTCGAGCGGGTCGCCCAGAATATCGCTCAGCACGACAGCGAAGACCTGCGCCGGCGCGCAGTGCCGGGCGAAGCGTCCGCCCTTGACGGCGGAAAGCCGCTTGCGGATCGTGTTGATCTCCACGATGTCCGCGCCCGCGGCAAGGAGCTGATTCGTGACGTCCTGCAATTCCGCAAGCGGAAGCAGCGGCTTTTCAAAAAGCGCGCTGCCGCCGCCCGAGAGCAGAAAGACGACCGTGTCGCTTTCGGTCAAATCTTCCGTCAGCGCGAGCGCGGCGTCCGTGCCGCGCAGGGAGTTTTCGTCCGGCACGGGATGCCCGCCCTCAAAGCACGCGACATCCGCGATCTCACCTTTCACGTGACCGTACTTCGTCACGACCACACCGCCGCAGAAATTATCCTGCAAACACGCGCGGGCGGCGTGCGCCATCTGCCACGCGGCCTTTCCCGCCGCGACGAGGTACACCCTTCCTAAAAAGGTCTTGCCTTTCAGCGCGCGCTCGACCGCCGCGTCCGGCAGCACCGCCGCGATGGCGCGCGTGATGATCTTCTCCGCGTCCGCGCGCAGGTTATCCACAGGTTTCGACTTTTCCTGCATAAGCGCCCCTCCTTTTGAAAAAAGCTGCCGAAAAACGGCAGCTTTTTCGTTATCTTTTGATTTTACCATGCCCGTCTTACGGACACAAGCGGAATTCTCAGAATTCCAGCTTCTCCATGCGGTCGAACGCCTGCTTGAGCTGGTCAATGCCGACGGTGCAGGCGATGCGGAAGTGGTTTGCGCCGGTCTTGCCGAACGGGCTGCCCGCGCTGACGAGCACGTGCGCGCGCTCAAGCAACTCCTTGCAGAACTGCTTGTCGTCGAGGCCCGTCTTCTCCACGCCGGGGAAGAGGTAGAACGTGCCCTTCGGGCGCACGAGGCTCAGATACGGGATCTTCTCGATGCGGTCGGCAGAGTAGAAGATGCGGTCGCGGTACGCGGTCACGTACTTCTCGCGGATCTCTTTGCGCATTGCGAGCGCCTGGATGCCCGCGCGCTGGGAGATGGACGGCGCGGAATAGACGAGCGAGCCGTTGATACGGTTCATCACGTCGAGGAATTCCGGCTCAGCAATGATAACGCCCACGCGCCAGCCGGTCATCAGGAAGTTCTTCGAAAAGCTGTTGAGCGTGATGGTGCGCTCGGCCATGCCGGGCAGCGTGCGGATGGGGCGGAAGTCGCCCTCGTAGATGTAGGTCGTGTAAATTTCGTCCGCCGCGATGAGAAGATCATATTCCTTTGCCACGCGGGCAAGCATCTCCATTGTGGACAAATCGTAGCCCATGCCGGTGGGGTTCGTGGGGTTATTGAAAATGATGGCCTTCGTGCGCGGCGTGATGGCAGCGCGCAGGCGCTCTTCGCTGATGGCATAGTCCTCCTCGGCGTAGGTCGGCACATCGACGCACACGCCGCCCGCCAGCTCGATCTGCGCGCGGTACAGCGCGAAATATGGAGAAAAGACGATGACCTCGTCGCCGGAATCGAGGATGGCAAACATTGCCAGCGACATGCCGAGGCAGCTCGACGCGCTCACGAGCACGTGGTCGCGCGGAAGGCTCTGGTCAAAGTCCTCCTCCCACGCCTTGCAGACCGCGGAAATGAGCTCAGGGTCGCCCTTGGGGTCGCCGTAGTGAGTGTGGCCGGCCTTGGCGTCGCGGAAGGCCGCGTTGATGATGACCTCGTCGGTCGTAAAGTCCGTGTCGCCGATGCTCAGGTCGACAATGTCCTTGTATTTGGCCAGCGCCGCGGTGTCGAGCGTCAGGCCGGTGCCCGCGCTCTGGAAGCGCTTGGCAATAAAGTTTCGCTTCATGGGTGACTCCTCCTTGCAGATCGCCGCGGCAGCCCGATTTTTCAAGCGGCGCGTAGAAATGCTGAATTTTATTGCAGTATATGGCAGATTCCGACAGAATGCAATCGGTAATGTCGATAGAATTGCAGGCCCGCGGCCCTTTCATTTCGTTAACATGATAAAGCGTCATCGAACAGTGAAAACAGAACCGGCGCAAAATGCGCCGGCTCTGCCGTTTTTCTTTACCACGGGATGGTTTTGAACTGCTCGATCTCGTCTTGATGCTGCACGCAGCGCACAAAGCGCTTGCGGTAGATCGTGTAGCAGCCGTTGCAGGCAAGGCATTTGCTCCCATCCTGCGCGCCGCTTTTGAGCTTTGCGGCAAAGTCCGGCTCGCAGATGAGCGCGTCCAGATAGAACGGCGTCTTCTGCCCCGCGCGGCGGTTGAAGTCGATGCCGCTGACCTGCACGCCGTCCGCACCGCTCTCTTTGCACTTTTTCGCCGCGAAGGCAAACTGCTCAACCAGACGGTCGAGCTCTTCCCGAGTGAAATCCTCGGGGTGCTTCGGCGGCGCGCCGTTCACGCTCTCGACGCCCTTGATGCCGCTGTGGCTGAGCTGGAAGAAAAGTTTACCGCCGTACCGGTGCACGCCGTCGCAGGCGCGGCGGAGAAGGGACTCGTCCGTCGTCTCGTCCAGCACGGGCTGGCCCGCGTCGGCACGCTGCATCTTGTCGACGCAGAAATGGCCGGTGATGACAAGGCCCACTTCGTTTTTCGCAAGCTCGATGAGCGTATCCGCCCAGAGCGGCGTCACCTGACCCTTTTCGTCAGACAGATGCCCGTTCGTCGCCGAGCGGACGATGCGGTTTTTAAGCTCGCACGTGCCGAGCTTTGCGGGGGTAAACAGAAGGCCATAATCGTCTCTCCTTATAAGATCCGTTCGGCGATGAACATCATCAGCGGCATCGTGACCGGCAGCAGCAGATTCGATTGCAGCACGCTCTTGCTCGCCATCTCGGGCGAACGGTCATAGCGCACGCCGAAGATGCTGATGACCGTCGCCACGCTGCATCCGAGCACCATTACGATGCACAGGCACACCGTGCGGTTCCAGCCGGTAAAGCGCAGGATCACCGCCGCGATGAGCGGCATGACAAGGCAGCGCAGAAGCGTGATGAGGTACAAAATGGGCTTTTTGAGCACGTCGATGAGCGGGCTTCCCGAAAGGAGACAGCCTATGATGAGCATCGACGTTGGCACGACGCAGTTGGCAAGACTGCTCAGGAATTGCAGCGGCGCACCGGTAAATTTCCATCCCGTGGCCAGCATGATGATCATGAGAACAGCTGAAATGTTCATCGGCGTAAGCATGCTCTTGAGCTGCTGCTTGAGATTATGATCTTTTTCGCGCCGGAAGCTCTGCATAATGAAAAGGAACATGTAGAGTGTGGCGCAGGGCACGGAAAGCGAGCCCAGTACCGTTCCTTCCGTGCCGAAAACCGCCGTGCAGAGCGGGATGCCAACAAAGCCGTTGTTTGGATAGGCCACGCTGCGGGTGAAAACAAGCGAATCGTCCTCATTCAGCCGGAGCAGTTTTGCGATCGGCTTGGCCAGAAGTGTAAACAGAATGAAGCAGGACATATAAGCCAGTGCGATCTTAATGACCTGAGAAAACGGCATATCGCCGAAATCCCCGCTGGCCGCCGCCAGAATATTACAGGGAAAAAACACGTCCAGCAGCAGCATGGAAAGGAGGTCTGCCCCCTTGCGATCCACTTTGCCCAACTTGCCCAGCAAAAAGCCGAGCATCATCATCGCTGCGAGAATCAAAACCTGCTGCAAAACCGTCTGTGCCATGTTATCCTACATCGTCCTTTATCTTGATCTAAATTACTTGAAATTCTCCTGCGCGTACTTCATCAGCTCCTCGCGGAAGTCGGGGTGCGCGATGGAGGCCATCGCCTCGGCGCGCTCGCGCAGCGTCTTGCCGGAAAGGCTTGCAATCCCGTACTCGGTCGCGACATACTGGATCATCGTGCGCGGGGCGGAAATCGTGCTGCCGCCGGGGATGGTGGCAAGGATATTGCTCTTGCGCTCGCCGTCCTTTGTCACACGGGAAGAGTTGATGCAGATGAAGCCCTTGCCGCCCTTGGAGCGGTACGCTCCCTCGAGGAAGTCCATCTGGCCGCCGACGCCGGAGAGCTGGCGCGTGCCGGTGCTCTCGGCGTTCTCCTGCCCCATGAGGTCGAGCTGCACGCCGCCGTTGATGCTGATGACGTTGCTGAGCTTCGAGATGCGCTCGACGGAGTGGATGTAATCGAGATCGCCCGGGTGGAAGAGCTGGGGTTCGGCGTCGAGCCAGTCATAGAGCTCCTGAGAGCCCATCGCGAGGTTCCACGCGGAAAGGCCGGTGTCGAGCTCCTTGTGCGCGTTCGTCAGCTTGCCCGCCTGGTAGAGCTCAAGGAACGCATCGGAAATGGTGCCGGTGTGGCAGCCGAGATCCTTCTTGTCGGACTCGGCGAGCATCTTGGCGACCGTGTAGGGCACGCCGCCCACGCCGAGCGACAGCACCGCGCCGTCGGGGATCTCATTCACCACGATCTTGGCGATGGCGATATCGGTCTCGCTGGGCGCGCGGTAGGAGCGCACGGGCAGCGGCTCATGCTCGCCCTCGACGATGTAGTCCGCTTCGGACAGGTGCACACGGTGCGAGCCGTCCACGCCCTGGAGCTTGGGATAGTGCTCGTTGATCTCGAAGATCACGGTGCGGGCGCTCTCAAAGATCGTGCGCCATGCATAGTTCGAAATGCCGAGGCCGCAGTAGCCGTTCTCGTCGGGCTTGGAGACGGGAACGAATGCCACATCGCAGCGGATGTGCTTGTCGCGATAGAGGTACGGCAGCGAGCGCAGCATGACGGGCATGAATTTCACAAGGCCATTCTTCTGGAGCTTGCGCTCATAATCGCCGACGTGCCAGCTGTAATAGCTGAAACTCTCCTGCTCGGGGTCTGCTTCGACGACCTCGATGCGCGGGCGGATCACAAGACCGCCGCGGACCTTGACGTCCTTCACTTCACCCTTGCGCGCGGCGAGGGCCTTGTCCAAAAGCTCGGGAAAACCCGCACCGAAGCCGTAGTCCACCCAGTCGCCGGACTGCACAGCCTTGACAGCCTGCTCCGGCGCAACAAATTTAGCCTGATAGTCGTTCATAAAAAACAGTCTCCCTTGGTTCGAATCGCTTTTAATGTAGCAGAATTTTCGCCGCTTGTAAATCGTTCCGAAGCGGAAAGCGACCCCAAATCTTGCCGTTTCGCGGCGCGGCGCATTTTTCTGTTGCGCCTCCGGCGCGATTCTGCTATGCTTGCCTTAGTCTGATATTCCGCGCCTGAAGGAGGCTAACGCATCATGGTCGAAAATTATCAGGAAATGCTTTCGAGCGAGCACAGCGGCTTTATCCGTCACAACGGCATCCGCGTCGTTTCGGTCGACGAGGAAAAAAGCGTGCTGACCGCCGACGTCACGCCGGAAAATTCCAACATCTGGGGCGGCGTGCACGGCGGCTTTCTCTACGCGATGGCTGACACCGCCGCGGGCGCGTTCGCGCGCATCAACTACGGCCAGCACAACGTCACGCTGAACGGCTCGATCAACTATCTGCGCTCGACGGTGCAGTCCAAAGCGCTCACCGCCGTCGGCCGACCGGTCAGGGTCGGCGGTCACATCGGCTTTTTCGAGGTCAATATCACCGACGACACCGGCGCGCTGATCGCCCGCGCCGAGATCAACATGTATTTTCTGAAAAAGTAAGAAACGCGCTAAAAGGGAGCGCATCGGGCAAGGCCCGATGCGCTCCCTTTTTCATTCTTGTGCTGTAGCCGCTCAGTTTTTCTGACTTTTGCCCTTGATCAGCGCCGTCACCGCTTCGGCGACGGGCTTGCGGTCCGCGTCAAGGAAGAACACCTTGACCTTCGCCGCCTTCGACCAGTCGGCGTTCGCCCACTTGAGCGTCACGGTTTCTTCATCCTCCGCAGCTTCGCTCGCGGCATAGGCCAGGAATCTGCCGTCCTCGGCGTAGAGCGCCGCAGCGTAGTAAACCGCGTCCGCCTGCTTTTGGACTGTGACCTCGTTCTCGCCCATGCTCACGATGCCGCTGTCAGGGTCGTTCGCCTTCACCACGATGGCATAGGTCGAGAAGTGCTTGAGCGTCAGCACGGCGTTTCCGTCGCGGTAGGCCACCTCGACCGGCTCCTTTGTGCCGTCATCGGCAAGATACCAAGCCTGCAGCACACCCTGTTGCGTCCACGTAAACGGAACGGAGACGGTCACTTTGCCGTTAAAGCTGTGAATTTCCGTTCCGTTTGCCGTCAGGCTCACATCAAGCACCATGCCCTGTTCGATATCGCCGATGATCTCGGTCTGATCGCTGCTCAGTGCATCGCCGGTGCTGACATGCAGCTGAATATCGTTGCCGTCCGCTGTTTCGACGACCGACTGCATCGCCGTCTTGTCCAGCGTGATCGCCGCGTCCGCCATCTTGATCGACAGCGCTTTCGCTTCCAAAGCAAGGACGTCGTTCACGGCGCTGACGGGCAGCGTCACTTTTTCCGCTTCCAGCCCGGACACATCGATCTGCGCCGTGCTGTCAGTTTCGAGCTGCTTTTTAAGCTCGTCCTGATCGACCGACTCGATCTTCACGGTACCATCGTCCGCCTTAGTATAGTAGGCGGAGCTGTCCTCCGTCTTATTGCCGATACGCTCCCACTGGGCGGTGCAGATCGTCGTCTTGCCTGCGTGCAGCTTTCCATCGTCAAACACGGTGGAAAGCTTATGCAGATCGCTGAGCGTATAAAGCTTATCTTCCTTGCTGCCCGGATCAGGGCCCACAAAGCCCGTCAGTGTAAAGCCGTCGCGGTGGAACACGGTCTTGAGCTCGTCCGCGTACATGTAGCGCCAGCTCGCCTGATTCGGCAGAAGGACAATGACATCGCTGTAGCGCGCACCGTGCGCCGTTACCGCGCCGTTGCCGTCGAGGAAGATTTACCGCTTACGCTCACAGTTGTTGAGGCGGCATCGGTGCTCCGAATCGGGCGCACGTCTGCGTATATCATTCCTGTTCCATCCCGGATACGGTCATGTCACAGAGCAAATGAAGCAAGCAAGTTCAGAACGCATGGATAACTTCATTAAAAGCGTGTCTGGTGGTGAAAAATGAGTCCTTTTCACTCTCA
>OHQI01000429.1_pt1 | contig 10407 bp, 11 predicted proteins | sample 1577911 | NCBI WGS metagenome assembly OHQI01 (sample SAMEA3879502, study PRJEB24766) | human gut metagenome | biome: human-associated habitat; feature: feces | place: USA | collected 1985/1987
TCCTCTGCCTGTGCCAGCGCCTGCTGTTCGATATGGGCGGCGGACCGCAGTCCCTGCTGGTCCAGCCCGTCGTAATGTACGCCGCCCACGGCGGCCACGGCACAGCCGGCCACGGCGCTGAGCCGTTCTGCCAGCGCCCGCAGCAAGAATTCGTCCTTGTGCCCGCTGCGATTGAGAACGCTGCTGTCGGCGCTGTCCGCGCCGCTGCCTGTCAGGCTCTGCCGGTGTGTGGCCAGTACGACGCAGCCTACGTGGGCCGCCCCGCCGGTCACGGTCAGCAGCAGGTCGCCGCCCAGCCGTTCCAGCCGGTAGTGTATGGACAGTCCGCCGTCGCTCAGTGTTCGCTCCACCACACGCTCAGCCATTTCCGTTCCACCTGAACCTTTCCCCGCCGTCCAGACCCAGCAGCCGCAGCGTCCGGCTGACTGTCTGATCCACGATGTCGTCCACCGTCTGCGGCCGGCTGTAAAAGGCCGGTACCGGCGGCAGGATAATGCCGCCCATCAGCGTTACCGTCTCCATATTGCGGATGTGGCTCAAATTCAGCGGTGTTTCCCGCGTCAGCAGTATCAGCCGCCGCCGCTCCTTCAGCATCACATCTGCCGCCCGCACCAGCAGGCTGTCGTCATAGCCCATAGCGATGCCCGCCAGGGTCTTCATGCTGCATGGGGCGATGACCATGGCGTCCGCGCAGCTGGAACCGCTGGCCGCCTGTGCGGCCATATTGCGGTTGTCGTATACCCGGTCAGCCAGCGCCTTGACCTGCTCCACGGTGAGATCCGTTTCCAGCCGTATGGTCTCTGCGCCCCAGTCGCTGAGTATCAGCTCTGTCTCCTGTCCCAGCGCCCGCAGTGCCTCCAGCAGCCGGATACCGTATATACAGCCCGTCGCACCGCTGATGCCCACTGCCACCATGTCCATCCCTCCCGTCTGTTTCGTACATTTTGCCCGCCCCGCGGGCGTTACAGTGCCTCTGTGATCCGTATGATCGTCTCCGGCTCTGTGAAGTTGGCAGTGCCGATCTCCACGGCCTTTGCGCCGGCGGCCATGTATTCCTTTACATCCGCGGCGCACACGATACCGCCGCAGCCCACCACGTCGACAGCGACCTCCTGGGCCACCCGCCATGTCTGGAACACGGACAGAGGCCGTATGGCCGGGCCGGACAGTCCGCCCACCATGCTGCCCAGCCGTGAGCTGCCGTCCGCCTGCAGGGCCATGCCCCAATAGGTGTTGGCGCATACTACCGCCTGCGCCCCGGCGTCCTGTGCCGTCCGCGCCGCATCTACGATGTCTCCGGCGCAGGGCGACAGCTTCGCCCACACCGGCAGCCGTCCGTCTGCGGCGGCCCGGCCACTGCCGGCAGCTCCGCCAATGCGTCCGCCATACGCCGTATTTCCTCCGGTGTGCCGGTGACGCTGGCAATAATGGGCACGTCATAGCCCACCAGTCCCTTGTAAAATACCTGCGTGAATTTCTCATATCCGGGGTTTTGCATCCCCACGCAGTTCAGCAGCCCCGAGGGCGTCTCCCACAGCCGGGGCGCCTCCGCGCCACGCCGGGGGTTGACGGTCATCGTGCGTGTCACCAGCCCGCCCAGACGGTGCAGGTCGATATAGTCCGCATAGGAGGAGCCGAAGCCCATCGTGCCCGCCGCGTTCAGCAGCGGCGAATGCAGCGTCACGCCGCCCACTGTGATGTTATCCATGAAAGATCACCTCACCCATCGGGAATACCGGTCCGTCCACGCAGACTTTTTTGTACAGCACGCCGCCGTCGGCTTTCCGCATGGGAAAGCCGCAGCCGGAGCACGCGCCGATGCCGCAGGCCATGCGTTCCTCCAGAGACACATAGCCCTCCGCGCCGTTTTGTGCGGCCCACTGCTGCACCTTAGCCAGCATGGCCGTCGGCCCGCAGGCGTACACGACGCCTGCCGCTGTTTCCGGCAGGATATCCGTTACCAGGCGGCCTTCACTCTCATAGGCGGTGTGTACTGTCCCGTAGGTCCGCAGCGTCTTTCCACACAGGTCATGGGCCGCGTCGCGGCAGCCCAGATACACGGTCACAGCCGATCCTGCATCATGCAGTGCCCGGGCCAGCATACACAGGGGCGCCGCCCCCATGCCGCCGGCTACCAGCATCGCCTGCTCGCCCTCCACGGGGAACGGCGTGCCGATGGGGCCCATCACGTCCAGGGCTTGGCCCGCCCGCACGGCGGACAGCAGATCGGTGCCTGTGCCCACCACCCGATAGAGCAGTGTCAGCGTGCCGCCGATGCTGTCGGCTTCGCAGATGCTGATGGGCCGCCGCAGCAGCGGTGCGGTGCCGCTGCCCACCCGGATAAACACGAATTGTCCAGGCCGGCAGCGCTGTGCGATCGCCGGTGCGTGGAGTGTCATTTTATAGTAGCCGTCCAGAATACGGCTGTTTTCCCGTACGGTGGCCATTTCACGAGTCCTGTCAGACATATTCCGCCTCCTGCGGCTTATTTCCGCCGCTTATCCATAAAGTCCCGCAGCATTTCCTCGATATACGGTGCGTCCTGTCCGGGGGTGAACACAGGGGCGAACGCCTCCTTGTCCTCCAGCGGCGCGGTGGCGTCGATGCCCATCTTGGACGACGCGCGGGGATACGGCGCGGAGGGGTCCAGCGTGGGGCTGTACATCACCGGCAGTATCATCACATCCCGGTCCGCCTGCATACGGGTGTTGATCGCCCATTCCACCTGCTGCATATCATGTACGTCGATATCCTCGTCCACCACCACACACAGCTTGATGCCGATGTTGGCCGCCAGAAGGGCGGTCATCACATTCCGCGGCTCATAGGGATGGCGCTTCTTGATGGACACCACGCAGTGGTGGCGGCTGGTGCCGCCGGAGGTCAGGCAGATGTCGTGGATGTCCGGGCAGATCTTGTACGCCTCGCGGTAAGCCAGCGCTGTGGCCGCCAGATCCATCATCCAGTGGTTTTCCGTCATGGGCATACCGGTATAGGCATTCTGGAAAATGGCGTCCTTCCGCATGGTGATGGCGGTGATCTCCACCACCGGGGCTTTGCGTACCTCGCTGTACGTGCCGGGATACTCACCGAAGGGGCCGTCGTCCTCCCGCAGACCGGGCAGGGTGCGTCCCTCGATAACGATCTCCGCGGTGGCGGGCACCTCTACGTCGATGGTCTTGCACTTGACCATCTTCACCGCCTCGCCGCGCAGGCCGCCGGCCATGCCCATCTCATCGGTGCCCAGTGCCGGCCGGCACTGTGACGCGATGGCGATGATGGGGTCGCCGCCGATGACCGTGGCGATCTCCGTGCCCTTTCCGTTGTCCTCATTGCGCTCAATGATGGTGCCCAGGTGCCGTCCCTTGGGGGCAAAGCAGGTCATGTGGTTCTTGTCCAGCAGCAGCATCCGGTGCATGGAGGAGTTCCGCACACCGGTGATGGGGTCGTTGGCCATCTGCACGCCGGCGGTGATATACGGCCCCAGGTCCTTCTCGAAGTTCGTCAGAATGGGCAGCTTGTACAGGTCCACCGCGTCGCCGGTCAGCACCACCTCGTGCACGGGAGCCTCGTCGTCACCCACCGTTACCGGCGGGATAAACTTGTTCTCGTGAGCCACGTATTCCTTAATAACGCTCTTTGTATCGTCGCCCAGACCCAGTGCCAGACGCACTCTCTCGCGGGTGCCGTACAGGCCGGACAGCACCGGCATATCGTAGCCCTCCACATTGGTGAAGAGCAGCGCCGGACCACCCATGTCCGATGCCTTGCGCGTAAAGGCGCATATCTCGTGTACCGGGCTGACCTTCTTGTCGATGACCATCAGGTCGCCCCGCTTCTTCAGCTCCTCCAGAAATTCCCGCATATCGTTGTAATGTGCCATATGACTGTCGCTCCTTCCGTTCTGTCTGTGGCTATCGCGCCGTCCGTCGTCTGCGGACCGCGCTGTTGCGTATGATGTTGTCCACGGTGTTTCGCCCCTGCTGGCATGGATGAGGGAGACTGTGTCCGCCGACTGTGTACAGTATACATTACAGTGTGCACTACGATTTTTTCCCGCGCCAGGGGAGGGGAGAGGCGGCGGAACACCAGCCGCCGCAAAAATGATGTTACAGTTTACACGTCGGCCCGGGCCAAGTCAATAACCGGGCCATAGCGGTTTCACATCACTGCTATTTGTTGAAATGATACCATCGATCGACAAGGGCAAACACGCCTGCCAACGTGTCTTTCCGTTGTTTTTTGCCCTTTTCGCCTTGGCGGGCGTCAGCCCGCCTGCGTCTCAAAAGCCAAAAAACATTCGAAAATACATCGCCGGCAGGTGCGGAGCAGTTTTGCCGGAGCAGAAATGGGTCCAGACAAGAAAAGACCCGCAGAGAATACTTGCCGTATTGTCAAGGGGCTTGACGCAGTATGGGCACATTTCTGCCCGCCAAAACCGTGTCTGCCCTTGTCAATCGATGGTAACCTTATTGAATTATTACGGATCGTTTATCAAAAACGCCGTCCCCTACACCCGTCTGCCGGAAATGCTTTGCGCCGTAGGGTAGGGCGCTTACTTCTCCACGATGACCTTGCCCTTGTTCCTCTCGGCCAGGCCGTCCCGTATCCGCGCCAGGGTGGCGGCAAAGTCCAGGGTGGTTTGCTCGCCGCTGGTCATATCCTTGCAGGCGATGACGTTGTTTTTCACCTCGTCCTCGCCCAGGAACACCACATAGGGCACGCCGGTCTTGTCGGCGTAATTCATCTTGGCCTTGAACTTCTTTTGCTCGGTGTACAGCTGGGTCCGCACGCCGGCGTCCCGCAGCTTTGTGGCCAGTGTGACGGCGGCGGACAGGTCCTCGGTCATGGGCAGGATCAGCACATCCGCCGGAGCGGTGGGCAGATCGCCGTTGAGCATTCCCTGCTCGCCCAGCACGTAGAACAGCCGGGTCAGGCCGATGGAGATGCCCACGCCGGGCAGCTGCTTGTCGGTGTAGTATTCCGCCAGGTTGTCATACCGGCCGCCGGAGCAGACGGAGCCGATCTCCGGGTGGTCCAGCAGCGCCGTCTCGTACACGGTGCCGGTGTAGTAATCCAGGCCCCGGGCAATGGTCAGGTCCACGGCAAAGTTCTCCTCCGGCACGCCGAAGGCGGACAGGTATTTCACCACGGTTTTCAGCTGGTCCAGGCCCTCGTCAAACGTCTCGTTCCGGTCGGCGTAGCCCTCCAGGGCGGAGAGTACCTGATCGTTGCTGCCGGTGATGGCGATGAATTTCAGGATCTCGTCGGCGCTTTCGGCGGACACGCCCACCTCGTCGGTCAGCAGGGTACGGACCTTCTCTGCGCCGATCTTGTCCAGCTTGTCCACGGTACGCATGATGTCGCCGGCCTTGTCGGTCAGGCCCAGCATGGCATAAAAGCCGTTGAGGATCTTGCGGTTGTTCACCCGGATGCAGAAGCGCTTGAGCCCCAGCTCACTGAACGCACGGTAGATGATGGCGGGCATCTCGGCCTCGTTGGTGATGTCCAGCTTGCCATCGCCGATCACGTCGATATCCGCCTGATAGAACTCACGGAAGCGGCCGCGCTGGGCGCGCTCGCCCCGGTAGACCTTGCCGATCTGGTAGCGGCGGAAGGGGAAGGACAGGTCGTTGTAGTGCAGGGCCACATACTTGGCCAGCGGCACCGTCAGGTCAAACCGCAGGGCCAGGTCGGCGTCGCCCTTGTTGAAGCGGTAGATCTGCTTCTCCGTTTCGCCGCCGCCCTTGGCCAGCAGCACCTCCGCTGCCTCGATCACCGGGGTGTCCAGCGGGGTGAAGCCGTACAGGGAATAGGTGCGGCGCAGGATGTCCATCATGCGCTCCATCTGCTGCTGCGGCTTGGGCAGCAGCTCCATAAAGCCGGACAGGGTCCGGGGGGTCATCTCAGCCATTTTCCGTCTCTCCTTTATCTTCGGTGGTTTCGTTTTGCTCGTTTGTCTCCGGCAGCTCTTCCGCGCCGGACGTTAGCGTGTGGGCGGCGGCCTCGCGGGCGGCCTCGGCCTCCGCCTCATGCTTCAGCTCCCAGGCAACCTCGCGGTAGATATCATCCAGGGCCCGGCCCTTCTTTACGCCGACGCGCTGGCCGATGACGCCACCGACTATGGCCAGCGCCAGGCCCGCATACCACAGACCCGGTACAATGACAGGCAGCAGCAGGCCCGCCAGCGCACCGAACCAGACGCCCAGCTCCTCGCAGTGGCCCCGGACGGCGTGGTAGGCACCTTTTTTCTCCCGGAGGTGCGTCATTCGCTTCAGCTGCGCCAGGCACATACCGACCCGCAGCAGCGCCAGCGCCGTCAGCGGGATGAAGATGTCCCGCACGTGGTTGTTGATGAAGTCCAAAACAGCCTGCATAGCGTTCTCCTTTGTGTTTGTGTCGGCGGCGCGGACGAAAAAACGCTCCCGTCCCTGCATTGGGACGAGAGCGTAAAACACTTCGTGGTGCCACCCAAATTCGGCCTTGCGGCCCTTTTTGCTCCTGTTACGGGGAGCGCGCCGTGGATGTTTCCATCCCCGCTAACTCGCTGTCTTCACCTGTGCCTTGCCGCGGTGCGCTTTCAGCCGATGGCGCACCTCTCTTGCAGCGGCGGTGTACAGGCTACTCCTGCGAGGTCTGCACGGTTATCCCTTATTGTATGCGATTTGCCGATGGTTGTCAAGCCGTAAAGGGCTTGTTCTTGGGGTTGACGATGTCACGCCAGTCCAGGTCGCCCCGGTCCAGACCCAGCACCAGCATCTCGGCGGTGGCCAGGTTGCTGGCAAAGGGCACGTTGTTCTGGTCGCACAGGCGGGAAATATACGTGATGTCTGCGTCCGGCGTTTTCTGGTTGGGGTCACCGAAGCACAGCACCATATCGATCTCATTATAGGCGATGCGGGCGGCGATCTGCTGTCCGCCGCCGTGGGCGAAGGACAGGAAGCGGTGTATGGTCAGCCCGGTAGCGTCGGCGATCTGCTGGCCGGTGCGGGCGGTGGCGCAGAGGGTGTGCTTGGCCAGGATGCCGCAGTAGGCGGTGCAGAACTGGACCATCAGCTCTTTCCGGTTGTCGTGTGCCATCAATGCAATATTCATGGAGGGCTCCTTTCCTTATATCTTCATCAGCGGGGTTTTCTGCCCCATGATGCGTTTCGCAATGTTTTCATAGGCCCGGGCGGCGTAGTAGTTCTGCTCCCGCAGCACCAGTCCGCGGTTCAGGCAGTAGGGGACGTCCGGGTCCTCCGGTATCACGCCCAGCAGCGGCAGGCCCGCCGCGTCGATGGCGTCGTCGATGGTGGTGTGCAGCTGACGCAGCACCTTTTTGGACACGCGTCCCACCACCAGATGCACCGTCCCGCTGGGAAAGGCGGACAGCTCTGCGGCGGTGCGCTGGGCGTCCCGCATGGCGGACACGTCCGTGGTGGTGATGACGATCACCTGGTCGGCCATGCACGCTGCCATCTGGAAGCCCTGGCCCAGTCCGGCGGGCGCGTCGATCAGGCACCAGTCGTAGCTTTCCCGTATCTCACGCGCCAGCGCCTGCAGCTTCGGCACCGACAGGGACAGCGGGCGGTCGGCCATGGGTGCGGTCAGCAGGGAGAGGGAGGGGTATCGCTCATGGGGCACCGCCGCCTCATGCAGGGTGCAGCGGCCCTCCAGCACATCGGAGAAGTCCATCAGCGCCCGGTCGCTGAGCCCTAGCGCCAGATCCAGGTTCCGCAGGGTGATGTCACAGTCCAGGCACAGCACCCGCTGCCCCATGTGGGCCAGCGCCAGTGCCACGTTGGCGGTGAAGGTGGTCTTGCCGGTGCCGCCCTTGCCGGACGCCACGGCGATGATCTTGCCCATGGACTTCCTCCTTTCGTGGGCCGCTTATACCAGCGGCGCTTTTTTGATCCGGGCAAAGGCCCGGGGAAATTGCTTCGGTGTGTGCTGTGTTTTTTCGATGGATACGATGCGGTGCACCACGTCCGTCTCCGGCACGGTGTAGTCCGTGACGCCGGAGAGCTGTCCGCCCAGCTGGGCGATGGCGCTGTGGGCCTGACGTATCTCCTCGTCGGTGGAGACGGATTTCATGGCGGCGAACTGTCCGCCTACCTTTACCAGCGGCAGCGTCAGCTCACACAGCACGTTCAGCTGGGCTACGGCACGGGAGGCCGCCAGATCGAACTGCTCCCGGTGCTGCGCGGCGAATTCCTCCGCCCGGGCGTGGACGCAGGTCACATTTTTCAGGCCCAGGTCCGTCTGGACCTCCTTCAGGAAGTCCACCCGCTTGCCCAGACTGTCCAGCAGCGTGAAGCGGGCGTCCGGCGTCAAGATCGCCAGCACCATGCCGGGAAAGCCTGCGCCGGTGCCTACGTCGATGACGCGCTTGCCGGACAGATCCAGCTGCGCCGCCAGCGCCGCGCAGTCCAGCAGGTGCAGGGTGGCAACGTCCCGGGGCGCGGTGATGGCCGTGAGGTTCATCACCTTGTTCTTTTCCAGCAGCAGTTCGGCGTAGCGCGCCAGCTTGTCCGCGGCGGCGGGGTCCAGGTCCAGGGCCGTCAGGCCGGCGGTCAGGAGGTCCCTCATTTCTGCTGCTCTTTCAGCAGGTCGCGGATCTCGGTCAGCAGCTCCTCCTGCGGGAAGGCAATCCCGTCCTCCACTACCTCATTCCAGATGGCTACCATCAGCGGCAGGTCCCGGCTTTCATATCCTCGTATCGTGATCTGCATGGGCCCAGCCTCCTTTTCGCTTCCTCGCCGATTCCTGCCCGCCGCAGGATACGGCCCCGCAGGGCGGCGCTTCGCACCGTGACGGCCTGCCGGCCGTCCCCGCGGCGAAGCCGCGGCCCCTGCGGGGCCGCTTTGCACTTCGCCGGCTTTTCAGCCTCGCCTTACTGCTCCATCAGCCCGGTGATCAGCCGGCACAGCTCGGCCGGCTCCTCTATCGGCACGCCGCCGATGAGACATCCCTCGGCATACAGCAGCTTTGCGTAGTCCGCCAGCTTTTCCTTGTCGGTCACGGCGTATTCCTTCAGCTTGGCCGTTACCGGGTGGTCGGGGTTCAATTCCAGCACCACATCCGCCTTAAAGCGATTCTCCCGCCCCGGCATGGCGTTCAGCGTCTGCTCCATCTCCATCGAAAGCCCGCCCTCGGTGGAAAGACATACCGGGTGGGATTTCAGCTTGTCGGTAAAGCGCACGGCATGTACCTTTTCGCCCAGCGCCTCCTTCATCGCCGCAAAGAGATCAGCAGCCGCCTCATTTTCCTTGGCCAGCGCCTTCTTCTGCTCATCGGTGGAAAGATCGATCTCATCGGTGCGGATATTAAGGAACTTCTTGCCGTCATACTCCCGCAGCGTCTTGATGGCAAATTCATCCACCTGCCCGGTCATATACAGCATCTCGTAGCCGGCTTCTTTTATCTGGTCGGCCTGCGGCAGAGCGTCTATTGCCTCTACCGTGCGGCCGCAGCCGTAGTAGATGGCCTCCTGGCCCTCCTTCATACGGCCCACATATTCCTTCAGGGTCGTCAGCTTCTTTTCGGTGGAGGAATAGAACAGCTGCAGATCCTGCAGGGTGTCCTTGTGCATGCCGTAGTCCATGCACAGGCCGTAGGTCAGCTGCGTGCCAAATTCCTTCCACAGCGCCTCATATTTCTCACGGTCGTTTTCCAGTAGCTTCTCCAGCTCGCCTTTAATGCGCCGCTCCAGCGCCCGTTCAATGAGCTGCAGCTGCCGGTCATGCTGCAGCATCTCCCGGCTGATGTTCAGGGAAAGATCCTCGCTGTCTACCAGGCCCCGCACAAAGCTGAAATAGTCCGGCAGCAGGTCGGCACACTTTTCCATAATAAGCACGCCGCGGGAATAAAGCTGCAAGCCCTTCTCATGGAGATAGATCACCGTTTCCGAGGCCATCAGCCCCTGCGCCACCACAATGGCGTCGCACTTCTGCTCCAGCAGGTCGTCCAGACATTGCTGCGCGCTGTTTTCCATGGAGTTACCGAAGCGGATCAGTGCCTCATCCTGCGGCAGACCGCAGTCCGCCACCGCCTCCTGATAGGCAGCGATCCGCTCCTTGGTCGAGGACAGCCGGGGCAGGCCGCCGATCATGCCGATCCGCTTGTCGCCCTTGCCCGCCAGACGGCAGACGCTGCGGTAGATCGGTTGGAAATTGGACACGCTCACCGACGGGAATCGCTTTGTGTCAAAGGTCCGGTCCACCAGCACCACCGGAAATCCGGCGGGGATCAGGGACTCGAACCGGCTGAAATCCTCCATGGTGCTGGCGATGAGCAGCCCGTCCACCAGTCCCGCGGAAAGCAGGCGGATATTGGTCTCCTCCCGCTCTGGATTCTCCTTTGTATTGGCAATGATCAGATGGTATCCGTGGGCGGAGAGATAATTCTCCACGGATTCGATCATTG
>OHQI01000431.1_pt1 | contig 10378 bp, 6 predicted proteins | sample 1577911 | NCBI WGS metagenome assembly OHQI01 (sample SAMEA3879502, study PRJEB24766) | human gut metagenome | biome: human-associated habitat; feature: feces | place: USA | collected 1985/1987
ATCTCCGTGTGCCAAAATGAGAATCGTTTCCGTTTTGGTGGTGCAAATGTACGGATTTATTTTTAAAATCCAATACCCGGCCTGCAAATTTTGCGCAAAAGTGTGTTTTTTGCCTTTCCGGCTGCCGGATGCCGCCTGCAGGCGATAGGCGTCCGGGCATCTTCCGGCGGTTTCGGCCGGCCGGGATCGTGAAATTTGGCGTGCGGATTTTGTTTTGCCGAAATAAAAGGATATTTTTGTAGGCGTTAAGATGAAATCTAACTTTTAAAACCGAATAATTCTATGTGTAAAGCGCTGATAATCGGAGCCGGCGGCGTCGGAACGGTGGTGACGCAGAAAATCGCGGCCAATCCCGTCTTCACGGACGTGATGCTGGCCAGCCGTACCAAATCCAAATGCGACGCCGTTGCGGCCGCCATCGGCGGCAACCGCGTGAAGACCGCCGAGGTCGACGCCGACAGCGTGCCGCAGCTGTGCGAACTGTTCCGCGCGTTCAAACCCGACATCGTGGTCAACGTGGCGCTTCCGTACCAGGATCTCACGATCATGGACGCCTGCCTCGAATGCGGCTGCAACTACCTCGACACGGCCAACTACGAGCCGAAGGACGAGGCGCATTTCGAATACTCGTGGCAGTGGGCCTATCAGGACCGCTTCAAGGCCGCGGGACTCACGGCGATCCTCGGCTGCGGTTTCGACCCGGGCGTGACGGCCATCTTCACGGCCTATGCCGCCAAGCACCATTTCGACGAAATCCACTACCTCGACATCGTCGACTGCAACGCCGGCAACCACGGCATGGCTTTCGCCACGAACTTCAACCCCGAGATCAACATCCGCGAGGTGACCCAGAAAGGGCGTTATTACGAGAACGGAGAGTGGGTGGTGACCGAGCCGCACGAGATCCACAAGCCGCTCAATTATCCGGGCATCGGCGAGCGCGAGTCGTACGTCATCTACCACGAGGAGTTGGAGTCGCTCGTGAAGAACTATCCCACGATCCGGCGTGCGCGCTTCTGGATGACCTTCGGCCAGGAGTACCTGACGCACCTGCGCGTGATCCAGAACATCGGCATGGCGCGTATCGACCCGATCATCTACAACGGCGTCGAGATCGTCCCGATCCAGTTCCTCAAGGCGGTTCTTCCCGATCCCAAGTCGCTGGGCGCCAACTATCACGGCCAGACCTCGATCGGCTGCCGCATCAAGGGCCTGAAGGACGGCAAGGAGCGCACCTACTATATTTATAACAACTGCGACCACGAACAAGCCTTCAAGGAGACCGGCACGCAGGCCGTGTCGTTCACCACGGGCGTTCCGGCGGCTTTGGGCGCTTCGATGTGGGCCAAGGGCCTCTGGCGCGGCGCCGGCGTGTTCAACGTCGAGGAGTTCGATCCCGATCCGTTCCTCGCCGAGCTGGGCGAGCAGGGCCTGCCGTGGCACGAGCTGTTCGATGTGAATCTCGAAGTGTAGGTTTTTGAAGATTGCGGCGCAGATGCCGCACATCCCTCAAAATCCCCGGATGGATAGTGCCGAAGTACGTCCCATCCGGGGATTTTTCACGATGCACGACAGATGCACCGCACCGATCGAAAACCGCAGAGGGATTTTCCGCTCCTCCAAAATCAAAACTGTCGTATCGTTTTCCGCAGAACCGCTTTTCCCGAAATGCCCCTGCCGGCGACCGGCTCCGATGCTTATTTCCGGACCGGGTTTCGCAAGCGATAAGTATAAATGCGTATTTTCCCGAAAACCAAGCCTGCGCAGCGTGGTTTTCAGGAGGTTTTTGCTACTTTTGCAACTGTTTTGGACGTTTTCGTTGAGCGAGGGCAGAGCCGGGTTTGCCCGGATTATGCCGAGCGGAGAAAACGAAGGATGAAATCCAACTAAAAACAATTCGATGATTGACTTTCTGAAACTGCCTTCACCGTGCTACGTCCTCGACGAGGAGCTGCTGGACCGGAACCTGGCGACTGTCGACCGTGTGCGCCGGGAATCGGGCGCCGAAATTATCGTCGCCCTGAAGGCCTGCGCCATGTGGAGCATTTTTCCCGAGCTGGCGAAGCATTCCGACGGTGCGACTGCAAGTTCCGCCGCCGAGGCGCGTCTCGTTTTCGAGGAGTTCGGGCGTCCCGCCCACACCTACGCCCCGGTCTACACGGACTCCAATATCGACGAAATCCTCAATTGCAGCGATCATATCACGTTCAATTCGCTGTCGCAGTTCCGCCGCTTCGGCCAGAAAGCCCTGATCAACGGCATTTCCTGCGGCCTGCGGATCAACCCGCAGTATTCGCCCGTCGAGACGGACCTCTACAACCCCTGCGTCCCCGGCTCGCGGCTGGGCGTCACGGCCGAACAGCTGGCGGCGCACGGCGGACTTCCGGCGGGTGTCGAGGGGCTGCATTTCCACGTCCTCTGCGAATCGCGCCCGGAGCATCTGCAAAAGGCGCTGGAGGCCGTCGAGACGCATTTCGGAGCGTATCTCGACCGGATCAAATGGCTCAACATGGGCGGCGGCCACCTGATGACGGCCTCGTGGTATGACTGCGACCGCCTGATCGCCCTGCTGAAGGCGTTCAGATCCCGCCATCCGAACCTGCGGCTGATTCTCGAACCCGGCAGCGCCTTCACGTGGCGCACGGGCTTTCTGGTTTCGACCGTCGAGGACATCGTGGAGAACGGCGGGGTGACGACGGCGATGCTCGACGTGTCGTTCGCCTGCCACATGCCCGACTGCCTCGAAATGCCCTACAAACCCGCCGTCATCGGAGCGCATGAACCTGCCGACGGCGAAAAGCGCTGGCGCATGGGCGGCACGAGCTGCCTTGCGGGCGACTACTGCGGTGACTGGGCTTTCGACCGCGAGCTGAAGGTGGGGGAGCGCGTCGTCTTCGAGGACATGATCCACTACACGATGGTCAAGACCACGATGTTCAACGGCGTACACCATCCGGCCATCGTCATCGCGCGCCGCGACGGCCGCACCGACGTCATTCGCGAATTCGGCTACGAGGACTTCCGGAACCGCATGTCATAGACAATATTGAATTCAGATATACGAAACCTCTTCATGGAAAATTTCACACCTACCCCCTACACGTTGGAATGCGTCGCCACGGGCCGCGAATTCGAAGACGCCGGCTGGATGCTTGCCGACCCGCAGTGCAAGGAGCCTTCGCTCGTGCGCACCAAATACGCCCGCAAACAGATCGACGTGAAACCCGCCGACTGGGGCCTGTACCGTTTCTCGGACTGGATGCCCGTGCGGCGTATCCTCAAAGGTTCGTCGGCTCCCGTGACCTATAAGAGCAAGGGCCTCGCCGCGCACCTCGGGCTGGAAAACCTCTGGATCACCTTCAACGGCTGGTATCCGGCCATCGGGGCCACGATGTCGACCTGCTCGTTCAAGGAGACCGAGGCCTATTCGGTCTGCGGCCGCGCCGCTGCCGACGAACGGCGCGTGCTGGTGGTGGCTTCGGCCGGAAACACCGCCCGGGCCTTCGCCAAGGTCTGCTCGGACAATAACATCAGGCTGCTGCTCTCGGTTCCCTACGACAATATCGGCGCGCTGTGGTTCGACCAGCCGCTGAACCCCTGCGTGAAACTCATTTCGTGCGAGAAGGGCGGCGACTATTTCGACGCCATCCATTTGAGCGACATCGCGCTGAAAAGCCCCGGCTTCTACGCCGAGGGCGGCGCCAAGAACGTCGCGCGCCGCGACGGCATGGCCTGCACGGTCCTTTCGGCCGTGACGACCATCGGCCGCATTCCCGACTACTATTTCCAGGCCGTGGGCAGCGGCACGGGCGCCATTGCCGCTTGGGAGGCTAACATGCGTCTGGTGGAGGACGGCCGCTTCGGGCGGAATACGATGAAGCTGATGGTGGCGCAGAACGCCCCGTTCGTCCCGATGTACGACGCCTGGCAGGCGGCATCGCGCAAGCTGCTGCCTTACGACGACGACAAGGCGCGCCGCGACGCGGAGATCATCGACGCCAAGGTGCTTTCGAACCGCCGTCCGCCTTACAGCGTCACGGGCGGTCTTTTCGATGCGCTGAAAGCCACCGGCGGCGAGGTTTTCGTGGCCACGAACGCCATGGCGCGCAAGGCCCGCAAGCTGTTCCACGAACTCGAAGGCGTCGACATCTATTCGGCGGCGGGCGTTGCGCTGGCGTCGCTCGTCAATGCCGTGAACGCGGGTAAAATCGAGAAGGACGCCACCGTCATGCTCAATGTCACGGGCGGCGGCGAGGAGCACTTCAAGGAGGGCAAGGAGCTGTGGTATCTCAAGCCGAGCCATGTCTTCCCGCTCGAACCCGACGAAAACGACGTCGTGGAGAAGGTCGAGACGCTGTTCAACTGATCCGTTAAATGACCGGGCTTATGAAAAAGGGAATCATTGCCTTAACCGTATCGTTCCTCGCTGTTTCCACAGCCGCGCAGCAGCCGGTTTCCGCCGACCGTTTCGCCGATGCCGTGAACCATTGGAACAAGGAGCACGGTGCGCAGACCTACGAGCGTTATAAGCCCGACCGGTTCCGTGAAATCGCCGACAACATCGTCGCCTACCAGAACGCCGACGGCGGCTGGCCCAAGAACCTCGACATGCTGGCCCGGCTCGACCCCGACTCGGTGAAGGCGGCCCTCAAGCCGCGCCACCGCCTCTCGACGCTCGACAACGCCAACGTCTATACGCAGGTCGAGTATCTTTCGAACGTCTACCTGCTGACGGGGGACACCCTCTACCGCAATTCGGCCCGCCGGGGCATGGAGTACATGCTCTCGGCGCAGTACCCCAACGGGGGCTGGCGGGGCTGGGACGCCGACGCCGTGACGTTCAACGACGGCATCATCTACGGCGTGCTTTCGACGTGGAACGAGGTCCTCTCCGGAAAACCCCACTATGCGTGGGTCGGCGATGACCTGAAAGCCCGTATCCGGGCCTCGTGGGACCGGGGCATCGACCTGATTCTCAAAACCCAGTGGGTGCAGGACGGCGTGAAGACCGTCTGGGCGCAGCAGTACGACCACGAGACGCTGCAACCCGTGAAGGCCCGGGCTTATGAACTCCCCGCGCTGTCGGCCGGCGAGAGCGCCGACATCACGATGCTGCTCATGCGTATCAAAAACCCCTCGCCCGAGGTCGTCGAGGCGGTCGAGTCCGCGGCCGCATGGTTCGACCGGACGAAAATCACGGGTAAAAAGGTCGTGACGGTTCCGGTGCCCGAGGGGCTGGCGGAGGACCGGAAGATCCGGAAAGACCGGGTCGTGGTCGACGATCCCGAAGCCGCGCCCATGTGGCCGCGTTACAGCGAATTGTCCGACAACCGCCCCTTCTTCGCCACGCGCGAGGGGAAGAAGGTCTACGACCTGCGCGAAGTCCCCGCCGAACGGCGCGTGGGCTACTCGTGGTACGGTACGTGGGGCAACAAGGTGCTGAAAAAATATCCCGAATGGCTTCGCCGCCTGACGGAGAAAAAGTGACGGAGCCATGCGGCGCGGATTCGCCGCATGCGTTCTTTTTCGGAAACGGGCCGTTGCGGTCCGTTTTTTTATTACCTTTGCGGGGCCGAACCGGAAGCCAGTGCAGCCGGACCCGGTTCGGACGTTTTTTCACTTTTAACCCAAATTTCAAACAAATGGAAAACATCCAAACAAAGCAGTACCCCTGCTTCAAGCGTTGGAGTCGCAAAAACTGGTCGGTTTTTGCCAGCCTCCACCGTTATGTGACTATCGGGGTCCTCTCTGTCGGGATGTCGATCCTGCTGCTTGCGACGCAAGGTGCGTCTGCGCAGACTGCCGACACGACCGCTGTCCTCAAGACATTGCGGATACGGGAAGTCGGCGTCACCGGGAGTCAGACGGCTCCCGCGCGCAACGCCCAGTCGCACACCCCGCTTTTCGACCGGAAAGCCCAGGCCCCGGCGCCTGTCCAGACTCTGGAAGCCGCCCTGCGCCTTGCTCCTTCGGTCGATGTCCGCGAACGCGGAGGCAAGGGAACGCAGGCCGACATCTTCATCCGGGGAGGCTCTTTCGACCAGACCATGGTCCTTCTCAACGGCATTGATTTCACCGATGCCCGCACCGGGCATCAGTCCCACGCGCTGCCCGTCGACCTCGACTGCATTTCGGCCGTCGAACTGATCGACGGCGTTCCGGGCGTCGGAGCCTACGCCGGTGCGGTGAACATCCGCACCGCGCCGCTGCGGCCCACCTACCTGCGTCTCGAAGCCTCGGGCGGCCAGTACAGCTATGGCTACGGGAATCTTTCGGGCGCGGTGAGTGCGGGACGCTTCTCGGTGCTCAGCGCGGCTTCGTACCGCCGCAGCGACGGCTACCGGCACAATACCGATTTCTCCAACTACAACGCATTCGTACGGGCGACCTACGACGGCGGGCGGGCCGGGTTCTTCGACCTGCAAGCCGGGTGGCAGGACCGCGATTTCGGCTCCAACGGTTTCTATGCGGCCTACAATCCCGACCAGTGGGAGCATACCGCCACGGCCCTGGGGTCGCTGCGGTGGCTGAAAACCGCAGGCCGCTTTTCGCTGGGGGCCGCCGCGAGCTACCGCAAGAACTTCGACCGCTACGACTGGACGCGCGGCACGGCGATGAACCGCCACAACACGGACAATGTCGGAGCGAAGCTCTGGGCCGACTGCGACTGGGCGGCGGGCGTTACCACCGTGGGCGGAGACTATGCTTTCAACCACATTTACAGCACCAATCTGGGTGACAAGCTTTCGGTTCCCGAAGGCCATTACACCCATGCCAAGGCGCGCCACACGGGCAACCTGTGGCTGCGGCACGCCAAGCGGTGGCGGCATTTCGACGCGGCGGCTTCGGCGGGCGTGAGCCTCACGCCCTACGGCACTTCGGCCCTGTGGAGCCTTTCGGCGGGCTATGCCCCCGCGGCCGGGCTGCGCCTCGAAGCCGGGGCGTGGCAGTCGATGCGCCTGCCGACCTTCACGGACCTCTACTACACCTCCCCGGCGCAGATCAACAACCTCGATCTTACGCCGGAACACGCAGTCACATACCGACTTGGCGTGGATTACCTCAAGCGGAGCTGGAACCTTTCGGCGCAAGCCTATTACCGCTCCGGGCGCGACATCATCGACTGGGTCTGGCGCGAGGACATGGGCAGCAAGTGGCATTCCGAACAGACGAGCAACCTCGATACCTTCGGGATCGAACTCGCGGGCGGCTATACGGTTTCGGAAGGCTTCCTGCGCCGCGTGACGCTCTCGTACGGCTACATCACGACCGACCGGAACGCGGACGTCATCGCCAAAAGCGCGATGGATTTCATGCGTCACAAGGCGGCATTGGCCGTGGAGGTGCATTTCCTGCGGCGGATGTCGCTTGCGCTGACCGGCTCGGTCTACGACCGCAACGGCAGCTATACGCATTACCCCGAACCGGGCAACGCCTCCCTTAACGAAGAACGCGACTACAAGCCCTATTTCCTGCTCGACGGACGTCTCCAGTGGGAGAAGGGCATCTGCCGCCTTTATGTCGACGCCACGAACATCACCGACACGCGTTACTGCGACATCGGCGGAATCCGCCTGCCGGGTTTCTGGTGTACGGGCGGGGTGACGCTGACCATCGGCAAATAACCTCTCTTTTCCGAGACCGGGGCGCTTCCGCCCCCGGATTTCGGTCCGGCTGCAATCCTGGCCCGGTGCATTTGTGCACCGGGCCTTTCTGTTTTTCGCAAAAAGCCGCCTGTTTTGTTACGGTTTTTTCGGATTTCTCCCGATTATTATTTATCTTTGAAGTATAAGAATTTAAATGCGACGATCCTATGTCCCAAAGAATCATTGAATGCGTTCCCAATTTCAGCGAGGGACGCGATAAGGCCGTGATCCGGCAAATCACCGCGGCCATCGAGGCCTCCGGGGGCGTCAAACTGCTCGACGTGGACCCCGGCGAGGCGACCAACCGCACGGTCGTGACCTTCGTCGGCGAACCCGAAGCGGTCGTCGAGGCCGCTTTTGCCGGGGTGAAGCGGGCGGCCGAACTGATCGACATGCGCCGCCACAAGGGGGCGCATCCCCGCATGGGGGCCACCGACGTGCTGCCGCTGATACCGATTGCGGGCGTCACGCTTGCGGAGTGCGCCGAACTGGCGCGTGCGCTGGCCCGGCGTATCGCCGACGAACTGCGCATCCCGACCTATTGCTACGAGGCTGCGGCCTTTGCGCCCGAACGGAAAAACCTCGCCGTGTGCCGCGCCGGGGAGTACGAGGCCCTGCCCGAGAAACTGGCGCACACGGCATCCGCGCCCGATTTCGGGGCGCGTCCCTTCGACGAGGGGGTCGCCCGCACGGGAGCTACGACCGTCGGGGCGCGCGACTTCCTGATCGCCGTGAATTTCAACCTGAACACCACCTCCACGCGCCGCGCCAACGCCATCGCCTTCGACGTGCGCGAAAAGGGGCGTCCCGTCCGCGAGGGCAATCCCATCACGGGCAGGGTGGTGAAGGATGCCGCGGGAAATCCCGTGATGCAGCCCGGAACGCTTCCGGCCACGAAGGCCATCGGCTGGTTCATCGAGGAGTACGGCATCGCGCAGGTTTCGATGAACATCACCGACATCTCCCGGACGCCGCTCCACGCGGCTTTCGACGAGGTGTGCCGCAAGGCCGACGCCCGCGGCGTGCGCGTCACGGGGACCGAAATCGTGGGGCTGGTTCCGAAACGCGCTTTGGTCGAAGCCGGCAAATACTTCCTCCGCAAGCAGCGCCGCTCGACGGGCGTCGCCGAGGAGGAGATCATACGCATTGCCGTCAAGTCGATGGGACTGGACGACCTGAAGCCGTTCGATCCTGCCGAGAAGGTGATCGAGTACCTGCTTGAAGCGGAGGTTCCGAAGAAGCGGCTTATCGACATGACCTGCAAGGCGTTCGCCGAAGAGACGGCGAGCGAATCTCCCGCTCCGGGCGGCGGCTCGATCGCGGCCTACATGGGTGCGCTGGGCGCGGCCCTCGGGACGATGGTCGCCAACCTCTCGTCGCACAAGGCGGGGTGGGACGACCGCTGGGAGGAGTTTTCCGACTGGGCCGAACGGGGGCAGGCCGTTCTTGCGGAGCTTCTGCACCTCGTGGACGAGGACACGGCGGCGTTCAACCGCATCATGGCGGTTTTCGCCATGCCCAAGTCGACCGACGAGGAGAAGGCGGCGCGCAGCGCCGCGTTGCAGGAGGCGACGCTCTATGCCACGGAGGTTCCTCTGCGGACGATGAAGGCCGCCTCGCGGGTTTTTGAAATCGTGCGCGCCATGGCCTCGGAGGGCAACCCCAATTCGGTCTCCGACGCCGGCGTGGGTGCGCTGGCGGCCCGCAGCGCGGTGCTGGGGGCGTGCCTCAATGTGAAGATCAACGCCGCGGGGCTGAAGGACCGTGCCGTGGCCGATGCGCTGACCGCCGAGGCCGAGGCGCTGGCCGCCGAAGCCGTGCGTCTCGAAGCGGAGGTCTTGCAGATCGTCGAATCTAAAATCGGATAATATGACACGCGAAGAGTTTCAGAACGACATTCGCGCGGGTATTCCCGACCGGCTGCCCGCCGCGAAACCCTATGACAAACGGATCAACCATGCGCCCAAACGCAAGGACATCCTTTCGGACGAGGAGAAGGCGCTGGCCCTGAAAAACGCCCTGCGCTATTTTCCGGTCAGGCACCACGCCGTGTTGGCGAAGGAGTTCGCCGAGGAGCTGCGCCGCTACGGCCGTATCTATATGTACCGCCTGCGTCCCGACTACGAGATGCACGCGCGTCCGATCGGCGAATATCCCGCCCGCTGCCGGCAGGCGGCGGCCATCATGCTGATGATTCAGAACAACCTCGACCCGCGGGTCGCCCAGCATCCCCACGAGCTGATCACCTACGGCGGCAACGGCGCCGTGTTCCAGAACTGGGCGCAGTACCGCCTTGCGATGCAGTATCTTTCGGAAATGACTGAAAATCAAACCTTGGTCATGTATTCCGGGCATCCGCTGGGGCTGTTCCCGTCGCATCCCGACGCCCCGCGCGTGGTGGTTACGAACGGCATGGTGATTCCCAACTACTCGAAACCCGACGACTGGGAGCGGATGAACGCCCTCGGCGTCTCGCAGTACGGGCAGATGACCGCCGGATCGTACATGTACATCGGGCCGCAGGGCATCGTCCACGGTACGACGATCACGGTGATGAACGCCGCGCGCAAGCGCTTCACCGGGGACCGCACCTCGGCGCGCGGCATGCTGTTCGTCTCGTCGGGGCTGGGCGGCATGTCCGGCGCGCAGCCCAAGGCGGGCAACATATCGGGCGTGGTGTCGGTCGTCGCCGAGATCAACCCCAAAGCCGCGCGGAAGCGCTTCGAGCAGGG
>OHQI01000440.1_pt1 | contig 10278 bp, 6 predicted proteins | sample 1577911 | NCBI WGS metagenome assembly OHQI01 (sample SAMEA3879502, study PRJEB24766) | human gut metagenome | biome: human-associated habitat; feature: feces | place: USA | collected 1985/1987
CCCGCCGCAAGGCGTTCCAGTATCTCCGTGGCACGAGGCTGCGCCGCATTGCCTTGCAATATGCCGCAAAACAATACGGCAATGAAAAACAAACAATGAAAAATGAAAAATTTTCGTCTCCCCATAGCGTCAGCTCCCGCAATTTTCAATTCCTAATTTTTAATTCTTAACCACAGGAACTGGGATTGTTTTAGGTCCTCGGCTTAAAACAATCCCAGTTCCTGCAATTTCGCCTCCAGCGAAGGCAAGTCGTGGTAGAGGATGTCGCGCGGTTTGGCCCCCTGCTGGCGGCCGACGATGCCGGCCCTTTCGAGCTGCATCATAATGCGGCCGGCGCGGTTGAAGCCCACCTCGTAGTTGCGCTGGATCATCGAGGTCGAGATCTGACCTCCGGACACGGCGTCGCGGGCGATCTCGGCAAAGAGCGAGTCGTATTTCACGGGCGCCGAGGACTCCTCGCTGCCCATTTGAGCGTCGCCGCCGTCGGGCGTATAGTCGGGCAGCGTGTAGGCCTCGGTGTAGCCCTGCTGTTTGGAGATGTATTCGCAGATGCGCTCGACCTCGCGGGTCTCGACCAGCGCACACTGGATACGCGTCAGGTCGCCGTCCTTCGAGAAAAGCATGTCGCCCCGGCCGATAAGCTGGTTGGCCCCCGGCTGGTCGATGATCGTGCGCGAGTCGATCATCTGCATCACGCGGAAGGCGATGCGGGCCGGGAAATTGGCCTTGATGCCGCCCGTGATGACCTTCACGTCGGGACGCTGCGTGGCGATGATCAGGTGGATGCCGATGGCGCGGGCTTTCTGCGCGAGGCGCATGACCGGTCCCTCGACCTCGCGGGCCGTCATTATCAGGTCGGCGAACTCGTCGACCACCACCACGATATACGGGAGGTAGCGATGTCCGTTCATCGGATTCAGCCGCCGCGAGGTGAATTTCTCGTTGTACTCGGCGATGTTTCGCGCCCCGGCCTTCTTACACAGTTCCAGACGGTTGTCCATCTCCGTACAGAGCGAGTTGAGCGTGTAGACCGCCTTCTTGGGGTCGGTGATGATCGCGTCGTCCTCCGACTCCATCTTGGCCAGGAAATGGCGTTCGATCTTGGCGTAGAGCGAGAACTCGACCATCTTGGGGTCGATCATCACGAACTTCAGCTGCGCGGGGTGTTTGCGGTACAGGAGCGAGGTGATGATGGCGTTCAGCCCCACGGACTTGCCCTGTCCCGTGGCTCCGGCGACCAGCAGGTGCGGCATCTTGGCCAGGTCGAAGACGTAATTTTCGTTCTGGATCGTGCGCCCGATCACCACCGGAAGCTCGGCCTTCGACTCCTGGAAACGCAGCGAACGCACGGCCGAATACATCGAAACCACCTGCTTGTCGCGGTTGGGAACCTCGATGCCGATGGTTCCCTTGCCCGGAATCGGCGCGATGATGCGGATACCCAGCGCCTTGAGGCTCTGCGCAATATCGTTTTCGAGACCCTGCACCTTCGAGATCTTGATCCCCTGCGCCTGCACGATTTCGTAGAGCGTCACCGTGGGACCCACCGTGGCCTTGATGCGCTGGATGGGAATGCCGAAGTTCTTGAGCGTATCCTCGATTTTGGTCTTGTTCTCGAAAATCTCCTCGTCCGAGACCTCCGAATCGGAAATGTAGTCCTCCAGGAGCGTCACGGGCGGCTTGCGGTAGTTCACCAGGTCCTTCAGCGGGTCGTAGCTCTCCGTGGGGATCGCCTTCTCGTCGAGAAGTTTCGCCTCGTTGGCCTCGACCGTCACCACGACGCCCTCCGGCTCCGCGGCGGGCGCGTCGTCCAGCACGGTGATCTCGGTAAAGGGCGCATCGGAATCGGACTGTGCAAGCTCTCTCTCCGGAACCTCCTCCGGGGCGGGCTCCGCAGCCACGGCGTCGCGCACCGCAGGGCGTTCCAGCTCGACCAGCCCGCTGCGGCCGATCACCACACGGCCCTCGGGACGCGAAAGGTCCACCTCGATGAACTCCCCGTCCTCCGCGGGAGGGGGCGTCTGCTCCGCGGCAGTCTCCCCGGCGACGGGTTTCCCGTCGGGCGTCAGTTCGAGGAAGGGATTTTCGTCCTCTTCCGGCACGAACTTCCGGGCCGCAACGGACTCCGACGGACGTTCCACACGGATCGGGGCGGGTTTTTGCGCCGCGGGTTCCGCCGCTTTCGGCGGCGCGGGCTGCGGTGCGGCCGCCTTCGGGCCGGGTTTCGGAGCCGGTTCGGGAACATCCTCCGCAGCCCCGTCCTCCCCGGCCGCACGTCCGTGCAGCACGACTTTGTGCTTGAGGATCTCGACGACCTTCCCGCTCTTGTCGACCACCACGTTGCCCGCCTCGTTGACCTTGTTGATGAAGTTGCGGTTGATGAAAACACCTGTCAGTATCCAGCCGCCGACAAGCAGGATCAGCGTTCCGAAAGCCCCGATATGCGTGCGCAGCAGGGCCGAAGAGGCGATGCCGAAAGCGCCGCCCCACCCCGTCGAGCAGCAGAGGCTCCAGCGGTTGGCGAAGGCGAATCCCAGCGTCAGCGACCCCAGGATCATAATCAGAAACAGCGAAAGGATCGAATGGTTGAACAGCAGCGGCCGCTGACGGACGATCCGCACGCCGACCAGCACGATCATCGCGGGAATCAGGATGCCGAAAAGCCCGAACGAATGATCGACCAGCAACATCCCCAACCGCGCTCCGGCCCAGCCGCAGAGATTTTCCGGTTCGATGCCGAGCGTCACCCGTTCCTCGACCGATTTTTGCAGCCCGCTCTGGTCGGCGGCCCAGCTGAAAAACGAAAAGAACACCGCAGCGGCGGCGAACAGACCGATGAACAGCAGCAGCAGTCCGGCGATCCAGCGCGCACTGTCGCTGTTGGAACGCTGAACGGCCTGCCGGCTGTTGGAGGATGTATTTTTAGATGCCATTCCCGAATGTCGCTATTATCGAGCGAAGGTACGAATTTTTTCCGACAATTCCGAAGGCGCCGCAAACTTTATCAATCGCCCGGAACGATTCCGGCCGGAAGCGTTCCCGCCCGCGAATGGGGGGGGGGCGGAGCCGGGAGCGTCTTACAGGTACGCCGCAACCTTCCGTTCGAGACGCAGGCGGTAAAGCTCGTCGGCGAAGGTGCGGAACGTGAGCGCGGGACGGTTATCCGCCGAAGCGCGCAGGCCGTAGCGGTCCAAAAGCTGCCCGACGCGGCGGGCGACGGCGGGCGACGGGTCGACGATCGCGGCCCGTCCGTCGACGATGCGTTCCATCACCGGCGTCAGAAAGGGATAGTGCGTACACCCCAGCACGATCTGGTCGGCGCCCCGCGCCAGCATCGGCTCCACGGCGGCGCGCACCGCGCCTTCGGCCTCGGGCGTATCCTCCCGGCTCCCCTCGACCAGCTCCACGAAACCCGTGCCCGGGTAGGTCAGGACTTCGATGCCGCTGCCGTACCGGGCGGCCGTGCGGCGGAACAGCTCGCCGTCAAGGCTCCGTTCGGTGGCCAGCACTCCCACCACCCCGCTGCGGGTCGCCAGGCAGGCCGGTTTCACGGCCGGCTCCATGCCGACGATGGGCATGCCGGCGTATTTTTCGCGCAGGAAGCCGATGGCCGCGGCCGTGGCGGTGTTGCAGGCCACGACGACCATCTTGCAGTCCAGCTCCACGAGCCGCGCCACGGCGGCGTCGGCCAGCGCCTGCACCTCCTCGCGGGGCCGCGAGCCATAGGGGCAGTTGGCGCCGTCGCCGAGGTAGGCGAGCGATTCGCCGGGCAGCGCACGCCGGACCTCGCGCCAGACGGTCAGTCCGCCCAGCCCCGAGTCGTAAATGCCTATGGGTCTGTTGTCAGCCACGGTCGGAGAAAGTTTGCACGATATGTTCGACCAGCTCGTCGTCGGACATCGGGTCGCAGTCGACGACGAGCGAAGCCTGCGCGTAGAACGGTTCGCGGGCCGCCATGTCGCCGCGCATGAAGGCCACCAGCTGTTCGTCGTCGAGACCTTGCAGACGGGGCCGCTTGCGGCGTCCGTAGGGGCTTAACCGCCGGGCGATCTGCTCCGGCGAGCGGCGCAGGTAGACCGTATGCCCGACGGCGTTCATGCACGGCATGTTATCGCGCCACGTGGGCAGCCCGCCCCCCGTGGAGACCACGGCGAAGGAGGCTCCGGCGATCACCTCGTCGAGGACCCGGCGCTCCGCCTCGCGGAAACGCTCCTCGCCCTCGTAACGGAAGACGTCGGCCACGGAGGCGCCTTCGCGCTCCTCGACCAGCGCGTCGGTGTCGATGAAATCGACGCCCAGACGCCGCGCCAGCTTGCGTCCGAGGGTGCTCTTGCCGCAGCCCATATATCCGACCAGAAAGAGAGGTTTCATCGCAGGCGGTTCGTTAAAACAGGTTCAGCTGTTCGGGGTCGATCATCTCGCCGGCGTCGCCTTTCGGACGCTCCACCTCGAACTCCACGCCTCCGACGATCGTTCCGGCCGAGGGCTGGCCCGCCGGAGCCTTTCCCGGGGCGGGCTTGGCGCCGAGCGGCTCCTTCAGGGCGGATTTTCCGGAAGCTTTCCCCTCTGCCGCAGCACGTTGCGCCGCGTCAGCTGAAGCGTCCGTCAGCTGACCGTCGTCAAGCGACTCATCCTCCGAAGGTTCCGGTTCGGGAGGCAGTTCGGGCTCGATCATCCGCAGCCGGTCCACGTCGTAGGTCGTCAGGCGTTTGCCCTTGGCGCGGTGGCTCTTGACACCCACGAACTCGTCGACGTCGATCACATCCGCGGGCCGTGAGGCGTGCGCCCCCTTGTAGGTGATCTCCAGTTTGGCCCCGGCGCGGTCCGTCACGCAGATGAAATCGGCGTCGGCGTCGAGGAAATCCTGAATCTTGTCCGACATCTCGGCCGTGAAACGCTTCATGTAGTAATACTTCTGGCCGCGGTCGTAGTAACACAGGCTGTAAACCCGGTCGGACTCGTAACGCGCCACGAGGACCGTGTCGTCGGGGAAGTGCTGCATCAGGTCGTAGCCCGTGATGTAGTACTGATTCTTCGAGGTCCAGACGATCAGGCGGTCGTCGCCCTTGAACTCGCCGAGCAGCTTGCCGCGCCCGTCGGCGTTCAGCCGGCGGACATCTTCGTCAAACCAGATGTCCTGCCCCCCGAGCGTCGAGGTGCCGCGCTCCTTCAGCACGATCTTGTGGATGCCGTAGCGCGAGAACAGATTGCCCTGGCTCTGGCGCCCCTTGATGGCGAGGGTCGAGAAATCGAGATCGACGATCACCTTCTTCAGGCGCGGACGGGGCTTGAAGTAAACCTTCAGCACCTCGGCCTCACCGTTCGGATTGACAGACATATACAGTATCTCGCTCTTGGCGGTTCCCTTGGTGATGTCGTACTCCTTGTCGCGCGTGATGCCCTTGATGGCGCAACGCTTCATCATAATCGCACCGTTCTTCCCGTCGCGGTAGAGAACGTTGTAGATCGTGCGGTCGTCGTTGCGCTTGAAGACCCCGATATAATAGATGTTTTTATCGAAGAAGGCCTTGTCCGAAACCTTGGTGATCACGTAACGCCCGTCTTTCGTGAAGACGATCACGTCGTCGATGTCCGAGCAGTCGCAGACGAATTCCGCGTCCTTCATGGATTTGCCGATGCCGAAGAACCCTTCGGCCCGGTCCACGTACAGCTTGGCGTTCGTGACGGCCACCTTCGTCGCCTCGATCGAGTCGAATTCGCGCAACTCGGTGCGACGCTCCCTGCCCTTGCCGTACTTGTCGCGGATGCGCTCGTAGTAGGCCACGGCGTATTCGGTGAGGTGGTCCAGGTCGTACTGCGTCGACTTCAGGTCCTCCTCGATCTGGCGGATCTCGTTGTCGGCCTTCTCGCTGTCGTAACGCGAAATACGGATAAATTTCAGCTCGGTGAGCTTCTGCACGTCTTCAAGCGTCACTTCACGTCGCAGCCGCATCTTGAAGGGTTCCAGACCCTTATCCACGGCGGAATAAGCCTCCTCGCGGCTCTTGCACCCCTCGATCAGCTGGTAGAGCCTGTTCTCGATGAAGATGCGTTCGAGCGAGGCAGCGTGCCATGCCTCGCTCAACTCGCCCAGCCGGATTTTCAGCTCCAGCCCCAGCAGCGACTTGGTGTGCTCGGCCGAGCGGCGCAGGATCTCCGAAACCCCGAGGAAGTGCGGCTTCTCGTCCCAGATGACGCACGAGTTCGGGGCGATCGACACCTCGCAGTCGGTGAAGGCGTAGAGCGCGTCGATGGTCTTGTCCGACGACTCGTCGGGCGAGACCTGAATGACGATTTCGACCTTGTCGGCTGTATTGTCGTCGACCTTTCGGATCTTGATCTTGCCCTTGTCGTTGGCCTTGATGATCGACTCCTTGATCGACTCGGTGGTGGTGGTATAGGGAATTTCGGTGATGGCCAGCGTGCGCCTGTCGATCTTCGAAATCTTCGCCCGCACCTTCACCGTGCCGCCGCGAAGGCCGTCGTTATAGCGGCTCACGTCGGCCATGCCGCCCGTCGGGAAGTCGGGGTAAAGCTGGAAATCACGTCCCTGGAGGTGCGCAATGGCGGCGTTGATCAGCTCCACGAAGTTGTGGGGCAGGATTTTCGAAGCCAGTCCCACGGCGATGCCGTCGGACCCTTGGGCCAGCAGCAGCGGGAACTTGATGGGCAGCGTAACGGGTTCCTCCTTGCGGCCGTCGTACGACAGCATCCACTCCGTCGTCTTCTTGTTGAAGACCACGTCGAGGGCGAATTTCGAAAGACGCGCCTCGATATAACGGCCCGCGGCGGCCTCGTCGCCCGTGAGGATGTTGCCCCAGTTGCCCTGACAGTCGATCAGCAGGTCCTTCTGCCCCAGCTGCACCAGCGCGTCCTTGATCGACGCGTCGCCGTGCGGGTGGTACTGCATGGTCTGGCCCACGAGGTTGGCGACCTTGTTGTAACGGCCGTCGTCGACGACCTTCATCGCATGAAGGATACGCCGCTGGACGGGTTTCAGTCCGTCCTCGACATGCGGCACGGCGCGTTCGAGGATCACGTACGAGGCGTAGTCCAGGAACCAGTTCTTATACATGCCCGTGAGCTTGCGGACGCCGCCCTCCTCCTGCGTCAGGCGGTCGAATTTGCCCGCCTTGGCCGGAGCCTCGGCCACAGGCGTTTCGTCCGTCGCGTCGTCCGCGGTTTCGGGAGTCGAGGCGTCCTCGTTGAGCGCTTCGTCGCGCCCCGTCTTATCGTTCTCTTCCGCCATGAAATCGGAATTTTTAATTTTTAATTCTTAATTTTTAATTAATCGCAAGGTCCTGCTCGACGATGTCCTCCTCGATGCGCAGGTTGTCGATGATGAAGCCCTGACGCTCATACGTATTCTTGCCCATATAAAACTCCAGCAGGTCGTGGATCGGGTCGTCCTTGGTGATGCGGACCTTGTCCAGGCGCATGTTCTCGCCGATGAACTCCTTGAACTCGTCGGGCGAAATCTCGCCCAGACCCTTGAATCGCGTGATCTCGGCGTTCGCGCCGCACCGGGCCACGGCCTTCAGGCGCTCCTCCTCGGAATAGCAGTAGAGCGTCTCCTTCTTGTTGCGCACGCGGAACAGCGGGGTTTGCAGCACGAACAGATGCCCCTGGCGGATCACCTCGGGGAAGAATTGCAGGAAGAAGGTCATCATCAAGAGGCGGATGTGCATGCCGTCGACATCGGCATCGGTGGCGATGACGACCTTGTTGTAGCGCAGGTTGTCCATGTCCTCCTCGATGTTCAGCGCCGCCTGAAGGAGGTTGAACTCCTCGTTCTCGTAGACCACCTTCTTCGTCAGCCCGTAGCAGTTCAGCGGCTTGCCGCGCAGCGAAAAGACCGCCTGCGTACGCACGTCGCGGCTCTTGGTGATCGAACCGGATGCCGAATTACCCTCCGTGATGAAGATCATCGACTCCTCGGCCAGCTCGTTCTTGTCCGTCAGATGTATCTTGCAGTCGCGCAGCTTCTTGTTGTTGAGCGACACCTTCTTGGCCGTTTCGCGGGCTTTCTTCTGAATACCGGAGATCGCCTTGCGCTCCTTCTCGTTCTCGACGATCTTCTTTTGCAGAATCTGGGCCGTCTCGGAGTGCTTGTGCAGGTAGTCGTCCAAGTGCTTGGCCAGAAAATCGACGATGAAGTTGCGCAGCGGAACCCCCGGTTCGATCTCCTTCGAGCCCAGTTTGATCTTGGTCTGCGACTCGAACACCGGATCGGTCACACGGACCGAAATGGCGGCGATGATCGACGTGCGGATGTCCGAAGGATCGTAATCCTTGTGATAAAACTCCTTGATGGTCTTGGCGATCGCTTCACGGAAAGCCGCCTGATGCGTACCGCCCTGCGAGGTGTATTGTCCATTGACGAACGAATAGTAACTCTCGCCGTAACCCGTACCGTGTGCGATGGCCACTTCGATATCCTCGCCCGAAAGGTGGATCGGCGCATAAAGCGGCTCCTCGGTCATGTTCTCGCCCAGAAGGTCCAGCAAGCCGTTCTTCGAAACATAGCTCTGACCGTTGAAACGGAAGGTCAGCCCCAGATTGAGGTAAGTATAGTTGCGAATCATCTGCTCGACGTACTCCAGATTGTAGGAATAGTCGCCGAACACCTCCCGGTCCACACGGAAACTGATAAACGTACCGTTTTTCTCCTGCACGCCGCTCTCCCAGCGGTCGCTCTGCTCGAGCCCCTGCGCGAAAGTCACCGTGCGGGCCTCGCCGTCGCGCACCGAACGGGCGGTAAATTCGCTCGAAAGCATATTGACGGCCTTGACGCCGACACCGTTCAGTCCGACGGTCTTCTTGAAGGCCGAACCGCCGTACTTGCCGCCGGTATTCATCTCGCTGACGGCCGCAGCGAGGGACTTGAGCGGAATACCGCGCCCGTAGTCGCGGACAGTCACGATGTCGTCCTCGACCGTCACGTCGATCTGCTTGCCGGCGCCCATGATGAACTCATCGACAGAGTTGTCCACCACCTCCTTGATCAGGACGTAAATGCCGTCGTCGGCCTGCGAGCCGTCGCCCAGCTTGCCGATATACATGCCCGGACGTTTCCGGACAGCCTCCAGCCCCTCAAGGACCTGGATCTGTGAGGCGTCGTATTCCTGTTCCACAGTCGTATTCAGCAGTTCTTCAGACATGAATTGTGTTCTCCTTTTGTTCCATGCGCTTTTCCAGAATTCCCGCGTTGAACTGCGTGAGATACACGCGGTCCATGCCGAATTCCTCGGTCAGGAGGAAGCTCTTCGGCAATGCGCCGGAGACGTCGACCACCTGACCGCCCTGCTCCGCGGCCGTTAAAAACGCGCGCGTGTCGCGGGAGCAGGTCGTATTGTCCAGATCAAAGATCCCGATGAGGGTGCGGTCCCGCACGGCCATATCGCCGCCGATGGATAGATACATTACTGCGCCCCTCCGATGGTGCCGCTGCGGATGGACAGCACCTGGCCGAGACTGGTCAGGCGGTCCGTTTCACAGCAGGTGATAAAGACCTGCCCCTCGCGGAGCTGGTTCAAAACAAAGTCCTGCCGCCCGGCATCCAGCTCGGACAGCACGTCGTCGAGCAGCAGCACGGGCGTTTCGCCCGTTCCCTGCCGCAGCAGGGCGCGCTCGGCAAGCTTGAGAGAGATGACGGCCGTGCGCGTCTGCCCCTGCGAGGCGAACTGCGCCACGGGCAGGCCGTTGATGACGGCCTCGAAGTCGTCCTTATGCGGGCCGGACAGGCACTGCGCGCTCTCGAGCTCGGCGCGGGCGTGGCTGCGCTGATGCTCCTGCAGCTGGGCGCAGAGCGTATCAGGCGGGGCAAAGGGATCCGTCACGGTCGAGACCGTGCGGTAGGTCAGCTCGAGCGTCTCGCTGTCGCCGGAAAATTCCCGGTGATAGCGCGCGGCCTCCTGCGCCAGCGCCTTGACATAGCGGGCGCGGTACGAAATGACGAGCGCGCCCGTCTGGGCCATGCGGAGGTCATACTCCGGCAGGACCTGCAGGAGGGAGGGATTGTCATAGCGCTCGCGCAGCAGGGCGGACTTCTGGTCGAGCAGGCGGCCGTATTCGGCCAGCGCGGCCTCGTAATTCGGGCGGAGCTGGCAGATGACGCCGTCCATAAGCCTGCGGCGGCCGGCCGCGCCCTTTTTGAGGATCATAAGGTCCTCCGGGCAGAACAGCACGCTCGTGAGCACGCCGGAAAGGGCGGCGCGGCTGCGCTGCCTGACCCCGGCGAGCCACAGCTGGCGCGGCCGCCTGCCGGAAAACAGCACG
>OHQI01000441.1_pt1 | contig 10277 bp, 7 predicted proteins | sample 1577911 | NCBI WGS metagenome assembly OHQI01 (sample SAMEA3879502, study PRJEB24766) | human gut metagenome | biome: human-associated habitat; feature: feces | place: USA | collected 1985/1987
ACCCCAACCTCTGCGCCGTGGACCCCGTCACCGGCATCCAGTACCGCAACATCGCTCCCGGGCAGGACGGCTTTATCTGGGGTTCCAACTCCATCGGGCAGGACCTGTGGGCCCGCATCTGGGCCGGTGCCCGCACCAGCCTGACCATTGCCTTTTTCGTGGCTCTCATCGAAGCCGTGGTGGGCATCACTGCCGGTGTGCTGTGGGGCTATGTGCGCGGGCTGGATTTTCTGTTCACGGAGCTGTACAACATCTTTGACAACATTCCCACCGCCATTGTGCTGATCCTCATCTCCTATGTGGCCTCCCCCAGCATCTGGACCATGATCCTGGGCATGTCCATCAAGGGCTGGATCGAGATGGCGCGGTTCATCCGCAACCAGATCCTCATCATCCGTGACCGTGACTACAACGTTGCCTCCCGCTGCATCGGCACCCCCACGGTGCGCATCGTGCTGCGCAACCTGCTGCCGTATCTGGTGTCGGTGATCATGCTGCGCATGGCCCTCACCATTCCGGAAGCCATCGGCAACGAGGTGTTCATCACCTACATCGGCCTGGGCCTCTCGGTGGAAACGCCCTCGCTGGGCAATCTGGTCAACGACGGCCGCAAGGTGATGATGCAGGCCGGTCTGCGCTACCAGCTGCTCTACCCCACCCTGATTCTGAGCTTTGTCACCATTGCGTTCTATCTGATCGGCAACGCGTTCTCGGACGCCGCCGACCCGAAGAACCACCTGCAGTAAGGAGGAATGCATGATGAACGAAAACGACTGCATCCTCTCGGTGCGGGGGCTGGATATCCGGTTCAACCTGCGCGGCCGGGTGCTGCACGCCATCCGCGGCATCGACCTGGACCTGTACCGGGGCGAAGTGCTGGCCGTCGTGGGCGAGTCCGGCTCCGGCAAGAGCGTGTTCACCAAGAGTTTCATGGGCCTGTTGGACACCAATGGCTCCATCACTGGCGGCACCATCGACTACTACCCTACCCCCGGCGCAGAGCCGGTGCGCCTGTCCGGCCTGAAAACCGAAAAGGACTGGCTGCGCATCCGGGGCCGCGAAATTGCCATGATCATGCAGGACCCCATGACCAGCCTGAACCCGCTGAAAACCATCGGCGACCAGATTTTGGAGGCCGTGACCCTGCATCAGGGCCTGAAGGGCACCGAGGCCAGGGCCAGAACACTGGAATACCTGCGGGACGTGGGCATTTCTGACCCGGAAGTGCGTTTTAAGCAGTATCCGCATGAGTTCTCCGGCGGCATGCGTCAGCGCGTGGTGATCGCCATTGCGGTGGCCTGCAGCCCGAAGATCCTGATCTGTGACGAGCCCACCACCGCGCTGGATGTGACCATTCAGGCTCAGATTTTGCAGCTGCTCAAGGAGCTGCGGGCCAAGTACCACCTGACCATCGTCATGATCACCCACGACCTGGGCGTCGTGGCCAACATTGCCGACCGGGTGGCCGTGATGTACGCCGGCGACATCGTAGAGATCGGCACCGCCGACGAGATCTACTATGACCCCCGCCACCCCTACACCTGGGCTCTGCTGTCCAGCATGCCCCAGATGGGCATAAAAGGCGAGGACCTGTTCAACATCGTGGGCACCCCGCCCAACCTCTTTGCCGAGATCCGCGGCGACGCCTTTGCGCCCCGCAACCCGCAGGCACTGAAGATCGACTATGTCAAGCGCCCGCCGTACTTTGAAGTTTCGCCCACCCACAAGGCCAAGACCTGGCTGCTGGACCCCCGGGCACCCCACATCGAGCCGCCTGCTGCGGTGAAAAAACTGCAAAAGGAGGGCTTGTAAGATGGCCGAGGAAAAAGAAGTCCTTCTGGAAGTGAAGGACCTGAATGTGACCTACGGCTCCGGCCGCAAGGCCTTTGCCGCCGTACAGAACGCCAATTTCCAGATCTACAAGGGCGAGACCTTTGGTTTGGTGGGCGAGTCCGGCTCCGGCAAGACCACCATCGGCCGGGCCATCCTGCGCATTCTGCCCACCTCTGGCGGTGAGATCCTGTACAAGGGCCAGAAGATCAACGGCAAAATCCCGCGTGCGCTGGACAAGCAGATCACCCGTGAGATCCAGATGATCTTTCAGGACCCGCAGTCCTCGCTGAACGAGCGCGCCAAGGTGAGCTACATCGTGGGCGAGGGCCTGCAGAACGTGCGGCCCGACCTCTCCGCCGCCCAGCGGGAAGAAAAAGTGCGGCAGGCTTTGCTGGACGTGGGCCTGCTGCCGGAATTTGCTTCCCGCTTCCCCCACGAATTTTCCGGCGGCCAGCGGCAGCGCATTGGCATTGCCCGTGCGCTGATCGTGGAGCCGGAATTCATTGTGGCCGATGAGCCCATCAGCGCTCTGGACATGTCCATCCGCGCCCAGGTGCTCAACCTGCTGCGCCGCCTGCAGAAGGAGCGCGGCATCACCTACCTGTTCATCGCCCATGATCTCTCGGTGATGCGCTACATTTCGGACCGCATCGCAGTCATCCACAAGGGCAGCATCGTGGAACTGGCCGACGCGGAGGAGCTGGTGGCCCACGCCATCCATCCCTACACCCGCAGCCTGCTGTCCGCCATCCCCATGCCGGACCCCCGCCGGGAGCGCAATAAAAAGCTGTTGGTGTACGACCCCGCCATGCACGATTACACGCAGGAGGCCCCCCAGTGGCGGGAGCTGCGCCCGAGGCACTGGGTTCTTTGCAGCGCCGCCGAGGCCGCGCAGTGGCTGCCGCAGGCCTGAGCTGCTTCGGGTCGCGATCCAACCACTTTACACAGTTTTCACCAGATGAACCGTTGATGGTTCGTCCTTTTTTGATTTCTCACAGTTTATTCATTGACATTCCGACTGCCGTCCACTACAATAACGGTGGGCCGTTTTGGCCTTTTGCCTGTCAGAAAGTGTCCGGCAGAACATGCTTTTTTCTGCCGTTTCTGGGAAAATGAAAGAAGAAGAAAAAAAGAAAGGTCCTGAATCCTATGACGACTGCACCACACGAACCCGTCTACGCATCCGTCGCAAAACCCTGGCTCAAATACTATGACCCCAAGTTCTTCGATCAGACGCCGCCCGAATGCAGCGCCTTCGAGTACGTCTGCCGCCAGAACAAAACGCACTTGACCGAGACCGCCATCACCTATTACGGCCGCAAGATCACTTATGCCGACCTCATCGTCAACGTCAAAAAGACGGCGGCGGCCTTCCGCGCCATCGGCATGAAAAAAGGCGACATTGCCACCGTGGTCAGCGTGATGACCCCGGAGGTCATCTATGCGTTCTATGCTGCCGATATGATCGGTGCCTCCCTGAATCTGGTGGACCCGCGCTATAGTGCTGAGGGCATCCACGAGTACATCACCGAGGTGGACTCCCACCTGCTCATCTGCCTGAACGTGGTCTACGACCGCTGCCAGCAGGCTGCCAAGCGCACCAACGTGGAACGGGTGCTGGTGGTGTCCCCCGCCGACTCCCTGCCGCTGCATCTGGCCGTGGGCTACAAGCTGTCCACCCCCGACAAGAACCGCTATTCTTCCAACGTGATCCGCTGGAAGGATTTCATTGCCGCCGGTGAGGGCAAAGACACCGGTGCCGAGCCTTACGACCCGAACCACACCTGCGTGGTGGTGCACACCGGCGGCACCACCGGCTCGCCCAAGGGCGTCATGCTGACCGATGTGGACTTCAACTCCATCGCACAGCAGTTCGGTGCTTACGAAAAGCTGTTCCGCCGCGGCCAGAAGCTGATGAACATCATGCCCCCGTTCATTGCCTATGGCTACGCCTGCGGCGTGCACCTGCCGCTGGTGCTGGGCCTTACCGTGATCATCATCCCCAATCTGGACCCTGCAAAGCTGGGTGCCCTGATCTGGAAGTACAAGCCGGAGCACATGTTCGGCGTGCCGGCCCACTACCAGCAGATGGCCTCTTCGCTGCTGCTGAAGAACAAGGATCTGTCCTTCATCCGCAACTATGCTGCCGGCGGCGACGCCATCACGGTGGGTGCCGAGCAGAGCGTGAACGACTTCCTGGCCGCTCACGGCGTGGAGTACGGCCTGGCCAAGGGCTACGGCATGACCGAGGTTTCTTCTGCCGCCACCGCTGCTTCCGGCCTTGCCAACAAGGTGGGCAGTGTGGGCATCCCGCTGGTGAACACCCTTGTGTCGGTGTTTGAGCCCGGTACCGACACCGAACTGCCCATCGGCGAGCGCGGTGAGCTCTGCATCTCCGGCCCTGCCATCATGAAGGGCTACTACGGCAAGCCCGCCGAAACGGCTGCCCTGCTGCGCCACCACTCGGATGGCCGCGTCTGGGCACACACTGGCGACGTCGGCTATATGGATGAGGACGGCTTCGTGTTCCTGGACTCCCGCATCAAGCGGCTGATCATCCGCCACGATGGCTTCAAGGTGTTCCCCTCCATGATCGAGAACGTCATCAGCCGCCACCCCGCCGTGCAGCAGTGCTCGGTGGTGGGCTGCACCGACAAGGACCATGTGCAGGGCCGCCTGCCCTTTGTGTATGTCGTGCTGGACCCCGCTGCTGACCACAAAAAGCGTCAGATCGTGCGGGAGCTGCAGCAGATCTGCAAAGAAGAGCTGCCGGAGTACGTCCAGCCCGTGGGCTACAAGTTCCTCGATGAGCTGCCGCTGACCCCCATCGGTAAGGTGGACTACCGCAAGCTGGAGGAACAGATCACCTCCCGCGACTACTGATCCTGCTTTTTACGGCCGTGCCTTTGTGCACGACCGTTTTTTGTATTTCCCGACACATTCCGGAAAATGGGCCTTGACATTGCCCGGTTCTCTTTTTATGATAGAAGAAAACCCCATTGGTCAAAAAGGAGGAGCATTATGAGAAAACGCCTTGTCAGCCTGCTGCTGACCCTGGCTCTGCTGGTGCTGCCGGTGGTCTCTGCCGGGGCTGCCCAGCCAGACCCCACCCCGGTGCAGACCCAGACGGAAACTGCGGAAGCAGCCCAGCACCAGTATTCCTACATTGCCCTGGGCGACAGCATCGTAGCCGGCATTGGCCTGCCGGATGCGGTCTACCAGCGGAACGGCCGGTACTACGATGTGTCCGGCAACTACCAGGGCTACTCTAAGGATTGCTATGTGGCCCGGGTGGCCGAGGGTCTGGGCCTGAGCCGGGATCAGACCGCCAACTACGGAATGCCTGCCCTGATGAGCGGCGACCTGCTGGAGCTGGTACGGACAGGCTCCTGCCAGAGTGCCAGCATCAATTTCTCTCTGCCTGACCTGCGCCAGGAGCTGAAGCACGCTCAGGTGATCACGGTGGAGATCGGTGCCAACGACGTACTGGTGCCTATTATGTACGGCATTGCCTCTGCCATGGGCGGCCCCCAGGTCTTTGAGGCCCTGCTGCCTATGCTGGAGGGCGACTTCCGCCAGATGGACGCCTCCTCCTTTGCCGCCCTGCGAGAGAACCTGGACTCTTTGAACATCACGGCTCAGCAGCGCAAAGCCCTGCTGAAGCTGCTGGACAGCGGCATTGCAGAGATCTGCACCCAGAGCCAGGCCTCTACCCTGGCCAACCTTGAGGCCCTGCTCCAGGAGCTGAAGGCCCTGAACCCCGACGCCCAGATCGTTCTGGTGGGCTACTACAATCCCGTTCCCCTGCTGCCGGCTCCTGCCAACCCCTTTGTCAAGCACTTCCGCACCCTGAACCGCTCGGTGCAGAAGCTGGCCCAGCAGTACGACGTGGCTTTTGCCTCTGCCGCCTACACCCTGGTGGCCAACGACGCCCACCCCACCGCCTGCGGCCACAAATATCTGGCACGTCAGATCCTGAAGGCTCTGGAAAAGTAATTTTTTCTGAGTTTGCCATATAAGGAGGTTCATTATGAAAAAACGTATTGTCAGCCTGCTGCTGGCAGCCGCCATGCTGGTGCTGCTGGCTGTGCCCGCCTTTGCGGAGGACGGGCACGCTTATACCTATGTGGCCCTGGGCGACAGCATCACCACCGGTGTGGGCCTGAAGGACACCCACTTTTCCAGCACCGCCAAGAGCTATGATGTGCAGGAAAACTACCATGATTACTCCAAAGACTGCTATGTGGCCCGGGTGGCCGACGCCCTGGGCCTGGACCGGGACCATGCCGTGAACTACGGGATGCCTGCTGCCATGAGCAGCAACATCCTGGACCTGGTCAGGACCGGCTCCACCGCCTCCGGTGTCGCCTACTACGACCTGCCCACCCTGCGGCAGGAGCTGGCAGACGCTGACCTGATCACCCTGCTCATCGGCTCTAACGACACTGTGCTCCAGCTCATGGGTGCCATGGGCAAAGCCACCAACGGCAAGGCCACCAAACTGCTGATCCCCCTGCTGACGGGCACTATGCGAGAGATGAATCTCCAGAACCTCCAGACCCTGAGAAAGGGCCTGGAAAACCTGGACCTGACCCCGGAAGAACTGAAGGCCGCCCTGAAGCTGCTGGATTCCGGCATGGAGGAGATCTGTGACCAGACCCGGGGCCAGACTGTGGCCAACGTGGAACAGATCCTTCAGGAGCTGAGAGCCCTGAACCCTGACGCCCAGATCATTCTGGTGGGTTACTACAATCCCCTGCCCTTCCTGCCCACCTACGGCAGACACTTCCGCCTGCTGAACCGCTCCGTCAAGGCCCTGGCCCAGCAGTACGGCGCAGACTATGTATCCATCCCCTATACCTCCATTGCCAACGACGGTCACCCCACGGTGTGCGGTCACAAGTACATCGCTCGCCAGATCCTGAAAGCCGTCCGCAAGTAAACGTTTCGTTTTTTCAAGGCCCTGCCTGTCCGGCAGGGTCTTTTTGCTTTCCTGCGTTTATTTCCGGCATTCAGCTTCAAAAGCTTTTATTTTGACAACTTTTTCCTGCGATTTTCCACGTTTTGTCAATTGACATTTCCCCTTCATTTCCTTATCATGGAAGCAGTTCCGCAGCCTTGAGATGTTGCGGGGAAAGAGGGAATGATGACCATGAAAACAAAACGCATTGCAAGCCTGCTGCTGTCGGCCGCGCTGCTGCTGTCGCTGGCCGTTCCTGCCTTTGCAGAGAACCCCACCACCGAAGAGACTGCTGAGCCGGAAACCGCCGTACAGGAAGCGGAGCCGGAAGCTCTTACCGAAGACGATGCTGTGGCGCCTGTTGCAGAGCCCACCGCCAAAAAAGAGTACACCTATGTCGCCATCGGTGACAGCGTGACCGCCGGCGTGGGCCTGAGCGGCCTGCAGTACAAGCTGGTCCAGAACGGCTTCGATATGTCCGGCAATTACAAAGGCTACGATGGCCAGTGCTTTGTGGGCTATGTAGCCGACCAGCTGGGCCTGGATCGTGACCACGCCATCAACCTGGGCCTGCCCGCCGTGATGACCAAGGACCTGGCAGACCTGATTGAGACTGGTGCCATGCCGGCCATGAACCATTATTCCGGCGTGCAGTATACCTCGGTGCCGGAGCTGAAGGAGTACATCCAGAAAGCGGACCTTATTACCTTGCAGATCGGTGCCAACGACGCCCTGATCCGTACCATCGTGGCCCTGGGCGAGGCTACCAACTGGAAAAGTGAAAAGCTGGCCAACAGCATGGTCACCGGAATGTTCCGCAACCTGACCCCGGACAACATCGACTACTTTATGGACTGCCTGAAGCAGCTGACCCTGACCCCCTCGGAGTTCCGTGCCGTGATGCACCTGCTGACCACTGGCATGGGCCAGATCTGCACCTCCACCTACGCCGATACTGTGACCCAGCTGGAGCGTGTGATGAAGGACCTGCGTGAGCTGAACCCGGAGGCCCAGATCATGATACTGAGCTACAATAACCCGGTGCCTCTGATGCCCTCCTGGAGCCGCCACTTCCGTCGGCTGAACACCGCCGCAGCCAAGCTGGCCGCCCAGTATGATGTGACCTATGTGCCCATCCCCTATACCCGCACTGCCAACGATGGCCACCCCACCGTTTCCGGCCACAAGTACATTGGCCGCCAGATCCTCAAAGCCGTCAATTACTGATCCATAAACATGCAGCAAAAAAGGGCCTGTCTCTTGTGAGACAGGCCCTTTTCGTTGGGTTGCAGTTTGTTTTCTCAGCTCAGGCGGCCGCTTTCTACCGAGTAGGTCACATCGGCGGCAGCCATGGTGGACTTGCGGTGGGAAACCAGCAGCACCGTCTTGTCCCGGCACTCGGCCCGCACCGCCTTGAGGATCACGCCCTCGTTCAGGCTGTCGAGGTTGGAGGTAGGCTCGTCCAGCAGCAGGAAGGGTGCATCGTGCAGGAATGCCCGCGCCACACCGATGCGCTGCCGCTCGCCGCCGGACAAGGCCCCGCCCAGCTCACCCACGGGGGTGTCATACCCCTTGGGCAGGCTGCGGATAAAGCCGTCCAGCGCAGCCTTTTTGCAGGCCGCTTCCACTTCTTCGCGGGTGGCATCCCGCTTGGCGATGCGGATATTGTTCTCGATGGTGTCGTTGAACAGCTCCGTCTCCTGGGTCACAAGGCTCTCCTGTGCCCGCAGGGTTGCCGTGTTCACCCGGCGGATGTCCTCCTCGCCAAAGCGGATGGTGCCGGTGTTCACATCCCAGAAACGCATGAGCAGCCGCAGGAAGGTGGACTTGCCGCTGCCGGAACGGCCGGTGATGCCCACGATCTTCTTTTCCGGGATGGTCAGGCTCAGGTCGTGCAGCACCTCTTCGTCCGCATAGGAGAAGCTCACATGCTCCGCCTGCGCCCCCGCAAAGGCCGTGTGGGCACCGTCGGTCACGTCGGCGGTCACAGGCTCTTCGTCCAGCAGATCCAGCACACGGTCGGCGCTGGCAAACACCTGGGTCAGGCTGGCACCAAGGTTGGCCAGTGCCACCACCGGGCCAAAGGAGCTCAGAGCCGACAGGGTGCAGATGAGCACCCCTTCCACGCCCATCTGGCCGTTCCGGTACAGCTGCAGGCTCACTCCCAGCACCGCGATGACCGTAAACAGGATCAGGGTGTTGGTGATGGCCACGGTCAGGCCCTCGCGGTATTTCAGGGCCTTCTGCTTCTCGCCCAGTGTCTCGCTGTGGGCCGTGATGTCGGCCGCACGGGCGGCGGTGTCCTGATATTGCAGCGTATCACGCAGGCCGCGCAGGCTCTCCAGCACATAGCTGTTGGTGTCGGCCAGGGCCTGCCGGTACTCCCGGGCCACCTTGTCGCCGCGCTTTGCGCTCCACACCGGCAGGGCCACGCCCACCAGCAGGTACCCGGCCAGCAGCACCAGTGCGGGCAGGATGTGGTAACTGGCCACAAAACCGGTCATGCCGATCACACAGATGCAGGCGATGCAGATGGGCGAGATGGTGTGGGCGTAGAACACTTCCAGTGCCTCGATGTCGGCGGTGATCAGGGAGATCAGGTCGCCGCGGTCACGGCCCTCCAGCTTGGCCGGGGTCAGGCGGCGCAGCGCGCCGAACACCTGATCCCGGATGAGGGCCAGCAGCTTGAAAGCGATATAGTGGTTGGAAGCCTGCTCTGCATAGCGCAGGATGCCGCGCAGCAGGGCAAATACCAGAATGCAGGCAAAGGCAACGCCCACCGAGCGCAGCGGGCTGGCCAGCCCCAGCGCCCGCAGGATGCCAAAGCCGCCGAAAATGGTAATGAAGGTGGCGCAGAAGTGGCCTGCCACCCCCATCACGATCGCTGCCAGCATGATGGGCAGCATGGGCTTTACCAGTACGATCAGCCGTCCCACAATGGCAAAGGGGCTGCGATGATTGCTCTTGTTCATGCTCAGGCATCCTCCTCTTCCAGTGTTTCCAGCTGCCGCTGTGCCAGATACAGGCGGCTGTAAGCCCCCTGCCGGGCCAGCAATTCGGCGTGGGTGCCCTGCTCGATCACACGGCCATTGCTCATTGCATAGATGCAGTCGCTGTGCACCACGTTTGCCAGACGGTGCGAAATGAGGATGATCGTCTTTTTTCCGGCCAGACTGTGGATGGCCTGCATGATATCGTTCTCGCTCTCGGCATCCACGTTGGAGGTAGCCTCGTCGAAGATGTAGATGGGCGTATCATGCAGCAGGGCCCGCGCCATGGCAAGGCGCTGGCGCTGGCCGCCGGAAAGATTGCTGCCGCCCTCATGCAGAGCGGTCTGCAGGCCGTTCTGGCTGCGGCAGAAATCGGCCAGATTCACCTGTTCCAATGCCGCCCAGAGCTGTGCCTCGTCCGCGTCCGGCTTTGCCATGCGCAGGTTGCTCTCCACCGTACCCTTGAAGATGGCGGCGTTGTGGGGCACCAGCGT
>OHQI01000443.1_pt1 | contig 10265 bp, 5 predicted proteins | sample 1577911 | NCBI WGS metagenome assembly OHQI01 (sample SAMEA3879502, study PRJEB24766) | human gut metagenome | biome: human-associated habitat; feature: feces | place: USA | collected 1985/1987
CCGTACGGAGCAGGCGCTGATGGACCGGATCATAGGCGCCGTAGGTCAGCGTCCGGCCGTCAAAGCAGAGCTCGCAGTGGCCGACCAGGCCGATGCCGTGCGCGGACGTCTGGAACAGGAGCTCAAACTCCTCCGTCCCCTGCTGCGGGACCGGGCCCAGCGGAGCGCGCGGCAGCACGTCCGCCGTCCGCTGCGGCAAAAACAGGCTCATCAGATCCGGCAGCGCCACACGGATCGAGCCGAGCACCCGCCGGACGCGATGGCTGCGGATCGTCAGCGCAAGGACATCGCAGACAAGCCCCGTGCCGAACACCGTCAGCAGCAGCGCGGCCGTATAGCGAAGCGCAGCGTCCCGCAGCGCCGGAACGAACACGATGAGCACAAACAGGCCTGTGCCGCCCACAGCGGCTGCCATCGCCGGAAAAAAAACGCCCCAGCGGCGCATTCTGCCATAGAGGATCGCATTGACTGCCTCGACCGTGACCAGCAGCGTCAGATACACCGCAACGACCACGGCAAACAGCCGCACCGACAGCTGCGGCAGGAGCAGCAGGCCCGCGCCCAGCAGCAGCTCGACAGCCGCCAGCAGCACGGACATCCGGCCGGGGCGGTTGCCGCGCCGGCGCGCAAGCAGCAGGTACATAAGGCCTCGCAGCGGCAGGAGCAGGCCCGACAGCAGCAGCACGACATGCGCCGCTCCGGCGCGTCCGGCCATCAGCGCGGGGCCGAGGCCGAGCATGCCGATGCCGGACAGCATGGGAAGCAGCAGCAAATACAGCAGAGTCATCATGGGGTCCTTCCTCCCGGCAGGCACTGCGCGCTTCAGCTTGTCAAAAAAGGCCTTTCGGGCTTCTTCGCCAAGCTGCTTTCAGAATTGCAAAATCAGTTTTTGACAGTCTGACGCGCTGCGCACGTTACTCCGACTGGATCGACTTTGCGTATTCCGAGGGAGACATGCCGAATTTATCCTTGAATTGGCGGGAAAAATGGTGGATCGTGGAATAATTGAGCTGCGCGGCGATCTGGGAGAAATTCATCGTTCCCTCCCGGATGAGGCGCTTGCTCTCCTCCAGCTTGACCCGGCGGATATATTCGCCGGGCGAAATATTCATCTGCCGGTGGAACAGCGCCGTCAGATGCGACGCGCTCACACCGACTTCGCGCGAAACGATCTCCACGGAGAGCTTATCGCACACATGATCGGCCACATACTGCAGCGTGCGGCTGACGATCTCGTTTTCGTGGTTCAGGGCCACCGGCGTTTTCAGGCGCTTTTTCTCGCTGCCCGTGTCGCGCAGAACGGACAGAAGCAGCAGCTTGAGATAGCTGCGGATAAAATCGCCGCTGTAGGCATCCATATTTTCGGACTCGCGGACGATCTGGCGCAGTTGAGCTGCCTCGGCGGACGACAGGTCGAACACCCGGTCCGGCAGCCGCGCGGCAAACTCGCTCTCCAGATCAAAGCTGACCGTGAGGAAGCGGGCCGTCATGTCCAGATCCGTATACTGCATATGCCATTGCTGCGGGCCGAACACCATGAGCTGGCCCTGATGCAGCTCGACGCCGTTGCCGTCCACAACGCAGTGCAGCGCGCCGCGGTCGACGTACGTCAGCTCGAACATGGAGTGCTGCTCGCCCTTGAACAGGAAGCCACTCTCCACCTCGCGATAAAACAGCGTATAGATCTCGCCGACGCGCAGGCGGTCGCCGAGCTTGAGATTCTCGGCCGCCGTCACAGGCTCGAGCACCTCGAGCTGCGCACCCGCAGGCTGTGCCAGCCGGACGGAGCACTCCGTCTGATACGGCAGGATGGCAAACTCCCGCCCCGCAGGCAGACCGGCTTATCGAGATAAAAATACGCCGTCTCCCCTTCCCTGCGCACGGCAAGCACCGTCATGCCCAGCTCGAAATCCAGATAGACCGGTCCGGCGCTCTGGCGGTAAAAGCACAGGCCCTCCGCCGAGAAATACTGCACGGACTCCTGCCACTGCGCTCCGGACGGAAAGCCGCGGTTCGGCAGGCTGTCGCGCAGCACGCGGCCGTAGCCGGAAAAGGTCAGCTTGTTCAGATTTTCAACCAAGGCGGGTCCCCCCTCCCGTTCCGCCGGCTGTTATTCGAACAGCACAGGCGGATAGATACCGGCCGCATGCATGGCAGCCACGGACTCCTGCACGGAGGCAAGGTCCTCGCGATAGGTCACGCCGTGCCAGCTCTCGTCCGTGTGGAGAACGCGAACCGTGGCGCGGTTGGCGGCAAGCTGGTTGTTGGCGACCGTCGGCAGATAGAACTCCGCCTTCAGCGGGTTAACGGACACGGACTCCTGCAGGAAGCGTGGGAACTCGGCCGCCAGCTCGTCAAGGATACGCGGCGTGAAGCCCCAGAAGTTCATGGAGACGGTCGTATTGCCGGACAGCGGGATGAAATGCTCGCCATCCTCCGTAAAGGCCGCGTCGTCGCCGCGCTTTTCGATGTGCGTGCGCTCCGTGATTCCGGTAAGGTAGCCGTCGCGCAGCTCGCAGACGCCGCGGGCCACGGAGCCGTGCTCCGTCATGGCGTTGTGCAGACGGTAGCCGACCATGGCATAGGCATTATCGGCATGCTGCCCGGTCAGGAAGCCGCCGATGGCCGTGAATGCGCCGCGGCCGTAAAAATCGTCGGAGTTGATGACGGCGAACGGCCCGTCGATCACGTCGCGCGCGCACAGCACGGCGTGGCCCGTGCCCCAGGGCTTCGTGCGGCCCTCCGGCACGGTAAAGCCCTGCGGCAGGCAGGACGTCAGCTCCTGAAAGACATAGGAAACGTCAAAATACGGCTCAACGCCGCGGCCGACCTTCTCGCGGAAGTCGTGCTCGATCTCGTGCTTGATGATAAAAACGACCTTGTCGAACCCGGCAAGGCGCGCGTCATACAGAGAATACTGGATGATGCTGTTGCCCTGCGGATCAATGGGCGTCATCTGCTTCAGGCCGCCGAACCGGCTGCCCATGCCCGCCGCCATCACGACCAGCGTCGGCTTTTTCATGGAAATACTTCCCTTCTGCTGCGTTATTTCGGTTTTCTGCGCGGCATCCGCCGCGGGGCAGGCCGCAGCGCGGCCCGCTCAGTGCGCACTATTATAACAGCTCTTTTCCAAAAGCTCAATGGTTTTTGCAAAAAACGGCGCATATTTCGGCAAATATTTTGCACGTTGGCTTGCATGCGCGGAAGGATCTGGTAAATCTGCACGCAAAAGCGCCCCGGCCGAAGCCGGGGCGCGCGGGGATGTAATGGAGAGTAATCACTCTGCCTTGGCAATGCAGATGGCGTTGTTCTCGGTATCAAGGTAGAACGTCGCCTTCGGATTGGCCGATTTGACCATGGCCAGATCAGCCTCGCTGAGCTTGTATTCGTCCGTGCCAACGACGAACGGCATGCCCTTAGCCGGGACGCGATTATCCGCGATATACACGGAGATCATATGTGTCAGGGCGCTGTCGACGACGATGCGGCTCATGAAGACCTTGGCGCTGTAGGGCGTCAGGTACACGTTCAGGTCCGCAGAGAGCTTGTGCACATAGACATTGGAGCCGAGCTTCTGGGAAACGTCGCGCAGATAGATGCCCTCATAGTTCTTGTCGGCTGCAGTCGTGTTGTTGGCAAACGTGCCGCCGTAGAAGTGCAGTGCACCCGGAGACTTCAGGCGGGCGATGGAGCCGGAGCCGTAGGACGTGCTGCTCAGCAGGCAGGCATTGTCCGTGAACGTGCCGCCGTAGACGTTGATCGCAGAGGCGTTGCCCGCATTCGACTGATCCATCAGGAAGATCGCACCGCAGCCCTTGACGGAGTTGTTCGTAAACGTCGCATTCTCGATGTTGATCGTGTGCGTACCGCCGCCGTTCACATGGACCAGCCTGGCCTGATTATTCGTGAACGTGCCGTTCTTCAGGTTCAGAACGCTGCTGCCGCTCTGACCGTACATGGCGAAAACGGAAGCGCCGCCGGTCTCGCTGTTGCTGGAGCTGTAGGTCTGGCAGTTCGTGACCGTCACGTCCTCAACGTTGACCGTGTTCGTCTTGCCTGCACGGCTGAACGACCACACAAAGACCTGCGAGGAACCACGCATGTTGCGCACGACCGTACCGGCCTTAACGTTCAGCGTGCCGCCCTCATCCACACGGACAAAGGCGCTCGTTGAGCGCGTCTGCGGGGTATACATGCACAGGCCGTCGAGCGTGATATTCTCGAGCGTCAGTTCACCCTCGACCCAGACGGCCGAGCCGGTGCTGCCGTTGAGATAGCGGGAAAGCATGGCGTTCGGAATGCCCTCGAGGGACCAGACCTCACTCGTGCCCGCTCCCAGCGTGCCGCCGTTCATAATGTAGATGATGTTGTCGCCCTTCTCCTTGGCGTTGGCCTTCAGAATCTCCTTGGCGCGCGCGAAGGTGGCGACCGGCGTCTGCGGCGTCAGGCCGTCGTTGGCATCATTGCCGGGGTTCGTGGACATCGTGCTGTCGTTCATGTAGACCTCGGCGCCGATAACCTGCGCGGAAACAACGCAGTAACGGTTGTTCGCCGCGTCGATCTCCGCCTTGTAATACGGGTCGAGAGAGTTGACCAGCTGATAGGCCTTCGTATCCTCGGCTGTGAGCTTATAGGTGCCGTAGCCGATGGCCAGAACGATATCCGTGCCCATGTAGTCGAGGGTCACGCGGACGCCGCCGCCCGTCACATTGCTCAGGGGCTTGGCGATGGCGACTGGGAGCGCTCCTCTCTTGGTGTTCAGATACAGGCCGGAGAACGTCAGGGCATCCTTTTCGGCGCCAAAGACGACCTGAGACTTTTCAAGCATGGCGACCTGATCGTCGGGGTAGCCTGCACCCGGCGTGTTGTTCTCGATCGTACCGCCGTTGAGGTACCACGTCGAGCTGCCGGAGTTACCGTAGGCAACAAGAGCCGCATAGGTGCCGGAGACGTTGTTGCGGATGATACCGCCGTTGAGATAGCCGACCGCATGCTGGGCAAGACTGACGGCACAGCCCTTCAGGGATTCGTTATTCTCGATGATGCCGCCGTTGATAGTCAGGATGCCGGGAGCGTTGGCTTCGCCGCTGCTCACGCCAACGGCGGAGCCGCGGTGCGGGAGGGTCGTGCCGGTGTTCGTTGCCTTGTTGCCGGAGATGAGGCCGCCGTTGATCGTAATATGCGCACCGGCGGAACCGGCGATCGCAGACATATAGCCGCCGTAGTTATTGATGATCTTGGCGCCCTCGTTCATCTCTACCGTGCCGCAGTTAAAGCCGCTGCCGGTGACATAGATCGCGCCGCCGACCATACGGGACGATGCCGCGGAGTTCTGCACCGTCGCGCCGCTGTTCAGGACAAGGCGGCCGCCGGCCTCGATATCGAGGATGTACCAGACCATATTCTGCGTCAGCAGCTCCGGCCACATGGTCGCGCCGCCGTCGAGCGTGATGTTCTCGAGCGTCAGCGTTGCGGAAGCGTCCTCGGCCTCCGGCTCGATGACGATCATGCGCTTCGTGAAGGAGCCTGCACGCATGACCTTACCGCCCTCAAGATCGGCCATGGTCCACGTCGTGTCCTGCGTAATGGTCACGGTGCCGCAGATCAGGATGACGGGATTCTTGCTCTCTGCGAGCAGCGACTTTGCACGCTCGAAGGTCTTGACGGCGCTCTCCTCGGTCGTGCCGTCGTTCGCATCATCGCCGTCCGTGCCGTCGAGGTAGATATAGTCGGAGCGATCGTCCTCACGCCACTTGGCGTACAGGCTCATATCGCCGCGGCAGCGGTCGATGAAGTCGAACATCTGCGTCAGCTCGGGATCCTTGAACCAGCCGGTGAACAGGTAGCCTTCCTTGCTCGGAGAAGTCGGGCGGTCAATGATGGAGCCGTAGCTGTATTCCTGCGTGTAGAGCACGTTTTCGCCGTCATAGTATGTCACAACGTACATGCGAACCTTCCAAGTCGCATAGAGTGTCACGTCCTCACGAACGGGCTGGGAGAAGTCAAACGGTGTGCCGTCCTCCGTCGTCCAGCTGACGAACGTATAGCCGCTGCGCTCCGCCGTGGCGGGCTCAACGGTCTGGCCCCAGGGCACCTGCACCTTTTCGGGTGTGACCGTGGCGACCTGCTTGGAGACGAACGTCACGGTGACGATCATGCCGGTCGTCGTAAACGTGACGGTCACATCCTCGGTGATGTCGCGGAGGATGAACTCGGAGCGCACGCGCTGCAGCGTGCCGGAGGAGGCGGCGACCTGATCGAGATCAAAGCCCTCGCTGTGATCGCCGTAGAGGTTGAAGTTCAGCCAGTTCACGCCCGGCTCGAGCGTCACGGACGTGACCTTCTCACCGTTGACCTTGGCATAGCCGCCCTCGCCCTTGAACGTAACGGTGAAGCCGGTCTCCGGCTCCGTCGGCTCAGTGGGATCGGTCGGCTCCGCAGTCGGTTCCTGCGTCGGCTCCTCGGAGGGCTCCGTCGGCTCGGCAGAAGGCTCCGTCGGCTCGGGCTGCTCCGAATAGTCCAGCAGCACGCAGAAGACCTTTGCGGCCTGCGCGCGGGTGGCGGTCTCCTGCGGACGGAGCGTTCCGTCCTCAAAGCCGCCGAACAGGCCTGCGCCGGCAGCCCAGATCATGCCCTCAACGGCCCAGTCCGAAAGCGCGGAGGCATCGGAGAAGGCGTCGAGCTTGCCGTCCTGCGGGCACTTGTTCCCGAGGAAGCGCATGGCGCGGTACAGCAGGGCTGCCATCTGCTCGCGGGTCACGGGATCGTTCGGAGCGAACGTCACAGCGCTCGTGCCGTTGACGATGCCGTTAGCCGCAGCCCAGGCAACGGCGCCGGTGTAATACTGCCCGGCGGGGACATCCGTGAACGCCGTTTCAGCATTGTTGTCCGTTTCTGCCTTGGCATAGCGCGCCAGGATCGTTACGAACATGGCGCGGGTGATCGTCTCTTCCGGAGCGAACGTCGTGTCAGAGGTGCCGACCATGAGGCCCTGCTCCGCGACGCGCGCAATATAATCGCTGGCCCAATGCCCGGACGGCACATCCTGATAGACCTCCGCCGCGGCAGCGCCGGCAGGCAGAACGCCAAGCAGCATGACCAGAACCAGAAGCAGGGACAGGGCGCGTTTGCGAATACTCATAGATTCTGTCCTTTCTGTTGTGAGTTACAACACGGGATCCGGAGCGGGGGCCGCAGCCCCCGCGCGGGGATCATCAAATCTTCGCAGCCAGCCAGACAAGAAGCGTTGCGGCCTCGGCGCGCGTCAGTGTGCCGTTCGGCTGCAGCGTATTGTCGGGGTAACCCTTCATCAGGCCGGAGCCGACAGCCCAGCGCATCGCGGTGATCGCGTAGGCATTGATCTTCGCGCTGTCGGTGAAGCGGCCGAGCTCGGCACGCTCATCCGTCCGGATGCCTGCGATCTTCACGGCGTAGCGATAGAGCATTGTCACGGCCTGCTGGCGCGTCACGCGGGTGTCCGGCTCGAACTTGCCGCCGCCCATGCCGTTGGCAACGCCCTTCTGCATGGCCCAGATGACAGCCTTCTCATAGTAGCTGCCTGCAGGAACGTCGGAATACGGGTTCTCGCCCGTCACGGCCGGAGAGCCGGACATGCGGTACAGCGTCGTGATGAGCATGGCGCGGGTCATGCTGTCGTTCGGGGCAAAGAGATCGGAGGACTCGCCGACCATGAGGCCGCGGCCGTATGCGTCATAGACCGCGTTGAAGAACCAGTCGTCAGCGGAAACGTCGCGTAACACGCCGGGGATCTCGACCGAGACGGAGACCGTCTCCTTTGTCTCCGGGAGGGAAAGCTGCAGCGCATAGACGCCGGGCTTTCCCGTGAGCTTCAGCTCAAGCGCAGCGGTATCCTTCTTCAGGTCCGCATAGCAGGCCCAGGCAAAGCGCAGGGACGTTTTCGTGCTCGACAGGTCGGCAATGCCTTCGCTGCCCAGCAGGGAGCGGGCGCTTGCCAGCGTCAGGCCGGCAGGCATCGTTGCAGTCACGCGGCCGTGGGACGAGCCGCTGCCCGCCTTGACCGTGAGGACGACCGTCGCAGAGCCCTGCGCGTTCGCCGTTACGGCTGCAGTCGCGGTGGGAGAGCCTGCAGCTGCCAGCGCTGCCGGGCAGAGCCCGAGCAGCAGGAAGCAGACGAGCAGGCAGGAAATGATTCGTTTCATCATGACTTGCCTCATCCTTTCTTCAGCGTGCCGTCACGGGAAGCGCCTCGATCTGCGCCTCCTGCAGTGCAGGCAGGGAGTCGGTGCTTTCCATGGCGGAGGAGGTGGATGCGGAGGTGACGATCGTCACGCGGTCCGTTCTCAGGCCGACAACGGGCCAGACGTCCGCATTGAAGCTGCCGAGGTCGGCAGCCGCGCCGGTCTTGAGGTCGAGAACGGCCAGCTCGGACTGCGAGCCGTTCAGGATCGTGGCATAGAGGTAAGCACCGTCGGTCGCGATGGAGCAGAAGAAGGCTCTGCTCGCCGTGATGCCGAGGTCGGCAACGAGCTGCGGCAGCGTGCAGTGCAGGTTGTCGCCGTCGCCGTAGAAGCCCATGGCCCAGACCTTGCCGTCTGCGTCAAGCACCAGGCAGTTGTCAGTCACGCCATTCGTCGTGTCGTTGACGGTGTTGAGATAGGTAATGCCGACGAGGTTCGCGGAGAAGAGTGTGGAGAGATTCCAGCCCGCAGTGTAAGCACCGGTTGCGGTGTCGACCGTGACGATGCTTTTGCCACAGGTTGCAAGCATCGTGCCGCCATTGAGCTTCTCGGCGAACGTCATATCGGTATAGGCAACTTCGGAATCGCCGATCTTTGTCAGGCTGTAATCCTTTCCGACCTGATAGAGAGTCGAGTAAAGATTGCCGTCCTTTTCTTCATAGGAGGCGGCGTAAGTAATGCCGGCGGTATCGGTCGCCGCGGCCATGATCTGCTGGCGGCTGGCCTGCTCGGTCAGCTTCTTGTAATTCGGGATCGTCTTCGTGTTGAACGTGCTGAACCAGGACTGACTGTCCGCATCCCAGATGACGGCGCTGAGGTCATGGTCGACCTCCTTGACCGTCACAGTGCAGGTATCCGTGACACTCGGGTCCAGAACGGAGGCTGCCTTGATGGTGCAGGTGCCTGCGCCGACGGCCTTGACGACGCCGTTTTCCACCTTGGCGACGGTCTCATCGGAGCTTGTCCAGGTGCAGTCACGGTTCACGACCGTCCACGGCTTCGCGGAGACCTCCAGCGTGGCGCTGCTGCCCTTGATGAGGTCGAGGCTCTCCTGGCTCAGTGAGATCTCCTGGACTTTTTCGGACGGGCCGAACATGGAGCCGCTCTTGCGCGGGATGAACAGGCCGCACAGCTCTGCCTGATAGAGCTCATCGAGCACGGTGGCTTCGCCGGTCGTCAGGTCATAGGAAATGAAGGTGGTGTAGTACGTCTTCGCGCCGTAGTTGGCGTGATAGAGCTTGCCGGTGTTATGGTCGTAGGTCATGGACTGCAGGAATGCGACCTTCATGCCCGTCGTCTTCGGGAACGGCGTGACCGTGAAGCCCTCGTCCGTCAGGACGAACTTATACAGGCGGGAGTTATAGTCGCTGTAGGTCGCGGCATAGAACGTGCCGTCTGTCGCGCAGGCCAGCGTCATGAAGCTCAGGCCGGCAGACATCGGGATGGTGCCGACCATCTCCAGTGTGCCCATGAGCGGGTCGATGGAGTACAGGCGGTTCTGCGTGCACAGGACGTACAGCTTGCCGTCCGCGTAGTTGTAGGCCATATCGAGCGCATTACTCGGCAGGCTGAGCGTTTCGATGTATGTCTGGTTCTCCAGATCGTTCAGCGGAGCGACGCAGAAGCGGGCGCTGCTGTCGATCGTAAAGACATGATCCTCGACGCAGTCGGCAGCATAGATCGCACCCTGCGCCACGGTCTTGGCAGTGTCCATCGAACCGGCCTTGAAGGCGATCCAGGAGGAATCGTAGGCGTTGTTGGCATAGAAGCTGTCCGCATCGATCTCCTCTTCCTCGCTGCCGTTGAGCTTGATCTTATAGCCTGCCATATTGCCGGCATAGTCGACGGCAATGACACAGACCTCGGAGCCGGTGACGCCGGAGGTGTCGACCGTGACCGTGGATTCCACGCCGAGCTCGGTCTGATCAACGGCCTGACGGGCAAGGACCTGCGTCTGGCGGGCATTCGTCACGAGGATGGCCGCTACATAGCGGTTATCCTTCGCGGTGACCCGCAGACTGGATTCGCCGGTCACGAAATCGCGGG
>OHQI01000452.1_pt1 | contig 10197 bp, 11 predicted proteins | sample 1577911 | NCBI WGS metagenome assembly OHQI01 (sample SAMEA3879502, study PRJEB24766) | human gut metagenome | biome: human-associated habitat; feature: feces | place: USA | collected 1985/1987
ACATTTACATTGATACTTGCAACAGTACCATCCTGTGGTGCAACAACTGGTGTTTCCATTTTCATGATCTCTAAAACAAGGACAGCATCACCTTTTTTCACTGCCTGGCCTACAGAAGCTTCGATCTTAAATACTTTTCCTGCTGCTCCTGCCTCAATCTTAACGCTTCCTGCGCCACCTGCCGGTGCTGCTGCCTTTGGAGCTGCTGCCGGAGCGGCTGGTGCTGCTGCACGTCTTGGTGCTGCTGCCGGAGCACTTACGCTTCCGTTCTCTTCTACTGTAACATCATACACATTACCGTTTACTGTGATTGTATAATTTTTCATTGTGATTTCCTCCTATAATTAAGCGAAAGGCCGCAAACCTGCTTAATCAAGGGCTTTTCAGCCATTTTGCCTACACCACCCACCCCCAAATTTGTGTGTAAAAAGTGGTGTAAATGGGGTGGTCTTTTGGCTTGGGATAAGTCCATCTCGCCACCCCTGCAAACCACAAATCACAATGTTTTTACTCTATTTTTCGCCCAGTATTGCCCACATCTGTCCATCTATTATATAATATGGTAAATACTGCCGTTACCAAATTGTAATATTTACACTTAATTACAAAAATAGTCCCCGAGAATGCTCCGGGGGTGGTGTATTGGTGGTGTAAGCATCAATCCGGGCGATATGCCGTCACCATCGCTATGGCATACCCGCCATCGTGGCTCAGGGAAAGCGCCAGCTGCCAGCCTTCGGCCAGTTTTTCCACTTCGCCGCTCAGGGCAAAATACGGCGCGCCGGTCTCTCCATAGGCCACCGCCGCCTCTGACATGGCCCAGCCGCTCAGCCCCACGCCCATCGCCTTACCAAAGGCCTCCTTGGCCGCCCACAGCGACGCCGCGGTTTCGGCAGGGCACGCCTTGCGGCAGATGTACTCCTGTTCCTCCGACGAAAAACACCGCGCCATAAAGCCCGGCCGCTTCATGCTTTTCTCTATCCGCGCCACCGCCACGATATCCACACCGTTTCGCACTCTCATTTTGGTCCTCCCCCGCTCGTTTTCCTTTATGATACCACAAAACTCCCCCTTGCAAAAGCCCCTTTGCCGTGGTAAAATAGATGCGTAAAAATGCCGTGAACCGGTAAAGTACCCATCTTTTTCTGGCACAGAGAAGCGCTCCGCAGGTTGAGAGGGCGCACAGGGCAGGATGCGGGAAGTTCCCCGGGGAGCAGCGCCGCTGAACCCGATTCAGTTCGAGCAGTAGGCAGCGACGGAATGGCCCTCGTTACCGGGCCGTAAAGTGTGCGTCCCCATGGGCGCAAAGCTGGGTGGTACCACGGAGCATTTGCGGCTTCGTCCCTGTCGCGGGACGAGGTCTTTTTTTATCCGCCCGCCAAAAAGCTATTATTATCAAAATGGAGGGATCACTATGAAATCCGCACTGGAAGCCATCCGCGCCCGTGCGCTGGAACGGCTGCAAAATGCCGAGGATCTGACCGCGCTGGAGGAAGCGCGGGTACAGCTCCTGGGCAAAAAAGGCGAGCTGACCGCCATCCTCAAGACGATGGGCCAGCTCTCCCCGGAGGAGCGCCCTGTCATGGGCCAAATGGCCAATGAGGTCCGCGCCGCCATCGAGGAAAAGCTGGCTGCCCGCGGTGCCGCGCTCAAGGCCGCCATGGCCGAGCAGAAGCTCAAAATGGAGACCATCGATGTCACCCTGCCCGGCAAACCCGTCCGGGAGGGCCACCGCCATCCCCTCAATCTCGTTTTGGATGAGATCAAGGAAATTTTCCTCGGCATGGGCTTCGATGTCGTCTCCGGCCCCGAAGTAGAGCTGGATTACTACAACTTTGAAGCGCTCAATCTGCCGCCCGATCACCCCGCGCGCGATACTCAGGATACCTTCTACATCACCGATAAGGTGCTGCTGCGCACCCAGACCTCCCCGGTACAGATCCGCACCATGGAGCAGCGCAAGCCCCCCATCCGCATCATCGCCCCCGGCCGTGTGTACCGCAGCGATGCCGTGGATGCCACCCACTCCCCCATCTTCCATCAGATCGAGGGCCTGGTCGTTGATGAGGGCATCACCATGAGCGACCTCAAGGGCTGCCTGGAAACGGTCATCAAGCGCCTGTACGGCGAAGATTCCGTCGTGCGCTTCCGTCCGCACCACTTCCCCTTCACCGAACCCTCCGCCGAGGTCGATGTCCAGTGCTTTGCCTGCCATGGCAAGGGCTGCCGCATCTGCAAGGGCGAAGGCTGGATCGAAATTCTGGGCTGCGGCATGGTACACCCCAAGGTGCTGGCCGGCTGCGGACTGGACCCCGAAAAGTACAGCGGCTTCGCGTTCGGCATCGGCCTGGAGCGCATCGTTATGCGCCGCTTTGCTGTCGATGATATGCGTCTGTTCTACGAAAACGATACCCGTTTTCTGGAGCAGTTTTAAGGGAAAGGAGGGGTAACTGTTATGAATCTTTCTATGAGATGGCTGGATGAATTCGTCCATGTAGATACACCCATTCATGATTTTTGCGAATCGCTTACCATGTCCGGCTCCAAGGTAGAGGGCTATGAGGTAGAGGGCGCCGAGATCGAAAATGTTGTAGTCGGCAAGGTGCTGGCAATGGAGCGCCACCCCAATAGCGATCATATGTGGATCTGTCAGGTGGATGTCGGCAAATCGGAGCCAGTACAGATCGTCACCGGCGCCCAGAATGTCCATGTGGGCGATCTGGTCCCCGCTGCCCTGCACAAATCCCACCTCCCCGGCGGCGTCACCATCACCAAGGGCAAGCTGCGCGGCGTGGAATCCAACGGTATGCTCTGCTCCCTCAAGGAGCTGGGCCTCACCACCCACGATTTCCCCTACGCTATCGAGGACGGCATCTTCATCCTGCAGGAAGCCTGCGCCGTCGGCGAGGACATCCGCACCGCCATCGGCCTCAATGATACCGTCGTGGAATTCGAGATCACCTCCAACCGTCCCGATTGCCTTTCCATCATTGGTCTGGCACGGGAAACCGCTGCAACCTACCGCCTGCCGCTGCATCTGCATACCCCCGTGGTACAGGGCGCCGGCGGCGATGTAAACGACCTGCTGAAGGTCCGGGTGGAAAATACCGAGCTCTGCCAGCGCTATATGGCGGCCGTCGTCCGCAATATCAAGGTAGCGTCCTCTCCCCGCTGGCTGCGGGAGCGCCTGCGTGCCTGCGGTGTCCGCCCCATCAATAACATCGTCGATATCACCAACTATGTCATGCTGGAATACGGCCAGCCCATGCACGCCTTCGATCTCAAGTATGTCAAGGACGGCCAGATCGTGGTACGCAATGCCGCCCCCGGCGAGACCATCACCACCCTGGATGGCACCGTGCGGGAGCTCTCCCCTGAGATGCTGGTCATTGCCGATGCCGAAAAGCCCAGCGCCGTAGCGGGCGTCATGGGCGGCGAATACAGCGGCATCCATGAGGATACCGATACCATCGTCTTTGAATCCGCCTGCTTCAAGGGCAGCAGCGTCCGCCTCACTGCCAAAAAGCTGGGCATGCGCACCGAATCCTCCGGCCGCTTTGAAAAAGGTCTGGACCCCATGAACTGCGAAGGCGCCCTGCTGCGCGCCCTGGAGCTGGTGGAGCAGCTGGGCGCCGGTGAGGTGGTTTCCGGCGTCATCGATATCGACCACGCCGACCATGCCCTGCGCCGCGTCCCCTTTGATGCCGACTGGATGAACCGTTTCCTCGGCATCTCCCTCACCCGTGAGGAAATGGTGGAATCGCTGCGTCCCCTGGAGATCGCCGTGGTGGGCAATGAGTGCATCGTTCCCAGCTACCGCGCTGATCTGGAGCAGAAGGCCGATATCGCCGAGGAAGTAGCCCGTATGTACGGCTACAATAAGATCCCCACCACTGCCCTGCGCGGCTCGGCGGAGGCCATTGTCACACCGGAGCAGGATTTCGAGCGCCGCATCAATAACGCCATGATCGCCATGGGCTACGATGAGATCGTCACCTACTCCTTCATGAGCCCCAAGATGTACGATAAGATCTGCCTGCCGGCCGATCATCCCATGCGCAAATCCGTCGTCATCACCAATCCTCTCGGCGAGGATACCTCCATCATGCGCACCACGGGGCTGCCCAGCATGCTGGATACGCTGGCCCGCAACTACAATAACCGCAATCCCGAAGCATGGCTTTACGAGATCTCCAGCGAGTACCTGCCCCGCGAGGGCGAGGATCTGCCGGAGGAAAAGGCTGTCCTTATGGTAGGCTGCTACGGCGGCGAAGCCGACTTCTTCACTCTCAAGGGCACTGTGGAATCCCTCCTCAGCCGGCTGAATCTGCCCCGCGCCGATTACACCGCCGTTTCCACCCATCCCAGCTATCATCCCGGCCGCTTCGCCGTCCTCACCGTTGGGGATGTCGAGATCGGCTCGGTCGGTGAGGTCCACCCCACCGTGCTGGAGAACTTCGGCATCGGCTGCCGCGCCTGGATCGCCCGGCTGGATATCGCCCGGCTCTTTGCTGTCCGCCTGCCGGAGGCCACCTACCACGCCCTGCCCCGTTTCCCCGCCTCCACCCGCGATCTGGCCGTCATCTGCGATGAGAGCCTGCCCGTTGCCGCCATCGAAAAGACCATCACCGGTGCCGTTGGCAATATTCTGGAGCAGATCAAGCTGTTCGATGTCTACCGCGGTGCCCCTGTCCCTGCCGGTAAAAAGAGCGTCGCCTATTCCCTGGTGCTGCGTGCCGCCGACCGCACCCTCACCGTGGAGGAATGCGATAAGGCCATCGAAAAAGCGCTCAAGGCGCTCTCGCAGTATGGCATCACCCTGCGCGCCTAAAATTTATAAAACAGGGAGAAAACTCGTTTCTTTGCGCTTTTTCTCCTTGTATTCCCCGGCGCTTTACGCTACAATAGTATTAGTGCATCATTTAGGGCCGCCTGCCCATCCGGCGGGCGCACCCTATGCAGCACCGGGCCGCCCACAGCTTTGCACAGAAGGGAGAGTGACAATATGGCCAATACCGAACCCACCATCTCTTTTTCCATCAAGGAAGACCGGGAAAAGGAACTGAAGAGAACCCTGACCACTGTATATGAGGCGCTGCTGGAAAAGGGCTACAATCCCATCAACCAGCTGGTTGGCTATATCCTCAGCGAAGACCCCACCTATATCACCACCCACAATAACGCCCGCGCCCTCATCCGCCACATCGATCGCGATGAGCTGCTGCAGGTGCTGCTGCGCAGCTATCTGGAGCGTTAAGTGCCCTTTTTCCCCACCCTACTAAGAAGGAGGCCACCCCCATGGAAAATATGCTGGAATATAAGGGCAAACCGCTGGTGCGCAGCGGCAATACCCTCTACTACGGCAACCCGGCAGAAAGCTGCGTTGCCATGCTCAAGATCCTTTCCACCAAGGACGATGCGGAAAAAACCGCCGACCGGGTGCTGGTGCAGATCCTCTCCACCGATGAGACCCTGCCCCCCAAGGATCGCATGATCAAAAAGACCGAAAAAAACGGCCTGTACGAGGCGCTCAATATCGCCTCCATCTGGCTGGAGCGTTCTCTGAACCCCTCGGCCTGATCCCCCATCAAAAAAGCCCCCTGAAGCCAAATTCTCGGCTCTCAGGGGTTCTTTTTATTGGTTCTCTTCCGGCGGGTGCGCTATCAGGTACTTGATGCGGATCCCCTGCCCGGCAAACATCTCCTCATGCTCGGTGCGGGGGCTTTCGGCCGGGGCGCCCTCCCGGTGCAGGTCGTGGGTGCGGTAGTCCAGCACCCAGCCCGCCTCCTCCAGGTAGCCCAATGAGGCCATAAACAGGTCGTCGTCATCGGTCTTAAAGTAGAGCCTCGCGCCCGGGGCCATCAGCTTTTGGTAGCGCTCCAGCTGCCGCGGATGGGTCAGACGGTGCTTGTGCTGGCGGCACTTGGGGCAAGGCGGACAGAAGTTGATATACACCTCATCAAATTGGTCCGTCTCATCCATGATGAGGAAGATCCGCTCAATATCCACCGCCGTCATCAAGAAGTTATCCATCGGCACGCCCGCCGCGGCATAGGCCTCCTCCGCCTTGCGCTTGGCCAGCACCAGCATTTCGCTTTTCACATCCAGCGCAATGTAGTTCTTCTCCGGGTGAGCAGGGGCCATCTGCGCCAGAAAGCCTCCCTTGCCGCAGCCCAGCTCCAGCACCATCGGCTGCCGCCGGGCAAATTGCTCTGCCCAGTGACCGCGCAGCTTTTCCGGCTCGTCAATGTAGTATTCCCACGCGGCCAGCTCCGGCCGCGCCTCCGGGTTGTATCGAATCCGCATTGTCTTCCTCTCCGCCGTCGTTCAGGTCAGGTTCTTGGCGTTCAGCGAGGCAAATCCCTCGCCCAGCACCTCGTTCACATTGGTCGTTATTAGGAATGCCTTGGGATCATACTGCCGTATCAGCTCCCGCAGGCGGGGGTATTCATTGTTACGCACCGCGCATAGCACCACATGGCGCTCCGCACCGCTGTATGCCCCGGTGGCGTTCAGCAGGGTGGCACCGCGCCCCATCTTCTCCATAATGCCCTTGGCTATGGCGGTATGCTCATCACTCACGATCAGCACCATGCGTCCGGTATTCTGTCCGCCCATAATGGTATCAATCACGCTTCCGCTGACATAAATGGCGATTAGTGCGTACAGGCCGGTCTCAATGTTCTTAAAGACCACCATCGAAGCCACCACGATCACCGCGTCCACCGCGATCATCGTCTTGCCGATGGGCATAAAGGGCCAGCGCCGCTGCAGCAGCCGGCTCACGATATCGGTCCCGCCGGTGGTGGAACCCCGCAGGAACACCAGCGCCACCGCAATGCCGATGCACACGCCGCCAAACAGCGCCGCCAGGATCTTATCTCCGGCATAGGCCGGCAGGTAAGGGGCCACCACATCCACCAGCACCGACCATACCAGGATGGTCTTCAGGCTGTGCAGCGTAAATTCATGTCCCAAAAAGCGCCATGCCAGCAGCAGCAGCGGGATATTGACGCAGAAGATGGTGATACCCATCGGGATCTCAAACAGGTAATTGAGGATGACCGCCACACCGGACATCCCTCCGGGGGCAATATCATTGGGGTTCGCAAAGCAGTTCAGACCCACCGCGTAGATCAAACCGCCCACTATATCCATCAGGAGATCCATCGGCAGCCGCCGCAGCCATTCCCGGTTTTTCATCGCACCGTCCTCCGTTTTCAGTTCTGTTTCGCGTTCTCTTTGTTGGCCGTTATCGCCTCAAAAAGCTCCCGTGCCCGCTCCTGCGCCCCATTCAGGTACAGGTAACCAAAAAGCGCCTCCAGCCCGGTCGCCTTGGCATAGTGGCCGGGGTCGGCGTTTTTGGGCGGATGGGCCCCACCGTTGCGGCCCCGGCGGTATACCGCCTGCTCCTGCTCGGTCAGCAGCGGGGCAATGCGGTCGTAGGCCGCCGCCTGCGCCGTGGCGTTCACATAGGCCACCGCCATGCGGTGCAGCTCACCCACCGGGCGGCTGCCATCCCGGGCCAGCATTTCCCGCACCAGCAGGCCGTACACCCCGTCCCCCACAAAGGCAAGGTCCAGCGCACTCAGCATTTTGGGGTCAAATTTTCCGCTCATTGCCATCACTTCACATACTCAAATTCAAAGTCCAGGATACTCACGGTATCCCCTTCGTTGATGCCCATATCCTCCAGCTTCTTGATGATCCCGCTCTGGATCAGCACCCGCTGGAAGTATTGCAGCGATTCGTAGTCCTCCATATTCACACCGGTCAGCGCATTGGCCAGCCAGTCGGCCTTCACCACATACACGCCGTCCACCACTTCCACGGTGAACTGGTTGCGGCGGGTGGCCTTCAGGCGCTCCTCCTCGGTGATGGGCTCCGGCTCATACCGCACGATGGGCGGCAGCTTGGCCAACTCCGCGGCAATGGCCTGCACCAGCTCCTCGGTGCCCTGTCTTGTCGCCGCGCTGATGGGGAAAAAGCGATAGCCCTCCCCCTCCACATACTCGCGGAAGGCCGCTATCTGCTCCTCAGTGGCCATATCGCACTTGTTGCCGGCCACCAGCATGGGGCGCTCCGCCAGCTCGGGGTTAAAGCGCCGCAGCTCGGTATTGATGGTCTTAAAGTCCTCGATGGGATCGCGTCCCTCTATCCCGCTCACATCCACCACATGCACAATCAGCCGGCAGCGGTCCACATGCCGCAGGAACTCATGTCCCAGTCCCAGCCCCTCGCTGGCGCCCTCGATGAGTCCGGGGATATCCGCCATCACAAAGCTGGTCTCGCCGTCCACCCGCACCACACCCAGCACGGGGGTCAGGGTGGTAAAGTGGTAATTCGCTATTTCCGGCTTGGCGGCGCTCACCACCGAGATCAGGGTGGATTTGCCCACATTAGGGAAGCCGCACAGCCCCACATCGGCCAGCAGCTTCAGTTCCAATTCCACATCGTAGCGCTCACCGGGGTAGCCGGGCCGCGCAAAGCGCGGGATCTGTCTGGTCGCCGTGGCAAAGTGCTGATTGCCCCAGCCGCCCTTGCCGCCGCGGGCTACCACCACTGGTTCATCTCCGGAAAGATCGGCCAGCACCCGGCCGGTCTCGGCCTCCCGCACCACGGTACCCTTCGGCACCTTGATGACCAGGCTCTCACCGGTTTTACCGCTGCACCGCGCGCCGCTGCCGTTCTGTCCGTTTTCGGCGGCATATTTTTTCTTATACCGGAACCCGATCAGACTGCTCATATTGGTATCCGCCTGGAAGATCACATCTCCCCCGCGTCCGCCGTCGCCGCCATCGGGGCCGCCCGCCGCCACAAACTTTTCCCGGTGGAAGGAAACCGCGCCGTTGCCGCCGTCCCCCGCCTTGATGGAAATTTTCGCTTTATCTACAAACATCTTGTTCCTCGCTTCTATCATAAAAACCGTCCTACCGGCAGTTTCCCCCGCCGGCCGCCGGTTATCCGTTGCAAGAACAAATCCCGGGGTTTACACTCCGGGACTTTGTCTTTGGCCAAATTATTCTGCAGGGTAAACGGAAACCTTCTTGCGCTCTTTACCCATACGCTCAAACTTGACGCGGCCGTCAACCAGAGCAAACAGGGTATCGTCGCTGCCGATCCCTACATTCTCACCGGGATGAATGTGAGTGCCTCTCTGGCGGACCAGGATGTTGCCAGCCAGAACTGCCTGACCGTCAGCACGCTTTACGCCCAGACGCTTGGACTCAGAATCACGGCCGTTCACCTTTCTCCTCAGTTTTCTTGGCAGCAGTCTTACGGGTAGCGGGCTTTTTCTCGCCCTCCGCCTTGGGAGCAGCAGCCTTCTTGGCAGTGGTCATCTTTTCGCCTTCGGCCTTGGGAGCAGCAGCTTTCTTAGCAGCGGGCTTCTTTTCACCCTCCGCCTTGGGAGCAGCAGCCTTCTTGGCAGCAGGCTTCTTCTCGCCTTCCGCCTTAGGGGCAGCAGCCTTCTTCGCAGGCTTCTCCTCAGCAGCGGTGCCTACCGCGGTGATCTCCACCTTGGTATAGGGCTGGCGATGACCCATCTTGCGCTTGCTGTCCTTCTTGGGACGATAGGTCATTACCACGATCTTCTTGGCCTTGCCATTCTTCAGCACCTTCGCCTCAACCTTAGCGCCGGCAACGGTCGGAGCGCCGAACGTGGAGTTCGCGCCGTCAACAACTGCCAGAACCTGATCGAAGGTCACGGTCTCGTCAGCCTCAACGCCGAGCTTCTCGACGAAAATGACGTCGCCCTCTTTGACGTTGTACTGCTTACCGCCGGTAACGATAATAGCCTGCATAGTGGATTGCACCTACCTTTTTTGTAGTCTCGCTCTGGAGGCGTGCGCCAGTGCGCAGCTTGTCCTGCCTCTTCGACGCGGCCTGATTATTATAACAGCCCCTTGCCCGTCTGTCAAACACTTTTTTTACAAAAAACGCAGTAATTTCAGAACATTTTACCCGTCCACCCGCCGCACCGAAGTACACACCGCCCCGAGACACTCTCCGGCCTCCATCGCATACGTCCGCTGCCGCGCAAGATCGCCCAGCGAGACCATCCCGACGAGCTTTCCATCCTCCACGACCGGCAGCCGCCGCACACGCTCGCGCGCCATCGTCCGCACCGCCCGCTCGGCCGGGTCGTCCGGCGACACGGACACGACGCGGTTGCTCATCGTGTGCGCCACCGGGAGC
>OHQI01000465.1_pt1 | contig 10085 bp, 8 predicted proteins | sample 1577911 | NCBI WGS metagenome assembly OHQI01 (sample SAMEA3879502, study PRJEB24766) | human gut metagenome | biome: human-associated habitat; feature: feces | place: USA | collected 1985/1987
CAATATTGTGGAGACCGGGCAGACCGTGGCGGCATGCGAGGAGAATTACCGCCGGACGCTGGTGAACAACGGCATCATCGACAGCACGGATGCGGAAGTTCCGGCGGAAGAGCAGGAGCTTTGGGAGAAAAAGGGCACCATTGCGGAGATCCGCAGCGCCGTGATCGAGGGAACCAGCGTGTATTACCTCCGCTTTGAGGGGGAGAGCGGCTTCTCCGTGTATGTCAGCGCCGCCCAGGTGCCGGAGGCCCCACTGCTGAACGTGGGAGATACGATCACGGTCTATTGGCACAGCGGGACCCAGTGGATCACCGCTCGGAAGATCGCAGTGGAGAACCGGGCTGTGTCCACACCGCCGGAGACGCCGGCTGAGGAGCCTGCGGAGCCGGAAACGGATCTCCTGCCAGACACCGGGACGGAGGAAGGCTCCGGCGGCTGGCAGCAGACGGTCATTTACGGAAAAGCGTGACTTTTCAAGGGAAACCGATCAAAACGAAGAGAACCCGCGGCGGGCATTTTGCCCGCCGGTATTTTTTGCAGAGAAAGAAACGCAAAAATTAAGCGTGACTTTTGACGCGAGATCTGATAAAATAAAATAACTTTGCGCAACAGCGGGGGAAAGAGAGAAATCAACAGGAGAGATCAATGAAAAAACAGTTTGACCTCAGCGCCGCGGCGCTGCACATTTTAGCGATGGCCTTCATGCTGCTTGACCACCTGTGGGCGACGCTTTTTCTTTCGCAGGAGTGGATGACCTGCGTGGGACGTCTCGCGTTCCCCATTTTTGCCTTCATGGCGGTGGAGGGCTACTTCCACACGCACAGTTTCAAAAAATACGCGCAGCGGATGCTGATTTTTGCGTTGCTGTCGGAAATTCCCTTTGACCTGATGTACGGCGGCACGTGGTTCTACCCTGTGCACCAGAATGTCATCTGGACGCTGCTCATCGGCCTTCTCGGCATTCGGGCGATGGAGGCCGTGCGGGAAAAGGGGAAGACATGGCTCTATCTTCTGACTTGCGCTGCGGTCACGGTGCTGGGCTTTGCGCTCGGCACGCTCGGCATGGTAGATTATTACGGCATGGGCGTTTTGACGGTGTTTGTGTTCTATTTCCTCCGCGGCAGAGAGTGGTGGAAGCTGCTCGGGCAGATCGCGGCGCTCTATTGGATCAATGTGTCGCTCATCGGAGGACAGATTTTCCCGATCGAGCTTTTCGGACTGGAGTTTGAGGTCTGCGAGCAGGGGCTTGCACTGCTCTCGCTCGTGCCCATCTGGCTCTACCGCGGGCGGCAGGGACACCACAGCAAGGCGTTTCAGTATGCCTGCTACGCGTTTTATCCGGTACACATGCTCATCCTCGGCCTCATCCAGCTGTCTCTGTAACAGAATACGAAAAAAGCGCTGCCGAATGCGGCGCTTTTTCGCGCCCTTTTTTTGGAACGTTCACAATTTGTTTATTGACATTGGAATGGAAACAACTATAATGATGACGTTCTAAAATTAGAAGATTATCATTCGATGACGAGCGAGCGCGGCGCGTGACCGAATGAGGTCGGAAAGGAACCGATATGATGCCGAAGGAACCGATGCGCGGGGCAACGCTTTTCAGCCACGCCAACAAGATGACAAAGGCTTATCACATTATGTTAACTCCACTGTGCAAGGAGACCGGCCTGCCGCCGTTAGCGATGGATATTCTGCTCTTTCTCGCCAACAATCCCGAGCACAACACGGCGAAGGACATCTGCCGCATGCGCGGGCACAAACCGGGTATCGTCTCCGTGCATGTGGAAAGACTGGTGAATGACGGTCTTCTCGAGCGGCGGGAGATGCCGGGCGACCGGCGGCAGACGCGGCTTATCTGCACCGAACAGGCGCAAGCGCTCATTGAGCGCGGACGGCAGGTGCAGTGGCAGTTCGGAAGACGTCTGCTCGAGGGCATCCCGGAGGAGGATCTGGCGACGATGCGCCGCTGCCTTGAAAGAATGGATGGCAATCTGAACGGCATCTGCAAGGAAAAGCGCTGAGGGCCCAAAGAAGAAATCAGGAGAACAACAATGCTGAAATTACTCAAAAACATGCGCCGTAAAGAGGTGCTCATGGTGCTGCTGTGCACCGTGCTTGTGGCGGTGCAGGTCTACTTTGACCTGCGGCTGCCGGATTACATGACCGATCTGACGACGCTCATCAAAACGTCGGGGGCGACGGCGGATATCCTGTCCGTCGGCGTGAAAATGCTTGGCTGCACGCTCGCAAGCGCCGTGCTGGCCGTGGGCTGCGGGTATCTCGCGGCCAAGGCGGCGTCGGGCTTCAGCTTCACGGTGCGCGAAAAGCTCTTCCGCCACGTGATGGACATCGGCAGCGAGGAGATGCAGGACTTTTCCGTCGCCAGCCTCATCACGAGAACGACGAACGACATCACGCAAATTCAGATGATCGTGGCGATGGGCCTGCAGATGATGATCAAATCGCCGATCATGGCCGTGTGGGCCATCATCAAAATTCTCGGCAAGAGCTGGGAGCTCTCCGCCGTGACAGCGGCATTCGTCGTGGTCATCTGCGTGACGGTGATAACGGTGATGAGCATCTGCATACCGCGTTTCCGCATCGTGCAGAAGCTGACCGACCAGATCAACCGTGTGGCGCGCGAAAACCTGACGGGCATCAACGTGGTGCACGCGTTCAACGCCGAGCAGTACCAGAACGACAAGTTCAACAAGCCGAGCCTTGACATGATGAATGTGCAGGTAAAGAACCAGAAGCTCTTCGCCCTCGTCCAGCCGACGATGACGCTCGGTATGAACGGCCTGGCGCTCACGATCTACTGGCTGGGTGCGGCGCTCGTCAACAACATCGCGCTGACCGATTCCGCAGCGCGCCTCACGATGTTCAGCGACGTGCTGGTGTTCAGCACGTATGCAACCTACGTGGTGATGTCTTTTATGATGCTCGTGATGATCTTCATGCTGCTGCCGCAGGCGCAGGTCTCGGCCGAGCGTATCAACGAGGTGCTCGAGCGCAAGGCGAATATCCGCGAGGGCAGCGTGAGCGAATGCAAAGAGCACGGCACAGTGGAGTTCAAAAACGTTTCGTTCCGCTATCCGCACGCTTCGGAGGATGAGCTTTCGAACATCAGCTTCCGTGTGAACAGGGGCGAGACGCTTGCCGTCATCGGCGCGACGGGCAGCGGCAAGACGACACTTGTGAGCCTGATCCCGCGCTTTTACGATGCGACGGAGGGCGAGGTGCTTGTCGACGGCGTGAACGTCAGGGACTACACGTTCGACACACTCTACAACAAGCTCGGCTACGTGACGCAGAAGGCGGTGCTCTTCGCCGGCAGCATCCGCGACAATGTCTACTTTGGCGAGAGCGAAGCGCCGGCGGACGATGAGGGCCTTGCGCAGGCCGTCGAGCTTTCGCAGGCGAAGGAGTTTGTCGACAAGCTCCCCGACGGCACGCAGCACCATGTGGCGCAGATGGGCCGCAACATGTCCGGCGGCCAGAAGCAGCGCCTTTCCATCGCCCGCGCGCTGGCGAGAAAACCGGAGATCCTCGTCTTCGACGATTCGTTCTCCGCTCTGGACTACCGCACGGATGCGAAGCTGCGCGAGGGGCTATCCAAGCAGCTGCATGACACGACGAAGATCATCGTTGCGCAGCGCATCAGCACCATCCGCCACGCGGACAAGATCATCGTGCTCGACCGCGGCGAGACCGTGGGCATCGGCACGCATGAAGAGCTGATGAAAAACTGTGACGTTTACCGCGAGATCGCGACCTCCCAGCTCAGCGCCGCGGAGCTCGCGTAAAGGAGGCGAGAGAAGATGAAAAAGAAAAACAGCAATCCCGTCGGCGCGCTCAAGCGCACGGGCGCGTATATGAGCTCGAGCATGGGCATTATCATTTTTGCCCTCGTGCTGGCGGCGCTGAGCGCCGTGATGACGATCATCGGCCCCGACAAGATCGGCAAAATGGCGACCATCATGTCCGACGGCCTCTTCACCGGCATTGACCTCGCCGCCATTGCGAAGATCGGCGTGTTCCTTGCCATTATTTACTGCCTGAGCGCGCTGTTTGGCTTCATCCAACACTATATCATGGCGGTCGTGACGCTGAAAATGTCCTACCGCATGAGAGGCGAACTCTCGGAAAAGATCAACCGCGTGCCGCAGAAGTATTTCAACACCACCTCGCAGGGCGACATTTTGAGCCGCATCACAAACGATGTGTCAACGCTCCAGCAGGGACTTACCAACAGCCTGCCGACCATCATCAGCGCCGCGACACAGTTTGTCGGCTGCCTTATTATGATGTTCGTGACCGAATGGCGCATGGCGCTCGTCGCACTGTGCATCACGCTCCTTGGCATGGTGCTGATCGTCGCCATCATGTCGAAGTCGCAGCGCTACTTCACCGCGCGGCAGAAGAGCCTCGGCGAGCTCAACGGCTATGTCGAGGAGATGTATTCCGGCCATGAGGTCGTGCGCATCAGCCGCGCAGTCGATAAGGTCCTCGACCACTTCGACGGCCTGAACGCGGCGGTCTATGACGCAAACTGGCGCTCGCAGTTCCTCTCCGGTGTGATGCAGCCGCTCATGAACGTGATCGGCAACCTCGCGTATGTTGCCGTGTGCGTGTTCGGCTCGGTGCTGGCCATCAATGGCACGATCGAATTCGGCGTCATCGTCTCGTTCATCCTGTATGTGCGCCTCTTCACCACGCCGCTGACGCAGATCGCACAGGGCATGACGAATTTGCAGACGGCCTCCGCCTCCGCGCACCGCATTTTCGACTTCCTCGAAAGTGAAGAGCTCGGCGACGAGAGCGACAAGACCGAGAAGCTCGACGCCGTGCGCGGCGCGGTAATGTTCGACCACGTGCGCTTCAGCTACCCCGATTCGCCCGACAAGATCATCATCAAGGATTTCTCCGCTGAGGTCCATCCGGGCCAGAAGGTCGCCATCGTCGGCCCCACCGGCGCGGGCAAGACCACGATGGTGAACCTCCTGATGCGCTTTTTCGAGGTCAACAGCGGCCGCATCACGATCGACGGCGTGGCGACGACCGACCTGCGCCGCGAGGATGTGCACGAGCTCTTTGGTATGGTCCTGCAGGACACGTGGCTCTTTGAGGGCACGATCCGCGAGAACCTGGTCTATAACATGGAGGGTATCACGGACGAGCAGCTCGAAACGGTCTGCAAGGCCTGCGGCCTCGACAAATTTGTCCACTCGCTGCCACAGGGCTTTGACACCGTGCTCAGCGAGAGCACGACCATCTCGGCGGGACAGAAGCAGCTTTTGACCATCGCCCGCGCGATGCTCCAGAATGCGCCGATGCTGATCCTCGACGAAGCAACGTCCTCGGTCGATACGCGCACGGAACTTCTCATTCAGCGTGCGATGGACGAGCTGACGAAGGGCCGGACGAGCTTTGTCATCGCCCACCGCCTGTCGACCATCAAGAACGCTGACCTCATTCTCGTGATGCGCGACGGCGACGTCATCGAGAGCGGCACGCACGAGCAGCTGATGGAGCAAAACGGCTTCTACGCCGAGCTCTACAACAGCCAGTTCGCGCAGGCGTCGTAAAGAAAAACCAGCGCAGGTGAGCCTGCGCTGGTTTATATTTTCTGCGGAAGAAGTTAAAAGAAAGTTTATTGCCGAACTGGGAAACGGTGGTATAATAAGGAACATTCAAGGGCTGACAAAGCCCGCACCGCGAAAGGAAGCGGAAACATATGAATTGGTTTCAGAAATTACTGTCGAATCCCTTTTTGCTCATCGGCCTCTCGTCGTGGTTCTGGGCGCAGCTCATCAAGACGATCATCCATGCCATTGTGACGAAGAGCATCGACTTTACGCGCCTGATCGGCGACGGCGGGATGCCGAGCGGCCATTCGGCCACGGTCTCGTCGCTCGCGACCGCGGCGGCGCTCGTCTACGGGCTCGGTTCGTTTGAATTCGCGATGGCGTTCATCTTCGCCATCGTCGTCTGCAAGGACGCGATGGGCGTCCGGCTCGAAACGGGGCGTCAGGCCGTCATCATCAACGACATCGTCGAGGCCTTCAACTCGCTCGCGTCGGAAAAGCTTCCGGAGGCGAAGCTCAAGGAGTTCGTCGGCCACACGCCGCTGCAAGTCATCGCCGGTATTCTGCTCGGCGTGGCGAACACATTTATCATGTACTACTGCGTACTGTGAGGGAAAGTACATGACGCTTTTTATTAACTGCTGCCCGCGCGGAGAGTCGCGCACGGAAAGACTGGCCCGCGCACTGCTCAGGACGCTCGGCGAATACGAGGAGCTGCGCCTTTATGACGAGCCGCTGCACCCGCTGGGGCGCGCGGACATCGCAAAGCGCGACGCGCTGCTCGCGGAAAAGAAGTATGACGATGAAATGTTCCGTTACGCCCGTCAGTTCGCCGCGGCGGACAGAATTGTCATCGCTGCGCCGCTGTGGGACCTGTCGTTTCCCGCGCAGCTCAAGGTGTATTTGGAGAATATCTATGTCACGGGCATCGTGACGAAGTACAGCGAGGCGGGCGAGCCCGTCGGCCTGTGCCGCGCAAGCGAGCTCTACCATGTCACGACCAGCGGCGGACCGTTCGACGGCCGCTTTGGCTACGACTACTGGAAGACCATCGCGCAGGACTGCTTCGGCATTCCGACCGTCAAGCTCCTGGAAGCCGAAAACCTCGACATCGTGGGCGCAGACGCGGAAAAGATCGTCGACGATGCCATCAAGGCCTACGGCCCTGCGTAAAATCAAACTTGTATAGCAAAAAAGCTCCGTGCCTTGGCACGGAGCTTTTTTATCGGGAAAAATCAGTTGGCGCTGTTCTGCTCGCTTTCGGGCAGGAGGTTCGTCATGCTCTTGAGGCCGATGGCGAGTGTGGACATGTTGTGCAGCAGCGCCGAGGTCGTCGGCGGCAGGATGCCAAGCACGCCAAGCACGATGAGCGAGAAGTTGAAGCTCACGATAAAGCGGTAGTTGCGGTGGATGCGGGCCATGAGCTCCTGGCTGAGAGAGCGCAGCGTGACGAGCGCGAACAGATCCTCGGACGAGATGGTAATATCCGCGATCTCGCGCGCGATGGCGGCGCCGGTCGAAATGGCGATGCCGGCATCGGCCTCGGACAGGGCGGGGGAGTCGTTCACGCCGTCGCCGATCATGATGACCTTGCGGCCCGCGGCCTTTTCGCTGCGGACGAACGCGGCCTTGTCCTCGGGCAGCACTTCGGCGTAGACGGCGTCGACGCCGACCTCAGCGGCGACGGCTTCGGCAGTCTTGCGGCTGTCGCCGGTCATCATCACGACCTTGTCGATACCGAGCTCGTGCAGCGCGCGCACGGCGGCTTTCGCCTCCTTGCGCAGCGGGTCATGAATGCAGATGACCGCGGCGAGCTCGCCCGCGATACAGAGGTACAGGTGCGAATACTCGGGCGGGAGCGATTCAAACTTGTCCTCTTCGCCCTCCGGCACGCGGCAGCCCTCGTCCTCGAAGACGAAGTGTGCGCTGCCGATGAGCACTGTTTTCTCGTCCACCATGCTCGAAATGCCGTGCGCCACGACGTACTGGACCTGAGAGTGATACTCCTCGTGCGTCAATCCGCGGTCCCTGGCCTCGGCCACGACGGCGTTGGCGATGGAATGGGGATAGTGCTCTTCGAGGCACGCGGCGAGGCGGAGCATCTCGCTTTCCTCATTGCCGCCGAAGGTGACGATTCTCGCGACCTTGGGCGTGGCGTAGGTGAGCGTGCCGGTCTTGTCAAAGACGATGGTGTTCGCCTGGGCGACGGCTTCGAGGAAGCGCCCGCCCTTGACGGAGATGTGATGGCTGCTGCTCTCGCGCATGGCAGAGAGCACCGCGATAGGCATGGAGAGCTTGAGCGCGCAGGAGAAGTCGACCATCAGCACGGCCAGCATCTTTGTGACGTTGCGCGTGATGAGATAGGTCAGGATCGTGCCGCCGAGCGTATAGGGTACGAGCCTGTCGGCAAGGCGCGAGGCCTTGTCCTCAGCCGTGGATTTGAGCTTTTCCGACTCTTCGATCATGCGCACGATGCGGTCATAGCGGCCGCCGCCGAGCGCCTTTTCCACGCGCACGACACACTCGCCCTCTTCGGCGACGGTGCCTGCGTAGACATAGCTGCCCTCGCGCTTGGGGACGGGCATGGACTCGCCCGTCATGGACGCCTGATTGACCATCGCCTCGCCGGAGACGACCTTGCCGTCGAGCGGGATGAGGCTGCCGGTGCGGACAACGACGCAGTCGCCCGCCTGAATATCGCCGATGGGAACGAGCGTTTCCGTCTCGCCCGTCTTGAGCCAGACGTGGTCGACGTTGAGCGACATCGCGCCCGCGAGGTCCGCGACGGACTTTTTATGCGTCCAGTCCTCGAGGATTTCGCCAAGGCGGAGCATGAACATCACAGAGCTTGCCGTCGAGAAGTCGCCGCGCACCATCGACACGGTGACGGCGGTGGCGTCGAGCACGGCGACGGAGAGCTTACCGTGCAGCAGCGCTTCGATCCCCTCGCGGATGTACTTGATCGAGTGATAGATGGCGAGCGCCGTGGTGACGGGGAGCGGGAAGAAGAGCTTCGAGATCACGCGGCGGATCACCGTCCACGAGAGTTTGTCTTCAAATTCACGGTTGAGTTTGCGCGTCGTATGGTCGGGGACAAGGTCCATTGTTTCGGCCTTGTCGAACGAGAACGCCGCGAGCGCGTGCACGAGCGCGGCGCGGTCCGCGCGGTAAACGATCACGGCGTCCTGCGTGCGGTCAAAGACCGAGACCTCTCGCACGCCGTCCACATTGCGCAGATAATATTCCAGGACGTCCGCCTGATGCAGCGTCATGCGGCGGCAATTCAGATGCACGCGTATGCGCCCGGCGGATTCGTGCAGAATTTTGCATTTCATAGTGTATCAATTCCTCCGAAAGTGAAAGAGAGCCGCGCGTCGCGGCTCTCCTGCGATTTATTCCTCGTCCGCTTTTTCCTCGGACGCGTCCTCAATGACTTCGGCGTCCTCTTCCGCTGCGCGGCGCTCGTTGATGTCCTTGGCGTCGGCGTAGACGTCCTCAGCATCCTCACGGACGTTCGTGACGGCCTGCATCACGCAGTCCTTGGCACGCAGCACCGCGGCGGTGGTGTGAGAGTAGACCTTTTTGGCATCCTTGCTGGAAAGGATCTTGAGGCCGGCGGTGCCGAACAGCACGCCTGCTGCAAATAAACCGAGATGTTTCATTGAAAAAACCTCCTGTTGGTATGAATTAGAGCTCTTTAACATAGTGGAAATATAACATAACGCCGTTTCAAATGCAAGTAGCGAAATGTTAAAATTTGACGGAGAATGGAAACCGCGGATTTGTTATGTTTTTTCAGATGTTCGCGCGCTCGTCCCAGAGCGTCAGCGCGCCTGATTGCAGCGTTTTCGGAACGTCGATGATGCGCTGGTTCGACGAGCCGCGAAAGCGCAGCGAGATATCGTGCAGCGCGTCCACATAGCGCCCGTCGACGAGCACATCAAGCAGTGACAGCAGTTCGTCCGTCACCTCGCAGCGCGAATACGCGGTGGGGTCGTGCAGCTCCTCCCACGTAAAGCCTGTGAACGACCAGATCGTCTTTTGCGGCAGCTCACGCCTCACGCGGCGGAGAAACGGCAGCAGCGCGCGCTGATTTTTAGGCTCGAACGGCTCACCGCCGAGCAGCGTGAGACCGTTGATATAGTCGGGGGAGAGCAGGCGGATGAGCTTGTCCTCCGTTTCACTCGTGAAAGGCTTGCCGTAGCAGAAGTCCCACGTCTGCGGCTGAAAGCAGTTTTCGCAGTGGTTCGTACAGCCGGAGACGAACAGCGTCACGCGCACGCCAAGGCCGTTGGCGATGTCGCAGTTTTTGATCTCGCCATAGTGCATGGGAAATGACCTCCTTATCAGAAAAAGGTGGGAGCGCGGTGCGCTCCCACCTAAACAGCAATTTTATGGCGCAGCCTTACAGATGCAGCACGCGCTCCTTGATCTCCTGCGTGCGGCCCTGATTCCAGAACTGCGTGCCGATGTAGCCGCAGGTGCGGCGGG
>OHQI01000466.1_pt1 | contig 10069 bp, 8 predicted proteins | sample 1577911 | NCBI WGS metagenome assembly OHQI01 (sample SAMEA3879502, study PRJEB24766) | human gut metagenome | biome: human-associated habitat; feature: feces | place: USA | collected 1985/1987
AAACATCCGCGAAATTCCCAGATATAGAATGCATGGAATATATTATCATGCCCAACCATTTCCATTGCATTTGGCACAACGTAGGGGCAGACCCATGTGTCTGCCCGAATGCATCCAATAATAACACCCCATGCGGAATATTGGGCGAACACATGGGTTCGCCCCTACACCGTGTGATTCAATGGTTCAAAACAATGACAACCAACAAATATATACGGAATATCAATAATAATCAATGGATTCCATTTAACAAACGTTTGTGGCAACGCAACTATTACGAACACATCATCCGCAACCAGCATTCATACGAAGAAATATCGGATTATATCATCACCAACCCATTACGATGGGAGAAAGACCAATTATTCATTGAACAATAACAGAACAATAAAAAATAATAACTATCATGTTTTCAGAAGAACTTGAAAAAATAGATTGGGAGGAAACCACCAAAGCCATCTACTCCAAGACAGAGAGTGACGTGCTTCGCGCCCTCAGCAAAGAGCATTGCGACGTAGACGACTTTATGGCACTCATCTCTCCCGCAGCAGCAAAATACCTGGAGCCGATGGCACAACTAAGCAAGAAATACACTGAAGAACGTTTCGGCAAGACCATCTCCATGTTTATACCTCTATATATAACAAACTCCTGCACCAACTCCTGTGTGTATTGCGGTTTCCATATCAGCAATCCGATGGCACGCACCATCCTCACCCCCGAGCAGATGGAAAATGAATACAAAGCAATCAAGAAACTCGGTCCGTTTGAAAACCTGCTGTTGGTAACCGGCGAGAATCCGGCCAAAGCCGGAGTCCCTTATCTTGCCAAAGCACTGGACATTGCCAAAAAATACTTCAGCAATCTGAAAATAGAAGTAATGCCCCTCAAAGCCGAAGAATATGCCGAACTGAAGGAACACGGACTGAATGGTGTCATCTGCTTTCAGGAGACTTACAACAAAGCCCGTTACAACGTATATCATCCGCGCGGAATGAAATCCAAGTTCGAATGGCGTGTCGACGGCTTCGACCGTATGGGGCAGGCAGGCGTTCACTCCATCGGTATGGGTGTCCTCATCGGACTGGAAGAGTGGCGCACCGACGTGACCATGATGGCCTACCACCTGCGCTATCTACAGAAAAAGTACTGGAAAACAAAATACAGTGTCAACTTCCCCCGTATGCGTCCGGCAGAGAACGGCGGCTTCCAGCCGAATGTCATCATGAACGACCGCGAACTGGCGCAACTCACTTTCGCCATGCGCATCTTCGACCATGATGTAGACATCTCCTATTCCACCCGCGAACCGGCACACATCCGCGATAACATGGCAGGACTGGGCGTCACCACCATGAGCGCCGAAAGCAAAACCGAACCGGGAGGCTACTATACGTATCCGCAAGCCTTGGAGCAATTCCATGTAAGCGACGAGCGTACGGCCGTAGAAGTGGAACGCGCACTGAAATCATTAGGACGAGAACCGGTATGGAAAGACTGGGACCGCGTATTCGACTGAAAAATATGACTATGGAATCGAGCCACGAAACATCGCCGTCCGGCCGCTATGCGCGTCAGACCATGCTCCCCGAGATAGGCCCGGAAGGGCAGCGGCGGCTCCGCGCCACGCGAGTGCTCATCGTAGGGCTCGGCGGACTGGGTGCCCCCGCAGCCACCTACCTCGCCGGCGCAGGTACGGGGCATATCATCCTTTGCGACCCCGACACCGTGAGCCTGAGCAATCTTCAGCGGCAGACGCTCTATACCGAGGCTGACCTCGGCAAACCGAAGGCCGAATGCGCCCTCCGGCGACTGAAAGCGCTCAACAGCGAAATCTCATTCTCGGCTGTGTCCGAGGGAATTACGCCAGAAAACGCCGCACGGCTTGTGGCGGACTGCGACATGGTGGTGGACTGTACCGACAATTTCGCCACGCGTTATCTTATCGACGATACCTGCGCGGCCGCCGGACGGCCGTGGGTATACGGAGCTATCGGCGAATTCTGCGGGCAGGTGGCGGTGATGAACCTGCCGCCGCGCGCCCGCCGCTTCTCCGACCTTTTCCCCGACCGGGAGGAGCTGTTGGCGCGTCCACGGACTACCATGGGCGTGCTCGGTGCCGTACCGGGGGCGATAGGCGCCATCCAGGCCTGCGAGGCCATCAAGGTGATTACCGGCTGCGGTGAGCCGCTGGCGGGGCGCCTCTTCTTCCTCGACCTGCTTTCGCTTCGCTCCGAGATTATTGAGTTCTAAAATTCTTTTCAAAAACAACCGATTACCCAATGTCAACCACTTCTGAAAAATCCTGGAGCCGGGAGGCGTGGGCCAAGTCGCTCCCCGTCTACGAGCGGATTCTGCAACTGCCGTTCCTTCAGCGGCTTGCCGAAGGAACGCTCCCGCGCGCTTGCTTCAATCACTATATCGGCCAGGATGCCCTCTACCTCAACGAATACTCGCGCGTGCTCGCCCACATCGCCTCGCGCGTGCCCTCGCCCGAACTGATGGACACCTTCCTGCGGTTCGCCCGCGACGGTGTGATGGTCGAAAAGAGCCTCCACGCCCTCTTTGTTGACGGTACACCCGACCAAATGTCGGACACCTGCCTGCACTATACATCCCTGCTCAAGGCTCAGGCGCTTGAGGATGTCGCCGTGGAGTGCGCCGCAATTCTGCCGTGTTTCTGGATTTACCGCGAGGTGGGACGCCACATCATCGCTACCGCACGAATGGAAGGGAATCCCTACGCCGCCTGGATTCAGACCTATGCCGACGAGGGGTTCGACGCCTCGACCAACCTCGCCATCGATATCTGCGACCGGCTTGCCGCCAATGCTCCAGCCGAGACGCGCCGGCGCATGACGGAAGTTTTCTATCAGGCCTCGCGCATGGAGGAGGCATTCTGGCAGGCACCCATGCAGTTCGCTGACCGCTAAACTATACCGATAATGAAAAAGCATAAGATAGGATTGACAATCGCCGGTAGCGACCCCTCGGGGGGCGCCGGTCTGCAGGCCGACATCAAGACTTTCTCGGCGCTCGGGGTGTTCGCCACCTCGGCCGTCGTGGCCGTCGTGGATGAGAATACCGTTGGAGTCTACGGCGTACATCCCATCCCGGTGAAATTCGTGGAGGGGCAGATACGCTCCGTAATCGACGACCTCGGCGTTGACGCCGTGAAAATCGGCATGCTCCATAGCTCGGAATTGATACGCACCGTGCTCCATACGCTTCAGAGCTATCCCGATGTGCGCAATATAGTGCTCGATCCGGTAATGGTGGCCACTTCGGGCGACGCGCTTTTACAGCCCGAGGCCGTGGCCACGCTGCGCGACGAACTGATACCGTACTCTCGCGTAATCACTCCCAACCTCCCCGAAGCATCTTTGCTGCTGGGCGAGACGGTCGACCATCAGGACCAGCTGGAGGACGCGGCTCGCGAGCTTTCGCGGCTTACCGACTCAAAAGTGTCGGTAATGCTGAAAGCCGGGCATCTGACCGACAATGAATTGACCGATATATTCTACAATGCCGAGACCGGGCGCTCGATGCGCCTTACGTCGCCGCGCGTGCGCACGGAGAACACCCACGGTACGGGCTGCACGCTCTCGTCGGCCATCGCCGCATATCTGGCAAAGGGCGCCGACCTCGACACGGCCGCACGGCTGGGCAAGGAATACCTCGCCGGAGCCATCGCCGCCGGAGCGCAGTACACCATAGGCCACGGCCACGGGCCGGTGCACCATTTCCATCCGTTCTATTGATTTCCCGAAAGAGGTGGGGCGGCGGTCAGCTCACCGGGAGGGCGTGAATCTCCTGGAGGATGTCGACAGCCGTCTCCACCGAGGGGACGTTTGCAATCGAGAAGCTGCGCTTGCCGGCCTTCTCGCGGATTTTCACGCGCAGCGGATTCTGCTGCAGGTAGGTAATCAGGCGCCCGAACATCGGGCTCTGATAGTAGGCCTTGTTCGATTCGTCGACGAAATAGAGGTACATAAGCCCCTGCTTGAGCGAGATTTTCTCAATACCGAGCTGACGGCCGAGGCGCCGCAGCCGCGGCACGCGGATAAGTTCGGCCGTTTCGGGCGGAATCTTTCCGAAACGGTCGATGAGATTCGATTGGAACTCCATCAGGTCCATCTCGCGGTTGATATTGTCGAGTTCGCGGTAGAGGGCGATGCGCTCGCTCTCCTGCGGCACGTAGTCGGCCGGGAGGAGCAGTTCCATATCGCTCTCGATGGCGCAGTCGGCCACGAATTCCTCCTCTTCGGGGCGCTCGGCCTTCAGCGTGTCGGAGAATTCCTCGGTGCGCAGTTCCGTTACGGCTTCCTTAAGAATTTTCTGGTAGGTCTCGTAGCCCAGATCGGCTATGAAGCCGCTCTGCTCGGCGCCGAGCAGGTTGCCGGCGCCACGTATGTCGAGGTCCTGCATGGCTATGTGGATGCCGCTTCCGAGGTCGCTGAAACTTTCGATGGCCTGCAGGCGACGGCGCGCCACGGGAGTGAGCGGAGTGCCGGGAGGCACCATCAGGTAGCAGAACGCCTTGCGCGAGGAGCGGCCGACGCGTCCGCGCAGCTGATGCAGTTCGCTCAGGCCGAAGTTCTGGGCGTTGTTTACTATGATGGTGTTCACGTTGGGCATGTCGATGCCGCTCTCCACGATGGTAGTGGCCAGCAGAACATCGTAGTCGTGGTTGGCGAAGTCGAGAACGGCCTTCTCGAGCTGTTCCGGGGGCAGTTGGCCGTGGGCCACGAGCGTGCGCGCGTCGGGTACCACGCGCTTCACCATCTGCTCGAGCTGGTATAGACCCTCGATGCGGTTGTTGATTATGAATGTCTGACCGTTGCGGCTAAGTTCGAAATTGAGCGCTTCGGCCAGGATGTCGTCGGTGAGGGTGTTGACGGAGGTGAGGATGGGGTAGCGGTTTGGCGGCGGGGTGGTTATGGCCGAGAGGTCGCGCGCGCCCATAAGCGAGAACTGGAGCGTTCGCGGAATCGGAGTCGCGCTCATGGTGAGCGTGTCGACGTTGACCTTCAGATGTTTGAGTTTTTCCTTTACGGCCACGCCGAATTTTTGCTCCTCGTCGATTACAAGCAGGCCGAGGTCGTGGAACTTCACGTCCTTCCCGACGATGCGGTGGGTACCGATCAGTATGTCGATCTTTCCCTCTGCGAGGTCGGCGAGAATCTGCTTCGCCTGCTTGCCGGTGCGTGCGCGCGAGAGATATTCCACCCTCACGGGGAAGTCGGCCAGACGGCTGCGGAAGGTGTTGAAATGTTGGTAGGCGAGCACCGTGGTGGGCACGAGCACGGCCACCTGCTTGCCGTCGGTGGCGGCCTTGAAGGCTGCGCGCACGGCTATCTCGGTCTTTCCGAAACCCACATCGCCGCAAATAAGGCGGTCCATAGGGCGCGGGCTTTCCATATCCTGTTTCACGGCGTTTGTGGCCGTAGTCTGGTCGGGAGTGTCCTCGTAGATGAATGAGGCCTCCAGCTCGTGCTGCAGATATGAGTCGGGCGAGAAACTGAACCCTTTCTCCTCCTTGCGCGCCGCGTAGAGGCGGATAAGGTCGCGGGCGATATCCTTGAGCTTGCTCTTGGTCTTCTCTTTCAGGCGGTTCCACGCGCCGGAGCCGAGTTTGTTGACCGTTGGCTCAACCCCTTCCTTGCCGCGGTATTTTGCGAGCTTGTGGAGCGAATGGATCGACACGAAAATGCAGTCGTTGTTCTTGTAGACGAGCTTTATCATCTCCTGGGTCGAGCCGTTGACCTGCGTGCGCAAGAGTCCGCCGAAGCGGCCTACGCCGTGGTCTACGTGCACGATGAAGTCGCCCGGCTCGATTGCCTGCAGTTCCTTTAGCGAGAGGGCGAGCTTACCCGAGCGGGCGCGCTCCCCCTTGAGGGTATATTTGTGGAAGCGGTCGAAAATCTGGTGGTCGGTGAAGAAGCAGGCGCGGACGGTATGGTCCACAAACCCCTCGTGGAGCGTGGAGAGCACCGGTGTGAATGGGATTTGGTCGCCGCGCTCGTCGAAAATTGCGCGCAGGCGTTCAATCTGCTTCTCGCTGTCGCTTAGGATATAGAGCGTATAACCTTGTTCGAGCAGATGGGTGAACGAGGCCGAGATAAGGTCGAAATTCTTGTGGTAGAGTCCCTGGGGAGTGCAGCCGAAGTCGAGTGTGGCTGTGCCGCGCGCCGTGACGAGCTTTGCGGCCGGAGCAGCGGTGGAGTTTTGTGGCTGGGGTTCGTCGGAAATTTCGGCGTCGGGAGCTTTCTCGCCCGAGAAATGTATTTTCGCGAAAGTCTCCCATCGGGCGTGGAAGCGCTCCGGGTCGACGAGATTTTTCAGTGCATTGGCGTCGCCTTCGTCGGCGAGCATCGAGGAGGTGCTGAAGGTTTCGCTGCATACGGCGTCGATGCGCCCGAGGGCGAACTGCTCGGAACGAACGCACAGCAGCGTGTCCGATGCTACGAAGTCGAGCAGGCTTTCGCCGGCGGAGTCGCTGTCGGTAGCTACGTTGGCCGTAACGGAGATGCTGTCGAGTTTGCGCTCGGAGAGCTGGGTCTCGATGTTGAATGTGCGGATCGACTCGATTTCATCGCCGAAGAGGTCGACGCGGTAGGGGAGTGCCGAAGAATAACCGAATATGTCGATTATAGAGCCGCGGATGGCGAAATGTCCAGGTTCGTATACATAGTCCACCTGGCCGAATCCGTTGTCGAGAAGCCATTTGCGGGTGTCGTCGAGATTGATTTCCTCGCCTGCAGCCAGCCTGAGCGTATGAGCCGAAAGGTCGGCCTTGCGGGCCACCTTCTCGGCGATGGCCTCGGGGTAGGTGACTACGGCACGCAGCGCCTTGTCGGCGGGGTCGCCCAGGCGGTTGAGCGTCTCGATGCGCATAATCTGCGATGGAGGGTCGACCCGGCCGTATTTAATATCGCGTTTGTAGGCCGATGGTAGCATAGCTACAGCCTGTTCGCCCAGCAGCCGAGAGAGGTCCTGATAAAGATATCCGGCGTCGTCGAGCGTATCGGCTACGATGACAACGGGGTGCGGAAGCGGGCCGATGGCTGCAAGCGCCATGGCAGCCGACGAACCGGAGAGTCCCTTGAATTCCACACGCTGACTGCCTGCCAGCTCTACGGCCTTGACGATGGCGCGCGAGCGGGCAGGCGTTATGAAAGCTGACTCAATTTCCTGAAGCTGCATTTCGGGGGATATGTACTGTCTGTCGGGAACTTATCTCTTTTTTGCGGGAGAAAGGATGGCACGGTAGCGCGTGGGGTCTGAAAGCACGGCTGCGGCCGAATCGAGCTCCTGGTCGGTTTTGAGAGAGGAAATTATAGCGCCGCGCTCGTAGTAGTAGCGCTGAAGGATTTCCGAGGCGAGATATTCGCTGATGACCTTGCGGTTGAAATCAAGGTCGCGGTTGAGGTCGTGGTGAAGCAGCGTCTTGAGCGAGTCGAGTCCGGACTGCACCTCGTCGTTGAGATAGCCTTCGGTTTCGGCGGCTTTCTGCAACTGCTCCATTATCATGTCGGTGGTGCTGTCGTATTTGAATTTGCCGGGGTCGATGAAGGCCTTGAATTCGTTGAAGATGGTATCGGTAATCTCAAACGCTTCGGGAGCGGCCACCGAGTCGTGGCGGGCGGCGTAGCGGTTGGCGAAGTCGAAACTCCAGTTGTCGCGGATTATGTTGTAGACCAGTCGGTTGCCCTCGGGCAGCTCGACTTTGATGTCGGGGGTGATACCTCCGCCGTCGCGCACTTCGCGTCCGGCGCGTGTATGCCATACGGTGGTGAGACTGTCGGGGATACGGCCCACCGAGCCGTCGGGATTGCGGTGGGAGTAGTCGATGGCCTGAATGAGACGTCCGGAGGGGATGTAGTATTTGGCGATAGTAACTTTCAGCATCCCGTTGTAGGGGAGCTGCTTGGTTGACTGCACGAGGCCCTTGCCAAACGAGCGTTCGCCCACTATCACGGCCCTGTCGAGATCCTGAAGGGCACCGGTGACGATTTCCGCCGCAGAGGCCGAGCCGGAGTTGACGAGAACGGCCAGAGGGATTTCGGTGTCGACCGGCTGATGTGTTGTCTTATAGATTTTTTCATTGAGCAACCCCTTGCCGCGCGTGCGGAGCACTTCGGTGCCTTTCGGCACAAAAAGCCCGACCACCTGCACGGCGCTTTCGAGGAGGCCGCCCCCGTTGTTGCGCAGATCGAGAACGATGGATTTAACGGCCGGGGTCTTCTTGAGGTCGAGCAGGGCATCGCGGGTCTGGGAAAATGTCTTGTCGTTGAATGTGGTGATCTGGATGTATCCGATGCCGTCGCGTGCCACTCCGTAGTATGGCACGGGGTCCACGTCGATTTTCTCGCGTGTGATGGTGAAGTCGAGAATCGAATCCTCCACATACGGGCGGCGTACCGTCACCTTCACGTCGGTTCCGGCCTGTCCGCGCAGCTTCTTGCTCACCTCCGAGCTGGGCGATTTTGCCACGCTGTCGCCGTCGATTACGAGGAATACGTCGCCGGGACGCAGACCTGCGCGTTGCGATGGTGTGCCGAAGCGCGGCTCGGTAACCTGCACGCCTCCCTCCGGGCGCTGGTTGATGTAGCTGCCGATGCCGCCGTATTCGCCGGTCGAGATGGTGAGGAACTCATCTTGCTCCGATTCGGGAATGTATTCCGTGTATGGGTCTATCTCGCCCAGCATGGCGTCGATGGCGGTTTTCATCGATTTGTCGGCGTCGATAGAGTCGACGTAGTTGGTCTGGAGCGCCTTGTAGAGCGATGTGAACACGTCGAGATTGCGCGTGATGGCCGATTTCGAGCTGCGCGTGGCGCCCACGGCTATCAATGTGGCGAGAACCGCTGCGGCAAGAAGTATGGGGAGTTTTCTCATAAATACGTTGTAGTGAAGTTGAAATGTAGAAGTGCGTTGCGGGCAATAGCACCTTCTGGTGGCGTAGGGGCGGCTACATATTGGAAATTAAGTTAACGCCGACGCCTATTTAACACTTTGGGAAGGCGAAATTACACAATTATATAACAACTTTCGCTATTATAAAGTCATAAAATCCTTTAAATTTTTGCCGGGCATAACCTTTCAGTTGCCGAAGGTGGAGGTATAGAGGCCTAACAGAAAGCGCGGTTCGGGCGACGCTTCCTCCTTTCCGGCCTCGGAGGCAGCCTCGCCGGGGAGCGGGAGATTGTTGGCTACGGGCGTCCATGTGGCTCCGTGGTTGGTGGAATAGAAGAAAGATACCTCGCCGTCGTAGCTCTTCATGCGCAGCCAGAGCGTGTAGCCGGTCTCATAATCCTGAAGAGGCTGATAGGCTGTGGTGACGTAGCCGTCGCGCAGCGAGCGTACTACCACGGCCTGACGCCCGTTGACTATCGTCCGGCCGAAAGTTATAGTGCTGCCGGCGTCGGCGTAGAGCGCCATCCCCGCGAAATCGTGGGGCGTGGAGGGGGTGTAGTCAACCTGACAGGCCGCTACAAACGGCCCCTCGGCCGTATCGAGGAATATGGCTGTGGGCGAATAATGTGTGTTGGAAAGGTTGACGTAGGTAGGGGAGAGCGTCAGTCCGTCGGGCGTTATGCGGTAGTTATCGTCGTCGGGTTCGTTAATGTGGCTCCAGCGCTCGCTGAGTTCATGGGAAGCAAACGAATCGGTGAAGCAGTTTGTAGGCGCCACACGCTCTACGCGCACGTCGGGGCGCATCTCTGAAACGCGTGTGCGGTTTCGGCGCCCCTTCTTTTTCCGTGTTGCGCGCCTGCTTTGTGAATCGCCGGAGCGCACAACCACCTGTCGCTCGACGCCCGGACAGTATTCAAACCAACGGAACGTGGCGTCGCCTTCGGCCATGGCATCCGTGCTGACAAACATCGCGGCTATCGTCACGGCCGCATATCGTAAGTATCTGTAAATATCCATTTTCATCAATCGCGAATAAGAATCTTTCATCAGTAGTAAATCGGTATTCCGATAAGTAACTGGTCTAAATTATTTTAATATTTCCGGGAGGAAAATTTTCAGAAGATTTTTCTCGATGAAGAAGGTGTGTGTA
>OHQI01000477.1_pt1 | contig 10005 bp, 6 predicted proteins | sample 1577911 | NCBI WGS metagenome assembly OHQI01 (sample SAMEA3879502, study PRJEB24766) | human gut metagenome | biome: human-associated habitat; feature: feces | place: USA | collected 1985/1987
TTCCCCAGCCGCAGGTGATGTCGATCCGCGACGCACTGCGTCTGGCGGACGAGATGGAACTCGACCTGATCGAGATCTCGCCCAAGGCCGAGCCGCCCGTATGCCGCATCGCCGATTATCAGAAGTTCCTCTACCAGCAGAAAAAGAAGGCCAAGGAACTGAAGGCGAACCAGACGAAAGTCGTCGTGAAGGAGATCCGCTTCGGCCCGCAGACCGACGACCACGACTACAACTTCAAGCTCAAGCACGCGCAGAACTTCCTCAAGGAGGGGGCCAAGGTCAAGGCCTACGTCTTCTTCCGCGGACGTTCGATCGTCTTCAAGGAGCAGGGCGAAATCCTGCTGCTGCGCTTTGCCACGGACCTCGAAGAGTTCGCCAAGGTGGAGATGATGCCGAAGCTCGACGGCAAGAAGATGAACATGATGCTCGCGCCCAAAGTCAAGAAATAGCGACAAGGCGAGGGCAAAGCGAATGCCGAAGGCATAAATGCGAAAACAACGACTGCGGGGCGGATGTATCCGGACCGCGAGTTGTTGTTTTTGCGTTTACAGCGAAGCGGTGCTTTGCCGAGCCGCGAAAGCTGTTCACGGAGCGCGCCTTGTCTCGCCAAAGCGAGACATGCGACGTAAATAACGCCCCGAAACATTGCGAGCCAAAAGTACAAATGCGAAAACAACGACTGCGGGGCGGATGTATCCGGACCGCGGGTTGTTGTTTTTGCGTTTACAGGCGACGGAACCGACGCTTCGGGAAGAGTCTCGTTTCAATTTTTTCATTACCTTTGGGGGCGTTACGCCCCTTTCAGAAGTCGAAACCTTTTGCCGAACCGGACACGATTCGGTTTTGGAATCGTCCGTTTTTTTGGTAACTTTGCATGTAATGATCACCCCCGACGACATATTCCGCATTGCGGACGGAGCGGCCTTCGACGCCGCGGCGCTGGAAATATTCCGCCGCCAGGCCCGCGAATGCGCCCCCTACCGCGAATACCTCGCCCGGATCGGCGTCCGGACGGAGCATGTCGACACGCCTGAAAAGATTCCGTACCTGCCCATCGAACTGTTCAAGACGCATACGGTCTATTGCGGGGAGACTCCGCCCGAGGCGGTCTTCACTTCGTCGGCCACCACCGGAATGACGCCCTCGCGCCACCCGATGCGCTCGCTGGCGCTCTACGAGCAGGCGTTCCGCACGGCATTCCGCAACTTCTACGGCGACCCCGCCGGGTTGAGCCTCTATGCCCTGCTGCCCAATTACCTGCGGCGCAAAGGTTCGTCGCTGGTCTACATGGCCGACCGGCTGATCGCCGACTGCGGATCGGGCGGATTCTATCTGGATGACTGCGAAGGACTGCTGGCGGCGATGGAGCGCGACCCGAAGCCGAAAATCCTGCTGGGCGTAAGCTATGCGCTGTGGGACCTCGCGGAGCGGTACGCTCCGAAGCTCCGCGATACGGTGGTGATGGAGACGGGCGGCATGAAGGGTTACCGCGAGGAGATTCCCAAAGAGGAGTTCCACCGAATCCTCTGCGACGCCTTCGGGGTCGGGGAGATTCATTCGGAATACGGCATGGCCGAACTCACCTCGCAGGCCTATTCGCAGGGAGGCAACGTGTTCCGCTGCCCGGGCTGGATGCGCGTCACGGCACGCGACGTCAACGACCCGTTCGACCAGCTCCCGGCAGGCGCACGCGGCGGGCTGAACATCGCGGACCTGGCTTCCTGGTGGTCGTGCGCCTTTATCCAGACACAGGACGTGGGGCGCGTCGGCACGGACGGCGCGTTCGTCATCGAAGGCCGTATCGACCATTCGGACATCCGGGGCTGCAATCTTCTGGTACAATGAAATGCCGGTTGAAATATCGGCAATGCATCGCAGCGCGGAATGCCGTTTCCACGGTGTTCCGCCGTGTTTGCAAATCCGCCCCACCCCTGACTCCCCGCCCGGGGCGGGAAGTTGAACGCCGCAAGCGGCAGCGTGTCGCGACGAACCCCTTTACAAATTATCAGACTCCATGAAAACCGTAGCATTCGTTCCCATCCGGCTCAACAGCCAGCGCGTCGCAGGCAAGAACCTCCGCCCGCTGGACGGATCGCCGCTGATGTGTCATATCCTGAAAACCCTGACTGAAGTGGAGGGCATCGACGAGGTCTACGTCTTTTGCAGCGACGAAGGCATCCGCGCGCTGCTGCCCGAGGGGGTCCGGCTGCTGCTCCGCGACCCGTCGCTCGACAGCGACACGACGCTCGGGCGGGAGATTTACGACAGCTTCACCGCCCGGGTCGGGGCCGACCTCTACATCCTCGCCCACGCCACCTCGCCGTTCATCCGCGCCGCGACCCTTGCCGATGCGCTCGGCAAAGTGCGTTCGGGCGAATACGACTCGGCGTTCAGCACCGAAAAAGTCCAGACTTTCGCCTGGTTCGAAGGCCGTCCGCTCAACTACGCTCTCGACAACATCCCCCGCACGCAGACCATCGAGCCGGTTTACATCGAGACCAGCGCCTTCTTCATCTTTTCGCGGGAGTTGTGGTGCGGCCGCGGCCGCCGCATCGGCGATCGTCCCTACATGGCCGTCGTGGACCGCATCGAGGGTTTGGACATCGACTACCCCGAGGACTTCGCCATGGCCGAAATCATCGCGGCGAGCCGGAACCTACCGGGATAAATAAAAGCCGATCCTGCGAACTCGCAGACTCGGAAGATTTTCGATTTGCCGGAGGCGAATCGGCAGGCCGCAGCTCCGCCTTGCGGAAGCCTGCTATTCCGCACGCTCCATAGCAGGCCACCGCGAGCAGCTGCCTGAAAACAGAGCCGAATTGCTGAAAAATGAGTCTTCCGACCCTGCGAATTTTCAAAACCGCCCTTTTTCTATTTTCGTTCCCGCTCGTAGGCGTCGATCATCGACCCCTCGGTCCGGTTTATGATCCGCGCCCCGAGCGATCGGGCGTAATCGCGCAGCGCCTCGTGGCCGCGGAACAGTTCGGCGACCTCGGCCAGATAAACGGCCATCGTATAGGGACGGTGCGGAACCTTCTGGAAGATCGGCTTCGGAACGGCCGGAGTGTCGTCGTAATAGTGCCTGTCGGCCCGGCAGAGACGGTTCTCGTCGTCGACCGACAGCCCGTCGAGCAGCGTATGATCCACCCCATAGAGTTCCAGCGTCTTGTAACCCAGCAGCAGGGCGACGTACTCGCACACCTGCACCACAGTCCCGAAGTTGGCGCTTCCCAGACCGTGGCGGTAGAGCCAGAACTCCACGCCCCGGAACCCGCGGTAGACCTGCGTGTGGAACCGCACGATGCGGATATTGGGGTTGGGCAGCGCGACACGGTAGTCGAACCGCTCGGGGTTGTAGTACTGCACGTAGAGGTTCATCGGCCACGTCACCTTTTCGGCAAGCGTGCGGTAGAGTTCCGCCACACGGTCGCGGCAGACGCTGTCGCGGAAAAACATCGGATCGGAAAGCACGTAATAAGCCGGCCGGACCGTCGTAAAACGTTCGTCCAGCGCAAAGTAGTTGACCGCCATGATGTCCTTTGCCGTGTGTTCGCCCCGGGCGATCAGCCGCGGCAGGTCTTCGGCCAGCGAAGGCCCGTTGCCGAGGATCACGACCGACGGCTTCGGCGCGCCGACCGTTCCGGCACGGCCGACGTAGTTGCGGAAATTCTCCTTCACGGCCATCACCGCAAAGTAAAACGCCGTCTCATAGAGGTTGCGCAGGAATCGGTCGGTTTTTTCGAATACGGTCATGGTACGGTTTTATTTGCAAAAGTAGCAAAAGATCAATATCTTCGCAACAAAACCCGGCAGAACAGATGTCAGAACCCACCATTTCGGTCGTCATATCCCTCTACAACAAGCAGCTGGAAATCGGCGCGGCCGTACGCTCGGCCCTGGCGCAGACCCGCCCCCCGCAGGAGATCATCGTCGTGGACGACGGTTCGACCGACGGCGGCGCGGAGATCGTGCGTGCGATCGGCTCGCCGCTCGTAAGGCTCGTCCGGCAGTCCAACGCCGGGGTCTGCGCCGCGCGCAACCGCGGCATCGCAGAGTCGACGGGCGAATACATCGCCCTGCTGGACGCCGACGACGCCTGGGAGCCGGGGTTTCTGGCCGAAATCGCCGCCATGATCCGCGAGTTCCCCGGCTGCGGACTCTACTGCACGGCGTTTTCAATAATAAGCCACGACGGGACCTATCCGGCCCCGACACCCTCCGAGCGGGGCGTCGTGGCGAATTTCTTCCGCGAATCGGTCCACCGCTACATCGCCATCCCGTCGGCCAGCTGCATCCCGCGGCGCGTGTTCGACACCGTGGGGCTGTTTCCCGAGGGCATGAAGATCGCCGAAGACCTCTACATGTGGATCAGGATTGCCCGCCGCTACGAAGTCTGCTTCTCGCCCGAACGGCTGGTCCGCTACTCGCGGGTGGCTTCGAACCGCTCGGCGGCAAGCTACACGCCCGAGAAGACCGTCCATTCGTTCGAGGAGCTGTACGACCCGCTGGCCCCCGAGGAGGACCGGGAGTTCGTGGCCCGCGCCGCACTGGGAAAAGCGCTTATCATCAGCACTAAAGGCGGCACGAAGGAGGCCGCCCGCGCCGCCCGGTTCTTCGCTTGGACGCGAACCTACCGCCGCACGCTGCGCAAGGTCCGCGCCCTGAACGCCCTGCCCGCCGGCTGGCGCGGTCCCGTGATCCGGCTTTACAACGCGCTGGCCTGGCGCCTCGCCCGCAAAGGACTCTAATACTCAAAATGATGAAATACCTCCTGCACTCCCTTTCCTGCCTGCTGCTTTTCGCAGCGGGAACCTGCCTCGCGCAGACGCCCGGCCACACGCTGCGTTCGGGCGGCATCGACCGCACCTACCGCCTCCACCTGCCCGAAGGGCTGCCCGACGGCGCACCGCTGGTCATTGTCCTCCACGGCTACGGAGGACAGGGCGACCCGGAACGGTTCGACATGAACCGCGTTGCCGACCGCCACGGTTTTGCCGTCTGCTACCCGCAGGGCGAACGCGACGGCCGCGGCAAGACGTGCTGGAACGTGGGTTACCCCTTTCAGGCCGATATGGCCGTCGACGACGTGCGGTTCCTCTCCGAACTGATCCGGCACCTTCAGAAAAAACATGGTTTGAGCCGCCGCAACGTCTTCTGCACGGGTATGTCGAACGGCGGGGACATGTGTTACCTGCTGGCCTCGCGCTGTCCGGAGACCTATGCGGCCCTCGGACCGGTCGCCGGGTTCATGTCCGTCGAAATCCTCCGCTCGGACCGCAATCCGCATCCGATTCCGCTGTTCGAAATCCACGGCACCGAAGACCGGACGACCCGCTGGGAAGGCGACCTCGGCAACGAAGGGGGCTGGGGCGCCTATGTCTCCGTCCCGACCGCGGTCGGCTACTGGGCCGCCAAGAACAAATGCCTCGCAGAACGGGTCGACACCCTGCCCTCCCGCCCCGGCGGCTTGCAGGTCATCGCCCACCGCTACACGGAGGGCACGGACGGAAACGAGGTCTGGCTCTACGAGACCGTCGGCGGAAAGCACTCCTGGAAAGAGACGGGCGTAGACACGGGCGAAGAGCTGTGGAAGTTTTTCAGCAGATACGTCCGGTAAACGAAAAAGGGTTCCGAATCATCGGAACCCTTTTTCACTCTGCCGGGCGGCGTCAGTTCGAGAACGTCAGCCCGTCCTGCCCGGCGTCAATCGCGATCGGCTTCGAGCGGTCGACCTCGCCGGCAAGAATCCGCTTCGAAAGGTCGTTGACCACATAGCGCTGGATGACCCGCTTCACGGGACGTGCGCCATAGAGCGGATCGTAACCCGCCGAGGCGATCCATTCGCGCGCCTTGTCGCTGTACTCCAGCCGGATGCCGTTCTCCGAAAGCATCCTGCGCACGATGCCCAACTGGATGTCGACGATGCGTTCGATGTCCTTGTGCGTCAGCGGCTCGAACATCACGATCTCGTCGATACGGTTCAGGAACTCCGGTTTGAGCTGCTGTTTCAGCAGGTCGATCACCGCGAGGCGCGTCCGCTCGACAACCTCTTCGGGCAGCTTCCTGCCGTCGAAGGCCTCGGCGAAGTTATCCTGGATCACCTGCGAACCCATGTTCGAGGTCATAATGATGATCGTGTTGCGGAAATCCACCGTACGGCCCTTGTTGTCGGTCAGCCGGCCGTCGTCGAGCACCTGCAACAGGATGTTGAAGACGTCGGGATGCGCCTTCTCGATCTCGTCGAACAGCACCACGGAATAGGGCTTGCGCCGCACGGCCTCGGTCAATTGGCCGCCCTCGTCGTAACCGACGTATCCCGGAGGCGCCCCGACAAGCCGCGACACGGCGTGCCGCTCCTGGTACTCGCTCATGTCGATACGCGTCATCATCTGGTCGTCGTTGAACAGGAACTCGGCCAGCGCCTTGGCCAGCTCGGTCTTGCCGACGCCCGTCGTACCGAGGAAGATGAACGAACCGATCGGCTTGCGGGGATCGTTCAGCCCGGCGCGCGAACGGCGCACGGCGTCGGAAATGGCCGCGATGGCCTGCTCCTGCCCGATGACGCGCTTGTGGAGTTCGTCCTCCATGTGGAGCAGTTTCTCGCGCTCCGAGGCCAGCATGCGCGTCACGGGAATGCCCGTCCAGCGCGACACCACCTCGGCCACGTCCTGCGCGTCGACCTCCTCCTTGATCATCGAACCGCTGGCCGAAGCGAGGCGGTACTCCTCCTGAAAAGCGGCGATCTCCTTCTCGGCCTCCTGAATCTTGCCGTAGCGGATTTCGGCCACCTTGCCGTAGTCGCCCTGCCGTTCGGCCTGCCGAGCCTCGACTTTCAGCGACTCGATCTTATCCTTGTTGGCCTGAATCTTTTTGAGCAGATCGCGCTGGCCCTGCCACCTGGCACGCATCTCGGCGTCACGGGCCTTCAGCTCCTCGATCTCCTTGGTCAGGTGCTCGACGCGCTCCTTGTCCTTCTCGCGGCGGATGGCCTCGCGTTCGATCTCGAGCTGGCGGACCCGGCGGTCGAGCGTGTCGATCTCCTCGGGCACGGAGTTCATCTCCAGACGCAGCCGCGAGGCGGCCTCGTCCACCAAGTCGATGGCCTTGTCGGGCAGGAACCGCGAGGTGATGTAGCGCGTCGAAAGCTCGACGGCGGCCACGATGGCCTCGTCCTTGATCCGCACCTGGTGGTGGTTTTCGTAACGCTCCTTCAGGCCGCGGAGGATCGAGATGGCGTCCTCCTGCGAAGGCTCGTCGACCATCACCTTCTGGAAACGGCGTTCGAGGGCCTTGTCCTGCTCGAAGTATTTCTGGAACTCGTCGAGCGTCGTGGCTCCGATGGTCCGCAGCTCGCCCCGCGCAAGGGCCGGTTTGAGGATGTTCGCGGCATCCATCGCACCCGACGACTTGCCGGCGCCGACCAGCGTGTGGATCTCGTCGATGAAGAGCAGTATCTCGCCCTCGCTGGCCGTAACCTCCTGCACGACGGCTTTCAGACGCTCCTCGAACTCACCCTGGTACTTGGCGCCTGCGATCAGCGCACCCATGTCCAGCGAGTAGATGACCTTCGATTTCAGGTTCTCGGGCACGTCGCCGTCGATGATCCTGCGGGCAATGCCCTCGGCGATGGCGGTTTTGCCGACGCCGGCCTCGCCCACGAGAATCGGGTTGTTCTTCGTGCGCCGCGAAAGGATTTGCAGCACGCGGCGGATCTCCTCGTCACGCCCGATGACCGGGTCGAGTTTTCCCGAGCGCGCCTGCTCGTTGAGGTTGATGGCATACTTGCCCAGCGCGTCGAACTGCTGCTCGGAGGTCTGCGAATCGACCGTCGCACCCTTGCGGAAGGTGCGGATCGCCTCAATCAGCTCCTTTTCCGTCGCGCCGCTGCGTTTGAGGATGTCGGCGGCCTGCCCGCGCTCGGCCACGAGGGCCAGCAGCAGGTGTTCGACGGAGGCGTATTTGTCGCCGAAATTCTTCGTGAAGTCCACGGCGCGCTGGATCGCCTTCGAGGTGTCCTGCGCAAAGAACTGCTCGCCGCCGCCCTCGACGCGCGGCAGCGACGCCACGGCCCGGCCGACCTCGTCGCGCAGCGAACGTACATTCACTCCCACGCGCCCCAGCAGGAACGTCGAGAGCGAATCGTCCTCGCGGATCAGCACCGCGAGCAGGTGGAGCGGTTCGACAGCCTGCTGTCCCCGCTCCCGCGCCAGCGAGAGCGCCGCTTGCAGCGCCTCCTGCGCCTTGATGGTAAGAGTGTTGATGTTCATAATATGTAATTTTTAATTTTGAATTCTGAATTGTGAATTGAGCAAAACCCCTGCCAACTCCGAATCCAGGACATAGTGTCATTATTTGTCACAGAACAACTGCCAACAACCGCCAATTTGTCGTGCCGGAGCACGGCACATAATTTTTAATTCTTAATTTTTAATTCTTAATTCGATTATTCGTACCTTTGTAGGCTATGATCGACCGGGAAACAGTAGACCGCATTTACGCCGCCGCCAATATCGTGGATATTATCGGCGAATACGTCACGCTCAAACGCAAGGGCGTGAACTACCAGGCGTGCTGTCCGTTCCACAACGAGAAAACCCCGTCGTTCGTCGTGTCGCCCTCGAAGGGCGTCTACAAGTGTTTCGGATGCGGCAAGGGCGGCAACGCCGTGACCTTCCTGATGGAACACGAGAACATCACCTATCCCGAGGCGCTGAAGATGGTGGCCAAGCGCTACGGCATCGAGGTCAAGGAGAAGGAGATGACCGAGGAGGAGGTGCGACGCAACGACGACCGCGAGTCGATGTTCGCCCTGAACGGCTGGGCTGCGGAGTACTTCGCCAATTACCTCCACCGCGAGACCGAAGGGCAGAGCGTGGGCCTGGCCTATTTCCGTCAGAAGCGCGGCATGACCGACGCCACGATCCGGAAATTCGGACTGGGATTCTGTCCGGCGAAGGGCGACCGGATGTCGAAGGACGCCCTGGCGGCGGGTTACAAACAGGAGTTTCTCGTCTCGACGGGGCTTTCGCTGCAACGCGAGAGCGACGGGTCGCTCTACGACCGCTTCCGCGACCGCGTGATCTTCCCCGTGCACAACATTTCGGGGCGCATCGTGGCGTTCGGAGGCCGCACGCTGCGCACCGACAAGCAGGTGGCCAAGTACCAGAACTCCCCCGAGAGCGAGATATACAGCAAGAAACGCGAACTTTACGGTCTCTATTTCGCCAAGAAGGCCATTCAGCAGCAGGATTTCGCCATCATGGTCGAGGGGTATACCGACGTGATCTCGATGCATCAGGCAGGGGTCGAGAACGTCGTGTCTTCGTCCGGCACGTCGCTTACGACGGAGCAGATACGCCTGCTGAACCGCTTTACGAAGAATATCACGGTGATCTACGACGGCGATTCGGCGGGCATTCACGCCTCGCTGCGCGGTATCGACATGATCTTGAAGGAGGGCATGAACGTGCGCGTGGTGCTGCTGCCCGAGCCGGAGGACCCCGATTCGTTCGCGCGCAGCCATACGGCATCCGAGTTGCAGGAGTATATCCGCGCCAACGAGCAGGACTTCCTGGAGTTCAAGGCCAAACTGCTGTTGCAGGACGCCGAGGGCGACCCGATCCGCAAAGCGGCGCTGATCGCCGACATGGTGCAGTCGGTGTCGGTGATTCCCGATCCGATTCAGCGCTCGGTCTACATCAAGGAGTGCGCGCGGATCATGGACATCGACGAGCAGATACTCATTTCGGAGGTGGCACGCAAGCGCATGACCACGTCGGGCGACCGCGAGACCGACGAGTTCCTGCGCCGTCAGACGACCCTCCGGCAGCGGGAGGCGCAGCAGCCCGGGGTGGAGTTCGTCAAACAGGTCGAGGCGGGGAGCAGTTTCGAGACGCTGGAGCGCGAGATCGTGAAATACCTGCTCAAGTACGGGCACTGCTCGTTCGATTTCAAGGAGGGCCGGACGATGGTGGCGTGCAACGTCGCGGAGGTGATTTTCTCGGA
>OHQI01000503.1_pt1 | contig 9715 bp, 9 predicted proteins | sample 1577911 | NCBI WGS metagenome assembly OHQI01 (sample SAMEA3879502, study PRJEB24766) | human gut metagenome | biome: human-associated habitat; feature: feces | place: USA | collected 1985/1987
CCCTGACGGTTTCCTTTCACACTTTTCTTCCCTCCGAAACTTTCAGCTGGGCAGGTTCTTTGACAGTCTGCTGCGGCCCGGACAAATGTCCGGGCCGCTTCGTTATGGTTATGGTTATGGTTATGGAATCAGGTTCGGCGCGTGCGCGCGCACGAGCTGCAGGGCGTCCTCGTCGATGACGGCCGTCACATCGGGATGCAGCCGCAGAATAGTCGCCGGGACCTGTGGCACGATCCTGCCGCACAGCAGACGATCTGTGATCTCCGCCTTTCCGCTGCCGCTGAGGAGCAGCAGGATGCGCTTTGCCTGCATCAGCACACCGAGACCGACCGTAATGGCTTGCCGGGGCATGGTGTCCGGGTCGTCAAAGTAGCGAGCATTCGCGGCAAGCGTCTGCGGTGCAAGGTCCACAAGGTGCGTGAGCTCCGGAAAATCATCTGCAGGCTCGTTGAAGCCGATGTGGCCGGTGTGGCCGACGCCGAGAATCTGCAGATCGGCCGGGTGGGAGCGGCAGAGTGCTTCATAGCGGCGGCACTCGGCCTCCGAGTCGGCTGCATCGCCCTGCGGGACCGCCGTATGCTCCGACGGGATGCCGCAGGGGCGGAAGAAATGCTCCTCCAGATAGTAGTGATAGGACTGCGGATGCGTGCCGGAGAGACCGGCATATTCATCCGTGTTGACCGTGCGGATGCGGGAAAGGTCGAATGCGTCCTCCCGGTGGCGCCGGACCAGCTCCCGATACATGCCCTCCGGCGAGCTGCCGGTCACGGTGCCGAGACAGGTGTCCGGCTTTTGTCTGATCTGCGCCTCAACGATATCTGCGGCACAGCAGCTCAGAGCCTCATAATTCGGAACCGCGATGATCTTCATGTGCCTACCTCTGCCAGAGCGGCCTGCTCCATAAAATAACGTGTGCGATCCGGGTCGACCGGATTGCGCATATCGCCGTTTTTGATCCAGGTCGCTACGCAGACAGCGTCATATTCCTGCAGCAGCTCGCGAACGTTGTCTCCCGTTGCGCCTCCGCCGAGGAACAGCGGGATGCCGGGAACGCGCTGCCGTACCTGCCGGGCCATGGACAGACTCTCCTGCGCGTTCTTCCCGCAGAGGAACAGACCGTCGGCAAACGCCTCGTGGACGCACTGCCAGGCCGCTTCGTCCAGCGGCTGGGGGCACAGCGGGATGCCGTGGCGCTCCCAGACGTCGGCATAGACGGGAATGTCCGTCCCCAGCTTCCGTTTCAGTGCGGTGATCTCGCAGCACTGGCCCTGCAGCAGTCCGGCGCTTGTGACCTCTGCACCGGTGTACAGATGCTCCACGCGCACAAAGTCCGCTCCGGCGGCATCCGCCACAGCCAGCGCGGCCACGCCGTCCCAGTTGACGAGCACGCCAAGGCACAGCGCGGGGAAGCTCCGCCGGATGGCCTGCGCCACAACGCTGAGATAGGCGATGGCCTCCGGCGCGGACTGCTGCCGGATGGGCATGTCGCCCATATTCTGCAGGATCACGCTTTGCACGCCGCATTCGGCCAGAATGCGCGTTTCCTCCAGCGCCTGCTCCGTGATGAAGCTGATGCGTTCGCCCCGGTTACGGTAGCTGCCGGGCAGGGGACGGGTCTGCACCATGCCGATGACTCTGCCCTTCATGCGTTCGCACCTCCCAGTTTTGCAGCATAGTTCAGCCCGGCGGTATACATGGCCGTCGGCGGAAGAATGCCTGCCTCTGTGATATAAGCGGTGATGAACTCCGGTGCAATGGCCACAAGCTCCGGGCAGACGAAGTCCACGCCTGCCGTTTCGTCGGCCGTCCAGCTGCCGCCGATGCGCTGGCGGTGATCGTCGAGGATCGGCTTTTTTCGATAGCCGTCCAACGCGCGCAGGTCGAGCTTCAGCAGGGGCGTCGGTACATAGAACGGCACATGGAACCGGCTGCACAGCAGGGCCGTCAGCTCGGAGCCGACCGTGTTAAAGCATGTTCCGTCCGGATAGTACGTCTCGGAGCCGATGAAGGCGGCATCGCACGCCGGAATATATTGATACAGCGCGCAGTCCGGAATGACATGGACGCTGTGCCCAGCGCGGAGCAGCGGTGCGACATAGGGCCTGCCGCCGTCGAGCGCGCGGCTCTCGGGCACGATGCAGCGGAACGAAACACCATGCTCCTGCCCCAGAGCGGAAATTGCCGCCACGGTACTGGAATAGTCATAGAGCAGCAGCGTCCTTTTGCCTTCCAGAACGGTCCAGAGCAGGGAACGGATCTTTTCCAGATCCTTTGCGGCCTCCGTACGGTAGCACTCGACACCCTTCCGGATGCTTTGTGCAAGCTCTGCCCGGCTGCTGCCGTGCACATTGCGCAGCATGAGGCCGATAGCGTTCGTGATGGCCTGACTGGACTCGCCGCGCGTTGCGATAAAGTGGTCGGCGATGCCGCGGAGCAGGGGGAGGGGATCGTCCGCGCCGTTTTCGGCAATGCTGAGGAAAATGTCTCCGATGATGCGGATATGGCTGCTTGCGCCGAGGACGCGCTGCTCGTTGACGTCGTCAAAGCGCTCCTGCGCCTCCGGCGGGAGCAGCTCCCGCCATTTGCAGGGGACAACAAACATGATTATTCTCCTTTCGGCTCGATCACACGGATGCTGACGTTCTCCGGCAGGTCTCCGGTCACGGTGAGGCTGTCCTCCCAGAAGGCAGCGTAGTCCGCACCGTCGCGCTTCTGCCACCATGCGTCCAGCTCGCCCATCGTCGCGTGCCAGAGCGGCAGAGCACGGACGGCCTCGGCCAGACGCGGGAATGTCTCCTTGGCCAGCAGGCCGAAGTGCTGCGGATGGCTGTAGAGGATGACGGGAAGTCCTGCCTCTGCCTGACGGCGCACGGACCGGCAGAAATAGTCCGCCACAGAACCCTCCGGCAGCGCCGTGCCCTCCTCCTCGGCCTTGGCAACGGCGCGCTCCGTGGAGAACGGGTCGACCGGCAGCTGCTTGACCGCCATACGCGTGCCGTGGTCATAGGGATAGAAGGGGAGCCCGAAAACGGCATAGCCGAAGTCCGAGGTATAGGTGACGCCGTCTTCCTCCAGCGCCCGGTTCAGAGCAAAGTTCCACATGCCGCGCGGTGCGACAAAGCCGGTCGTATAGTCGATGCCCAGCTCCTTCATCCACGCGCGGCAGTCGTGCACGTTGCGGAAGTTTTCCTCCTGCGTAGTGAACAGATTGTGGACATCGGCGTGGCAGCCGATGTCGTGGCTCGGGTCAATGTCCCGCAGACGCTCGGCCTCCGGCTCACAGAGCGATTTGTTCGTATAGAACGTCACGCGGATGCCGGCCTTTTTCGCGGCATCGCTGATGCGGCGGAGATGGTCACCGTAAATGCCGTCAATGTCCACGCGGAACACGAAGACGGACTGATAATTTCCGGGGTAATAGTGCAGGTAGACATACGGCAGGCCACGCTTGCCATAGGAACGGATGAGCAGCTCCCGCATGGCGCGCAGCAGCAGGTGCTTATCCACCGATGTGATGCGCTCGGTAAAGTCGGAATCCGGCGTTGTCCGGCGCAGGGTGTCGCCCAGTGCGCAGATGAGCTCCGAGAACGGGATTCCCGTATACCAGCAGCCGCCCTTTCCGACACTCTGCCAGACAATGGCGGGGTATTCATCCGGGTGCAGACCGCATTTGATCTTGCGGCTCTCATGCAGGCGAAGCAGGCCGAGGCCGCTGCCCGCATAGACGGGGACGAGGCTCGCAATGCGCGGCGTGCCGCAGTCAAGCTCCGTCAGGTCGGCAAATTCGAGCGCCGCCGTGCCGATATAGTCCGTGGGGAAGGGAAGCTCCTCCGGATGCATGCCGGAGAGCACGGCGATGCCGCCCTCCTGCAGATAGTCGGGAAGCCAGACGGGCGTTTCGCCCTCGCACAGCAGGACCGGGCAGTCCGGCCTTTCCGTCGTCAGAAAATGCGGGGTCTTTTCCTGCTCGCACAGGATGCGCCAGCCGTCCGTCTGCTCCGGATGACGGCTGGGGTAAATACCGGCTCTCAGCTGCATAGTGCTTCCCCCTTTTCCAGAATGAATCGTTCCGTTTCCGCGCGGGACGGGAGCTTTGTGCGCGAGCCAACCGCGCCGATGGCGATGGCAGCGGCCGCAGTGGCATACTGCGCGCAGCGCTCCATGCTCCAGCCCTTCACAAGTCCGGAGAGGAAGACCGCGTTGAAGCAGTCGCCCGCGCCGGTCGTGTCCTGCACCGGAACGGAAAAGGCCGGGCAGTGGTGGGAATATCCCTTGCGGAAGACCCATGCTCCGTTTTCTCCGCAGGTGACGACAACGGTCTGCACGCCGCGCGCCAGCAGCTGCTGCGCACCTGCTTCCAGATTGGTGCAGCCCGTCAGAGCAGCCAGACCGGCTTCATTCGGGAAGGCCGTGTCTACGCGCTGCAGGACGCTGTCCCACACGGCGGCGGGCGCAGTTCCCGCCGTTGCCTCGATGTCCATGGACAGGAGCGTCTGCGTACCGTCCAACGCCTGTGCCACATGGGCGGCAAGGGTCATATCCAGAGAGGTCATGTGAACGCGCTTTGCGGTTTTCAGATAGGCAAGGTCGACCTCCTCCGGCTTCGGCAGAAAGCCGGACGTCTCCACAATGGTCAGCGCCTTTTCGCCGGTGTCGTCCAGCAGGACCATGCAGAAATAGGTCTCACAGGCAGGATCGACGACCATATGGCTGATATCGACGCCGCGGCGCTGCAGGTCGCTTTTTGCCAGCTCGCCGTAGCCGTCCATGCCGACCTTGCAGACGGCACCGGCCTTCGCCCCGAAGGCAGCTGCGGCGCAGCAGAAGTTTCCGATGATCCCGCCGGGAAAATTCCCGAGCAGCTGCCCGCGCACCTTCTCGTCATGCGAGGCAATGCGCGGAACGCGGATCATCACGTCGACGTTTGTATCGCCGACTCCAATGATATCCAGCATAGGCTCCTCCTGCTCAGGTGTCCTTCTCCGCGTTGACGGTGAAGGCAACGGCGGCGAGGATGATGAGGCCGCGGACAACCATCTGCTGATAGACATCCAGACCATACATGACGAGCGCGTTGTTGATCATGCCGAGCATGACGGCACCGACGCAGGCACCCGCCACGGAGGCCTTGCCGCCGTTGATGCTCGTGCCGCCCAGAACGGTCGCTGCGATCGCGGAGGTCTCCTCCGCCTCACCCAGCGAGTAGCGGCCGCCGCCGAAGCGTCCGGCCCAGAGAATACCGGCCAGCGACGCAAGTACGCCGGAGAGCAGCATGACCTTAAAGATCGTCAGCTTGACGCGCACGCCGGAATAGAGCGCGGCCTTGGGGTTGCCGCCCACGGAGATGACCTGACGGCCGAACGGCCGCTTGCGCAGGAAGAGCTGGCCGACGACCACGATCACGACCATCCAGAGAAGCAGCACGGGAACGCCGCCGAAGTCGCCGCCGCCGAACACAAAGTTGAACGTCGTGTTCGTGATGGGTACGGATTTCAGGCCGGAGACCGTGCGCGAAACACCGGCAAAGAGGATCTGCGTGCCGAGCGTAGCGATAAAGGGCGGGATTTTTACCCATGCGATGAGCGCCCCGTTGATCGCGCCGACGACAGCGCCGACGGCAAGACCGGCCAGCACGCCGGGGATAAGGCCCGCAGCCTGCACGGTCCAGGCCGTCACAAGGGACGTCAGGCCGACGACGGAGCCAACGGACAGGTCGATCTGGCCTGCGCCGAGGGCATAGGTCATGCCGACGCCGAGAATGGCGATGAGCGCCGTCTGCCGGATGATGTTCCAGACGTTGCCCATATCCAGAAAGCCGTTGCCGACATTGCGGAGTGTCAGGGAAAAGACGATCAGCAGGGCGACAAAGGCGAGATAGATCATGTACTTCGAAAGAAATTTGCGCGCGGAGATCTTCGTTTTCATGGTGGTCCTCCTATTGAATCGCAGCCATCAGGCTGTCTTCCGTTAATCCGAGCCGGGGAACGTCACGAAGCTCTCCGACGATGCGGTCGTATTTGATGAGCAGGATGCGGTCGCAGTTTTCGATCATCTCCGTCAGTTCGGAGGAGACGAAGACCACGCCGCCGCCCGCGTCCGTGAAGCGGGTGATCGCAGCGGTGATGTCGCCCTTGGCATGGATGTCCACGCCGTAGGTCGGGTCGTCGAGCAGCAGGATCTTCGGATGGCTCTCGAGTGCCTTGCCGACGACGATTTTCTGCTGGTTGCCTCCGGAGAGCTTGCTGATGGCGATGTCGCTGCCCAGCGTTTTGACCTGCATGGTTTCAATGATCTCCTGCACGATCTGCGCGCCCTGCCTATCATCGATGAAAAAGCGCTTTTTGCTCAGCGTGGGGAGCAGCGGAAGCAGAGAATTGTCATAGACGCTGTGCATCAGGGACAGGCCCTGTGTGTGGCGGTTCTCCGGGACAAGAAAAATGCCGCCGCGGATGGCGTCGCACGGCTGGCGGACGCGGAGCTTTTTCCTGTCCAGCCGGATCTCGCCGCTGCGCGCCGGGTCGATGCCGAACAGCACATTGAAGATCTCCGTGCGCCCGGCGCCCTTCAGACCGGCCAGACCGACGACCTCGCCCGGGCGGACGGTGAAGCTCAGAGGCTCCGGAATGACCTTCGAGGTCACGTCCTTCACCTCGAGCAGCGGTGTCAGACCGTCAAAATCCTGCGGCTTGCGGCTCTTCACGGCCTGAAAGCCGCTCTCGCCGAGCATCTGGGCGATGATCTCCTCGAGCGTTGTGTCACGGATCTCCTTTGCCATGCAGGCCCTGCCGTCGCGGATGATCGTCACGGCGTCGCAGATATCGAGAATATGCTGCAGGTGGTGGGTGCTGATGACGATGGAGTAGCCCTGCTGTTTCAGACGTTCGATGATCTCAAAGAACTTCGTCGTGGCCTCGGCGTCGAGCGCGGCGGTCGGCTCGTCCATGAGGATGATCTTCGTCTGCTTCATGATGGCCTTTGCGATCTCGACCATCTGCATATCGCCGGTGGAGAGGGACTTGACCTTCTGCCGCGGATCGATGCGGATGCCCATATCGCGGAAGAATTCCGCGGCCTTCCGAATGCAGTCGCGGTCGGAGATCAGCGCGCCGCGGATCGGTTCTGCGTTCAGAAATATATTTTCTGCGACCGTCATTTCGCCGACCAGACTGTAGTCCTGGTAGATCATAGCGACGGTCTGCTCACGTTCCCGGACGGAAACGGATTTATCAATGTTCTTGCCAAAGAACTGGACGGTGCCTGCCGTCTGGGTATAGACGCCGTTGATGATCTTCATGAGCGTGCTCTTGCCCGCGCCGTTTTTGCCGACAAGGCCCATGACCTGTCCCTGCCGCAGGGAAAAATCGACGCCGTCCAGCGCGCGGACGCCGGAGAATTCCATCACGATGCCGCGCATTTCGATCGCGTTGACAGCGGTTTGTGTTTCGGACATTTGCGTTACCTCATTTCGGGTCGCTGTGCCATACAGCGGAATGGGATCGAAAAACGCCGGGCGGGAAAACACCGCCCGGCGTTGGTTATCAGCCGTTCAGAGCGGCCTGAACGTCAGCGGGAGCCTCGATGCCGAGGGAGGTGCGGTAGCCCTCAAGCAGATTCTCGCGGGTGACCTTGAAAGACGGGGACGTGACATAGCCCGGGCACTCCTTGCCGATGCAGGCATAGGCGGCCATCAGCGCGCGGCCGTATCCCATGGCATACGGCATATCGCAGGCGATGCCGACGATGTTGCCGCCCTGCGCCATATCGAGCGCGCAGGTGGTGTCGAGGTCCATGGTGACGATCTTGATGTCGGTGCGGCCGAGGGCCTTCACGGTCTGCAGAACGTCGATGCACGGGGTGGAGTAGGAGACGAAGATGCCCTTGACATTCGGATACTTCGTCAGCAGAGCGGAGGTGATCTGCGCTGCTTCGTTCGGGGAGGAGAAGCCGCCGACTTCGGCGACGGTGATGTTCGGATACTGCTCGGCGATGGTCTTGAGGAAGGCGTCGTCGCGGGTGTTGCAGACGTAGTTGACGTCGGCGACCGTGATGGCGAGGATCTCGCCCTCGCCGCCGATGGCATCAGCCATCATCTCGGCGCTGTCGATGCCCATGTCGACGATGGAGTCCGTGATAGCGCCGACATATTCCTTGCCTGCCGTGTAGCCCGTGGGAACGTTGCTCATGAACGTCAGCTTGACGCCTGCCTGCCACAGCGGGTCAAACGTCGGCGCGCAGACGTCGAGGTCCTGCGGCTGGCAGGTCACGATGTCCGGGTTCAGCGCGGCGAAGGATTCCATGTTCGTCTTCTGCTGGATGGGGTCGAGATCGCAGCAGCCCTGGCCGACGATCTTGATGTTCATGGCCTCGCAGGCATCCTGGAAGCCGATGAGGTTTGCGTTGTCCCACTCGCTGGCGTTGATGAGCTCAAAGCAGGCGGTGAGGTTCATGGAGCGGACCTGCGCCAGCTCCTCCGGCGTCAGCTCCAGCTCGGTATACCAGGCAGCGGGGCTGCCGTCCGGGCCGACGGTGGTGATGGTCTCGGGGGCTTCGACCGGGTTCGGGAAGGTCAGGCCTTCGGCAGGAATGTCGTTACCATCGGTGTTATCGCTGTTGTCGGGGGCGGTGCTGGGGGCATCGGTCGCGGGAGCGTCCGTGGCGGGGTCATTTGCGGGGCTGTTGGAACAGCCGGCAAACAGTGCCAGCGTCATCACGATGGCGAGAAGCAGGGCGATGCACTTTGTTGTTTTCATGGTTACCTCCTGATATTTTGGGTCTGAAACTCTCTATGTGTACTATGTGTACTATGTGTACTGCGGCCGCAGCAGACAACGATGTTACTCCTTGCGGATGATCTGGTGGAATGTATACTTCTCTGCGTTGTAGGACATCTTGACGAACTCGACGGGGAACAGCTCCATCGGCCTGCTCTTGCGGTAACCGAAGGTCTGGCGCTCGACGTACAGGATCGCAGAGCCCTTCGGAATGCCGAGATGACGGCTCTCCCGCATGTTGGCAAGGCGGCACTCCACGCGCTCGCGCGCATAGACGATGATGATGCCGTATTCCTCCTCAAGGCAGGAATAAAACGACTGGTTCTGCGCAAGCCGCGCCTCCATGTTGGGCACAAGCGCAGCCGGGATATAGTTGACCTCCGTGGCGATGGGGACGGAGTCCGCCATGCGGATGCGCTCGAGCCGCCAGACGGGCTGATCCTGGGGGATCTGCAGCTTGTTCGCCGTGCGGATCACCGGCAGCTCCTTCTCGAGGGAGACGACCTGATTGCTGACCTGAAGGCCCATGTTCAGCATCTCCTGTGTGAAGCTGAGGATGCGCCGCGGGCCGCTTTCGATCTTCATGCTGGCGACGAATGTTCCCTTGCCGGGACTGCGGACAAGGAAGCCCTCCTGCTCCAGCTCCTTGAGCGCCATGCGCACGGTCGTGCGGCTGATGCCGAAGGAGTCCTGCAGCTGCTTCTCGGACGGCAGGATCGAACCGGGCGGATAGTCGCCGCCCTCGATCCATTTCAGTAATGTCTGCTTTAACTGATAGTACAGCGGTTTTTTAGAAGAAATACTCATATTTATCCATCCTGTGACTTAAGAGGATTGAAAGCCGGAAAAGGGATGCGTTGTGCTTACGTTTGTATCATACCACTAAAAATCCGATTTTTCAAGCATATTTTTTGCGATTTCAATAAAATAGTAGATAAAACTAA
>OHQI01000510.1_pt1 | contig 9605 bp, 10 predicted proteins | sample 1577911 | NCBI WGS metagenome assembly OHQI01 (sample SAMEA3879502, study PRJEB24766) | human gut metagenome | biome: human-associated habitat; feature: feces | place: USA | collected 1985/1987
CCGAGATTGCCACGGGCGCGAAGCGCCCTCGCAATGACAAGTCGGGGGCATTCACTATTTTAACGATGGCCTGTACTAGACGCAGGTGCAGCGCCGGGGCCGGCTGTCCGCTCCCCTACAACGCACATTATATTGGAATCGTAAAATAGAACGTGTTGATGCCGCCGCTGCTCTCGGCCCAGATGCGGCCGCGGTGCGCCTCGGCGATGCGGGCGGCGATGGCAAGGCCCAGCCCGTAGCTGTGGTTCATGGCGCGGGCGTGGTCGACGCGGTAAAAGCGCTTGAAAATATCGCGGCACTCCTGCGGAGTGAGCGGCGCGCCGGGATCGGCAACAGACAGCACGCAGTGCCGCCCGCCCTGCCGCGCAAGCGTCAGCAGCACCCAGCCGCCCGGCTGGGCGTATTTGCGGGCGTTGTCCAGCAGGATCTCCACGACCTGCCGCAGCTGTGCGGCATTGCCGCGCACACGGATACCGTCCTCCACGCGGGCCGTCAGCGTGTGCCCGGCCTCGAACAGCACCGGCTCGAACGGCAGCAGAGCCTCGTTCACGAGGGCGCTCAGGTCCAGCTCCGTCTGCGCATCCTGCGCGCGCCCGGCATCCACGCGGGCCAGCTCCAGCAGGCTCTCCACAAGGCCGCGCATCTGCTGCGACATCGTGAGGATGCTCCCGGCAAAGCGGGAGCGGGCCGGGGCGTCATAGCCCGGCGCCTGCAGCAGCTCCGCATTCGTCAGGATGACGGTCAGGGGCGTTTTCAGCTCGTGCGAGGCGTCCGCCACGAACTGCCGCTGTTGATCCCACGCCCTGGCGACGGGCCGCACCAGCCAGCGCGCCAGCAGCAGGCTCATGACGAAGAACACCGCAAGAGCCGCCGCGCTCGCAATGGCAAGCGTGCGGATGAGGCTGTGCAGCGTCGTCGTCTCGGCCGAGGTGTCGGCAAAAACGACGCGCCAGCTCGTGCGCGTGACGACGCGGTAGAACCGCAGGCCGTAATCCGGCACCTCACCGATGTCGTCCTCGGAATTCACGGCGATGTCGATGAGCTTCTGCAGCTTTTCGCGGTCGCTCAGGTCAAAATAGCCGCCGCGCGTCGTGATGATGTCGCCGCGTGCATTGATCTCCAGCGCAAAATACGGCACGCGCGTGCCGTCGTCCAAACCGGGGCTGGAGGCCGTCTGCCAGTTGTTTGCCAGCGCCTCAAGCGTGCGCAGGCTCTCGGCCTCAAGGCTCTGCTGCGTAAAATGCAGCACAAGGCCGAACGTGACGCCCAGCATCACGGTCAGTAGGGCCATGAGGATGCACACGAGCTTGACGCGGAGCTTCCGGATCATGCCTCCGCCACCTCCAGATGATAGCCCAGCCGCCGGATGGCCTCGATGCGGACGTTCGAGCCGATGCTCGCGAGCTTTTTCCGCAGGAAGCCGGCGTAGACCTCCACATGATTCTCCACGGCGTTGGAGTCAAAGCCCCAGACGCGCTCGAGCAGCGTCTCCTTCGAGACGTTGCCGCCCTTCGCCTGCAGCAGGATGCGCATGACGTCGAATTCCCGCGCGGACAGGCGCACGCTTTTGCTGCCGCAGCGCAGCATCCCGGCCGAGAGGTCGAGGGCCGTGTTGCCGAACGTCAGCTCGTCGACCTGCTCGCCCTGTCTGCGCAGCAGCGCGCCGACGCAGGCCAGCAGCTCGCGGGAATCAAACGGCTTTGTCAGATAATAATCCGCCCCGGCGTTCAGCCCGGCCACGCGGTCCATGAGATCGGACTTTGCCGTCAGCATCAGGATGGGCACGGCATGGTGCTCCGCGCGCAGGCGGCTGGCGACGGTATAGCCGTCGAGCCCCGGCATCATGACGTCGAGGATCACGAGATCATAGACGTCCGTTTTTGCATATTCCAGGCCGGTCAGGCCGTCGTTCGCCGTATCGACGGAAAAGCCCCGGCCCGTCAGCAGCGTCTGCAGCGAATCAGCCAGCAGGCGCTCGTCTTCTACCACAAGAATTTTCATCATCACAGCACCTGCAGGATACAGCCCTTGAGATACATGGAGTGCTCCTCGCCCAGCGTGGCCGGATGGTCGCGCGACTGCAGGAGGCGCTCGAGCAGGCGGACCTGCCGCCCCGCGCCCTTCGCGGCCTCCGTGAGCATCTGCTCAAACAGCGGCTGCGTCATGAACTGGCTGCACGAGCACGTCACAAGGAAGCCGCCCGGCTCCGTCAGCTGCATGCAGCGGCGGTTCAGCTCGCGATAGCCCCGATACGCGCCGTCGAGGGCGCTGCGGCTCTTGGCAAAGGCGGGCGGGTCGCAGATGACAAGGCCGAACTGTCTGCCCTCCTCGCAGTCCTGCCGCACGAGATCGAACACATTGGCGCAGACGGTCTCGACACGGTCGGCCACGCCGTTGCGCGCAGCGTTCCCGCGCACCATGGCAAGGGCCGTCTCCGAAACGTCCACGGCCTGCACCCGCGCCGCGCCGTACAGTGCCGCGTGGATGGAGAAGCCGCCCGTATGGCAGCACAGGTCCAGCACCGTCCGCCCGGCGGAATATGGCCGCAGATGGCCGCGGTTTTCCTGCTGGTCGAGGAAGTGGCCGGTCTTCTGGCCGTTTTCGATGTCTACGGCCATGAGGGCATCGTGCTCACGGATGATGAGCTCCGGTGGGACCGCGCCGTAGACGCAGCCCTTGCGCTGCTCCATGCCCTCCTTTTCGCGCACGGCAAGGTCGTCGCGCTCATAAATGCACTGCGGCCGGAACACCTCGGCCAGAATGGCGAGAATATCATCCCGCATGCGCTCCATACCGAGCGAGACGATCTGGAACGACAGACAGTCGCCGAATTTGTCCACCGTCAGACCGGGCAGGCCATCCGGCTCGCCGAAAATGACGCGGCATGCGTTCGAAAAACCCAGTGCCTGCCGGTTTTCCCATGCCGCACGGATGCGGCGCTCCCAGAAGGCGCGGTCGATGGTCTCGCCGCGCTCGCGTGAGACGAGCCGCACCGTGATCTTGGAGCGGCGGTTGAAAAAGCCCGTGCCCTGATAGCGCATACGGCTGTCGAGCACCTCGACAAGGCCGCCGTCCTCGCAGGTGTCGTCCGCCCAGTCGATTTCATTGTCATAGATCCAGCAGCAGCCGGCGGCAAGCGTCTCGCCGCGCCGCAGGCAGACCTGTCCCGAGATCATGCTCATTCCTCCATTTGGTACGGCAGTCCCGCGCGGGACTGCCTGTTTATTTTCTGTTTATTATACGCTCTGGCGTGATTATCCATATTGTATATTGTACCACAGGCGGGCGCGCATTGCAATTGTCCGGCGGGCGTGATATAATGCGGCAAAAGGGGGAATATCCATGAAGACCTTATCGGAGGACCGCCGCGCGCTGCACCGCATCCCGGAGACAGGCTGCCGCCTGCCGGAGACGGCGGCCTATCTGCGCGGGGCGCTGGCCGAAATGCCCTGCACGCTGCTGGCCCCGTGGGAGGACGCCGTGTGCGCCTATTTTGACCTTGGAAAGGACGAGACCGTCGCCGTCCGCAGCGACATGGATGCTCTGCCCGTGACGGAACGGACCGGTCTGCCGTTTGCATCCGCCCATCCGGGCCGCATGCACGCCTGCGGGCATGACGGTCATATGGCCATGGTGCTCGGGCTGGCGCGCCGTCTGGCGGCAGGAGAGGTCCGGCCTCAGCGGAACGTCCTTCTGATCTTTGAGCCCGCCGAGGAGACGACGGGCGGCGCTGCGCCCATCTGCGCGACGGGCCTGCTGGAGCGGTATCATGTAACGCGCGTGTTCGGCATGCATCTCTGGCCGGAGCTGCCCGCGGGCGTCATCGCCTCGCGCGCCGGAGCGATGATGTCGCGCTCGTGCGAGCTGACGGTGGAGATCACGGGCCGATCCGTCCATCTGGCCCGCTTTGCCGAGGGCTGCGACGCGCTGGACGCCGCCGCCCGTCTGCTGACACGGCTGTATGCACTGGCCGAGGGCAAGCCCTGCCTGCTGCGCTTCGGCAAAATGGAAAGCGGCAGCGCCCGCAATGCCGTGAGCGACCACACGCATCTTGAGGGCTCGCTGCGCTGCCTGGACGACGGGCTGTATGCCGCGCTCTGGGAGCAGGCGCAGGCCATCGGCCGGGCCGTCGGCGAGGAGACGGGCTGCACCGTGACCATGACGTGCAGCTCCGGCTATCCGCCCGTGACGAACGACGCGGCCCTGCTGGCCGAGGTGCGGGAGCGCTTCCCGATCGCCGAGGCGGAGACGACGTGCATCACGGAGGACTTTTCGGAATATCAGCGCCATGCGCCCGGCGTGTTCTTCTTCCTCGGCACCGGCGGCATCGAGCTGCATGCACCGACGTTCACCTTCCCGGAGGAAATTCTGGACAAGGGTGAAGCGCTCCTGTGCGGGCTGGTGTGAGAGATTATAAGGCAGCACGGCTGTCCATATTCCGTCCGATGGAGCAAAAAATTTTTGAGAATATTTATGCCTCTCCCAGATTCTGCGGGAGGGGCATTTTTTCGGAAAAACCGGGCTTTGGAAAACAGTGGAAAAACACGGTGCCGGGAGCTGCAAAAATTTATCCGCATTTTGTTGGATTTCTTGCATGGAAATCCGGAGAACGGAAAGAATTGCGGCAGAAAAAGAATTGCGTTTCGAAAAAAATCGTGATACACTAAGCAAAATCAAAGGCAAACTCAAAAATTTTTGATAAGAGGAGCGATCCGCATGGCCATTGATGTGAGAAGCGAAGTCCGCCCGCTGAAGAAAGTCCTGCTGCAGCGCCCCGGCCGGGAGCTGGAGCAGCTCGTCCCCAATTCGATGGAGCGCCTTCTGTTTGACGACATTCCCTACCTGCGCGGCGCGCAGACGGAGCATGACCGCTTTGCGCAGGTGCTGCGCGACAGCGGCGTGGAGGTCGTCTATCTTACCGATCTGGCCGCGGAGACGCTGGCCCTGAGCGACAGCCTGCGCCGCCGCTTTGTCGAGGACTTTATCCGCAGCAGCGGCTGCGTGGCCGCCAGCTACCGCGAGGCCCTCACGGAGCTTCTGCTGGCCTGCCCCAACACGCGCGAGCTCATCCGCAAGACCATGACGGGCGTCCGCTTCGACGAGCTGCCCCTGCACCAGAACCACTCGCTGGCCTCCCTGCGCAACGACCGCACGCACTTCGTGCTTGAGCCGATCCCGAACCTCTATTTCACGCGCGATCCGTTCGCGTCCATCGGCCGCGGCGTTGCCCTGCACCACATGTACTCCGTCACGCGCAACCGCGAGACGATCTACGGAAACTATATCCTGCACTATCACCCCGACTACGCGGGCAAAGTGCCGTTTTACTACACACCGGACGAGCCGTACACCCTCGAGGGCGGCGATATCCTGAACCTCAGCGCCGACACGATCGCCGTCGGCATTTCCCAGCGCACCATGCCGGAGGCCGTTGAGCGGCTGGCCTATAATATTTTCCAGGACGAGGCGGGCGAGGTGCGCCGCGTGCTGGCGCTGGATATCCCCAGTACCCGCGCCTTCATGCATCTGGACACCGTGCTGACGCAGATCGACACGGACAAGTTTCTCATCCACCCCTCCATTCTCGACGAGCTGGAGATGTTCGAGCTGACGCCCGGCCGCGGCGGCGCGCCCGTTGCGCGGCGGCTGGACATGCCGCTCGAGGAGGCACTGGCCTCTGCACTCGGCGTCGAGCGCGTCACGCTGCTGCGCTGCGGCGGCGGTGACCAGATCGCGGCCCAGCGTGAGCAGTGGAACGACGGCTCGAACACGCTGTGCGTCAGCCCCGGCCGCGTCGTGGCCTATGACCGCAACTATGTCACCAACGGTCTGCTCGAGGAGCACGGCATCGAGGTGCTGCGCATCCCGAGCGGAGAGCTCTCCCGCGGCCGCGGCGGCCCGCGCTGCATGAGCATGCCGCTTTGTAGAGACTGCTGAGTAACCGGAGCAGGTCGTTCCGCAGCGGAATCACAGAAAAGCCCGGAATTTTCGTACAAAATTCAAAACTTCCGGTTGACTTTCTACCGGGTGCTGCGATATAATATCAATTGCGCATCCATGCTTGCTTATTGCATCCATACCTGCGCATGATGATTTTCGATTGCTGCGGCCGGAGTCCGGCTGTTGAGCATAATCTAACAGGAGGTGTACACGAAGATGCTGCGTACCTATCAGCCCAGAAAGCGTCACCGCGCAAAGGTCCATGGTTTCCGCAAGAGAATGGCTACTGCAAACGGCCGCAAGGTTCTTGCCCGCCGTCGTGCAAAAGGCAGAGCCGTCCTGTCCGCCTGAGGAGCCGAGACCGCACCGTCTGCTTGAATTGTAACGTGAAGGGCGAACAGTCTCTGTTCGCCCTTTTGCTTTGCCGGGAGGTTCCGACTTGCTGCATACTGTTTCTCTGAAGGAAAACCATGTTTTCCGCCGCCTGTATCACCGCGGCGCCACGGCGGGCAACCGTCTGCTCGTGGTCTACTGCCTGCGCAACGGCACCGGTCACAGCCGCCTCGGCCTGACCGTCAGCGCCAAGCTCGGCCACGCCGTCGAGCGCAACCGCATGCGCCGCCGCCTGCGCGAGATCTACCGCCTGCACGAGGCGGAGCTCCTGCCGGGCTATGACATCGTGATCGTCGCGCGCAGCCGCGCGATGGAGGCGGATTTCGCAGAGCTGACGCGGGCGTTTCTGACGCTCGCCGGGCGGACGGGCCTGATGCAGGAGGCCGCGCAATGAAGCGCGTCCTGCTGGCGCTCATCCGCTTTTATCGGAAGTATATCTCTCCCGCCTTTCCGGGCAAGTGCCGGTTCATCCCGACCTGCTCGGAATATGGCCTTGAGGCCATCGAAAAATACGGCGCCCTTCGGGGCGGCTGGCTCACGTTCAAGCGCCTGCTGCGGTGCAACCCCTTCAACCACGGCGATTTTTACGATCCCGTGCCGTGATCACCCGGCGGATCTCCGCCCACCCGTTCCGTCCGGCCGCCGTGCGCGGCCAAGAGGAGGCCTTTCATGGATTTTATCCGCGTTCCCTTTGGCTATGTGCTGGAATTCTTCTATGGATTCCTGAATAACTACGGCCTTGCGCTCATTCTGTTCTCGTTCGTTGTCAAGCTGATCCTTCTGCCGTTCAGCGCCAAGAGCAAGAAGAGCATGATGAAGATGTCCCGCCTGCAGCCGCAGCTCAAGCAGCTGGAGCTTGCCTGCGGAGACGACAAGCAGAAATATCAGCAGGAGGTCATGGCCCTCTATAAGTCCGAGGGTGTCAGCATGTACGGCGGCTGCCTGTGGTCGTTCCTGCCGCTGCTGTTCCTTCTGCCGCTGTACACCGTCATCCGTGAACCGCTGCACTACCTGATGCACCTGAACACGGAGACCGTCGATGCCCTCAAGGCCATCGTGGCCACGGAGCAGGGCGTCGAGGTCAGCAAGCTCGGCTACTACTGGCAGTATGGCCCGGCTGCCGATCTGCAGAAATATGCTCTGCAGCTCACCGACGCCTCCATGCGCGAAGCCGTCATGGGCGTCTCGTCCATCAATTTTTCCTTCCTCGGCATCAACCTCGGCCAGATCCCGAGCTGGAAGGTCTGGCAGGCCAAGGGCTGGAGCGATATCGGCGGCTTTATCGTCCCGCTGCTCTCCGGCGGTCTGAACTATCTGTCGATGTTCATCAGCCAGAAGATGAACGGCTCCGTTATCTCCAACGCCAACGGCGAAAAGGACGAAGCCGCCGCCAAGTCTGCCCAGACCAACAAGATGATGAACCTCCTCATGCCGCTCATGTCCATCTGGTTCGGCTTTATCGTCCCGCTCGGCCTGTCGATCTACTGGCTGACGCAGTCGCTGTTTGGCATCGTGCAGGATGTGTTCCTCACGAAGCACTACCGCAAGATCTATGACGCAGAGGACGTCGTCCGCCGCGAGAAGGCTGCGCAGCGCGCCGCCGAGGAGGCGGAGAAGGAGCGCATCCGCGCCGCCCGCCGTGCCGCCAACCCCGAGGGCATCACGGAGAACACCAGCAAGAAGAAGCAGCAGCTCCGGGAGCGCCAGGGGCGCGAGGCCGCTGCCAAGGATTTTGAAGCCAAAAAGCGTGCTGCCGCCGGGCTTGCGCCCGAGGAAGCTGCCGAAGTGCTCAGCGGCGATCCCGAGCGTCCCTTCAGCCGCGGCCGCGCCTATTCCTCCGAGCATTACACGAAGAATGAGGAGAACGAATAATCATGGAAAAGTTTATCGTCACGACCGGTAAGACCATCGATCTTGCCGTTACGGCGGCGCTGCAGCAGCTCGGCATGGACCGCGACAGCGTGTCCGTGGAAATTCTGGAGACCCCGAAGTCCGGCTTTTTCGGCATCGGTGCGTCGCCCGCGAAGGTCAAGGTGACCTATGAGGTGCCGGACGAGCCCAAGAAGCCCGAGGCTCCGATGAGTGTGCTCTCGTCCGCCTCCCGCTCGAAGCCGAAGGAGCGCCCCGAGATCACCTCGAGCATCATCTCCCGCCCCGGCAAGAAGATCGAGCCGGAGGAGCAGCAGCCTGCCCGCCGCGAGCGCCGTCCGCGTCAGGAGCGCCGCAAGCCGCAGAATGCCGAAACCCCGAAGCAGCAGGAAAAGCCCGCCGAAAAGCCCGTCCGCCCCGAGAAGCAGGAGCGCCCGCAGGCCCCGAAGCAGGAAAAGCCGCGCGCCCCGCGCCCGGAAAAGGCCGAAAAGCAGCAGCCCGCCCCTGCCGCGCCGAAGGAATATGCCCCCGCCCCCGAGGGCTCCATGGAGGAAAAGATCGAGAAGTTCCTCACCGGCCTGCTGACCCACATGAATTCCACCGCCGTGCCCCATGCCTATCGCACGGAGGAGGGCGGCTACCGCGCTGAGCTGGTCGGCGGTGATGTCGGCATGCTCATCGGCCGCCGCGGCGAAACGCTCGACGCCATCCAGTATCTGACGAGCTATGCCATCAACCGCGACAACGAGACGCGCGTGCGCGTCAGCGTCGACGCGGGCGACTACCGCCTCAAGCGCGAGGAAGCGCTGCAGCATCTGGCCGCCAAGATGGCGGGCAAGGCCGTGAAGTACCACCGCAACTTCACCCTCGAGCCGATGAATGCCTATGAGCGCCATGTCATCCATGCCGCCTTGCAGGATTATCCCGAGGTCACGACCTTCTCCACCGGCTCTGAGCCGCACCGCCGCATCGTGGTGGCTTACGCCAAGGAAAAATAATAAGAAGCGTCCCTGCCGGTCGACCCGGTGGGGACGCTTGGTATATATGGAGCTATGTTAGAGCTCGTACAGGCTGCCGTTAAAACAGGAAAGGCCAATTTTGCCGGCAGCGGCACTCGCCGAGCACCGCTGCCGGCAAATCTGATCGCTTCACTCCGTGAACGTATAGCGAATCATATTTCCCTTTCCGTCGCCGGTCGTGATCACGACATCGCCGTCCATGTTCTTCCCGGTGTCCAGAACAGGCCAGCGGCCCTCGGCGCGGACATAGGCATCGGGGCTTTCGGCTTCGACATCGAGAAATTCCTTCTTGCTGTGCGCCTCGCCGCCGCAGGGGTTGATCGTCTCGATCAAAACTTCGTATTCATTCATAAGAAAGATTCCTTTCTATTAGTTGTGTCGTAT
>OHQI01000536.1_pt1 | contig 9472 bp, 6 predicted proteins | sample 1577911 | NCBI WGS metagenome assembly OHQI01 (sample SAMEA3879502, study PRJEB24766) | human gut metagenome | biome: human-associated habitat; feature: feces | place: USA | collected 1985/1987
CACGAATCGCTCTTTTCATTTATGCATACAGCCCGGACTTTCTATTCATACTGCCCGGACTTCAGCCGCTCCACCTCCTCGCGGGTCAGGAACCGCCACGCTCCGCGCTTGAGGTTCTTCTTCGTGAGACCCGCATAGTAAACGCGGTCGAGTTTGGTCACGGTGTAACCCAGGAACTCGAAAATACGGCGCACAATGCGGTTGCGGCCCGAGTGGATCTCGATGCCCACCTCCTGCTTGTTCTCCTTGACGTAGGAAATCTCGTCGGCGAAGATCTCGCCGTCTTCGAGCGTGACGCCCTCGGCGATGCGGTCCATGTCGGCGCGCGTCAGAGGTTTGTCGAGCGTCACCTGGTAGATTTTCTTCTTCTTGTAGGAAGGGTGCGTCAACTGCTTCGTAAGGTCGCCGTCGTTGGTGAACAACAGCAGCCCGAGGCTGTTCTTGTCGAGGCGTCCCACCGGGTAGATGCGCTCCGTGCAGGCGCCCGAGACCAGCTCCATGACCGTCTTTCCGGCATGGGGATCGTCGAGCGAAGTGACGTAGCCCTTGGGCTTGTTCAGCACCAGATAGACCTTCTTCTCGCCCTGCACGCGGCTGTCGTTGAAACGCACCTCGTCCGTGGGCATCACCTTCGTACCCAGCTCCGTGACGATTTTGCCGTTCACCGAGACGAGCCCCGCCGTGATGAAATCGTCGGCCTCGCGGCGCGAGCAGATACCCGACTGGGCGATGAAGCGGTTCAGGCGCATCTCGCCCGTCTGCTTCTCGGGATTGAATTTCGGATACGACGCCGGTTTGTCGTCGTGTTTCTTATAGGCAGGTTTGAACGGTTTGTCGACGAACTTCCGGTCGCCGAATTTCTTATCCCCGAATTTCTTCTCGCCGTAGGGCTTGTCGCCGAACTTCTTGGGTCCGAATTTCTTCTCGCCGTAGGCCGGCTTGTCGCCGTAACTGCGGCGCGGACGCTCCTCGTCGCTGCGGTGACGGTCACCGTCGTAGCGGGGTTTGTCTCCGAAGGAACGCCGCGGACGGTCGTCGTCCTGACGCTGACGGTCGCCATACGAACGCGGCTTATCGTCGTACTGACGCGGACGGTCGCCATAGGGACGCGGGCGGTCGTCATACGAACGGCGCGGGCGGTCGCCCTCCCCGCGGGATTTGTCGCCGTAGTGCGGCTTCTCGAAGACCGGACGGTTGTCGGCCGTGAAATGGGGGTTATACGAAGCCCGGCGTTCGGGCCTGTTTTCAAAGGAGGGGTGCTCCGAATCGGCGGCATCACGCTGCAAACGCGGGCGACGCTCGACACGCTCCGCCGTAGCCACTACGGTGCGCTTGCGTTTGTCGCGTCCGAAGCGTTCGAGCACCGGGGTCGAGTCGTTTTTAGGATCTTTCATTTTCTATTCGTCTAATAAATTATCGGGGGCAGGGACCGGAACGTGCCGACCGGGTTCACGCGCGTGATACCGGACGCAGCCCGTCCGAGCCGGTTTCCACCCGGCAAAGGTAATCCATTTTTCCGGATTATAACACATAACGTGCCCGATTTCAACCGTTTTGGGAATAATTGCGCCGGAAGGCGACAAAACGCCTGCTTTTGCCGTATCTTTGCCGAAAAATAACTCCCCGACGACCGGCGGCATTCCGGCAGAAGCCCCGCGCCGCCCGGCATCGGCTGCGACACCCGATCCTGCGTTATGAACATGAACCGCGAAATACTGCGCATTGCGCTCCCCAATATCGTCTCGAACATCACCGTGCCGCTCATGGGCATCGTATCGACCGCCATCGCCGGACACTGGGGAGCCGACTCCGCCGCCACGATCGGCGCGCTGGCCATCGGCGTCTCGATCTTCAACTTCATCTACTGGAACTGCTCGTTCGTGCGCATGGGAACCAGCGGGCTGACGGCCCAGGCGTTCGGCGCGGGCGACTTCCGCGAGTGCACCAACATGCTGGCCCGCGCGCTGTCGGTGTCGGCGGTGATGGGTGTGCTGATGATCCTGCTCCAATACCCCGTGGGAGAACTGGCCCTCTGGGCCATGAACGGCAGCGAAATGACCCGCGACTACTTCTACGCCCGCATCTGGGCCGTGCCGGCGGGCATCGTGCTCTTCGGGTTCAACGGCTGGTTCACGGGGATGCAGAACGCCATATTCCCCATGCTGACGGCCGTCACGGTCAACATCGTGCACATCCTTTGCAGCCTCTGGTTCGCCTTCGGGATGGATATGGGCATCGTGGGCATCGCCTACGCCTCGGTGATCGCCCAATGGACCGGCGTGGCGCTCTCGGCGCTGCTGCTCGCCGCCAAATACCGTCCGATCCTCACCGGGATCGACTGGTCGGAGGTGCTGGACCTCAAACCGCTGAAGACGTTCTTCATCATCAACCGCGACATCATCCTGCGCACGTTCTGCATCGTCGCGGTCTACACCTTCTTCACCGGGGCGTCAGCACGCATGGACGACCCCGCGCTGCTGGCCGTGAACACCCTGCTGCTGCAACTCTTCACGCTCTTTTCCTACATGAACGACGGCTTCGCCTACGCCGCCGAGGCGCTCACGGGACGTTTCATCGGGGCGCGCGACAGCGTGTCGCTGCGCGACTGCCTGCGGAGGTGCATCGCCTGGGGAACGCTCGTATCGGTGGTCTTCGTGGGGATTTATCTCGTCTGGTGGCGCGACCTGGTGGGCGTGTTCGTAGACCACTCGGCGCCCAATGCCGGGGTGATCGAGGAGCTGGCGGGACGCTACATCGTCTGGATCATCCTCATCCCGATCGCCTCGGCCATGCCCTTCATCATGGACGGCATCATGGTCGGAGCCACCGAAACGCGCGTCATGCGCGACTCGATGTTCTGGGCCACGGCGGCCTATTTCGCCATTTACTACGCCTGCTACCCGCTGATCGGCAACAATGCCCTATGGCTGGCCTTCACGCTCTACATGTTCCTGCGCGGAGTGATCCAGTTCTTTATGACCCGCCGGCTGAAAACCATCTACGACAAGATCGCATAGGACCCGGACAACCGCCCGCCGGCACGGAACGAGCGCCGGACAAGCCTCCGAAAAGGAAACCGCCCCCGCCGGAGATGCTTCCGGCAGGGGCGAAACCGTAAAAACGAGACCTTCCGGACCGTCTATTCCGCGAAGCCATCCCAGTCGTCGCGGAACTGCTCGGAGCCGGTCTTTTTGGCAAAAATGCACCGGTTGTCGTAAACGTCGGCCTCGGCATCGGTCAGCTCCCGCGACCACGCCACGCGGCCCGAACGGTCGGCGCCGGGTCCTTCGCAACGCCATTCGGCATAGTACACATCGCCTTTACGGGCCGCGTCGTGCCAGTCGCGCCACCCCTCGGGACGGATCGCCGCGGGAAATTCGCACTCCAGCCACACGGTGCGGGCCGTCGATTTCCACGGACGCCCGAGGTAAACCCGCGTCACCCCTTCGGCCGCCGTCACACGGCAGCAGGAGAAGACGAATCCGCATTCGTTGCGCTCGGTGGTCGAAGCGGCCGTGATGAAACTGTCGGCCTTGCAATGGATCGTCGAACACTCGAACAGCACGATCGAAGGGCCGAAAATGAAGTCGGTGGTTCCCTCGATATAACAATTCTCGACATGTACGCGCGAAACGTAGCTGCGAGCAAAGAAGGTGTCCTGATCGCCGATGAGCGCACAATGATACAGATGGATGCGGTCACCGCGGGTTTCGAGCGCCACGGCCTGCTCTACCCTTCCGGCATCGTTCTCGACGGTCAGGCAATCCAGATAGACATCGTCGGCCTGAACGGACATCGTATAGCTGTCGTAGGTGGTCAGCTCGCGGCCGTCGACGACTTTGCCGGCATAGTCGCCCCAGACGATGCGGGTTTCAGCCATTTCATCGCCCAGAATCCGGACCTTGTCCTTATAGACGTCGAGCGTCACCTTCTCGCGATAGACGCCGGGCATAATCCGCACCGTGCGCCACTCCGCAGGCTTCGACGGCAGGGCGTCGAAACACGCCTGAATGGTCCGGAAATCCCCGCCGCCGTTGCAGTCGACGGTATAGACCGTCTCTGCCGAGGCGACGAACGAGGACAGGAGAAGGATCGTTATGATTACAGCGGATTTCATCATAGGTTCGGTGAACGCAATTACACGCTACAACGTCACCCCCGTCTTGAAGATGGCGATCTCCTTGAAACCCGTCTCCTCGTGCTTGAGACGCTCGCCGCCGGCCGTGGCCAGCACCTTGCCGATGAAACGCTCCAGCACGGCCTGCGGCTCCTCGTCCTCGACCAGCGTGCCGGCGTTGAAGTCGATCCAGTTGGCCTTGAACTCCGCGAGCTGCGTGTTGGTCGAAATCTTCATCGTGGGCACGAACGACCCGAAAGGCGTGCCGCGTCCCGTGGTGAAGAGCACCAGCTGGCAGCCCGAGAGAGCCAGCGCCGAAGCGGCCACCAGGTCGTTGCCCGGAGCCTGCAAGAGGTTCAATCCCGGCTTCGTGACGGGCTGTGCGTAGGTCAGCACGTCGACGACGGGCTGCGCCCCGCCCTTCTGCACGCAGCCGAGCGATTTCTCCTCAAGGGTCGTGATGCCGCCCTTCTTGTTGCCCGGCGAGGGATTTTCATAAATCGGCTGGTCGAACCGGCGGAAATAGCGTTTGAAATCGTTGATCAGCGAGACCGTTCCGTCGAAAACCCGGCGGTCTGCGGCGCGGTCCATCAGGATCGTCTCGGCGCCGAACATTTCGGGAACCTCCGTCAGCACCGTCGTGCCGCCCTGCGCGATCAGCCAGTCGGAAAACAGCCCCACCAGCGGATTGGCCGTGATGCCCGAGAAACCGTCCGAGCCGCCGCACTTCAAGCCCACCTTGAGGTAAGCGAGCGGAAGCGGCTGACGCTTATCGGCTTTGGTCTTTTCCACCAGCCCGCGGCAGATTTCGAATCCCGCCTCGATCTCGTCCTCGACCTCCTGGGCGACGAGGAACTTCATCCGCTCGTCGTCCCATTGGCCGATCACCTCTTTCAGGGCCGACACCTGGTTGTTCTCGCACCCGAGGCCCAGCACCAGCACGGCGCCCGCATTGGGGTGACGCACCAGCGCGGCCAGCGCCCGCTGCGTATTGGCGTGGTCGTCGCCCAGCTGCGAACAGCCGTAATTGTGGGTGTAGACCCGCACGTCGTCGAGGTGCGAGCAGTCGCACTCGCGCTTCACACGCTCCGCGATGGCCTGCGCCTGCCCGTTGACGCACCCCACCGAGGGCACGATCCACAACTCGTTGCGAATGCCCATCGTATCGTTCCCGCGCAGGTAACCCATCACCCGCACGTCGCGCTTCGGGCACCCGACATCGTAAACCTTGGGGGCATAGGTGTATTCGAGGTCGTCGCGGAGGTTGGTTTTCAGGTTGTGCGTGTGAATCCACCCGCCCTGCGGCACGTCCTGCGTGGCGTGACCGATGGGATAGCCGTACTTCACGACGTTCTCGCCCGCGGCGATGTCGCGCAGGGCGAACTTATGGCCGCGCGCAACGTCCTCGCGGAGCGTCACGGCGACGCCCTCGACATCGAGCGTCTCGCCCTCGTGCAGGTCGTCGGCCAGTGCGACGGCGACATTGTCCGCAGCGTTGATTTTCAGAAACCGTTTCATATCAATAAAATAAGCCGCATGTCCGGGTCCCGCAAAGCCCCCGCCGAGGCGGGGGTTCGGGGGTGAGTCGGACTTGTGAACACGACCGGAGGCCGTGCCACGAACCGTCCGAAACGCCGCACCGGAACAGCTGACTGGTTACGCTCCTAAAAACTTCTTCAAGGCATCTTTCATGCCCAGCGTCTCGATGTCGCGGACATAGCCCGCAACGGTCCCGATGAAGCCCGGAACCTCCGAGAAATCGACGGTGAAGATGCCGCTCTCCTTCACGATCTTCGCGATCGTAGCCTCCATGTCGGCCGAATCCCAGTTGGCGCGGATGTAGTCCACGAACTCCCTCGTGTCGTCGGGTTCGAAACCGCTGTTCGGCCCGTAGAGGGTCATCAGCGCGGCGAACGTGAATGCTTCGCGTTCGGCCAGCCGCTGCGCCTTGAACCAGTTGTCGCGCACGGTCGGATAGTTGCGCGCCTCCCATTTCGAAAGCGAGTTGAGCGAAATGGACCGGAGCATGTGCTTGATGAAGGGGTTGTAGAAACGCTCCAGAATCCCGGCGGCGAACTTCTTCAGCTCGTCCCGGTCCTCGTCGATCATCGGGATCACCTCCTCGGCAACCATGTCGTTGACGAACCGCTCGATGTCGGGCGTATTGAAAGCGTCCATCACCGTCTCGCAGCCCATTTGCAGGGCGATGGGCACCATGCCCGTGTGCGACCCGTTCAGGATGCGGACCTTCTTGTCGCGGAACTGCTTGATCGACGGCATGAAGATCACATGCAGCCCCGCCTTGTCCAGCGGCAGCTCCTTCATCACCTCCTTGTAGCCCGGACCGCCGATGGCCCACAGGTGGTACAGCTCGGCCTTCACCACAAGGTTGTCGTCATAGCCGATCTCCTCCCTGATCTCGCCGATCTGCTCGCGCGGGAAACCCGGGACGATGCGGTCCACGAGCGTGTCGCAGAAGTGGCAGCTGTTTTCGACCCAGTCGATGAAATCCTGCCCGAGCTTGTGGTATTCGGCGTGTCTGATGACGTATTCGTGGAGCGTCGAGCCGTTGTTCTCGATCAGCTCGCAGCAGATGATGCAAAGGCCCTTGGTCGGGTCGCCGTTGAAATGTTTGAACCGCTTGTACAGCAGCGCCGTCATCTTGGCGGGGTACGACTTCGGCGGACAGGCCGTCAGGTCGTCGCCCTCCTCGTAGCGGATGCCCGCCTCGGTGGTGTTCGAAATGGTGATCTTCAGCTCCGGCGAGAGGAAATACGCCTCGTATTTCGCATAGTCCACATAGGGATTGAACGAATCCATGATGCTCTTCACCAGCCGCACGTCCTTCTTGGGCCGTTTGTTCTCGATGCCCTCCAGATAGACGTGGTACATGTTGTCCTGCCGGTGCATCAGGTCGATCATCCCCAGCACCTTGCGCTCGGGGTCGATGATCGGCTGGCAAACGGCCACGCCTGCATCCATGACGCCCTTCTCGTTGGCGATGTCGATCTGCCAGTCCACGAAGGCTCTCAAGAAGTTGCCTTCGCCGAATTGCAGGATGCGAACGGGGCGGCCGACCGTTTCGACGGTCGACTTGTTCAGTTGCTTGATCATTGTATGTCCGGTTTTTAAGTTAATCCAATACAATCGGTTTGTATTTCGGAACCAGCGTCTTCATCACGATCCAGCCGATGAGGTAAGCCACGGCGCAGATGCAGAAGACGACGAAATATCCGGCGGGCTTACCCTCGAAACCCATGAACTGCATCGCCGTTTCGTCGGCATATACGAACAGCCAGCCGGCGAACCATTGCAGGATCATCGAGCCTACGCCGCCGGCCATGCCGCCGATGCCCGTCACGGTGGCGATCGCCGACTTGGGGAACATGTCGCCGATGGTCGAGAAGATATTGGCCGACCACGACTGGTGCGCCGCGCCGCCCAGACCGATCAGGATGATCGGGAACCACGGCGAGATCGTGCCCATGGGCTGCGCCAGCAGCACCAGCAGCGGAATGAACGCGAAGATCAGCATGGCGCGCATGCGTGCCGCATAGGGGTTCAGCCCCGTCTTGTTGATGATGATCGTCGGAAGCTTGCCGCCGTAGATCGACAGCATCGTGATGGCATAAAGCGTGAAGATCAGCGCCACGCCCAGCCCTTCGGACATCTTGATCCCGAACTGCGAATTGAGGTACGAGGGGGTCCAGAAGAGGAAGAACCACCACACGCCGTCGGTCATAAACTTGCCGAAGGCGAAGGCCCACGTCTGTTTGAACGAAAGCGTTCTCCAGAACGAGATCTTCTCGCCCTCCTGCTCCTTGCCGACCGTCTCGCCGTCGACCACTTCGTGCTGGTCCTGCTCGATATACTCCAGCTCGGCGGCATTCACCTTCGGATGGTCCGAGGGTTTCTTGTACATGAAGACCCAGAAGCCCATCCAGACGAAGCCCAGGGCGCCGATCACGATGAAGGCCATCTCCCAGCCCCAGGCCTTCGCCAGCAGCGGAATGGTCAGCGGGGCGAACAGCGCGCCGATCGAAGCGCCGGCATTGAAGATCGAGGTGGCGTAGGCGCGGTCCTTCTTGGGGAAGTACTCGGCGGTCACCTTGATGGCTGCCGGGAAGTTGCCCGCCTCGCCCAGGGCGAGGATGCAGCGCGCGGCGATGAAGAAATACATGCTGACCATGGCGATGGTCGCGGCCAGGGCCGACCCGGCCTCGACGGCGCGCAGCGCGGCGGCGTCGGGAAGCCCCACCCATGCCTCGGTGGCGATGCCGCAGAGGGCGTGCATGCAGGCTCCCATCGACCAGACGCCGATGGCCCACAGATAACCTTTCTTGGTGCCCATCCAGTCGATGAAACGTCCTGCAAAGAGCATGCAGACGGCATAGACGATCGAGAAGATCGAAGTGATCAGCCCGTAGTGGTACTCGTTCCAGTGGAATTCGGGCTTGATGAACTCGTCCCACGTCAGCGAGAGCACCTGACGGTCGAGGTAGTTAACAGTCGTTGCGAAGAAGAGCATCGCACAGATGACCCAGCGATACTGCGTCATCTTCCCAGCGAGAGTCGATTTGTTGTTTGTCATTATGGGGTTTAATTAAGTAGTGTTCAGGAATTGGTGAGCCGTAGGAACGGCGTCCGGCGGCGGAGCGGGGCCGCCGCCGGACTACCGAACTTACGGAATCGGTTTTAACGCACCCGGGCGATCACGTCCAGAGCGAAACGGCATTTTTCGGTGATCGCCGCCCAGTCCTTCGCGGCGACGACCTCTTTCGGGAAGAGCTGCGAGCCCATGCCCACGCAATAAACGCCGGCCTTGAACCACGCCGTGAGGTTCTCCTCGGTGGGTTCCACCGCTCCGGTGGCCATGATGTTCGACCACGGCAGCGGGGCCTTGACGTTCTTGACGAACGACGGACCGCCCACGTTGCCCGCGGGGAAAACCTTCGTCAGATCGCAGCCCAGTTCCTGCGCCGTGCCGATCTCCGTCACCGAACCGCAGCCAGGGGTGTAGGGAACCAGATGGCGGTTGCAGACCCTGGCCACCTCGGCGTTCAGGTAGGGACCCACGACGAAGTTGGCGCCGTACTGCATGTACATCGCGGCCGTCGGGGCGTCGACCACCGAACCGATGCCCAGGATCATCTCCGGGCACTCCGCGGCGGCGAATTTCACCAGACGGATGAACACCTCCGAAGCGAAATCGCCGCGGTTGGTGAACTCGAAAGCGCGCACGCCGCCTTCGTAGCAGGCTTTCACGACCTGCTCGGCCACGTCGGCGTCGGCATGATAGAATACGGGAACCATGCCGGTCTTACCGATGGCCTCCAGAATTTGCATTTTATTGAA
>OHQI01000552.1_pt1 | contig 9269 bp, 10 predicted proteins | sample 1577911 | NCBI WGS metagenome assembly OHQI01 (sample SAMEA3879502, study PRJEB24766) | human gut metagenome | biome: human-associated habitat; feature: feces | place: USA | collected 1985/1987
CTTCTTTGTCTATCGCCGGAATGCGCCTCTGGGTATTTCCACCGTCATCGGCGTCATCGGCATTGCCGTGTGCATGTACATCGGCCTCCAGTGGCACCCCATCTATCTCAGCGGCAACACTTGGATGATCATCGTTGGCCTGTATATCGCCATCGCATCCGTCACCCCCGTGTGGATCCTGCTGCAGCCCCGCGACTACCTGAGCTCCTTCCTGCTGTACGCCATGATGGTCCTGGCCGTGGTGGGCATCATCGGCTGCCACCCCACCGTGGACATGCCCGCCTTCACCGGCTTCAAGGACACGCTGGCTCCCTCCGGCACCTCTCTGGGCTATATGTTCCCCGCTCTGTTCGTAACCATCGCCTGCGGCGCTGTGTCCGGCTTCCACTCCCTGGTGGGCTCCGGCACCACGTCCAAGCAGCTGGATCAGGAAAAGGATGCCAAGCCCATCGCTTACGGCGGTATGCTGATCGAGTGCGCTCTGGCTCTGATCTCCGTCTGCGCTGTTGGTTACATCTGGAACCAGTATGCTGACGGCACCACCGTGACCCCCACCGTGGTGTTCGCCACCGGCCTGGCCTCCATGTTCTCCAAGGTGTTCGGCGACGGCTGCTACAACGTGGTGTATTCCATGCTGATCCTGGCCGTGTCCGCCTTCTGCCTGACCTCCGTGGATACCGCCACCCGTCTGGCCCGCTATATGTTCGCTGAGTTCTTTGTCGAGCCCGGCAAGACCCGCGAGGATCTGACCGGCTGGAAGCGCGTCATCACCAACCCCTATGTGGCTACCGGTATCACCGTGGTGGCCGGCGTGGCCCTGGGCCTGACCGGTTACGCCAAGATCTGGGCTCTGTTCGGCGCTGCCAACCAGCTGCTGGCTGCTCTGGGTCTGCTGGCTGTGTGCTGCTGGCTGGGTAAGGTCGGCCGCAACAACAAGATGTTCTACTTCCCCATGTTCTTCATGCTGATCGTGACGCTGACCTCCCTGGTGTTCACCATCAAGGCGCAGGTCGTGGGCATCATGGCCGGCGGCGAAGGCGTGGTGTGGTGCTACGTCCGCGGCATCATCGGTGTCCTGCTGGTGATCCTGGCTATCGACCTGGTGGTGGAGGGCATCCGCGCTCTGGGCCGCAACAAGAAGGCTGCTCAGGCCGCAGAGTAAATCGCTTATCAGGAGCGTTCGCCCCTGCGTAAGCAGACGGCGCCGTTTCTTCCCTGATATCATTTTCTCCTCACAAAAAGCACAGGCTCCGGCATTCGCCGGAGCCTTTTGCTGCATTTCTTTCGAAAAAACACGCTCCGGCAGCGCCGGAGCGTGTTTTCAGTCATTCACATCGTAGAAAATTCGCTCGCCGGCCTCGGCCAGCCCCAGCTGGTCGCGGGCCAGGTCCTTGATGAACTCCTCGTCATCCTTCTTGGCTAGGTCGGACTCCAGCGCCTGGTTCTCCTGGGTCTGCTGCTGCAGCTGTCTCTCCAGCGCGGCCTGCTGCTGTGAAGCCTCGTTCAGCCGCTTGCCCACCCGGATCAGCTCCACGCCTAAAAACACCACCAGAGCGAGAATGACCAGCAGCAATATGGGATTTGTCCGGCGCTTCTTTGCGTGCGTCTGCGCTTTCTGCATGGCGTTCCGCCTCCTTTTCCGCAGCGCGCTTTTTTCTTATCATAACGCACTTCCGACAGAAAATAAAGTCTTTTTTCGCCGCCGCCGTAATTTTTTTCACCGGCCACCACAGCAGCCGGCCTGTGCTCGCGGCGGCGCTGAGCCAGAAGTCCCAGAGCGGACGCATCAGCGGCGAGAGCGCTAGCAGATACACCGCCGCGCCCAGGCCCATGGCGGTCAGCATGATCAGCCGCAGCTCGCCCTGCCCTACCCGCAGGGCGTACCACAGCAGGGCCGGAGCGACCAGCAGCAGAAATGCTGCGTCCAGCCCATGGGTCAGCCGCCGGTCCCGCCGGCGGCGCAGCCGCACCAGCCGCAGCAGGTCATAGACGGCCCCGGCCGCCGCGCCCAGGGCCGCCGCGGTCAGGTATGCGCGCAGCTGCTCGGAGACGACGGTCCCCACCTCAGCCGAACAGGCGGCTGAACAGCCCGCCGCCCCGGACCTCCGGCGCATCCTCATAGGTCAGCGCGTCGATGCGGCCATCCACGTGCAGCTCGCCGCCATCCAGGCTCAGCTTGCCGATGTGCAGGCTCTCTCCGCTGACCACCAGCACGCCCGCGCCGGTACGCAGCACGATGCACTGGTCGTCGAAGCGCTCTACGTCCTCTACGCCAGCGACGGTGAGCTTCTCCCGCCCCTCCAGCTGTAAGCGGTGGGCGGCGGCAGGATCGGTGATATCATACGGCATAAAAAGTCCCCTCCTACGATACGGTCTCCGCGTCCCGGCCCTGTGCCGGGACACGTTTTTTACCATCGTATGAGGGGGCTTGTTCTTTTATGCCGGGTTTGTCCTCAGACCTCTTTATACATGGCCGCAGCCGCGTCTTTGCCCACGTTCTCGGTGACGGATACGACCTCCACCGTCAGCGTTCTTGCACCGAAACGGATGGCGATCACATCGCCCACCTTCACGTCGTAGGATGCCCGCTGTACCCGGCCTTTGACGGTGACACGCTCGGCGTCGCAGGCCTCATTGGCCACGGTGCGGCGCTTGATGAGCCGCGAGACCTTCAGATATTTGTCCAAACGCATGGGGTCCCTCCTATAAGAAAGGCTGGTGTGTCGCCACACCAGCCTTTGCATACGTCAGCTTACTTTGCCACGGCGTCCTTCAGGGCCTTGCCGGCCTTGAAAGCGGGGATCTTGGTAGCGGCGATCTGCACGGGCGTCTTGGTGCGGGGGTTGAGGCCGGTGCGGGCAGCGCGCTTCTTGGTCTCGAAGGAACCAAAGCCCACCAGCTGGATCTTCTCGTCAGCCTTCAGGGTCTCGGTGATGGTGTTCAGAACGGCGTTGACGGCAGCGTCAGAGTCCTTCTTGGACAGGCCGGTCTTCTCAGCGACAGCGGCGATCAGTTCAGTCTTATTCATGTTATTTCCTCCCAAAAATTTTCGTTGGTAATTGCCGCAATGGGCGGCTATCCTAAAACGATGTTGTATCGCATTAAGAACATTCTTTGGCCCCGTTCCACAGGGCGGTCATCTCCTCCAGCGTCATGTCGGACAGGCTGCGGCCCGCTGCGGCCGCGGCCTCCTCCATCGCGCGGAAGCGGCGAATGAATTTTTCACAGGTGCCGTTGACAGCTGTTTCCGGGTCCACGCCGCAGAAGCGACCCACCTTTACGGCGGCGAACAGTACGTCGCCCAGCTCCTCCTCGACATTGGCGCCGTCGCGCACAGCCTGCCGCAGCTCGGCAGTCTCCTCGTCCAGCTTGTCCAGCGCGCCGGAGACGTCGGCAAATTCAAAGCCGGCCCTGGCGGCCTTGCTCTGGAGCTTGTCCGCCCGCCAGAGGGCGGGGAGTGAACGGGCGACGGAATCCATCGCGTCGGCCGTGGTGCGCTGGCCCTTTTCCTGCCGCTTGAGCTTGTCCCAGTTGACGAGCACCTGCTCGCTGTCGTCCGCCCGCGTGTTCGAAAACACGTGCGGGTGGCGGAAGATGAGCTTTCGCACCACGTGGTCGGTCACATCGTCGGTCGTGAAGCGGCCGGCTTCCTCTTCCATGTGGATGTTGAAGAGCACCTGCATCAGCACATCGCCGAGCTCTTCTTTCATCAGCTCGGGATCATCGAGGTCAAAGGCCTCGGCGGCCTCATAGGCTTCCTCTAAAAAGTTGCGGCGGTTCGACTCGTGCGTCTGCTCGCGGTCCCACGGGCATCCGCCCGGCGCGCGCAGAATGCGCAGGATGTCAACAAGGTCGTCATATGTGTAGACAGCTTTCTCAGGATAATTTATCATATATTCCCTCTCATTGCAAGGTGTTTTGCGCAATTTCCCTGATTTTTCAGGGGTTTTCAGCGCACGTGCAGGATGCGGGCGAGCTTTTCGCCCTTGGGCAGCAGCGCGAGGTCGTCGCGCGTGACGATCCGCAGTGCGAGGACAAGCGCGACGTACACGATGACCGCCAGCACGACCGCAAGGCCGACGTTCACGATCTGCGTCGTGGTCGCGCCGCCAAGCGCGATATGGGCGGCGAAGAAGCGATAGGAGAATCTGGCGCACACGGCCATCACGAGCGACGCGACGAGGGGCTTGGCAAAGACCTTGAAGTAATTCGGCTTATCCTCCATCGTGCGGTAGACGAAAAAGAGGTTGAGCGACGATACGATCACAAAGCACACGAGCGTGCCGAAGGGAGCGGCGTGGATGTTGATGGACGGCACGGCGGTGAGGTTGTAGTTGAAGATGATCTTGACCACGCCGCCGATGAGCATCGTGAAAACGGGCACATGCACGCGGCCGTAGGACTGCAGGATGGAGTTTGAAATGAGCATCAGGCAGACGAACATGCTCGCGATGCCGAGCACGGCTAAAAGCGAGCCGCCGAGCTCGCTGTCATAGCGCGGGTAGCAGAGCTTCATAATGGGCTCAGCCAGCGCCCAGAGGCCAAGGCCCATCGGGAAGGCCATGAGACCCGTGACGCGCAGCGACGAGTTGATGACGCGGGACGTGTGCACGCGGTCGTTGCGCGCAAGGGAGGCCGACACCGTCGGGATGACGGAGATCGTCAGCGCCGTCATCATCGACGACGGCAGATTGTAGAGGTTCATGCCCGAGGAATACGTGCCGTAGAGGTGGCGCGTCTCCTTGAGCGTGTAGCCCAGCGCGTTCTGGAGCTGGCCCTGCACGAGCGACGTGTCGATCAGCGTGATGATCGACACCATCGAGGCCGACAGCGTGATGGGGATGGCAATCGAGAGCAGGCGCTTCAAGATCGCGCCGGAGGCATCCGGCGTGTCTGTGCCCGGGGTGCGCGGGCGGTGGCGCAAGTAGTCGATGAGCATGTAGACGAGCGCGAGCACCGAGCCGACCGTCACGCCGACGATGGCCGCGGCCGCGGCGATGTAATCCTCGTACCCAAGGCTCACGACGTACATCGAAAGGCCAAGGCCGATGAAGAGCTTGCTGACCGCCTCGATGATCTGCGAGACGGCGGTCGGCGTCATGCGGAAGCTGCCCTGCGCAAAGCCACGGAACGCGGCAAGGCAGCCGACGCACACAACGCCCGGGGCGAGCGCCTTGATGCCGTAGGCGGCGTTCGGGTTATTGAGAAGCGCCGCGCACTTCTCGTTGCCGAACCACATGATGACAAACGAGAGGACACCGAGCGTTAAAAACGCGGCGAACGACACCTTGAGCACGCGCCGCGCCTGACGCTCGCGCCCGAGCGTCTTCGCCTCCGAGATCATCTTCGAGAGCGCCACGGGAAGCCCCGCGGTCGAGATGGTCAGAAGCACGGCATAGATGTTGTAGGCGTTGTTGAAGTCGGCGTTGCCCGTCTCGCTCAGGATGTTCGCGAGCGGAATTTTGAAGAGTGCGCCGATGATCTTCACGATGACGACGCCGACGGCCAACACCGCCGCGCCGCCGAAAAAGGACTGTTTCTTTTCCGTAGCCATTAAAATTTCGACCTTTTCCTTTTCGCTGAAATAAACTGTTTTACAGCCGCTCGAGGCAGCCGAGGATGAGCGAGGAGAAATGCGGGGCCGACTGCTCCGCCATCTCGTTGACCTCCTCGCCGGAGAGCGGCTGGGGCAGCACGCCCGCGGCCATGTTGGCGCACAGCGTCACGCCGAGGATCTCATACCCGCAGTGCGCGGCGGCGATGGCCTCCGGCACGGTGGACATGCCCACGGCGTCCGCGCCGAGCACGCGCGCGGCGCGCACCTCGGCGGGCGTTTCGAACTGCGGGCCGGGGAAGTACATGTAGACGCCCTCGCGCAGCGTGAGGTCCTGCTCCTTGGCGACTTCCTTGGCAAGCTCGCGCAGGCGGGGGGAGTAGACATTGGACATATCGGGGAAGCGCGTGCCGAATTCCTCGATATTCGGCCCCCAGAGCGGGCCAAAGTCGAAGAGCTTGATGTGATCGGAAATGAGCATCAGATCGCCCGCGGAATACTCGGTGTTCACCGCGCCCGCGGCGTTCGTCACGATCATCGTCTTTGCGCCGAGTAAGCGGATGACGCGGCAGGCGTAGGCGGCGTCCTCCATCGTGTAGCCCTCGTAGCAGTGCATGCGGCCCTGCATGACCGCCACGCGCTTGCCGCGCAGCTCGCCGAAAACGAAGCGGCCCTCGTGTCCCGGCGCGGTGGACGCGCGGAAGTGCGGGATGTCCGCATAGCTCACGCAGGTGCGCGCCTCGACGCGGTCGCCGAGAAAGCCCAGACCGCTGCCGAGCACCAGCAGTACCTCGGGACGGAAATCGCCGAGGTGAGACGCGATCATATCCGCGCTCTCGCAGTAATCATCATAGGTGAAGTGCGGCTTGACCGCGTCGGCGGTAAAGAAATCACTCTTATTCATCGTTATTCTCCTTGTTCGGCGTAAAAGCGGGCGAAGTCCATCAGGTTCGCGCGTCGCTTTTCGGGCCGGTCGATGTATTCGCGCGGGTATTTGGCGTTGAACGCGCGGCGGATCTGCCCGCCGCCGACCATCTTGGTCGAGCCGCCCGCGCCGAGCGAGAGGATGGAGTGCAGCTCTTCCATGATGTAGATGTTGTAGAGCCCCGTGCCGCCGGGCTTCGTCCAGCCGACATTTTCAAAGCTGCCGGACATGTACTTCTGGCGGTAGAGGTAATAGGGGGCAAAACCATGTTTACGCAGCGTGGGGTCGGCATAGTCCAGCATTTGCGCGACCTCGTCCGCGCCGGGGATGCGGCTGCCTTCAAGCATGATGCGGCTGCCCTTTTTGAGCGACAGCGTGTGCACCGTGATGTTGTCCGCGCCCATCGAGATGACCTCGTCGAGACTCCTTGCAAAGCCCTCGGGCGTGTCCTCGGGCAGGCCCGCGATGAGGTCCATGTTGACGTGCGGGAAGCCCGCGGCGCGCACCTGCTCCATCGCGCGGCGGATGTCGTCCGCCGTGTGGCGGCGGCCGATGGCCGCGAGGACGTTGTCCTCCATCGTCTGGGGGTTGATGGAAACGCGCGTGGTGTTGTGCGCGCGCAGCACGCGCAGCTTTTCGGGGTCGATGGTGTCGGGACGGCCTGCCTCGATCGTCAGCTCGGCGAGACCGTTAAAGTCAAAATTCTGCTCCAATTTTGTGAGCAGGCGGTCCATCTGATCGGCGGTCAGCGTGGTCGGCGTGCCGCCGCCCATGTAGAACGACTTGACGTTCAGCCCCAACTCGCGCACAAGCTGCCCCGCGGCAGTGATCTCGTCGAAAAGCGCCTCTAAATACGGCTCGACGAGCGAGAACGACTTTTCGACGCTCTGCGCCACAAAGCTGCAATACGCACACCGCGTCGGGCAGAACGGAATGCCGACATAGAGCGAGATATCGTTCGGCTCCAGCTCCGCCGCGGCGCGGATGCCGGCGTCTGCCGCCTCAATGGCGAGGCGGGCGCGCGCGGGCGTGACGCAGTAGAGTTCCTGCAATTCCTTTTCCGCACGTTTTTTGCCGCCCTCGCGGATGAGCGAGAGCGCGACCTTGCTGGGCCGCACGCCGGTCAGGCTCCCCCACGCGGGGGAGATGCCGAGCAGGTCCTTCGCCGCGCCGAAAAAGCTGATGCCGACGGCGTGACGGCGCTGTCCTTCTTTTTCATACTCCGTGCCGGAGAGGGGATAGTCGTAGCTGTGGGCGGCGGACTTGCCGTCCACGCCCAGCTCCGTCGTCACCTGCACGCGCTCGTCCTCTTCGGTGAGCGTCACGCGCGCCCAGCGCGTGTCGGCGGTTTTGTCGACCGTGCCGTAAACGGGCTTTTCGCCGGGAAAGAGCGTGAGTAAGCTCTGCTCCAGCGCGTATTTTTCATCATGCCCAATGAGCTCAAGTTTCATGTGGTTTCTTGTCCTTTATCGCAGCGCATGGCGCAGATACGGGTTCATCGCCTTTTCACGCGCGAGCGTTGTGGCATTCATGTGGCCGGGGTAAACAGTGTAGTCGCCTTCGATCTGGGCGAGACGGCGCAGCGAGGCGAGCATCTGCGCGTCGTTGCCGCCGGGGAGGTCGGTGCGGCCCATCGAGCCTGCAAACAGCGTGTCGCCGGGGAACATCGCGTCGCCGACCAGCAGCGTTACACCGCCGAGCGTGTGGCCCGGCGTGGCGAGCACCTTGATCGTCAGCGAGCCGAGCGGCAGCGTATCGCCCTCGCCATAGTATTTGAGATCGGGGACGAGGCCGGCCATCGGGTAGTGGTAGATGCCGGTGGAGTGGGCGTCGGCCTCGCCGATGTAGACGGGCACGTCCGGCAGCGCCTTTTTGAGCGCAGGCACGGCGAGCGTGTGGTCGCGGTGTCCGTGGGTCAGCAGAATGTATTTGAGCGTGACGCCCTCGCTTTTGACGAGCGCGAGCAGTCTTTCCGCCTCGTCGCCCGGGTCGATGAGCGCGGCGGACTTCGTTTCCTCGTCGATGAGCAGGTAGCAATTCGTCTGCAGGGAGCCGACGACAGTGGTGATGACTTTCATGAAGAAATAACCCCTTTCTTTACTGCTTTTTCGGTGCGTCTAAGTCGGCGGAGTCCACGATCAGCGTGAACGGCCCGTCGTTGAGCGATTCGACCTCCATGTAGGCGCCGAATTCGCCGGTTTCAACATGGTAGCCCTTTTCGCGGCAGATGGCCACGAACTTTTCATACATCGGGATGGCGATCTCAGGCCGCGCGGCGCTTAAAAATTCGGGACGGCGGCCCTTGCGGCAGTTGCCGTAGAGCGTGAACTGCGAGACGATAAGAAGCTCGCCGCCGACATCGTCGAGGGAGAGGTTGATCTTGTCGTTCTCGTCGTCAAAAATGCGCAGCGAGCAGAGCTTGTCCGCCATCTTGCGGCATTTTTCTTCCGTGTCGTCAGGCGCAACGCCCAGCAGGATCAAAAAGCCCCTGCCGATCTTGCCCTTGAGCTCTCCGTCGATCGTAACGGAGGCGTGTTTAACCTTAGTCAATACTGCTCGCATGATGATTCTCCTTTTTATCCCCAAAGGGGCGGCGTTTTGGTCCCCACTGCCGTGGGGAGCGCGGGTCAAAGGGGGTATTCTCTTCTCGAAGAGAATACCCCCTTTGTATCCCCCAGAGAAGGACGAGGGGAGTCCCCCTCGACCCCCAACATTGGCAGTTTGCAGCTTGAATAACTGCACGCGCTGCGCAGTGTGGGTGCGGTGTACATGGCTTCGCCATGAATCCCT
>OHQI01000557.1_pt1 | contig 9247 bp, 10 predicted proteins | sample 1577911 | NCBI WGS metagenome assembly OHQI01 (sample SAMEA3879502, study PRJEB24766) | human gut metagenome | biome: human-associated habitat; feature: feces | place: USA | collected 1985/1987
CGCCGCCGCCTGACCGAGGAGGAGCGCAAAGCCCGCCGCCGCACCCAGCAGGAGGAGCAGCGCGCGCAGCAGGATGCGCAGCGTGCCCGGCGCGAGGAGGACCGTCAGGCCCGGCTGGAGGAGCGCCGCCGCGTTCCGCAGAAGCAGCGCAGCTCCAAGGCACCCGAGACGCAGGGCGGCATCCCGCGCGGCTATCTGCGCGCCGCCGTGGTCTTTTTGACGATGGCCGTGCTCGTCGTGCTGTTCTTCATCGGCGATATGATCGGCTGGTGGCCCGGCCTGGAGGATGTGCTCCGGGCGACCACACCGAGCGAGACGGCCGCCGCGCAGGACGATTCCTCCTGCACCTTCCTGAATCTGACGCCCGATCATCTGAGGTTCTCCGCCGCGGACGAAACGCTGCAGCTGCAGGTCGCCATCAACGCCAGCTGCGAGCAGCCCGTGTCGTTCAAGAGCTCGGATGAGAGCATCGTCCGCATCTCCGGCGACCCCGTTGTGAGCGCGCCGGACTACGACCAGACCGAGGTACTGGCCCAGATCGTCGCCGTCGGCGAGGGGCAGGCCACGATCACCGTGACGTGCGGCGAACGGAAAATGACCTGTGCCGTCACCTGCGATTTCAGCGGCAGTCCCACGGACGCCTCCACGGAGCCGGATACGGACGCCACGGAGCCGAGCGAGCCGACGACATCCGCCAGCTTCAAGCCGGAGCTGAACTACAGCGACGTGACCATGAGCCTGCACAACGAGACGCTCCGCGTCAAGGTCACGAACCTGCCCGCCGGGAAGGCCGTGAAGTGGTCGAGCAAGGACGAGAAGGTCGCCATCGTGGACGAGGACGGCCTTGTCACGGCCAAAGGCCCCGGCGTAACGACCATCACCGCCGACGTTGACGGCAAGACGGCCGAGCTCATCGTGCGCTGCAGCTTCGAGGACACAGCCGAGGGCGGCTATCACCTCTCCCTGACGGACGTCACGCTCAGCGTGGGCGAGAGCTTCAACCTGCGGCTGCTCGATGAGAACGACGAGCGCGTCGAGGGCGCAAGCTACAGCGTGAAGGACACGACTGTCTGCACGGCAGACGGCTCGAAGATCACGGGCAAGGCCAGCGGCGTCACGCGCGTGACCGTCACCTACTACGGCGAGAGCTTCGAGTGCATCATCCGTGTAAAGTAAATTTAACAAAGATTTTACGGCGGCGTGCTGGTACGGTACGCCGCCGTATGCTATTCTATGGGTGGAAGTGCGGAGCGCATGACGCCGCGTTCCGCCGCGCAGCCGCCCTCTGCGGCGCTTGAACCGGGCTGCTGCGGTGGAGGCAGCACGCTGCTTGCGGAGCACGCATGCCGCGCCCTGCCCGGCAGGACGGATCGTATTTCCGGAATTAAAATATTCGCCCGCTGCGGGACCGCAGCGGGCTTCTTTCGCTTTTTGCGCTCTTATTGACGCGGAGACGGCAAGGCAACACCTCACAATTCAGCGAGATGCAATCGTGCAGCGCTGCCTCAGATCATTTGGGCAAGTTTTGTGCGGAGGAAGCGCCCGTTCAGGCGCTCGAACAGACGCGGTAATCCGGTATAGCGCGCGACAAGCCAGCCGATCTCAGCCACAGCCACGCCGCCAATGACATCGTAGAACACATGCTGCTTTGTGAACATCGTCGCAAGGAACACGAGCACGGAGCCGACGGTGCACAGCGTGCACGTCAGGCCGCGATGACGAAGGCTGCGGCACTCATAGATATAGCGCGTGCCGAGCCACGAGACAAAGCAGTGGATGGAGGGGAACAGGTTCGTCGGGGTGTCCAGCAGCCAGATCGTCCGCATGGCCCAGCCCGTAAAGCCGCCCGTTTCCAGCGGTGGGCGGACATTGTGCGTCGGCAGCAGGACGAAAAACAGGAGACAGATCACCTTGGCCGCAAAATCGGCCGCCACAAGGCGATAGCACAGGGAGCGGCTCTCCTTGGCCACGACGGAATACTGATAGATCCAGAACGGGAACGCCGCAACATAGACGAAGACCCAGACCGGTGAAAACGGGAACGCGCGGTCGAAGGCCGCCGTCATATCGTGCATGGGAAGGCTCCAACCCAGGACCTGCAGCAGCTTCGGGCCGCTGAACGCGATGAGGTTCATCAGGCCCGTGATGGCAAGCGGAAGGCTGTTTTCCGGCGGGACGATCTTATGCAGGAGCCTGCGCAGCAAGCTACCACCTCCTGGAACAGAATACGGAGATTATAGCAAACCGCCGGGATAAAGTCAACCGCAGGAGGGCACTGATCCACTGCCGCACCACCTGACGCGGCGATCTCGGGTAGGCAGTTGCGTTTTCGCCGGGAGGGGCATGCCCCTCCCCTACATAACGCGTGCGGCCGGCGGGAATGCCCGGGAATCTGCTGGCTCCCTCCACCAGCGTTCCTTACTCCGCCTTCTTCTCGCGGAAGGCAAAAAAGCGCTGGCCGAAGTAGTTGAACACCACAAAGAGGCCCATTCCCGCCAGCATGGCCAGATTCTCCGCCCATTTCTTCGACAGGCCGGAGAAGATCAGCCGCACGAGCGGCTTGGCAAGGCCATAGGCAAGGCCGTAGCACACGGCAATATTCAGCGCGAAGCGCAGGGCCGTCCCCCAGCCGCTGCCCTGATATTTGAACGTGAAATACCGGTTGAGGAAATAGCTCATCACGCTTGCAAGCGCATAGCTCAGGCCCGTCGCCGGCCAGTAGGAAAACCCGGCGAGGTTATACAGCAGGAACATCAGGCCGTTGCCAACGAGCGTGTTGAGCACGCCCACGAGCAGGAACTTCCACAGTTTTTCGTCAAACAGCATTCGGAACTTTTCTTTCATACGGATTCTTCTTTCTTTATTGCCAACAGGACGTGATCGTTCCATCGCTGCTGACGGTGTAGATCGTCTGTCCGTCGCTGCTGACGCCCTCGAGCGTGACCGTCAGCTCCTGCAGGCCGCAGGCACTGCGGACATCATAGGAAATGACGCCGACGATATCGAGGTAGCTCTCGAGCGACAGGTCGTCCTTGTAGACCTCACCGCCGAACTTCTGCGCGGAGGCATAGGTCATGGTGCTCTCCTGCGTCAAGCGGAGCGTTCCGGCCGTCTCGTCATATTCGGCATCGGAAAACTGCGGCCAGTTCTCCTGCACGACGGACTCGACCGAGGCTCTCGGCTCGTCCTTCGCGCCGCAGGCGCACAGCAGGACGGCGGCCAGGACAATGGCCAGAAAACAGGAAACAGATCTCACAGGCAGCGCCTCCAACAACAAAAATCGGCGCGCATTCTGCGGACCGTATGCCCTATCATACCGCAAAGGCCGGGAAAACGCAAGCAAAAAAGTATCGCAGGCCGGTCATGCGGCGTCCGTCAGCCTTGTGTGCGCCAGAATGCGGGCAAACTCGGCATGATAGGTCTTCTCCAGCTCTGCCGCGCAGCGGATGGTCAGAGTGTAGCACGTCGTGCCGTCATAGAGCAGCGTGCCGCAGCAGGCAAGCTCTCCCTCGTCGTCCGCGCCCGTCCACGCGAACTGGTACTGATCTGCCTGAGGCCAGGCCAGATAGACCGGGTCCAGCGCGGCCGCCTCGCGGCCCGTCAGCTGCCGCAGCACCGCATCGGGCGCCCCGGCTGCCGTCTCGATGACGACCTCATAGGCCCCGTCCGCGCGCGTATAGACGCTGCGTCCCTCTGCGGAGTCCTCCGCCGAGCGCTGCAGCTCTGACGGGAGCTCGGCCGTCAGGCAGAACTGCGGCGGCTCCGGGCCGGAGCCGAGGTCACAGACCGTCTCCGCATTCGCCGCGCTCTTGACAGCGCAGCCGCTCAATGTTAAAATCAGGCAGGCAATTGCAATGCATGAAATCCGTTTCATGTTCCACCTCCGAAAGGATGATCCTGATGCTGAAATACTATGTGTGCTGGCTGCTCCTCATGAGTGCCGTCACGTTTTTTCTTATGGGATGGGATAAGCATCTCGCCCGCTGCCGCCGCAGGCGCATCCCCGAGCGCGTGCTGCTCGGCTGGGCGGCGGCCGGCGGCGCGCTCGGCGGCATACTCGCCATGCAGCTGTTCCGCCACAAAACGCTCCACCGCCATTTTTCCGTCGGCATGCCCGTAATGCTGGCCGTGCAGCTCCTGCTCGGCGCAGTGGTCCAGCTCTGGCTGTGAAACATCCGGCACGCACTGCTGTCTTATATACGGGATTTCGGTTGCAAAATATTCGTCTATACGATAGAATATAATTACTCTGGCTGTGCTCTCCGGACACAGCCGCTGAACAGGAGCAGAGAGCATGAAACAAAGACAAAGCCGCGGCCTGATGCCGTGGATCCTGACGCTGCTGTGCGCCGTACTTCTCACGGTATGGGTGCTCGGCAGTATGCCCGCCGCCCCGAAGGAGGGCGCAGCCGTCGCCGCTGGCACGGCCTATCTGGACAGCGCGGCCGCAAAGGACGCCTCCGCCATCGCCGAAACGCTGCGCGAGCGGGAGAAGCAGCGCCGCGCGGAGCTGCTGGCCAAGCAGAAGCAGGAGGAGCGCGATGCCCTCGTTGCAAAGATCACGAGCGGTGAGCTGGACATCTGGTCCATGTTCGACAGCTACGTCATCCTCGGCGATTCCCGCGCCGTCGGCTTCTATTACTTCGATTTTCTGGAAAAGAGCCGCGTGCTGGCGGACGGCGGAAACACCATCCGCGACGTCGCCGCGCACATGGACGACATCCGCGCCCTGCAGCCGGACTATGTCTACCTGTGCTACGGTCTGAACGACATCAGCATTGGCTATTGGGACACGAAGGAGGAGTATGTCGCGGAGCTGCTGCAGGTCGTCGCCGACCTGAAGGAGGCCCTGCCCGGCGTGACGGTCGTCGTCAGCTCCATCCTGCCCGCGCAGGACCCCGCTTTTGAGAAGAGCTCGAAATGGCGCAATATCCCCGAGTGGAGCGAGGCCGTCGGCGCGGCCTGCGCTGAAAACGGCATTCCCTTTGCGGATAATACCGAGATCTGTCAGACCTATGCCGACCTCTGGCAGCCGGACGGCATCCACGTCCGCCCGGAATTCTACCCCTATTGGGCTGCCAATCTGATCCTTGCCGGGCTGGACAGCCCTGCAGAAGCGGAGGATGCGACAAATGAAACAGAAAACGATCCTGCTTGAGCTGCTGCGCTGGCTGTGCGCAGGGCTTGCCGTCGTGTTCCTCGTGGTAAGCTTCCGGCAGGAGCCGGTCAGCTCGGCCGCCTTTGAGAATGTGGCCTCCGCCGTCACGGCGAGCGTCGACCTGAGCGCCCTGCAGGAGGGCAGCGTGCAGATGGTCAAGCGCCTGTACGGCCTGAATCCGTCCGATTTTGACGGCTGCCTGCTCTATTACCCGCAGACAAACATGGAGGCCGAGGAGCTGCTTCTGCTCAAGCTGCGCGATACGTCGCAGCAGGAGGCTGTCCGCGCCGCCGTGGAGGCCCGGCTCGAAACGCAGAAGACCAGCTTCGACGGCTACGGCCTGGAGCAGTATGACCTGCTGACGAATCACTCCATTCTGGATATCCGCGGCAACTATGTTCTGTTCATCGTCCATAAGGACGCCGCTGCCGTGCAGCAGGCGTTCCGCGGCGCGCTGTAAGGAGGGGAAGCTATGGCATTCAGTACACTCGTCTTCCCGTTCGTATTCCTGCCCGTCAGCCTCATCCTGTATTTTGTGCTGCCGAAGCGGCTGAAAAACGCCGCCCTCGTTGTGTGCAGCCTCGTGTTCTTCGCCTGGGGGACGCCGGAATACCTCGTCCTCATGGTGCTGGACATCGCGTTCCACTATTTTGCGGGCCGCGAGCTGGCGCTTCAGAAAGCGCGCGGCCGGAGCGGGCGGTTCGTGCTCGTCTCGTCCGTGCTTGTGAATCTTCTGCTGCTGGGCTTCTTCAAATACTACGGCTTCCTTGTGGACAATCTCAACGCCCTGCTCGGCACGGCGCTGCGCGCCCGGGAGCTGCCGATGCCCATCGGCGTGTCGTTCTTCACGTTCTCGCTGCTGTCCTATCTGTTCGACGTCTACCGCGACCGCGCGCCCGCTGCGCGCAATGTGCTGGACTTCAGCCTGTATGTCACGTTCTTCCCGAAACTCGTCTCCGGCCCCATCGTGCAGTATGCCGAGATGGAGCCGCAGCTGCGCGACCACCCCGTCACGCGCGAGGGCTTCGGCTCGGGCGCGCGTCTGTTCCTCATCGGCCTTGCAAAAAAAGTCCTGCTGGCCAATACGCTCGGCACGACGTTCTATGCGCTCTCCGCCCTGCCGATGACGCAGCTTTCCACGCTGAGCGCGTGGCTCGGCGCGGTGTGCTATGCGCTGATGCTCTACTTTGACTTCAGCGGCTATTCGGACATGGCCATCGGCCTTGCCTCGATGTTCGGCTTCCGCTTCGGCAAGAATTTTGACTATCCCTATGTCTCGCAGAGCATCACGGAATTCTGGCGGCGCTGGCATATCTCGCTCGGCGCGTGGTTCCGCGACTACGTCTACATTCCCTGCGGCGGCAGCCGCGCCGGGACGGTACGCACCATCGCGAACCTGCTGCTCGTCTGGCTGCTGACCGGCATCTGGCACGGCGCAAACTGGACGTTCCTGCTCTGGGGCGTTTATTACGGCGTGCTGCTCCTCCTCGAAAAGTTCGTGCTGCGCCGTGTGCTGGAGCACCTGCCCGGCCTGCTGCGCCATGTGCTGACGCTGCTGCTCGTGCTCATCGGCTGGGTGTTCTTCTTCTCGTCCTCGCCCGCCGCGGCCTTCGGCTGGATCGGGCGGATGTTCGGCAGCGGCAGTGCGCTCGTCGACGCCACGGCGAAGTATTATCTGGCGGGCTGCTGGCCCCTGCTGCTCGTGGGCGCAATCGGCTCGTTCCCCGTCGTCTCGCATGTGGGCACCAATCTGCTGCGCCGCAGCAAGGCCTGGCAGGCCTTCTCCGTGGTGCTGTTCCTGGCGCTGCTGCTGTTGTGCATCGCCCTGATGATGAACGACACCTATTCCACCTTCCTGTATTTCCAGTTCTGATCGGAGGCGATGGTTTTGGAAGAACACAGAAATCCGCGCCGCTCCCGGCGGCTTGCCTACCAGCGCGCCCGGCTGCAGCAGGGCCTTCTTATGAGCGTCATCCTGCTCGGGACCATTCTCTGCCTGACGCTCGGCAGCCTGCTCACCCCGGACCGCACCTATTCCGACAGCGAAAACCGCAAGCTGGCCCAGTTCCCGAAGCTGAGCTGGTCCGCCGTGAAGGATGGCAGCTGGTTTTCCGATCTGGAGTCCTACACGGCCGATCAGTTCGCCGGCCGCGACTTCTGGATCGCGCTGCGGCTTCGCTTCCTGAAGCTTACGGGGCAAAAGGAATCCAACGGCGTCTACCTCTGCAGCGGCGACTATCTCATGGAGCCGCCCGCCGATCCGCCGCAGGACAGCCGCAATGTGGAGGCCATCAACGCCTTTGCCGCGCGCCACACGGACCTGCGGCTGAACATGGCCGTCATTCCGAACGCCGCGTGCATTCTGGCGGACAAGCTCCCAAAAAATGCGCCGGTCCGCGACCAGAGCGCCGACCTGACCGCGCTGGCGGGCAGCCTGCAGGGCATTTCGTTCCTTGACGTCTCGGCTGCACTTTCCGCTCACACGGACGAACAGCTCTATTACCGCACGGACCACCACTGGACGAGCCTCGGCGCGCGCTATGCCTTTGAGGCCATGGCAGCGCAGCTCGGCATCTCGCAGCCCATCCGGAATTACGACACCTATACCGTCTCCACCACGTTCGAGGGCACGCTGGCCTCCCGCAGCGGCAGCCACGCCGCCTATGACACTGTGGAGCTGTATGTCCCGCAGACGGACGTGGAATACTACGTTTCCTACGGCGATGCCGCAGAGACGTCCGCCACGATCTACGACCGCAGCGCGCTGGACCAGAAGGACAAATACACCGTGTTCTTCGGCGGCAACTACCCCCGCGTGGACGTCTATACGACGGCCGAAACCGGCAAGACGCTGCTGCTGTTCAAGGACTCCTATGCCAACTGCCTCATGCAGTTCCTCTATCCCTATTACGACCACATCATTCTCATCGATCCGCGGTATTATTATGACAATGTCGAGTCCGTCATCTCCCGCGAGCAGGTCACGGACGTGCTGTTCCTCTATAACGCAAACACCTATTTTGAGGATACCTCGCTGGCCGATGTGCTGAATGTCTCGGAGAACTGAAGAAACCGCGAAGGGCGTGCAGCTCGAAAGCTGCACGCCCTGTTTTTTTACATGTTCTGCAATTTCGCTTGCAGGAGTGCAGCTGTCAGACCCGGCGCGGCAATCTCGCAGGGCATGGTCGGATAACAGGGTACTCCCGTCAAAAACGTAACTGCCTCCCCGAGATTGCCACGGCCCCACTGGGGCCTCGCAATGACAATCTGGGGGCCGTTTCCGATCTAGCGCACGAACTCCATACCGTCATCGCGAATGCGGATGGTGCAGGTCTCTCCGGCAGAGAAATCCATAGAGTCCATTGACCCTTCTTCGAGAAAGCTTTTAAACTCCACGGTAAACGCCGCGTCCTGCGCAGTGAGATACAGCTTCCCGCCTTTCCGCACACAGCGGATATGGCTTTCCCCACTGCCAGTCACCTCCAGATAGAACTCTTCGATGGAAAAAAACCGTACGCTGTATTCCATATTCTCGCCCGTGGTCTCAACGCCAGAGTCGGTGAATATGGCCCTTTGGACCCCACTCCCGAGTACGCCCCACGTGCCCAGATCGCTGCCGACGCTGATGATAGAATCCGGACGCGCATTCTCAAGGGAAGCCTCGATCCTTTTGCTGTATGGAACTCTCAGAGAAAAATATGAAGCGCTGAAACCACCGATCGACGCATCTATGACCTGCATATCTCCGCTGTAATTCGTACCTTCGCACTCCAGCGTCTCTCCCTCTGCATTCTTGAACCAACACTTTCCGTGACTCTCAAACGAAACCAGCATCTCCTCCGGCTCCGGATGCTGCTGCCGGTATTCGCAGACAGCGGAAAAAGCGACAAGCAGGCAGAGAAATACGATCAGTAAAATCGGGATCGCTTTTTTCATGAAGGATACCTCCGTTCTTATCGCCGCGCCTTCTTGCAATGACAAATCCGGCGGCCTTGTGCCATAGAATCGATGCTGCAAGTACTGCCGGTCTGCATGGCGCTCGCTGAGCGCCGCTACAGACGCAATCGGTGCATACCATTTTATCGGCAG
>OHQI01000559.1_pt1 | contig 9236 bp, 8 predicted proteins | sample 1577911 | NCBI WGS metagenome assembly OHQI01 (sample SAMEA3879502, study PRJEB24766) | human gut metagenome | biome: human-associated habitat; feature: feces | place: USA | collected 1985/1987
TCGAACTCGTGACCTCTTGCATGCCATGCAAGCGCTCTAGCCAGCTGAGCTAATCCCCCTTGTTGTGGGTGCAAAGATAATCGGATTTTTTTATTTCCACAATTTTCGGCCCGAAAAATCGGCTCCGAAATTGAACTTTTTTCGAAAAAACATCCCGAAGCTCTTCGGAACGCTTCCGGAAGCCCGTCGCTGAAGGGTTTCTCCGACATCTGGGCCTCGGCCGAGAACATCAGCCATTGGGACATCGGGCTGGCTGGCGGGGTGCTGATTGCCAAACCCGGGAACCGGGCGATGATCTATGCCGCCACGACGCTCGACAACGGCCGCAGATGAAGCGGCAGGGTGCGGCATACGGCATGGCTGGCAGTCCGGTGATCGCCAATATGCAGCGCCTGCTGGAGAATATCGTCCGCAAATCGGCCAATGTCTATTGATTCCCGGTTGCGGGGAGGGTTTCCTCCACCTGCCGCAACCCCTCTCTCCTGCCGCAACCCCTCTCTCCTGCCGAACCCCCTCCCTCCTGCCGAAACGAACGGCGGACCCTTTTCCGGGGTCCGCCGTTTCGTTGTCCGGATGCCGGCTTCCCGGCTGTGGGACTATTCCACCTCCCAGGTGGCTCCCGAGCGGAGCAGGTCGTCCACGCAGTGAATTTTGCTCGTGGCTTTGACCTCCTCGACCTGCTTCTCCACGGCGCGGTCGTAGACCGAGTCGTCCTCGACCGAGCGGATTACGCCCAGCGCTACCGGGTAGTCGGGGTATTTCATCGCCGCCAGCATCGAGTGCAGCGTGGTGTCGCGCTCGTGGGCGTCGTGCGTCAGCACATCGTCCAGCGTGTAGCCGTCCTGGCCCACGGTCACCACCTTGAGTTTCATGTTCTCGAACACGATGCCCTTTTCGTTGTTGGCGCCGAAGAGCATTTTCTCTCCGTGGCGCAGCGTCACCGTGCGTTCGGCGCGCGTGGCCTTGTCGGCTGCGAAGTCGGCGTGGGTCTTATCGTTGAAAATCACGCAGTTTTGCAACGCTTCGATCACCGACATGCCCGTATGTCTGGCCGCGGCGATCATGCACTCCTTCGAGAGGGCGACCTCCATGTCAATCGTGCGGGCGAAGAACGTGCCCTTGGCGCCTATGACCAGTTCGCCGGGGTTGAACGGCTTCTCGACCGTTCCGTAGGGCGAGGTCTTGGTGATCTTGCCCAGCTTCGAAGTGGGGGAGTACTGGCCCTTCGTGAGGCCGTAAATCTCGTTGTTGAACAGGATGACGTTGAGGTCCACGTTGCGGCGGATGGCGTGGATGAAGTGGTTGCCGCCGATGGCCAGCGAGTCGCCGTCGCCGGTGGTGACCCACACCGAGAGGCGCGGGTTGGCCGTCTTGACGCCCGTCGCCACGGCGTTGGCGCGCCCGTGCACGGAGTGGAACCCGTAGGTCTTCATGTAGTAGATGAACCGCGACGAGCATCCGATGCCCGACACGAACGTGAACAGGTTGTGGGGCGTGTCGAGCGCGTCGGCGATTTCGGGCAGCGCGCGCTGCACGGCGCTCAAAATCGCGTGGTCGCCGCATCCGGGACACCAGCGTACCTCCTGGTCGCTCTTGAAATCCGCAGGGGTGTATTTGTAGTCTGCCATGGTTACTTCAGTAAGGATTCGAATTTCTGTTTAAGTTCTGCGACCGTGAAGGGCAGTCCCTCGCACTTGTTGTACTGTTCGTAGGGGAACTCCTGGAAGTTCTGGCGCAGATAGGCCGCGAACTGTCCTTCGTTCAGCTCGCAGACGACGATCCTGCGGAACTTCGCGAAGATGTCGCGCACCCCCTTCGGCAGCGGGTTGATGTAGTTGAAATGGCACAGCGAGACCTTTTTGCCTTCGCGGCGCATTTCGTCCACGGCGTTTTGCAGGTGGCCGCGCGTGCCGCCCCAGCCTACGACCAGCAGGTCGCCTTCCGCATCGCCCCAGACGGCCTGTGCGGGAATGTCGTCGGCGACTTTGGCCACCTTCGCCGCGCGGGTGTCGGTCATCTTCTGGTGGTTGGCCGGGTCGTGCGAGATGCAGCCCTTCACGCAGTCCTTCTCCAGTCCGCCCACGCGGTGCTCCAGACCCACTTTGCCGGGGAACGCCCAGCCGCGGGCCAGTTTTTCGTTGCGCACATAGGGCATGAACCCTCCTTCGGGAGCCTTGTCCACGATCGGGGGCTGAATGGCGGGGTAGTCCTTCATCTCGGGAATCCGCCACGGCTCGGAGCCGTTGGCGATGAATCCGTCGGTCAGCAGGATCACGGGCGTCATGTGCTCCATGGCCAGGCGTCCGGCTTCGAAGGCGTAGTGGAAGCAGTCGCTGGGCGACGATGCCGCCACGACGATCACCGGGCACTCGCCGTTACGGCCGTAAAGCGCCTGCTGGAGGTCGCTCTGCTCGGTTTTCGTCGGCAGGCCCGTCGAGGGTCCTCCGCGCTGTACGTCCACCACGACCAGCGGCAGTTCGGTCATCACGGCCAGTCCCAGCGCCTCGCTCTTGAGCGACAGTCCGGGTCCCGAGGTGGTCGTCACGGCGAAATTGCCCGCGAAGGCCGCGCCGATGGCCGTGCAGATGCCGGCTATCTCGTCCTCGGCCTGCACGGTCTTCACCCCGAGGTCCTTGCGTTTGGCCAGTTCTTCGAGGATCACCGTGGCCGGGGTGATCGGGTACGAACCGCAGAAGAGCGGCAGGCCCGCCTTCTCGGCCGCGGCGCAGAGTCCCCACGCCGTGGCGACGTTGCCGTTGATCGACCGGTAGGTGCCCTTTTCGCGGGGAGCCGGGGCCACGGTGTAGTTGTTGGCGAACTGGTGGGTGTTTGCGGCGTAGTTATAGCCTGCCGCTATGGCCAGCTTGTTGGCCTGGGCCACGGCGGGATTTTTCTTGGCGAATTTCCCGTCGAGGTATTTGAGTGCGTAATCCTCCGGACGGTCGAACAGCCAGAAGCAGATGCCCAGTGCGAACATGTTCTTGCACTTGACGACGGCCTTGTTGTCGAGTCCGGTCTCTTTCAGCGCCTCGCGCGTCATGGAGGTGATGTCGGGAACGACGACGTTGTATTCGTCGAGCTTGAGTTCTGCCAGCGGATCGAGGGTTGCGAATCCCGCTTTCTTGAGATGTTCTTCGGTGATCGAATCGCCGTCGAGGATGACCGTCGCGCCCGGCTTGAGCCACTTTCGGTTGGCCTTGAGCGCCGCGGGGTTCATCGCCACCAGCACATCGCAGTAGTCACCGGGATTCAGCTCGCGGTGGTCGCCGAAATGGACCTGGAAGCCCGAAACGCCCGCAACGGTTCCCTGCGGGGCGCGGATTTCGGCGGGGTAGTCGGGGAAGGTCGAGATGCCGTTTCCCAACAGCGCCGAAGTGTCGGAAAAGAGCGTGCCCGTGAGCTGCATGCCGTCGCCCGAATCGCCCGAAAAGCGGATCACGACGTCCTGCAACTCCCGCACTTTTGATTGTTCCATGATTTTGGTTTCAGATTATGGGTTAACAACGATTTCGCAAATATACAGTGACTGATTGGGGCAAAACGGCGAATTTGTTCGCGGCCCATGCCGAACCGATCCTGTCCGTTATGCAAATATATTAAATAAATTGTCATATCGGACTTTTTCGGGCGATTTTTTAGTTTTCCGTTCCGTGTCTGTCGGTTTTTTGCGTCCCGGATCGCTAATTCCTTGTAATTCAGAAGATAACTTTTTGTTCCGATCGTCGCTGAAAAACCTTTTCGGACTCCGTTCTTTCGGATGCGCTCCGCATGCCGCCGGAATTTCGGGCCGAAAAGCGGCGATCCGGCCGATTTTTTTCATTCCGGTGCGGTTTCCTCGTTCTTTTGGGCTACTTTTGCAGTTTCAAATTCAGATTTAAGGATGATTACAGTTTCGAATTTAGAGGTACAATACGGGAAACGGGTTCTTTTCAAGGATATCAATCTCAAATTCACCCCGGGCAACTGCTACGGTGTGATCGGGGCCAACGGGGCGGGGAAGTCCACGTTCCTCAAAGTGCTCAGCGGCGAGGTGACCCCGTCGCGGGGCAACGTGGCCTTCGGCCCGGGCGAACGCCTGTCGGTGCTCAAGCAGGACCACTTCGCCTATGACGGGTTTACGGTCCTCGACACGGTTCTGATGGGGCATCAGCCGCTGTGGGAGACGATGAAGGAGAAGGAGGCGTTGTACGCCAAGCCCGACTTTTCGGAGGAGGACGGTCTCCGGGCCGGGGAGCTGGAGGAGCGGTTCGCGGAGATGCAGGGCTGGAACGCCGAGAGCGACGCCGCCAACCTGTTGAGCAGCCTCGGGGTCCGGGAAGCCCTGCACGGCCAGCTGATGCGCGATTTGAGCGCCAAGGAGAAGGTGCGCGTGCTGCTGGCGCAGGCCCTGTTCGGCAAACCCGACAACCTGCTGCTCGACGAGCCGACCAACGACCTCGACCGGACGACGATCGCGTGGCTGGAGAACTACCTGTCGAATTACGAAAACACGGTGCTGGTCGTCTCGCACGACCGCCACTTCCTCGATTCGGTGTGCACGCATACGGTCGATATTGATTACAGCGACATCAACCTTTTCTCGGGCAATTACAGCTTCTGGTACGAATCGAGCCAGCTCGCCCTGCGCCAGCAGCAGAACCAGAACAAGAAGGCCGAGGAGAAGAAAAAGGAATTGCTGGAATTCATCCAGCGGTTCAGCGCCAACGTCGCCAAGTCGAAGCAGACGACTTCGCGCCGGAAGATGCTCGAACGGCTCAACATCGAGGAGATCAAGCCCTCGATGCGCAAATACCCGGGCATCATTTTCCAGCCCGAACGCGAGGCGGGCACGAAGATCCTCGGGGTCGACGAGTTGAGCAAGACGGTGAACGGCGAACGGCTTTTCAGCGACGTCAGCTTCACGGTCGAGAAGGGCGACAAGATCGCCTTCCTGGCGCGCGATCCGCGTGCCGTGTCGGCGCTGTTCGACATTCTGGTCGGCGACGACAAGGCCGATTCGGGTGTCGTCGAGTGGGGCACGACGATCAATTACGCCTACCTTCCGCTCAACAACGCCCCCTGGTTCGAGAGCCAGCTCTCGATCGTCGACTGGCTGGCGCAGTTCTCGTCCGACACCTCGGAGCTCTATTTGAGGGGGTATCTGGGCAAGATGCTCTTCAGCGGCGAGGAGATTTACAAGAAGGTCAGCGTCCTCTCCGGCGGCGAGAAGGTGCGCTGCATGGTGGCGAAGATGATGATCCAGCAGCCCAATACGCTCGTGCTGGACTCTCCGACCAACCACCTCGACCTCGAATCCATCCAGGCGTTCAACAACTCGCTGATCAATTTCAAGGGCAACGTGCTGATGAGTTCGCACGACCACGAATTCGTCAATACGGTCGCCAACCGCATCATCGAACTCACGCCCAACGGCATGGTCGACCGTTATATGGAGTACGACGACTACATCACCGACGAGGTCGTCGCCCGGCGTCTGGAGGCCCTCTGGGCCTGAAACGCGCGGCATGCCGGCCCTGAAAACGAAAACAGCCCCCGCTTCGGTGAGCGGGGGCTGTTTCATGCGGAGGTGTGCGGAACCTACTGCGGCTGCTTGCCGATGTAGGCCAGAATGCCGCCGTCGACGTAGAGGATGTGTCCGTTGACGAAATCCGAAGCGTCCGATGCGAGGAACACGGCGGGTCCCATCAGGTCTTCGGGCGTGCCCCAGCGTGCCGCGGGGGTCTTGGCCACGATGAACGAATCGAACGGGTGGCGCGATCCGTCGGCCTGACGCTCGCGCAGCGGTGCGGTCTGGGGCGTCGCGATGTAACCCGGGCCGATGCCGTTGCACTGGATGTTGTATTCGCCGTACTCCGAAGCGATGTTGCGGGTCAGCATCTTCAGTCCGCCTTTGGCTGCGGCGTAGGCCGAGACGGTCTCGCGGCCCAGCTCCGACATCATCGAGCAGATGTTGATGATCTTGCCTTTGCCCTTCTTGATCATCGAGGGGATGACGGCCTTCGAGACGATGAACGGGCCGTTGAGGTCGATGTCGATCACCTGGCGGAACTCCGCGGCGGTCATCTCGACCATCGGGATGCGCTTGATGATGCCGGCGTTGTTGACGAGGATGTCCACGATGCCGACCTCTTTTTCGATCTGCGCCACCATGGCGTTCACCTGCTCCTCGCTGGTCACGTCGCAGACGTAGCCTTTGGCCTCGATGCCCTCGGCCTTGTAGGCGGCCAGGCCTTTGTCCACCAGCTCCTGTTTGATGTCGTTGAAGACGATTTTTGCGCCCTGACGTGCGAAAGCCGTTGCCAGTGCGAATCCGATGCCGTAAGAGGCGCCCGTCACGAGCGCGACCTTACCTTCCAGTGAAAAGTTTACCATAAGATTATCGTATTGTGTTTGAGAATATTTCAGTTGCTACTGCTTTTCTGCCGGTTGTATTCGCGGTGTTTCACCGCGTATTCAAATCTGACCCACCCCCAAACCCCCGCCTCGGGCAGGGGCTTATCGCATGCGACCGGGATTTCACCCGGAATGCGGATGGACAATTCTTAACTTTTTCGCAACCGGTTCCCATAAAGTCCCCCTTCTCAAAGGGGGATTTAGGGGGATTGTCTGTATCTGTATTGGGGACTTCCGAAAATAACAGACCGGCGATGTGGGGCGTTGGCCTGTTGACGGTCCGGTTTGCTGAAAATCCCCGAATGAATTATTTCAGGTCCGTTATTTTCGAAAAATCCTGGTCGCCGTAGTCGAGGTTCTCGCCGCCCATGCCCCAGATGAAGGTGTAGTTGTGCGTGGCTGCGGCGCTGTGGATCGACCATTCGGGCGAGAGCACGGCCTGATCGCCCTTCATCCAGATGTGGCGCGTCTCGTCGACTTCGCCCATGAAATGACACACGGCCTGGTCCTCGGGCACTTCGAAATAGAAATAGGCCTCCATGCGGCGCGAGTGCACGTGCGCGGGCATCGTGTTCCACACGCTTCCGGGCAGCAGCTCGGTCATGCCCATCTGCAACTGGCAGGTCGGCAGCACCTGGTTCACGAGCATCTTGTTGATGTTGCGGTCGTTCGACCCTTCGAGCGAACCCATGTGGGCCACCACGGCGTCGGCTTTGGTGACCTTCTTGTCGGGGTAGTTGCGGTGTGCGGTCAGCGAGTTGAAATAGAATTTGGCGGGATTCCCGGCGTCCTCGCTCGCGAAGGTCACCTCGCGGTCGCCCGAACCGAGGTAGAGGGCCTCCTTGTAGCCGAGTTCGAACACGGCGTCGCCGGCCTTCACCACGCCGGGGCCTCCGACGTTGTAGATGCCCATTTCGCGGCGCGTGAGGAAGAACGGAGCCTTCAGCGGGTCGATGGCTTCGAGGCGGAGCGTCTCGGCGACAGGCATGGCGCCTCCGACGACCATGCGGTCGTACATCGAGTAGACCATGTTGACCTCGTCGGCCGTGAATACCTTTTCGATCAGGAAATCGCGGCGCAGACGCGCCGTGTCGTAGCTTTTCGCATCCTCGGGATGCGCCGCATAGCGGATTTCGTAATTGGTTTTCATAGTTATAATTGTTGCATTCGTTGTATTCCGGAACGGCGGGCCGCAGCCCGGAGTTTGACGCGGCCGAAATTGGCAAACCAATTCTACCTTTGCAAAGATAATAAAAAATCCGGAATTGGTTACCCAAAACCGGATTTTATTTGTGCAGCTTTGTCCGATTGCGTTTTTTCGCCTCTTCGGTCTGCCTCCGCTGTTCCTGCTAACGGATCGAGTTCATCCTGATGCTCGCCTTCACGAGCGCGATGGCGCGGATGCGCGAGATCTCCACGTCCTTGTCGGCGTGGTGCTGGTTCTGGCTCACGAGCTTCACGTAGCCTGCGCGGTCGGATTTCTGAATGTACTTCACCGTCACGTACTCCTCGCCGTCGATGTCGATCGACAGCAGGTACATGTCGCCCCAGAAAATGTCGTTTATGTCGCGCAGCTGCTTGTACAGCACGATGTCGCCGCTCTTGAGCAGCGGGTACATCGAGTCGCCGACGATATAGATCGCCCCGTCGCATTTCGGGAGGTTGGGAATGTGGATGAAGTTGACGGGTTTGCTCTGCGCCTGGTCGGTGAACAGCGGGACCAGGCCCGCCGTGCCCTCGATCGAGTAGAGGGGGACGCTTTGCAGCGGCAGCGAGTTGTCCGTGCGGTGCATGTAGGCCGTCAGATCGGGTTCGGCGTTGAACATGTTGCCCTTGCCGGTTTCGAGCCAGTCGGGATTGACGTTCAATTCCTGAACCAATATGTTGCGGTTGCGCGCCGAAAGCCCCGCCTTGCCGGTTTCGATCATCGACAGCGCCGCTTTGCCGATTCCAAGTCGTTGTGCCAGTTGCTCTTGTGTCATGCCGAGCTGCTTGCGTATCAGTTTTACCCGTTCGTTCATCGCTTTGTTATCGGAATTATTTATATAAAATATTTGAACTTTATTGCGAAAAATTCAAATTTTGAACTTATCTTTGTTCTGCAAAGTTAAACAATTTATTCTCTTCTGCAAACTCTTTTGCGAAAAAACGATTAATTATCAATGATGTATTCGGTTTCATCGGAACTTTACCTTGAAGTGGCCGCGCGTCTTGCGGAGGCCATCGGCGGGGGAAGTTACTTTTCAGGCTCGCTCACGTTTCCCTTCGGCGATATGGAGTGCCGGCTCACGGCCTCGGTGATCGTCTACCGGCGGCGCGAGCGGCTCCCCGAGGGCGACCGGGACGCGATTGCGGACCTGGTTCCCGTCTGGTGGGAGTTCCACACCGTCGGCAGCGACGGCGAAGCGCTGAACGAAACGCAGTTCGGCATTGAAAACGGCATCACGTTCCATCCGTATGACGGGTATGAAGCGCTCGTGTTCCCGCAGACCGTGCCGAAGGGCTGCGTGTTCGTTTTGGGCGATAACCGCACCGTATCAAGGGACAGCCGTTATGCGGAGATCGGCATGATCGACACACGCCATATCATGGGCGAAGCCGTGTTCACGCTTTACCCGTTCGATCGCTTCGGTTTTGTGAAAACGAATGAGAACAACTAAGAAAACAAGATACCCAGAGAGGATACAGTATGAGTGAAGTACAAACGGTACAGTGGTTTCCGGGCCACATGGCGAAAACGCGCCGCGCCATCCAAAGCAGCCTAAAGCTTGTGGATATTGTCGCGGAGCTTATCGATGCCCGCATCCCCGTCAGCAGCCGCAACCCGGTGCTGAAAAGTATCA
>OHQI01000571.1_pt1 | contig 9112 bp, 9 predicted proteins | sample 1577911 | NCBI WGS metagenome assembly OHQI01 (sample SAMEA3879502, study PRJEB24766) | human gut metagenome | biome: human-associated habitat; feature: feces | place: USA | collected 1985/1987
TCTCAAAGGATTGGCTAATTTCTACGTCGTTCTGATGATTATAGCGTTTCTGCCCACACCCGGAAAAGATTGCTCTCCGGGACGCCTCGTGCGGTGCATCGCCATTTATACGATCGTAAGCATCGTGATCTTTTCGGCCATCTATTTTTGGAACCGAATCAGAAAGGGTCCGGATAAACGTCCCGATACGTGTCCGGTTCCCGATGCAAAAGAGACGAAAGACGACGATTTGAGTATTTCCCGGTTCCTCACCTTGCGAAACATGGGCGCCTGCTTCATCTATTTTCTTTGTGTCTTCGCGCTTCTCTATCCGGAAATGTCTCTCGAAAGCATGCTCAAAGCCAGCGCCCGAAGCACCGGCTATTGCATCCTTGTCCTGCTCGTGGCCGGAATCGTTTATTGTGTCTATCAAAGTCATGTAGGCAAGAAAAAGTCGATCCGGGAAAAGTAGTTGCAGCATCGGGAGGCCATCGCGCCTCCCGTTTTTTCGGATACGCCGGAATCCGCCGCGACGGCCGCGCGGAAATCGCCCGGAGAAAGAATTCTCCCGGCTTAATTTTTTATTCTTGATTTTTAGTTGTATTTTTGCGGCCGTTAAAAATCGTTCTAAAAAAATGTTGAGCAGAAGATTACTCCGTATAAAGGTCGTCAAGGCGCTGTTCGCCCATCTCAAATCGGGCGCGGATAACATGATGGCGTCGGAAAAAACGCTGATGGCGTCCGTCGACAAGGCCTATGACCTCTATTTCCAGATACTGATCCTCCCCGTGGAGATCGCGCGTTACGCCGAACAGCGTCAGGAGCTGGCCAAACAGAAGAAACTGCCGACATTCGAAGACCTCAACCCCAACACCAAGTTCGTGGACAACGCCGTGATCCGCACCATCGCCAACAGCGACGCGGTGAACGATCACGTGGCGGCCCGCAAACTGGGATGGGAACGCTATCCCGAACTGATCCGCACGCTCTACGCGCAGTTGACCGAGAGCGACTACTACAAGGACTACATGCAGCGCGAGGAGCGCTCGTTCGACGACGACAAAAAGCTGCTCGAGGACTTCTTCAAGGAGTTGCAGAGCTGCGAGGCGCTGGACGACGTGCTGGAGGAGATGTCGATCCTCTGGACCGACGACCTTCCCTACATCGTGATCATGGTCCTGCGCACGCTTTCGAACCTGCGCGTCTCGCACACCGAACTGAAGGTTCCCGCGAAGTTCAAAAGCAGCGAGGACCCCGAATTCGTCAAGACGCTGTTCGAAAAGTCGCTGGTCAACTACTCCGCCTTCCAGGACTACATCGAGAAGTTCACGGCCAACTGGGACGTGGAGCGCATCGTCTTCATGGACAACCTGATCATCGGCACGGCGATGGCTGAGCTGACTTCGTTCCCGTCGGTTCCCGTCAAGGTGACGCTCGACGAGTGGATCGAAATTTCGAAATACTACTCCACCCCGGGCAGCAGCACCTTCATCAACGGCGTGCTGGACAAGATCGTCGAGTCGCTGACCGCGGAAGGACGCATCAAAAAGGCCGGGCGCGGCCTGATCTGACCCCTGCCGGCCATGACCCGCATGCTCGCGATCCTCGCCCTGGCGGCACTCGCCGTTGGCTGCGGCACATCTCCCCGTGCGGTCGAACGCAAGGGCCGGATTATCTCGCTAACGGATTCGATTCTCACCACGGGAGGCACGGACACCGTGCGTTTCGGACGCCTCGGGTCCGGCGAAATCGCCGTGCTGCGCCTCTGGCTGGCCAACGACGCAAGCCGTCCCGTGGCCATCGCCTCCTACCGGCGCAGCTGCGGATGCACGACGCTCGAATTTGACGCACAACCGATTGCACCGGGCGACGCACGGCAGGTGACGCTCACCTTCGATTCGCGCGGCGAACGGGGCTGGCAACTCAAGGCGCTGGACATCACGCTGGCGGGAGGGCAGCGGCCCCTGCGGCTGTTCGTGGAAGCGGACATAAAATAAATCCTTGTTTATTCGGCAATAATTTGTACCTTTGCTTCGTTCAATGGAATAAACACTTAAAACGAATACAATTATGATTAATTTTCTTCAGACGGTCCCCATAGAGCCTCAACCGGGATTCATGCAGCAGTACAGTTTCATTATTATGATCGGCCTCATGGTGCTGGTTCTCTGGTTGTTCATGTGGCGTCCCGAGGCCAAGCGCCGCAAACAGATGCAGGAGTTCCGCAACGGTCTGAAAAAAGGCGACAAAGTCATCACCGCCGGCGGCATCTACGGCGTCGTGAAGGAGATCAAGGAGACCACCCTGCTGATCGAGGTCGACGGCAATGTGACGCTGCGCATCGACAAAAACATGGTCGTAGCCGACAATTCGGACCTCCAGCGTCAGTAGAGATAACCCGCGCATAAAAAAGAGCTGCAAGGATTTGCAGCTCTTTTTTCACACACCTATCCGAACAGGTGCAAGGCCCCGACGTCGATGATCCGCTGGTTGGAACTCCCCCGGAAATCGAGCGACAGATCGCGCAGCGCCTCGACGTAGCGTCCGTCGACCAGCGTGTCGATCCACCGCAAGCACTCCCGGCGGGCCGGGTCGGCGAGACACTCTTCGAGCGTATAGCCCGTATAGCACCAGACGTTCTGCCCGGTGCGCTCCTTCAGAAGACGCAGAAAGGCTGCCATGGCTTCGGGCTGCAACAGCGGATCGCCGCCGCTGAGCGTCACCCCGTCGAGAATCGGATTCGCGGCGATTGCAGCGCAGATGGTTTCGGCACGCTCCACGGTCAGCGGCTCGCCCCGCCGGGGATCGTGGCTCTCGGGGTTGTGGCAGCCGGGACAACGGTGCGCGCACCCCGCGAAATAGATCGCATAGCGCAGCCCGTAACCGTCGGAGATGGTTTCGGGATAGATGCCGATGATTCTTAATAATTCCATTGCGTTTTCATAACATGAATACAACTCCGTCGGTCTCGATTCACGGCGGAACGCCGTGTTTACAAATCTGATCCACCTCTAAACTTTAGGCGGGGACTTGCCGCACGCGACCGGAGACGGCGGCAAAAAGGGATTCTTCCGCCGGGTGAATTTTGATTTTAGGCGGGCGGACAGGGGGGCCGCCAATTTCGATTATCGCAAAGCGGTTTTCGGGCTTCGTGAAGTGGGGCGAAGCAGGAGCATACGAACGTATGTAACTGTTTCGCCCCGCAAGGGAAGTGCAAAAGATGCCGGTGAGAATCGAAATTACCGGTGCTTTACCCGGTCGCGCTCCTCGGCCTGCTTGGCCGAGTTCCACGATTCGAGGCTGCCTGTCAGGTAACCCGTGATGCGGCGCATGCGTAGGATGTCGTCCGAACCGCAGACGGGACATTTCGAGTAGATCACCCCGCGGTGGCCGCACTTGCGGCAGGTGTCGATCGGATGGTTGATCGAGCCGTAGCCGATCCCCTCGTCCTGCATCACCTTGACGATCTTGAGGATCGCCACGGGATTCTTCCGGGCCTCGCCGTCGAGTTCGACGTAGGTGATGTGCCCGCCGCGCGTGATGGCGTGGAACGGCGCTTCGAGGCGGATTTTCTCGACGATGGAAACCGGCTCGCGCACGTCGACGTGGAACGAGTTGACGTAGTAGTCGCGGTCGGTGACGCCCGGAATCTCCCCGTAACGCTTGCGGTCCATGCGCGTGAAGCGCCCGCTCAGCCCCTCGGCCGGGGTCGCCAGCACCGAATAGTTCAGCCCGTATTTGGCCTTGTACTCCTCGACCACGCGGTTCATCACCGTCACGGCGTCGTAGAGCGTCTGCCACGCCTCCTTCGAGGTCGCATGGCCTTCGCCGTAAATCGCCACCATCGCGTTGTGTCCGCCGATGAAGCCGATGCCCAGCGTGCCGTGCTTGAGCACGTCGCCCACCTCGTCGTTGGGCTGCAACCGGCCGCCGCCCTTCCAGACATCGTTCGACATCATAAACGGGAACTGCCGCGCGAGGGCCGTGCGCTGGAAGCAGTAACGTTCGTAGAGCTGCTCGGCCATCATCGTGGCGGTCTTGCGCACCGATTCGAGGAAAATTTCGCGCGCCTCCTTGCGGATCGCGTGTTTGTTGCCGTCGGGAATCATGTCCCCGGCCTCGCGCATCGCCTCGATGGCCAGCCGCGGCAGGTTCATCGACGTGAAAGAGAGGTTGCCGCGCCCCCACGACGACTTTTCGCCGTGCAGATTCTCGAAAACGCGCGTACGGCACCCCATCGTCGCCACCTCGTAGCGGAAGCGGTCGGGGTCGTCGATGCGCCACTTCTCGTGGCGGTTGAACGGTGCGTCGAGAAACATGAAGTTGGGGAACAGCGCCACCGACGTGGTGCGGCACGCCTCGATCAGCAGGTCGAAGTTCGGAGTTTTGAACTTGATCTCCCCAGCCAGTGCCTTGTCGAAGTCCTTCACCGCTGCGGCATAGTCCTCTTCGGACCACGAAACGCCCTCCTTGACCTTGAAAATCTGGATCGGGAAGACCGGCACTTCGCCGTGCCCCAGCCCCTCGATCGTGGCGGAAAGCAGTTCGCGGATGACCATGCGGCCCTCGGGCGAAAAGTCCGTGCCGTAGTTCACCGAGCTGAACACCACCTGGTTGCCGCCGCGCGAGTGCATCGTATTGAGGTTATGGATGAATCCCTCCATCGCCTGATGGGTCTCGCGGCGCGTCGTGTCGTAGGCCTGCCGCCAGATGCGTCGGATGTCCTCATCGGCGACCTCCACGCCCGACTGGCGCAGGGCGGCGAACAGACGCCCCACCGCCGTCTCGCAGGGTTCGATCGTCGGCACGTGTTCGGCGACCAGGGCCTTCAGCTCGGCGCGCTCCAGCGTCACGCCGCCCCGCACGCCGCACAGGAACAGCGTCATGTCGGTCAGGTGACGGCGGAAGGTTTTCAGCACGCCCGGGGCCATGAAATGGTCGAACGCCGGGATCGACTGCCCGCCGTGCTGCTCGTTCTGGTTGGTCTGGAAGACGATCGTGGCCAGCGTGGCGTAGCTCTGGATCGACTGCGGCGTGCGCACCGAGCCGTTCTTCGTCGAGAATCCCCGTTCGTAGATGTCACCCAGATCGTACTGAATGCACGTCGTGGTCTTCGTGGGATAGTAGTCCAGGTCGTGAATATGTATGTCGCCGTCGCGGTGCGCGCGGCCGTGGCGCACGCCCACCAGATATTTCAGGGCGTAGTCCTTGGTGATCTCCGAGGCGAAGGTCATCATCTGCCCCGCGGGCGTGTGCGACGACATGTTGGCGTTCGAAAGGTTGATGTCGTTCTTCTCGACGGTCACGATGCCGTCCATGACGCTCTTGATCGACGAGCGGCGGTCGCGTTCGACGTTGCGCCACTCGCGGTAGATGATATAACGTTTGGCGATCGAGGGGTTGCGTTTCATCAGCCGCTCCTCGACCATGTCCTGAATCTCCTCGACCGAAATCTCGGCCTTCGTAATTGCCGCCGCCACGTCGGATGCGATCTGCTCGACGGCCTGCCCCTCGTCCGTTATGCCGCCCGCGCGAAAGGCCTTCGTGATGGCGCGGACGATTTTATCCAGAGAAAAAGGCTCGGTTTTACCATCACGTTTGATGATGGAAATCTGCGTGTAATCCATTGTAATATGAGTATATACGTTTCACAACAGGCCCCGTTTCCCCGCAGGGCTGACATTGCATGCGCAAAGGCAGGTCTTCTGACTCGCACCGACCCGCAGGCGGCCTTCCCGTCCCCCGCGGGACAGTGGCTCGACGATTCGCCTGCGGCATTGAAGTGCATACAGCAGCGGGAACTGTCCGGGATTCGCACCCGATTCCCTCTTATCCTCCGCCCCGGCGGGACGAAGGATACCTTTGCGGGTCACAAAAGTCTCCATTATTCCCCGACTTTCAAAATTCCGGAGCAGGAAGTTTTCAACATTTTGTGAAAGGCTCCGAATTTCGTATCTTCGCCCCCGCAAACCGGAAAATCGTAACTCCATGACACAGAAAATAACACACGTCTGCCAGGGAACCTGCTCCCGGCAAATCGACGTCGAACTCGAAAACGGCGTCGTCCGAAGCGTCTCCTTCACGGGCGGCTGCCACGGCAACCAGCAGGGAATCGCGGCGCTCGTGCGCGGGATGACGGCCGCAGAAGCCGTCGCCCGGCTCGAAGGCATCGACTGCCGGGGCCGCGGCACGTCGTGTCCCGATCAGCTGGCAAAAGCGCTGAAAAAGGCGTTATAAAACGCCCCGGCCCGGCCGGGTACGGATTTTGCACTCCGAAAAGCGTTCCAAAATGCAAGACTATGTATTTTCTATGGTATCTGCTGATCGGACTGGCCGCCGGATGGATCGCCAACCTGATCGTCAAGGGAGGAGGTTCGGGACTCTTCGTCAACCTGATCGTCGGGCTCATCGGCGGCATACTGGGCGGCTGGCTCTTTTCGCTCTTCGGATGGGTTCCCGTCGGCACGCTGGGCAGTCTGGCGACGGCCGTCATCGGCTCGGTCATCCTGCTGTGGATCGCCGCGCTCATCTCACACCGCAAGATCCGCTAAACAAACGTATGCACGAAAAAGGCGGTCGCATGACCGCCTTTTCGTGTTGAGCTGCCGGGATTCGAACCCAGAACGACAGAACCAAAATCTGCTGTGTTACCATTACACCACAGCTCAAACATTCGCTCGAAAGCGACTGCAAAGATAAACAAAAAATCGCAAAAACCAACCCCCGGATGCAAAATTGGCAGAGACAAAACCGGACCTCTGCCGGATTTTTCGTATCTTTGCTTCAGTTACCCTGTAAATAAACGCAAACGATATGATTCCGACAATGATTCTGCTCTTCGTGGTGGGCTATCTGTTCATCGCGCTGGAGCACAAAACCAGGATCGACAAATCGGCCGTCGCCCTGCTGATGGCCGGAGCGATCTGGACCGTGTTCAGCCTCCTGGGCAACGACCCGCACATCCAGCACGAGCTGGTGGACCAGCTGGGCGACACGTGCGAAATCCTGGTCTTCCTGATCGGGGCCATGACCATCGTGGACCTGATCGACAGCTACGGCGGCTTCAACGTCATCACCGACCACATCACCACGCGCAACAAGCGCAAACTGATGTGGCTGCTGGCGATCATCACCTTCTTCATGTCGGCCGCACTGGACAACATGACCACCACGATCATCATGGTCATGCTGCTGCGGCGGTTGATCGCCAACAAGAAGGAACGGTGGATTTTCGCCAGCGTGATCGTCATCGCCGCGAACAGCGGCGGCGCCTGGTCGCCCATCGGCGACGTGACGACCATCATGCTGTGGATGCGCGGCAACGTCACGGCCGCCAACCTGATCGCCAACCTCTTCCTGCCGTGCCTCGTGTCGGTCGTGATCCCTGCGGCCATCGCCAGCCGCTACGTCGCCGACCGCCCCGCCGCCGCGGTCAGCGCCAAGGCCCTCGCATCGGGATGCCCCGAATGCATCGGTCCGCGCCTGCGGCTATTCATCCTTATCGTGGGCGTCGTAAGTCTGCTGTTCGTGCCGGTGTTCAAGAGCCTCACCGGACTGCCGCCCTACATGGGCATGATGGTGTCGCTGGGATTCATGTGGATTCTGACCGAAATCATCTACGACCGCAAACGCAGCATCCGCAACATGGAGGAGTCGATCCAGCCGCGCGTATCCAAAGTCCTCAAGCACATCGACATGCCGACGATTCTCTTTTTCCTCGGCATCCTGATGGCCGTGGGCGCGTTGCAGACCGGCGGCGTGCTGACCGACATGGCCGACTGGCTGGACAAGAATGTCCACGAAGTGTTCACCATCGCGGGCGCCATCGGCATCCTCTCGTCGGTGGTCGACAACGTGCCGCTGGTGGCGGCCTGCATGGGCATGTACCCGGTGGCCGACGTCGCAACGGCTGCGGCGAGCGCCGACCCGGCTTTCGCACAGAGTTTCGTGGCGGACGGGCTGTTCTGGCACCTGCTGACCTACTGCGCCGGCGTGGGCGGCAGTCTGCTGATCATCGGCTCGGCGGCCGGCGTCGTGGCGATGGGACTCGAAAAGATCAATTTCGGCTGGTACCTCAAACGCATCTCGCTGCTGGCCCTGTCCGGCTATCTGGCGGGCATCGCGGTGATCTGGCTCGAACACGTCCTGATCGGGCTTTGACCGAAAAGTTCCGGATGCGTCGTGCGCCCAGAATATTGCCGATCACGGGTTTGCCCCATAACAGTATAATCAGAGGTTGGATAAAATATTTTTATCCAACCTCTGATTTACAGCCAAATTATCAGCAGTTTGTAAGTCAGGAACTCCAATATCAATTTAGTAAGAGTACCCTTGCGGAATCAATGCCAGATGTACCCCGGAAGATGTGGATAGACCATTTTTCAACACCCGACATTCGATATCGTGAAGTACGGGTTCATCGGTATCCGACGCAAAATCAGCGGTGGGAGCGGACCCCGAAACCGCTGATACAGCTGCATAGGCATTTACCAGACCATAACCCACAAATTGGTTCCATAATCCGTTCAATCGAAGCGGATCGACACCATAAGTGTTGCCGCCGATCTTTCGGGTAGTTTGTTCGATAATATTGCGTACCCGCCATACCGAAAGATCGGGATCCGTTGCCCATATCAAAGCCACGATGCCGGAAACATGGGGAGCAGCAAAAGATGTGCCCGACACACAAGTATATCCACCGGTCACATCTGTTGTCCAGATTTCACGCCCGGGAGCGACAACATCCAATGAAGAACCATAACCGGAGAAATCCGATTTGTACCCATTCCGATCTATTGCACCTACTACTAACGTTGCAGAAGGTGCTCCCGCTGCTCACGGAGGAGGAGCAGGCGGTCTACAAGCGCGGCCGCAACGCCAACGTCCACACCATGTCCCGCAGCGCCACCCCGGCCCAGTACCATTCCGCCACCGGTTTGGAGTGTTTAATGGGCTATTTATACTTAAAAGGTGATAAAAACCGCGCGGAGGAGCTGTTCTGCGCCATGATGGAGGAGACCTGATATGCCCCTGGATGCCGTATGCCTGCAAGCTGTGGTGGCGGAGCTTTCTCCCCTTGTCGCCGGCAGCCGTATCGAGAAGATACAGCAGCCTGCCCGCGATCAGGTGGTGC
>OHQI01000588.1_pt1 | contig 8981 bp, 6 predicted proteins | sample 1577911 | NCBI WGS metagenome assembly OHQI01 (sample SAMEA3879502, study PRJEB24766) | human gut metagenome | biome: human-associated habitat; feature: feces | place: USA | collected 1985/1987
TGAGAGCCTTCTTCAAGCCAACCGTCATAATTCCACACCCCGGTCTTTGGTTTTGACCTTCTCCCGCTGGCGGTGCTGGGCTTTGGACTGCTGCTTTGCCTGCTCCAGTTCCTTGCGGATAGAGGGCTTTTTCTCTTTCTCCAGGTTCTTTGCGGAGAACTCCCGGAAGGCCGCCGTGATAACGTCGGCATCCCGGCCCTTGAAGAACACCAGATAGCGGGGTCTCTCGCCGCTGGTGTCTTTTTTCAATGCGAAGTCAATACCGTACTTTTTGGCGGTGGCGGAAAAGGCCCGGATGTTCTGGTCGGTGATCTCGATGTTGGAAACGCCGGTGTTGTGCTTCATAAGCTGCCGGAGCGTCTGCTTGCCGTGCCGGAGTGGGGGATTTTTCTTGTGATTCTCCATATCTGCCAGCACCTTCTTCATGGCCTGCTGCAAGAGCTGGGCGGTCATTTTGCTGGCCTCCACACAAAGCGCAAGGGTTTTCTGCGTGATTTCTTCCTGCAAGGCGTTCACCTCCGATCTCCGCTGCCGTACAGGTCATGGCTGACAAGGGATGTGTAATAGCTGTCCATCGTGACCGGGGCGTTATACAGCGCCGCCAGCAGATATTTCTTGATATTGCGGACATAGGTGGTGTTCTCCCGCATCCGTTCCAGCACATACTCGATGTGGGAGCTGTCGATCTTCAAGAACCGGGACTTCACCACCTCGGCGGGGTAGTCGTCCCCGGCGATACGGATCATCTCCCGGTTGGAGCAGACGGTATCCACCATGAGCTCCACCAGCTCGTCCAGACGGTCCCTATCCAGCTTTTCATCCTGGGTGAGGATATCGTAGTCGATATTCTCCAAAATGATCTCCCGGTAGCTCTCGCGCTCCCGCATCCTGTCCTGCCCGATCCTGCTTTTTTCTCTGGGGGTAGGGGGTCTTGATGGGATAGGACTTGATCCTTGCGTAATTGATAATTCTTTATTTTGTTCTTTAGTATTTAATTGGGCGGGGTTCTCCTGAATAGGGGCATCCAACATTGGCTTCACCTGTATTGGATTTTCCCGTATAGGTTTTTCCCGAACGGGCGCGGGCGTCTGTGCCGGCTCCTTCGGCTGCTCCAGGATGGTGTACTCGATAGAGCCAAGCTGCCCGTTTGCACCGCGGACACGCGCACGGATCAGATAGCCGTGTGCCTCCAGCTCCCGGATCCCGCCGCTGATGCTGTCGATGCCGTCCTTGCAGATGCGGGCAAGCCCCTTCATGGTGTAGTCCCAGTCCTCCGGCAGCGACAGCATGAGGGACAGCAGCCCCTTCGCTTTCAGGGACAGCGACCTGTCCCGCAGGTGGTAGTTGGACATGACCGTGTAATCTCTGGTCTTTTCGATGCGGAAAACTGCCATATCCGGCGCCTCCTTTCTCTGGTTTTGAAAAGTGTTGATTTTGGCGCAAAAAAGCCCCTGTCCTGCCTCCCGGACGCTTCCCATGGGAAAACACCCACGCCGCCCTTTAAGCGGCGCTCTGAGAGGAAAAAACAGAGGTTTTCGCGCCCTAATTGATACAGTTTTCGGGTGGGTATAGGCACGGATATGAAAAAACGCCATAGGGCGGCTGCCTATGGCGTGGGGACAGGAAAAGGGCACTGATGTGAAAATCAGCGCCCTGCCTGTCAGTATGAGATTTTTTGACTTCGTACCGTGTTCCCTGCCTTTGAAAACATTGATTTTACTGACTTTCTTATGTTTTCTTATTAGGAGGCGAGGGAAGCCACCGCTTTTTGACTGAATTATTGCTTGAGCTTTACGTTGTTTCTGATGGTGCGTTCGCTGCGCGGACGGTTCGTCAGGCGTTGCAGCACGGCGCTGATCTGCCCCTCGGCGGCTTCGACCTCGGCATGGAACGCGCGGGCGGAGACGCGCAGCGCCCCGTGGCCGAGGATGATGACCTGCTCGGGGCCGTCGGACGTCGCCACGCGCACGCGGCGTTCGCGGCGCAGCTCGTAGGTCGCGCGCTCGATGTAGGTGTCGGCAGTCTCAGCCTCTTTCGTGTAGACGACCTTGACGCCGTGCACCGTCTGCACACTGCCGGGGTTGCCCTTGACCTTATAGGCGTCGAACACGACGATGACGCGGCACTTGCGAAAGCCCTGATAGTTGGCGAGAATGTCGATCAGCGCGCCGCGCGCCGCGGCGACATCCTGCGCGGCGAGCCGATGGAGCTCGTCCCACGCGAAGATGATGTTGTAGCCGTCGACGAGCAGATATTCCGTGTCCTCTGAGTGGATCGCGACGTCATAGTGATCGGCGAGCGAGGTGCGCGCGGGCTTTTTGCTCGGTTCGAACGCGCGGCGCTCGACCTTGCCGTATGTGCGCTCGAAAATGTCCTGCAATTCCTCGTCCTCGGCATATGCGCCGCCTGCGCCGACGCCGCGTCGGGGGAGCGGCGCGGGCGCTTCTTCGACGGCCTCTTCACCAAGGCGGATGCCGCTGTCGCAGTGAACATGCGCGGGAACTTCATTCCACGGGACCGTGATGCTGCCGCCGTGGTCGCAGAAGACGGAGGACGCGGGATTATCCGTGTCGCGCTCGGCGTCGTAGCCAAGGGACGCGACGATCTCGTCCTGATTTTGGCAGGCCTCATACCCGCGCACGGCGCAGGAGAGCTGTCCGCGGCCGCGGGTGTAGGCCGCGACGTCGGCAAAGTAGTCGCGCAGCGTGCGCACCGGCGCATAGCCCGTGAGTACGGCGTTTTCCCCCTCGTTCTGCGGCGGTTCGACGGTGCCGCCCATGTTCTGGAGGTCGGTCATCGCGCGGCCGACGCACTCGGCGGGCACCTCGAGACGGAAGTCGTAATACGGCTCGAGCAGCACATTTTCCGCCTGCATCAAGCCCTGCCGCACGGCACGGTACGTCGCTTGACGGAAGTCGCCGCCCTCGGTGTGCTTCAGATGCGCGCGGCCCGCGACAAGTGTGAACTTCACATCCGTCAACGGTGAGCCGGTCAGCACGCCCGCGTGCTCGCGCTCTAAAAGATGGGTGAAAATCAGCCGCTGCCAGTTGAGGTCGAGCGCGTCCGTCGGCACGTTTGACGCAAGCTGGATGCCCGCCCCGCGCGGAAGCGGCTCTATTAGAAGCTGTACTTCCGCATAGTGGCGCAGGGGCTCGAAATGTCCCATGCCGAGGACGGGGGCGGCGATGGTCTCGCGATAGACGATGCTGCCCTCGCCGAAGGTCACGTCGAGGCCGAAGCGGTCGAGGATGCGGCGGCGCAGAATTTCAAGCTGAATTTTGCCCATGAGCTGCACGTGGATCTGCCCGTAGCTCTCGTCCCAGACGATGCGCAGCATCGGGTCCTCTTCTTCAAGCTCGCGGAGCTTTATAAGCGCGCTGTGCGCGTCCGCGCCGTCGGGTAGGATGAGCTGATAGGTCAAAACCGGCTGCAAAAGCGGGGCGGACGCCTCCGCCTCCGCGCCGAGGCCGAGACCAACATAGCTGTGGCTGAGGCCCGTGACGGCGACAACGCTGCCCGCGTCCGCCTCTTCGAGCGCGCGGAATTTGACGCCGGAGTAAAGCCGTAGCTGATCGGCCTTTTCATTGTAGTCCTGATTCTGCGCGCGATAGGTGAGAGATGCCTTCACGCGCAGCGCGCCGCCTGTGACCTTGAGCCACGTGAGCCGCGCGCCCTGCGCGTCGCGCGAGATCTTGAAGACCTTTGCGCCGAATTCCTTCGGATAGACCGGCTCGCGCGTGAAGCACGCGAGCGCGGTGAGAAAGTCCTCCACGCCGTCCAGCTTGAGCGCCGAACCGAAAAAGCAGGGGAAGACCTTGCGGTTTTTGACCATCTCAGCAATCAGAGCGTCGTCGATTTTTCCACGCTCCAAAAGCTGCTCGAGCGCCGCCTCGCCGCAGAGGGCGAGCGCTTCGTCGCGCGTTTCCTGCGATGCGGAGAAATCGACGCATTCCGCGCTCAGTGTCGCCGTGAGCTGGCGCAGAAGCGCGTCCTTGTCCGCGCCCGCCAAGTCCATCTTGTTGATGAAAAGAAACGTCGGCACCTCGTAGCGCGTGAGCAGGCGCCAGAGCGTTCGCGTGTGGCTCTGCACGCCGTCGCTGCCGCTGATGACGAGCACTGCGTAGTCGAGCACCGACAGCGTGCGCTCCATCTCGGCGGAGAAATCGACGTGGCCCGGCGTGTCAAGCAGCGTGAACTCCTTATCGCCCGCAAACAGCATTGCCTGCTTGGAAAAGATCGTGATGCCGCGCTCGCGCTCGAGCGCGTCGGTGTCGAGGAAGGCGTCGCCGTGGTCGACGCGGCCGAGCTTCCGCAGTGCGCCGGAGGCGTATAAAAGCCCCTCGGACAGGGTCGTTTTTCCCGAGTCGACGTGGGCGAGAATGCCGAGCGTGACCTTCTGCATGGCGCACCTCCTTTGTGAAGAGCTGATTTAAAACTAAAAATGTTAGGCCAAAGTGCCGGAATACCAAAACGAGCGCATCGCGGAGCGATGCGCTCTGAAATTTGGGAAATGGTGCGGGCATGGGGACTTGAACCCCAACGCCTTGCGGCACGAGAACCTAAATCTCGCATGTCTGCCAATTTCATCATGCCCGCATATATTTTACTATATCATATCTCTTTCACGGCGGCAAGGAGAAAATTCATTGCAATGCGCGCCTGCGCGATTTATAATGAAGCAGCGCGCGATTTATGACCGCGCAGCACCGACTATAGGAGGACTCCGCCGTGCAGAACGCTTATCCGGACTATTATCCGCTTTTCCATTGCATCGCCGGCCACTGCCGACACAACTGCTGCATCGGCTGGGAGATCGACGTGGACGGGGATTCCCTCGCCGCCTACGATCAGATCGGCGGCGAGATGGGCGAGCGCCTGCATAAATGTATCGACCGCAGCGGCGAGATGCCGCACTTTCTCCTCGGCGAGCAGGAGCGCTGCCCGTTTTTGAACGGCAAAAACCTCTGCGATCTCATTTTATACGGCGGGGAGGGTATGCTCTGCCAGATCTGCACCGACCACCCGCGCTACCGCAGCTTTTTTTCGGAGCGCACGGAGATCGGCGTTGGCCTCTGCTGCGAGGAGGCCGCGCGGCTCATTTTGACCAGGCCGGAGAAGACAACGCTCGTCGTGACGGGCGAGGGGGAGCTCGACGAAGAGGAGACGGCGCTGCTCACGCTGCGCGACCGCCTTTTCACCCTTGCGCAAAACCGTGAGGAACCGATCGAGCGGCGAATAGAGCAGATTTTATCGGCCTGCGGTGCGCACGTGCCGGACGTCCCGCTTGTACATTGGGCAGAGTTTTATCTCTCGCTCGAGCGTATGGACGAGGTGTGGACGGGCATTTTGGAAGCGCTGCGCGAGCACGCAGATGAGTTGCCGCTCGACGATTTTGCCGCGCACATGAAAGGACGCGAGACGGAGTATGAGCAGCTGCTCATATATTTTCTCTACCGTCACGTGCCGACGGCGCTCGACGACGGGGACGTGAGCAGCAAGGCGGCGTTCGCCGTGCTGTCTGTCCGGCTGCTTTTCTCGCTTGGTGCGCTGCACCTTTTGCTGCACGGCGAGTTCACGGTGGAGAACCAGATCGAGCTCTGCCGGCTGTACAGCGCGGAAGTCGAGTATTCCGACGATAATATGGACGCGCTCTTCGACGCGCTGCTATAACGAAAATGCCGCCCGGTTCGACACGGGGCGGCATTTTTTGCGCTTTTTGGTTGATTCTTATGTAAACCTGTGGTATCATAAAAAAACATTTTAGAGAGTGGGCGTTTTCGCCCGATCCCGGCAAAAGGAGAGAACGAGATGAAGCAGAACATGAGAAAGAGATCGCCGCTGGCCATGCTTCTGGCGCTGTGCCTTGCCATGCAGCTCTGCGTGCCCGCCGCGATGGCGAGCAATCGGCTGATGCGCGCGGGCGACGCGGCCATCGAGCAGATCGAGGAGGAAGAGGGCTTCCGCGCGGAGAAGTATTCCTCCGGCGGCAAGTGGTACATCGGCTACGGCACGGAGTGCGGTGCCGAGGATTATCCCGAGGGCATCACGCGCGAAGAGGCGGAGCTTCTTCTGATGAGCAAGGTCGAGGCGTATGAGGCCAAGCTCAACGACTTTTTTGACCGCTACGACGTCACGCCCACGCAGGGGCAGTTCGACGCGCTGATCTGCTTCAGCTACAATTTCGGCACCGGTTGGATGAGCGGCACGAGCGACTTGGTCAAGATCGCCCGCGGCGAAAAGGACGCGACGCGCCTTGAAGTGGCGCATGCGTTCGGCGAATGGTGCCATTCCGGCGGACAGGCCCAGGCGGGTCTTGCCGACCGCCGCCTGCAGGAGGCTGCCATTTATTTAGATGACGGCACCCGCGCGGCGGAGAACGAGTTTGCGTATCTCATCATCAATATGGAAAGCGGTACGTCCTACGAGACGGACTTTGCCGTCTACGAGATCGGCAAGACCTACGGTAGCTTCCCCAAAGCGGAAAAGCTCGGCTGCAGCTTTGCCGGCTTCCAGACGAGCGACGGCAAGACCATCACGGAAAACAGCATCGTGAACGGCAACGCGGTCGTCACGGCGCAGTGGACGGCGACGAGCTACACCGGCAAGACCTATACCGACGTCAACAAGTCCGACTGGTTCTATAACTATGTCATGGAGCTGAGCGAGCAGGGCATCGTCGGCGGCAACGGCGACGGCACGTTTGCCCCCAACCGTCCCACGAGCACGGGCGAAATGCTCAAGCTCGTGCTGCTCTCGACCGGCCACAAGGAGCAGAAGCCCAGCACGGCGCACTGGGCAAGCGGCTACGCGACCTACGCCTATTCCATGGGCTTTGCCGCGCAGAATTACAGCGACTATCAGCTTGACAACGGCATCAGTCGCCTCGATGTGGCGCGCTTTGCGGCCAAGGTGCTGGGCTATGGCGCATCCAACACGACCTCTCCCTTTGCCGACGTGAACGACGGCTATGTGACGGCGCTCTATGAAGCGGGTGTGTTCATCGGCACGAAGGTCGGCGACCTGACGTATTTCTACCCCAACAGCAGCATCACGCGCGCGGAGGTGGCGACGATCGTTTACCGCATCTATCAGCTCAGCTCGCTCGACCAGAAGCAGAAGATCTACTACAAGGACTACACGCTCGATGTGCTCGAGGGTGTGCCGACGAACACCTATAATCAGTCTGCGTTCGTCAAGAACGGCAGCATCATGACCTACAACGATCCCAGCGTGCGCACGCGCGTCGGTATCGACGTGTCGCAGTATCAGGGCGATGTGGACTGGAACGCGGTCGCGCGCACTGATGTGGACTTTGTCATCGCGCGCGTGGGCGGCCGCGGCTACACTGTGGGCGCGATCTATGACGACACGAAGTTTGACGAGTATGCCGACGGCGCGGCGAGAGCGGGCCTTCAGGTGGGCGCTTACTTCTTCTCGCAGGCTGTGAGCGTGGCAGAGGCGCAGGAGGAGGCCTATCACGTGCTCGACAAGCTGCGCGGCCATGAGATCACGGGTCCCGTCGTCTTCGACTGGGAGGTCATCGGCAAGAGGGAGGCGCGCACCTACGGCATCGAGACCGGCGTGCTCTGCGCCGCGGCAAACGCCTTCTGCAAGATCATCAAGGACGCGGGCTACGACCCGATGATCTACATCACCGACTACGCGGGTTATGTCAAGTATGACCTCAGCGAGGTCATGGATTACCCGCTGTGGTACGCGCGCTACGATGTGGACGCGCCCTCGTTCTACTACGATTTTGCCATGTGGCAGTATTCATCCAAGGGCAGCGTGGACGGCATCAAGGGCAATGTCGATATGGACATCTGGTTCATCAAGTAAAGAAGCAAAAGAAAAGGCGATGGCCGTGCGGCCATCGCCTTTTTCGTTGCGATTTTTCTTAGAACTCGATCAGCTCATACTCTCTCGAACCGAAGCCGAGCTCGGCGGCGGCCTCCACGGTGTGGACGCCGTTGAGGCTCTCGATGCGCTCAACGAGGTGGTCGCGGCCCGGATCGTCGGACGCGTAGACAAGGTCGAGGCACGCCTGGTCGATGGCGATGGGGTCAAGGGAGGCGAGAATGCCGATATCTTTCATACACGGATCCTCCGCCACGGCGCAGCAGTCGCAGTCGACGGACATGTTCTTCATCACGTTGATGTAGACGATCTTGCCGTCGAAAAGCTTGACGACGGACTCCGCCGCGTCGGCCATGGACTCAAGGAAGGCATTCTGCTCGGTCGTCCACATCTCTTCGGGCTTGCCCGCGCCGTGGATGTTCGCCTTGCCTGCGCTGGACGCGCATCCGATGGAGAGCTGTTTGAGCGCGCCGCCGAAGCCGCCCATCGGGTGGCCCTTGAAGTGGGAAAGAACGAGCATGGAATCATAATTTTTGATATCCTTGCCGACCAGATTCTTCTGGATGCGCTTGCCGTTCGGGATGGGGAGCTCAAGATCGGGACCCTCGGCATCGAGAATGTCGACATCGAAGAGCTTGCTCCAGCCGTGTTTGATCATCGTGCGGCGGTGGGCGTCGGTCGTGTTGCGCTCGCCGGGATAGGCGGTGTTGCACTCAACGATGGTGCCGTGTACGGTCTCGACCATCGGCTGCCAGAACTCGGACGTCAGAAAGTTCTGGTTGCCCGGTTCTCCGGAGTGCACCTTGACGGCGACCTTGCCGGGCAGCTCGAGATCCACGGCCTTGTAGAGCTCCACGACCTTTTCCGGCGTGATCTGCTCGGAAAAATAAACCTTTGCTTTCATATTTTGATCCTCCTGAGGTGGATAGTTTACTGCTTGGGACGTATCTAATGCGAAGCGTCCCTATAAAAACAGCATAAAGCAAAAGCACGCAGGATGCAAATGAAAAAATGGATGGACACGTTTTTTGGCTGAATTCCCGCGCGGAGGTGTATATTTCTGAGGCGTTTGCAGAGGAAATACTTGATTTTGACGCGAGGAGATACTATAATCATTTTCTAAT
>OHQI01000593.1_pt1 | contig 8958 bp, 8 predicted proteins | sample 1577911 | NCBI WGS metagenome assembly OHQI01 (sample SAMEA3879502, study PRJEB24766) | human gut metagenome | biome: human-associated habitat; feature: feces | place: USA | collected 1985/1987
GATTTTTTTCGTATCTTCGCGCCGAATCAAAACCTAAACAATTTATGGCTTTTACAGAAATATTACCCGGAATACACTACGTCGGCGTCAATGACCGCACCACGACCCGTTTCGAATCGCTGTGGTCGCTTCCTTACGGCGTTTCCTACAACTCATACCTGGTCATCGACGAAAAAGTCGCTCTGATCGACACGGTCGAAGTATCGTTCGGCGAACAGTTCATCGACAATATCCGCGCGATCCTGAAAGACCGGCCGATCGATTACCTGGTGGTCGATCACATGGAGCCGGACCACTCCTCTTCGATCAAAACCCTGCGCCTGCTCTACCCCGAGATGCAGATCGTGGGCAATGCCAAAACCCTTCAGATGCTCGACGGATATTACGGCATCCATACCCTCACCCGGGAAGTCAAAGAGGGCGAAAGCATTTCGCTCGGCCAAAAAAACCTCTCGTTCTATATGGCGCCGATGGTTCACTGGCCCGAAGTGATGGTCACCTATTGCCCCGAACACAAGGTACTCTTCTCGGCGGATGCGTTCGGCACGTTCGGTGCCCTGAACGGCGGTATCCTGGACAGCCAGCTTTCGCTGGACCATTTCTGGGACGAGATGCGCCGCTACTACGCCTGCATCGTGGGCAAATACGGCGCCCCCGTACAGAAAGCCCTCCAAAAACTGAGCGGCCTTCCCATCGAAACGATCTGCTCGACGCACGGCCCCGTATGGCAGCAGGAAATCGGGCGCGTAATAGGTATCTACGATCAGTTGAGTCGCTACGAAGGCGAACCGGGTGTGGTGATCGCCTATGGTTCGATGTATGGCAATACGGCCCAGATGGCCGAGAAAATCGCTCGGGAGCTGACCGTACAGGGTGTAAAAAACATCATCGTTCCCTGCCGGAAATTCGCCTATTTCGGCTCCTATACCTGGGCTGGAGCAGCGGTACGCCTGCTGGGAGAATTCGCCCAGAAAATGAAATGGGAGGCCATCTGCCAGCCGACAGAAATGAAACAGGGATACGACGATCAGGGGGCACAATGCTGCACGGCACTTGCCAAAGCCATTGCCGAAAAAATCCGGTAGAAAATCCCGATTCGTCCGCAATAAACAGGGACGGTGCCGTCATTGGCACCGTCCCTGTTTAGTTTCTATCTCTTTCTGAGTCTTGCGACCGCGGCACAAGCCCCTATTTCATCACCTTTACGACCGCCTTTTTGATCCGTCCCCGACCGATCATCGGAGCATGGGCGTCCTCGGGACCGAAAACGACGAACTGTCCGGGCCTGATCCCGACGAAAAGCTGCGGCCGGTCTGCAAAAAACCGAATGTCTTCTTCCGCATCGAAAGGCCCCCGGGGGACACGGCACTCCCGACGCTCCCGCCAACCCATCGTTTCGACTTCGCCGGCAATCAATACCTGTACGTCGATATATTTATCGTGCACCTCCAGCGAAGCCTCCTCTTCCCGTTTGAGCTCCCCTTCTGTCACTTTCATAAAAATTTCAGCTCCTTCGATCTCGTACCGCCCCGGCTCAAGAGTATTCAAATCGGCCGCAGCGAGGTATTCCAACGCCCGCTTCAACCGGGAATCGGCCCCGCAATAAAAAGCCCAGTTTCTCAATGAATCCAAAATCATAACAACAACTATCTTTTGACCGGCCTCAACCGGACCACGACCGGATAGTGATCCGACAAATCCACATCGTACAAAACCTGGTAATCGAGACACTCCAAATCTTCGGAATAGAGGACGTAATCGATCCGCAAAACATCCATGAATCCGCGAAAGGTATAGGAATACCCCTTACCGCTCGCCCGGAAAGCATCGTCGAGGTCTTGTGCCATCACCCGATAGGTATAGGACATAGGCGTATCGTTAAAGTCACCGCAAACGATCTTACAGCCCGGAGTCGCAGCGATCGCCCGAGCGATCGTGTCCGCCTGTGCCGCCCGCAACATGCTGTTGTCGCGGAACCTGCGGAAGATATTCTTGATTTTCGCTCCGCCAGCGGTATCCGTAAGAAACTGATGCTCCGAAAGATACTTATCGTCATGCACGGTAATTGCGGTCGAATGCAAGTGGTTGTTAAAGATCCGAATCGTATCGTCCCCCACCAGCAGATCCACCCATACCGACTGCCCGTCCTGCTTCATAGGACCCAATATCGAATGAGATTTTCCGAGGATCCGGTATTTGGTATAAAGCGCCAGCGGAAATACAGGATCCCGTCTGTTCCCCTCCATAACCACCGTACGATCGTAATCGGATAACAGCGAATCCAACTCTTCGGCCTTGCTCGAGGTACGGTTGAACTCCTGTAAGCAGACAATATCGGGATTCACACGGCGGATCACCTCCGTCACCCCGTCGAAACTCCACTGTCCCCGGTCGTTATAAAAACTGCGAACATTGAAAGTCAGCAGGGTGATCGCCCCCCGGCCGAAGCTCGTCTCTTCACCGTAATGACGGCGCAACTCCGGCTTCAGGAAGAGCGGCACCTTGAAAAGGCCCGCCAGCAACAGTACGACAAGCGGAAGGGCAATGCGCCACCGCCACCGAATGATCCAGTACAACGTCACCAGCAGGGTGATTACATAAACCGCCGGAGCGACCAACCCCAGCACCGGAAAAATCCAGGTTCGCCCCGGGTGCACGAACGGTGCCAGCAGCGTTACGATCATGGCCGCACCCGTCGCGACCGAAAGGATCAGCATCACCCCGTTGAACACGCTGCCCGGCAAACTTTTCCGACGTTTCCGGGAAGCACCGTGTCTGTAATCGTCGTAATACTCCCTGCTCATCGATCAATAGCGGATCACCCCTTTGTGTTTCCAATAATAGAGCAGCAGGAATCCCCACAACATACCGCCGACATGGGCGAAGTGGGCGACACCGTCCATCCGGCCCGAAATGCCGAAGAAAAGTTCGATCACGCCATACACGACCACGAACCACTTGGCTTTCATCGGAATCGGCGGAATGAGCAGCATGATGACCGCATTGGGGTGCATTACGCCGAAAGCAAGCAGCAGACCGAACACGGCACCCGAAGCTCCGACCGTCGGCACCATCAGGGCCATCATACCGACATTGCCATAGCGGTATTCCAGCCAGCCGACCAACAGTTGCAACACCCCGGCACCGACGCCGCACACCATGTAGTAGGTCAGAAAGCGCTTCGACCCCAACTCGTATTCGAGCGTACGACCGAACATCCACAAGGCGAACATATTGAAAAACAAGTGGGAAAATCCACCGTGCAGAAACATATAAGTCACCAACTGGTAGGAATGGAACAACGGACTCTCGACGTTGAAAAGCGCCAGCGCCCCGACGATTCTGTTCCCGACAGGCAGCAGCTCGGTCGCAAGAAGCATCAACGCATTGATGATAATCAGGTTCAGCACTACGGGAGGCGTCGAAGAAAAATAGCGGCTATTATTCATAGACAAAGTAAGATTTAGATGCAAATGTAACGATTATATCCCTTCCGGCAACCTCTCAACCAAGTTTATTGCGGATTTCTTCCAGTGTGATTTTGGCCATGACCGCCTTGCCCGAAGGCGTGAAGCTGACATTCCCGCCTTCGCAGAGCTGCCCCAGCAGAGATTCGGCCTCCTCCGTCGAAATCGTACGGGACATGCTGCGGGCTCCGCTGCAAGCCATGACAGCGGCGATCTTCTCGCGCCGCAATGCCTGAACGTCCACAGGCACGGCGAACTCCTGCAGCAATTCGTAAATCAACCGGTCGATCGTATCGTGCGGAATGTCGGCCGGAACGCCCTTTACCTCGACGGCTCCGCCGCCGCAAAACTCCAGGTCGAAACCCAACGCCGCGAAATCGACCGCATTCTCCTCGAGCAACGCATATTCGTTTTCCGAAAACGCGAGACGCTCCGGGAAAAGGAGCTGCTGGCTGACCGACGATCCGTTGGTCAGGAGCAGCAGGTAATTGTCGTACAACACCCGTTCCCGCGCCCGGCGCAGGTCCACGACCACCCACTTGCCGCCGTACAGCGCCGAGGCATACCCGTTGCCGAGCACCGTCACACCGCTGAAACAAGCCGCAGGATCGTCCATCAGCCGTTGTTGCACCGGTTCCCCGGCAGAAGGAATGAACTCCATTTCGGTCGGAGCGAACCCGGCAGAAGGGATCATCTCGTCGTATCGATCCTCCGCCCCCACACCCTTTCCGGCAGGCATCTCCCCGTCGTAAGGAGCGTCGAAGCCCGAAAAATCCACGTCGGGCATCCGTTCCGACACATCGGAAGCGTAATCCGCACGAAAAGGGTTGTAACTCTCGTTCGACATCGCCTTGGGTTCACGGTAAACGGCCCCTTTGGTCAGCACCGGAATCTCGACGCTGTCCGTCTGATCGAAATCCATGAGCGGCACCGCTCCCGTCTTGGCGAGAGTTTCCCGCACGGCAGCGTTGATGATCTGCCACACGGCCTCTTCGTCAGCGAACTTGACTTCGGTCTTCTGGGGATGGACATTGACGTCGATCCGCGAAGGGTCGATCGTCAGGTAGAGAAAATAGGAGGGCGAACAGGCATCGGGAATCAGCTTCTCGTAAGCCTTCAGGATCGCCTTGAAAAAATAGGGGGAGCGGAAATAACGCCCGTTCACGAAAAGATACTGTTCCGAACTATTGCTCTTCTTGGCGGCAGCGGGACGGCCCACGAAGCCCGTCACCCGCACGATCGACGTGTCGGCATCGACTTCCAGCAGGTTCTGTTTGATATGACGCCCCACCACATCGACGATCCGCGAAGCCAGCGAAGCAGCGGGCAACCGATAGAGCGGCTGATCGTTCATCAGCAATTCGAACCCCACCTGCGGATTGCAGAGCGCGACCCGCTGAAACTCGGACTTGATCTGCCCCGTGGAAGTCGTACTCTTTTCGAGGAACTTACGGCGGGCAGGCACGTTGTAGAACAGATTGCGCACATAAAACTGCGACCCCACAGGACAAGCCGCGAGGGTCTGCGAAACGAACTCACCGCCATTGACCGTCGTGAGCGTACCCACTTCATCCTCCGCCTGGCGCGTACGCAGCTCCACCTGCGACACGGCGGCGATCGACGCGAGCGCCTCGCCCCGGAAGCCGAACGTCTTGAGCGCATAAATATCGTCCAGCGAAGAGATCTTGCTGGTAGCATGCCGGTCGAAAGCCATGCGGGCGTCGATGGGCGACATGCCGCAACCGTCGTCCACGATCTGAATCAGCTCCTTGCCGCCGTCTCGGAAATTGACCTTCACGCTGCGGGCTCCGGCATCGATCGCGTTCTCCATCATCTCCTTCACCACCGACGACGGACGGTTCACCACCTCACCGGCGGCAATCTGGTTCGCAACGACCTCGGGCAGTAATTTGATACGATCAGCCATTACTCCTCATAATCGTTAGGGACGACCGTAATCGGAGTGTAGGGATTGAACTCCTCGGTCTGCGGGGTTTTGGGTTTCTGCATGTCGGAAATGAACGCGACCACACGCGGATAGCCGAACACCAAGAACAAAAGCACCAGCACGACCAGTACGACCATCATCCACATACGGCCGGAGCCTCGCGACATCTCTTCGCGGCGGCGGGCTGCCCGGGCCTGGCTTTGCGTACGGATATACTGTCCCGGCTTATACTCTTTGCCCGCATCCTCGGCCCGTTCGCCGCGCAGCTCGGCACGACGCCGGTCGCGCTCCTCTTTCTCGGGATCGTAGTAGCGCGGCAGGTAGTTGAATTTATTGGCGTGTTTCTTAAACGGCGTAAAACCGGACATAAAATTCTGTTTTTTAAGGTGAAGACAGCAGCGGCCCGGGCGAGGCTCCGAACAGACGAATTGCATCGGCCCGCTTCATCGTCATCCGCAAAAAATACGGGGCCCGCAACACGTCGTGTTACGCCCGATCGGAATGCAGCCGTCCAAACCGGTTATTTCTTCGGTAAAGATACGAAAAACTCCCGGAATAACCAGCCATGTCACTCCGGGAGCTCTCACTTTTCGACCGGAAATTACCGGAAGAAACTCTTCATCCTGTCGAAAATGTTGTGTCCTTTGGACGCCTCGGCCCGCTGGAAGGAAGGCTGTGCGGCCAGTTGCTCCACCAACCGCTTCTCCTCGGCATTGAGCTTGGCGGGGACCGTAACATCCACCACGACCAGTATATCGCCGCGTCCGTAACCGTTCACGTCGGGCAAGCCCTTGCCGGCCAGCCGCAGCACCTTGCCCGCAGGCGTACCCGGTGCGATCTTGATCCGCGCCCGGCCATCGACCGTCGGAACCTCGACCGAACCGCCGAGCAAAGCCGTCGGAACCGTAATATTCAGATTATGGATCAGGTCGTTTCCGTCGCGCAGCAATTCCGGATTCCGCTCCTCCTCGATCACCACCTGCAAATCACCGTTCACACCGCCGTGACGAGCCGCATTTCCCTTGCCCGACACCGTCAATACCATTCCATCGCCCACACCGGCCGGAATCCGAATCTCCACCACCTCGGAGCCTTTGATCGTCCCTTCGCCCTTGCACTCGTCGCAGGGATTGGTAATCACCTTGCCCGTACCGCCGCACGTGGGACACACGCTCTGGGTCTGCATCCGACCGAAAAAGGTATTTTCGACACGATTCACATACCCCGCTCCGTTGCAGGTCGAACAAGTCGAATAGGAGTTGGCGTCCTTGGCTCCCGTACCTCCGCATTTAGGACAGGCGATCTGCTTGTTGATCTTGAGCTTCTTGACCGTTCCGGCAGCGATCTCCGCCAGGGAGAGCTTCACCCGCACACGGATATCCGTACCACGGCTTACGCGACGGCCGCCGCTCGAAGAGGTCCGATAACTTCCGCCGCTGAAATGACCCCCGAAAATATCGCCGAACTGCGAGAAGATGTCCTCCATCGAGAACCCGCCGCCGAATCCGCCGAACCCGCCGCCGGCTCCGGCCGCACCGCTCATTCCGGCATGGCCGAACTGATCGTATCTGGCTCGCTTTTCGGGATTGGAGAGCACATCGTACGCCTCGGCCGCCTCCTTGAACTTCTCCTCGGCCTCCTTATCCCCCGGATTCTTGTCCGGGTGATACTTGATAGCCGCCTTTCGGTAAGCTTTCTTTATCTCATCCGCGTTGGCGTTCTTCGCCACGCCAAGCACTTCGTAGTAATCTCTCTTTTCTGCCATAGTATTCGAATGCCGGACTTCGATTCCGGCTCAATATTCTTTTTCAATAGTCGTATTTTCACACTCTACGCTCGGCACAATAGTGCGCGACGGAGCAACTCCGCGCCCGTTAAACGAAAACGCCCGTTACTCTCCGACGACCACTTTCGCAAAACGCAACACCTTGTCGCCCATCTTGTAACCGGGCTGTACCACATCGACGATCTTGCCCTTCTTCTCCTTCCCGGCATCGAAACGGGCAACCGCCTCGTGGTGATCGGTATCCAACTCCAGTCCGAGCGCCTCGATCTCCTTCACATTCTGTTTCTTGAGCGTTTCCCTGAACTTCTGTGCGATCAATTTCACACCCTCACGAAGCGCCTCCAGGTCATTGCTCTTCTCGATCGCTTCCAGCGCCCGCTGCAAATCGTCCATCAGAGGCAGGAAATTCTTCACGCACTCGGCGCTTCCGCTCTGCACCAGCTCCATCTTCTCCCGCAGCGTGCGCTTGCGGAAATTGTCGAACTCGGCCTGCAAACGCAGGTACTTGTCCTGCCACTCCGCAATCTCCGCCTCCCAGTCGCGCGAAGGCAACTCCTCCGAAGCCGCTTTCGGTGTATTCCTATCCCCTGCCATTGTGTCAGCATCGGCAGAGCTTTCATCTGTCACATTGGCACACGGCTCCCCGTCGCAGGAGGGATACCCATCGCCCGCCGCGAAGCCTTCGTCGCCGCCAACCGCTTCATTATAAACCTTTTCCTTGTCCATATCTGATGTATTATTTGATTTTCCACTCCTCTATTGTCCAAAATATATACCAACCGGCAGAAGCATCAGCCCAAAATGAAAATTGCAGGCCGTTTATCCATTTCCGGCAGCAGGGCCGAGCGCCACTCACGAACCGTCAGCGTGCGGATATACTCCTGCGGCGAGGTAATATCGACGGCCAGCGTAAGCCGCGTATCGGGGGCGCATACCTCGAGCAACTGCCCGAGCAGCTTCGCATTCCGGTAAGGAGCCTCGATAAAAACCTGCGACTGCCTCTCGCCGGTCGCACGCCGTTCCAGCGTCCGGATCGCCCGGGCCCGTTCGGGCGGTTTGACCGGCAGATAGCCGTTGAAGGCGAACGACTGTCCGTTCAACCCCGACGCCATCACTGCCAGGATGATCGACGAAGGACCGATCAAAGGCACCACGCGGATTCCGAGCCGGTGACACCGGGCCACCGCCAGGGCCCCGGGATCGGCCACTCCCGGCACACCCGCCTCGGAGATCACTCCGGCAGAACGCCCCGCAAGAATCGGACGCACCATCTCGTCCACAGCCCGGGCATCGGTCGTATGCTCGTTCAGCTCCCGGAACTCCAGGCTGTCGATCGGACGGCCGAAGCCCGCCTTCGACAGAAAACGCCGCGCCGAGCGGACATTCTCCACGATGAAATAATCCAGCGAGTCGATCACGGCCCGGTTCGCCGCCGGCAGCACGTCCCACACGGGCGTATCCTCGGCGATCGGACACGGAATCAGGTAAAGCGTACCCGGCTGTCCCGGTTTTCGTTCCTGCGACATATCTTCATTCCATTTATCGAAAACCCCGCCTCTGCCACCGCCCCGGCATCCGGCTCCGTCGGGATTCTCTTTTTTACTCTTTGCTGTAAATCCGTTTCACACGGCCCGACACGGAGGTCATCACCTCGTAAGGGATCGTATCGAGTACGCGGGCCATATCTTCGGGCGTATTGCCCGGCACCGCGGAGAAGATCACCACCTCGTCCCCCTCCTCCACGCCGGGAATGTCGG
>OHQI01000604.1_pt1 | contig 8863 bp, 8 predicted proteins | sample 1577911 | NCBI WGS metagenome assembly OHQI01 (sample SAMEA3879502, study PRJEB24766) | human gut metagenome | biome: human-associated habitat; feature: feces | place: USA | collected 1985/1987
CCTGCGCCCGGATGGCCAACTGCCGCACCTACGAGATGTGGAAGGGGCTCAACGACCTGATCTCGGACTACTTTGGCAAGATCACGCTGGCAGACCTTGCCCTGCCGGATCAGGCCGGCAACGATTATGTGATCTGAGCCTTGCGCACCGGAACTGCATCGGTGCGCTTTTTTGTACAGTTCTGCGCAAAAGGTGCAGAACTTCTTGGCAAGATTTACGGTTGATGGGGCGGGCTGTCCGCGGTATACTTTTACTTTGTGTAAGGCAGAAAATTCCGGGCGAAAAGCCCGTTGTCTGTTCGTTTATAAGACCAGAAAGGGGAGTTCTGACACGAAGTATATTTTTCAGTTCGGGCGCATTCTCGCGTTCTGTTTTCTGGGCGAGGTGCTGCACGTGGTGCTGCCGCTGCCGGTGCCTGCCAGTGTGTACGGTCTGGTGCTGCTGCTGGCAGCCCTGACCGCCGGGATCGTAAAGCTGGAGCAGGTCAAGGAGACCGGCACCTACCTGACCGGTATTTTTCCGCTGCTGTTCGTGCCCGCTGCTGCGGGCATCATGGAGCTGTGGGCAGAGATGGGACAGCTGCTGCTGCCCATCCTGATCGCCATTCTGCCGGTGACTGTGCTGGTAATGGCGGCCGCAGGCCGCACCACGCAGGCGCTGACCGCCCGCAACAAAAAGGAGGAGGCCGACCATGACTGAGCTGCTGAACGACTTTCTGACCGGCTCTGTGGCATGGGGCGTGCTGCTTACGCTGGCAGCCTTTGGGCTGGGTGTGCTCATCAACCGGGTGACCGGCAAGGCCATCTTTAACCCGCTGCTGCTGGGCAGTATTTTTGTCATCATTTTTCTGTCGGTGTGCAATATCCCCTATGGGGACTACAAGACCAGCGCCGCGCCGGTAAGCTATTTGCTGCTGCCTGCCACGGTGGCGCTGGCCATCCCGCTGTATGAAAAGCTGGATCTGCTCAAGGAGAACGCGCCCGCCATCATCGCGGGCATCTCGGTGGGCACGCTGGTCAGTCTGGGCAGCGCCTTTGCACTGGCGCTGGCAATGGACCTGACCCAGGAGCAGTACGCTACTCTGCTGCCGAAGTCGGTGACCACCGCCATCAGCATGGACGTGGCAGCTGAGCTGGGCGGCATTGCCGCCCTGACCGGTGCCATCGTCATCGTCACCGGCATCGTGGGCGCACTGCTGGCCGAGACCGTGTGCAAGCTGTTCCACATCACCGACCCTATCGCCAAGGGCGTGGGCATCGGCACGGCAGCCCATGCCGTGGGCACCAGCAAGGCGCTGCAGATGGGTGATGTGGAAGGTGCCATGAGCGGCCTTTCCATCGCCGTAGCCGGTGTGCTGACCGCCGTGCTCTGCCCGGTGTTCGTGGGCTTTGTCCACTAAAGCCGAGTGCAAATCTAAAGATACAGAAACACCCCCGGCGGCCATTGCGGCTGCCGGGGGTGTTTCTCTGTGGGTGGAAAACAAAAAAGAGGTGAAAAGAAGAAAGGTTGGTAGAGATCAGTTTTATGCGGCCTTCTTCTGCCGCGCCTGCATGGAGCGGACGATGCAGCTCAGGGATGATGTTGCGGTGGGCCTGCGGCAGAATGATGTACAGCAGTACCTCTGCAGTCAGCTAGCAGCGGCGGGGGACAGTGCTTACTTTTTGAAAAAGGAGAACAGCCCCTTCTTTTCATACGGTGCGCTGTGGATGGTGCCCACATGGTATCCGGTGGCTTCGATGGCGGCGCGGAGCGCGTTTTCGTTCAGCGGCTCCTTGGAAAGGATCACGGTCTTGCCCTTGGCGTGGGAGGACGAGACCTTCTCCACAGGAAACGCATTGCGCACGGTATCGTTGATATGGGCTTCGCACATGGAACACGCCATGCCGCCTACTTCTACGGTCGTCTGGATCATTTTTATACCTTCTTTCAGGAATATCTTATAAAATAATAGTTTGAATTGACTAACTTTTCGCTCCGGGAAAAGCCGCCCGAAAGCGGCTCTTCTGCCCAAATAATACGCCATACAGCCGCAGCTGTCAAGCGCTTTGCTTATTTTTTCCGGTAGTCCCGAGGGGTCATGCCGAAATGCGCCTTGAACGCCCGGTTAAAATAGGAAAGGTTTTCAAACCCGCACCGGGAGGCAATGGTCAGCACGGTCTCATCGGTGGTTTGCAGCGCCTCGGCGGCGGTGTTCAGCCGATACTCGTTCAGAAAGGCAATAAAGCTCTGCCCGGTCATCTGCCGGAACCAGCGCATAAAATGGCTGGCGCTGAAGGAGCAGACCCCGGCTGCATCCGCCACCCGGAGCGGCTCGGCATAATGTGCCGAAAGCCATTGCAGCACCGTTTTCAGCCGCTGGGTGTCGGCAGTTTCGGTGGGGAGACACTGCCTGCCCTGCGCAATGAGCAGGGCAAGAAAGCGCAGCAGCGCCCCTTTTACCAGCAGCTCGTAGCCGGGGCGCTTGGCGCGGTTGGCATCTTCCAGCTCCCGCAGGCAGGCGGCGGCTTGCAGATAGCACAAATCGTTCGGGGTCAGACGCACCGGCAGCGACAGCCGCCCGCTTTGCAGCGGCAGCAGATATTTTTCGGCACAAAGGTCCTCCGCACCGCCCAGCAACTCCGGCTCAAAGATGATATTTTCGTATTCCATGCGCTGTCCCTCTGCCTGCCGCAGCGCGTGGAGCGTGCCCGGGGCAAAAATAAAGATGTCCCCTCGGTAGGCCGGGTAGGTCACCACGCCCACCTGTACCAGCCCCATGCCCTGCTTGACAAAGACCAGCTCCATGCTCTCGTGCCAGTGCAATGCCACCTGCTGAAAATCCCCCGGAATGGTGCAGGGGTACAGATTGAACGGAAAGCGCACTGCACCGTGCTGTTTTGTCTCCTGCAAAGAAGCCTGATTTTGCATCGTCTCACCCCCTGATGATAGGATTGTACCATAGTTTGCACTGTTTAGGCAAGATTTTGAAGGTTCTATGTGGTATATCTTGAGGTACAGATGTCAAACCTGTTTTCCGTAAGGTGTATCTGAAAACAAAGAAATAAACTGAATTTTCGACTTTTCAGATACACCCTAACAAAGGAGTATGCTTTTATGAGCTTTACCGAAACGTTACAGAGTATCACCGGCAAGCTGCTGGCAGACTGCACCGACCAGGAGCTGTATCTGGCACTGCTGGAACTGGTGCGGCAGAAGAGCGCCGACCGCGTGCGGCCGGTCACCGGGCGCAAGCTGTACTATATCAGCGCCGAATTCCTTATTGGCAAGCTGCTGTCCAACAACCTCATCAATCTGGGGCTGTACGACGAAGCTCGGTCTGCGCTGGCTGCTGCCGGAAAGCGCCTTTCCGATATTGAAGAGGTAGAGCCGGAGCCTTCTCTGGGCAATGGCGGTCTGGGGCGTCTGGCTGCCTGCTTCCTCGACTCTCTGGCAACGCTGAACCTGCCCGGCGACGGCGTAGGTCTGCGGTACCATTTTGGTCTGTTCCATCAGTCCTTTGAGGACGGCGTGCAGAACGAAAAGCCCGACCCGTGGCTGACTGCCCACAGCTGGGCGGAAAAGACCGACACCACCTACCCGGTGGAACTGGCGGGCAAGGAGTACATCGCCCGGCTGTACAAGCTGGCGGTCACCGGCTACGAGGGACGCACCAACACCCTGAACCTGTTCGATCTGGACACCATTGACGAGAGCATCGTCCATGACGGCATTGCCTTCGATAAGACCGCTATCGACAAGAATCTGACCCTCTTCCTCTACCCGGACGATTCCGATGAAGCCGGCCGCCGTCTGCGGGTATACCAGCAGTACCTGATGGTCTCTGCCGGTGCACAGCTCATTCTGGCCGAGTGCGCCGCCCGGGGCTGCAACTACCATGATCTGGCAGACTACGCCGCCATCCAGATCAACGACACCCACCCCAGCATGGTCATCCCGGAGCTGATCCGCCTGCTGGGCGCGCGCGGCATTGAGTTCGAGGAAGCGGTGGAGATCGTTACCAAGACCTGCGCCTACACCAACCACACCATTCTGGCCGAAGCACTGGAAAAGTGGCCGCGCGCCTATCTGGATGCCGTGGTGCCCCAGCTGATGCCCATCATCGAAAAGCTGGATGCGCTGGCACGCACCCGCACCGAGGACGAGAGCCTTGCCATCATTGACAAGGATGACCGGGTGCACATGGCACACATGGACATCCACTTCACCCACTCCACCAACGGCGTGGCGGCGCTGCACACCGAGATCCTGAAAAATTCCGAGCTGCACGGCTTCTACGAGCTGTACCCGGAAAAGTTCAACAATAAGACCAACGGCATCACCTTCCGCCGCTGGCTGCTGGAGTGCGACCCGCGCCTGACCGCCGCGCTGGAAAAGCACATTGGCTCCGGCTTCCGCAAGGACGCCGCCGAGCTGGAAAAACTGCTGGCCTTTGCCGAGGACGAGACGGTGCTCAGCGAGCTGACTGCTGTGAAAAAGGCCAACAAGGAAGCACTGGCCGACTGGCTGCTGCACACCCAGAAGGTGACTGTGAACACCGATGCCGTGTTCGATATCCAGTCCAAGCGCCTGCACGAGTATAAGCGCCAGCAGCTCAACCTGCTGTACCTCATCCATCAGTACTACGAGATCAAGGCCGGGCACCTGCCCGCCGCTCCGCTGGTGAGCATCTTCGGTGCAAAAGCCGCGCCCGCCTACACCATTGCAAAAGACATCATCCATGCGCTGCTGACCCTCTCCAAGGTCATTGCCGCAGACCCGGAGGTGTCCAAGTGGCTGCAGGTGGTGTTTGTGGAGAACTACAACGTCACCGCCGCCGAAAAGCTGATCCCGGCCTGCGACCTTTCCGAGCAGATCAGCCTTGCCTCCAAGGAAGCTTCCGGCACCGGCAACATGAAATTCATGCTGAACGGCGCGCTGACGCTGGGCACCATGGACGGTGCCAACGTGGAGATCAGCCAGCAGGTGGGCGAAGAGAACATCTATATCTTCGGTCAGACCTCCGATCAGGTCATCCACCGCTACGCCGTGGGCGATTACGACCCCGCCCAGTGGGTGGAGGGCGATGCCAACATCCGCCGCGCCATCAACTTCCTGACCGGGCCGGAGATGCTGGCCGCCGGTCATGCCGAAAACCTGACCCGCCTGCACGACGAGCTGATCCATAAAGACTGGTTCCAGACCCTGCCGGACTTCAACGCCTACGTTGTGCGCAAGGGACAGGCCCTCAGCGATTACGCCTGCGACCCCATGGGCTGGCGGCGCAAGTGTCTGGTGAACATTGCCAAGGCGGGTATGTTCTCCTCTGACCGCACCATTGCCGAGTACGACCGCGACATCTGGCATCTGGGCAAATAATCTTTTTTATCGCAAGACAAGAAATTAGCGCAACATTCAAACAGCATATTTGCGATAAAAAATTGAATTGCTATAAGCCCCTGCACAAAGAAAAACAGGAACCGGCACACATTGCATTTGGTGCACCGGTTCCTGTTTTATTTCTTATCATGCAAGATGGAACAGATCGATCAGCACGACCATGGCAAGGCCATAGTAGACCACAACCGCCACCAGATCGTTGATCGTGGTGATCAGCGGGCCGGAGGCAACCGCCGGGTCGATATGGATCTTGTGGAACAGCATCGGGATCAGCGTGCCCACCAGACTGGAAATGACCATGGACACGATCAGCGACAGCCCGACGCAGCCGGACAGCAAAAACGCCGAGGTCCAGACATAGCCCTTGAAAAAGTGGATGTAGCAGCCCAGAAAACCCAAGGCCATCACGGCCAGAATTGCACCGTTCAACAGACCCACGCGGGTCTCCTTCCAGAGCAGCTGCAGCTTTTTGGAAAGGGTCAGGTTTTCATCCACCAGCACACGGATGGTCACTGCCAGCGACTGGGTGCCAACGTTGCCGGCCATATCCAGCACCATGGACTGGAAGCAGATGACCACCGGCAGCACCGCCACCACTGATTCAAACGCGCCGACGACCGAGGAGACCAGCATCCCGAGGAACAGCAAAGCGATCAGCCACGGGAGACGCTTTTTCACGCTTTCAAAAACGCTTTCGTTCAGATCCTCCTCGCCGGTCAGACCGCCCAGTTTTGCGTAATCATCGCCCATCTCATCATCGACCAGCTCGACCACATCGGACGATGTGATGATGCCCACCAGCTTGCCGGCATCGTTCAGCACCGGCAGGCTGCGCTCCGCGTAGTCCACGATGCGGTCGATACAATCGCTGATCTGCTCCCGGTCTGTGACGTAGGGATAAGAGCGGACGATCAGGCTTTCCAGATTTTCCTCTGCACGTGCAATGATGAGGTCTTTCAGGTCGATTGCACCATAGAAGTGCTCGTTTTCGTTCACCACATACAGCGTGGAGATGTTATCGTTTTCTCCGGCCTGTTTCACCAGCTCGCTCATCGCCTGCCGGATGGTCATATCGTTTTTGATGGAGATGTAGTTGGTGGTCATCCTGCTGCCGATCTCATCCTCGTCATACGAGAGCAGCATCTTCACATCTTCAACCGAGTCTTTGTCCAGCTTGTTGACGATCTCGTTCTTATCGGTATCGTCAAGGTCTTCCAGTGCGTCCACCGCATCGTCCGAGTCCATGTTGGAAATGACCTTTGCGGCTTCGTGGCTGGGCAGCTCTTTCAGGTACGGCTCGGCATCGTCCAGATAAGTAAAGATCTCGGCAACAGTATCCACGCCCAGAATGGAATAGAGCGATTGACGTTCGGCGGGGGTCAGTGACTCCAACGCATCCGCCAGATCCTTTTCATGGTAATCAGACAGTTTTTCGGCTAGCTCTGCCTTGGGCAGACTGCTGTGAATGATGCTCAGAATTTCCTGCACATAATTCTTCTGCATGGTAGTTCCTCCTGATTCCGCGAGCTTGACAAATCAAAATTCATCGCTCCGCTTGAAATTTTGCACTTCATCATAGCACATCCGGTATGCGGCGGCAACCCTGCCAGCGTGAATTTTTTGTAAAATATCGGTACAATTCAACACACTTCTTTTTGTGCTCATAACTGTATCGCATAAAAATACCCCCATACTGGGTGTCCAGTATTGGGGGTACATATCAAAGCCACTGCTTTTCTCTTTTTATTTTCATTACCGCCCACGGCCACCGCCGCCGCCGTGGCTGGAACCGCCGCCCATGCCGCCGAAGCCGCCGCCAAAGCTGCCGCCGCCGAAACCGCCGCGCCCGGCACCGCCCCCGAAGGAGCCGCCGCCCATGCCGCCAAAGCCGCCGCCGCGCGGAGGCCGGGGGCCACGGGAGCCACCGTAGTAGCCGCCCGGCGGGGGCGGCGGCGGGCCGCGGCGGCCACGTCGTCTGTAAGGAGGACGGGGTCCGCCGAAGCACCACAGCCAGCCGCAGGGGCTGGCAAAAACATAGGCCATTGACCGGATGATGACGATAAGCAGAACAGCGCCGACCACAAGGGTCAAGATGTCGGTCAGGGTGCTGCCGCCGCTGCTCTGGCTGCCCTGATACCCGGGCTGCACGGTGCTGCCGTTCTCATAGCTTCCATTGTCCAGATTTACGCCATAAATGCTCGCAATGGTGTCGGCCACATTATTTGCACAGGTGATTACTGCATCGCTATAATCACGGTTTGCAAAATCACTTTCCATGGTCTGGGCGATGGCACTGGCCTGCTTTGCCAGCGTGGTGTTGCGGAAGCCATCGCCGTAGGTCAGGTAGTAGTCGCCGTCCGCGTACTGCGCCGACTCCATCACCAGCAGGATCAGAACACCATTATTGTTCGTGGCATTGCCGATTCCCCAAGCGTTAAATGCTTCTGTGGCATAATCTTCCGTAGAAAGATTACCTGTGTACTGCACAGTCAAAACACCAATTTGTGCGCCTTTACAGTTCGTCTCCAATTTTGCATTCAATTCTTCAATCGTCTGCGTTACTTGGCTATTCAGCGCATTGGCATCGTCCACCACACACTCGTCCTTGGGGAGGCTGGGCAGTTGGGCGGCAAAGGCCGCCGGGCACAGCACTGCCGCGCTGACCACCACGGCCAGCACCAGTGCGCTGATGCGTTTTGCAAAGTTTTTCATGCGAAGGGCTCAACCTCCTTCACGCCGGACAAAGCCCCCAGCACACTGGCCGGGAAGCCGCCGACATCCTTCTGATATTCATACACCGCCGTATTGTACTGCAAGGTGCCGATGATGGTGGCTGCACTGTTGAACTGGCCGTACTGCCCCTGCACCGCGCCCATCTTCATGGGGTCGGCGGCCTGCTCCTGCAACTTTGCATACAGCTGGTCGATGGCAGTGCCCAGTGCCTGATCGGCCTGATACAGCGCGTGCATCGTGCTGCCCTGATAATAGGTCATCGTCTGGCTTTTGCCGCCGTTCTGCACCGCTTGCAGACAAGCGGAAAAATCGTTCAGCGCCGTCTGTGCGGCCAGCACCTCGGCGCTGTCTGCGCCAAGGGTATTGGATGCGGTGGTGAGGATATTTGCGGCCGTGTTCTCCCGGGTGGTCAGTTCCTCGCTCAGGTTATAGCCGTTGTCGGCGGCGACCCCTGCGGTGAACCACTGGTGGGCGGTGTTGTACTTGCCGCGCAGCTTGGCGCTGCCAAAGCCGAAAAAAGCGGCAAGCATCACCACTACGCTCAGTGCCAGCGCCGCCGCCCGGGTGGAAAGCGCTGCGGGCAGCTTTGCTTCCAGTGCGGCCAGCTTCTGCTGGCGGGGGGTCAGCTTTACGGTCTGCTCCGGTTTTGCCTTTTCGCGGTAGCTGCCCGCGTCAAAGCCGCCGGGAGCGGTTTGTTTGTTGTTCTGAGAAAAATCAGCGTTTGCCATTTCAGCTCCGGATCTCCATCATTTTG
>OHQI01000605.1_pt1 | contig 8855 bp, 9 predicted proteins | sample 1577911 | NCBI WGS metagenome assembly OHQI01 (sample SAMEA3879502, study PRJEB24766) | human gut metagenome | biome: human-associated habitat; feature: feces | place: USA | collected 1985/1987
GCTCGATGCTCGGCCGCTTCGGCTCGGCCAAGACGACCATGCCCGGCGGCTGCAATTTCGGCGTCCGGCCGATCGATCAGCACATCAAGGGCATGACTGCGATGGGCGCGAATGTCGAGGTGAAAAACGGCTTTGTCTATGCCGACACGCCCGACGGCCGCCTGCACGGGGCAAAGGTATATCTGGATAAGGTCTCTGTCGGCGCGACGATGAACATCATCATCGCGGCGACGCTTGCGCGCGGCCGCACCGTGATCGAGAACGCGGCGCGTGAGCCGCACATCGTTGACCTTGCCAATTTCCTCAACTCCATGGGTGCGGACATTCGCGGCGCCGGTACGGATTCGATCCGTATCCAGGGCGTTGACCGTCTGCACGGCGGCACGTACAGCGTCATCCCCGACCAGATCGAGGCGGGCACGTATATGACGGCCTGCGCTGCGGCCGGCGGGGAAGTGCGCCTCGCGAACGTGATCCCGCGCCATCTGGAGTGCATCAGCGCCAAGCTGCGCGAGATGGGCGTCACCGTCGTCGAGGGCGGGGACAGCGTGCTCGTGCGCAGCAACGGCCGCCTGCGTCCCACCAGCGTCAAGACCCAGCCGTATCCCGGCTTCCCGACGGATATGCAGCCGCAGATCAGCGTGGCGCTGTGTCTGGCCGACGGCACGAGCTTCGTGACCGAGGGCGTGTATGACAATCGCTACAAGTACATTCAGGAGCTTGGCCGCATGGGCGCGGACGCGCACGTGGACGGCTGCACGGCCATCATCAACGGCGTGGAGGGCCTGCACGGCGCGGAAGTCCGGGCGTGCGACCTGCGCGCCGGCGCCGCCGTGGTCATTGCGGGCCTGTGCGCCGCGGGGGAGACCGTGGTCACGGACATCCATTTTATCGAGCGCGGCTATGAAAACTTCGTCGGCAAGCTGCGCGGTGTCGGGGCCGACATCGTGCTCGAGCGCGACAGCGCCGAGCAGTGCGCGGCGGCCGCTGCCGAATGAACATCGCACTGTTTGCCAGCGGGTCGAGCGGCAACTGCGCCCTCGTGTCCGACGGCGAGACGCATATTTTGATCGACGCCGGCATTTCCGCGCGGCGCATCCGTGCGGGGCTCACCGCGCAGGATGTCGCGCCGGCCGACCTTGCGGGCGTGCTCGTGACGCACGAACACTCCGACCACGTCAAGGGCCTGACCGTCCTGTTGCGGCGCGATCCCGTGGCGGTGTATGCGCTGCCGGCGGTGTGCGCCGCGCTGCGCAAGCTGCTGCCCGAGCGGACGGACTGCCTGCACGAGATCACGCCGGGCGAGCCGTTTTGCCTCGGCGATGTGCGCGTGACGGCGTTTCCCACGCCGCATGACGCGGCCGGGAGCTGCGGCTACCGGCTCGACGGGTCGGCGCGCTTTGGCTTCTGCACCGACCTCGGCACCGTGACGGACGCCGTGCGCGCGGCGCTGTGCGGCGTGGACTGCGCCGTCATCGAGGCAAACCACGACCCGGAACTGCTGCGCACCGGGCCATACCCGGTCTATCTCAAGCGCCGGATCGCGTCCGATCACGGCCATCTGTCCAATGAAGGCGCCGGGGCGCTGGCGGTGTACCTCGCGGAAAACGGGGCGCAGCAGCTTATCCTCGGCCATCTCAGCCGGGAGAACAACACCCCGCGCGCCGCGCTCGACACCGTGTCGCAGGCGCTCGCGGACGCGGGATTTTTGCCCGGTGAGCAGCCGGAGCTCTATGCCGCGCCGGCCGATACGCCGCTCGTGCTTGCGGCGGGAAAGGCGTGCGTATGCTGTCGATAACTCTCGTCTGCGTCGGAAAGATGCGGGAGACTTATTATACCTCCGCGTTCGCGGAATATGCCAAGCGGCTGGGCGCCTATTGCCGGTTTGAACTGGCGGAGCTGCCGGAGCAGCGTCTGCCGGAGCGCCCGTCGCAGAAAGAGATCCGCGCTGCGCTGGAAAAAGAGGCGCAGGCCATCCGCGCGCGCATCCCGAAAGGCGCGGCCGTGATTGCCATGTGCGTCGAGGGCAGGCTCCTCTCGAGCGAGGCGCTCGCGCAGCAGCTCGCCGGTTACGCTGCGGGCGGTACGTCGAAGGTATGCTTTCTTGTCGGCGGGTCGTTCGGTCTGGACGAGGAGCTCAAGCGCGAGGCGTCGCTGCGGCTGAGCATGTCGCCGATGACGTTTCCGCACCATCTGGCGCGCGTCATGCTCGCCGAGCAGATCTACCGCGCGTGCACGATCAACGCGGGCACGCAATATCATAAATGAAATAGGAGAAACAACATGGCGCAAGAGCTGAAAGCAGAGTGGGGCAGATCGCTTCCCGGCGATTTGCTCAAGCGCTGGCCGCGCGATGCGGACGGCGAACCGGTGCCCCCGGCAATGCTGACCAAGTGCACAGGTATCGATATGGACGATGTGCTGCTGGTCAATATGCTGGAGGCCTATGGCATCCCCTGTCTGAAAAACTATCCCGGGGACGGCCAGTTTGGCAAGATCATGTTAGGTATGTCCGGTTACGGAGTGGAAATTCTGGTTCCTGAGACGCTGCTTGCCGATGCACAGGCACTTCAGGAAGGCTGCGCTGAGGCGCTGACGGAAGGAGACGACAATGCGTAATTACATGGAAGAATACCAGCGCTGGCTCGACAGCCCCGCGCTCTCCAATGCGGAGTGGGAAGAGCTCAACGCCATCCGCGATGACAAAAAAGAGATCGAGAGCCGCTTTTTCGCCCCGCTCGAGTTCGGCACGGCCGGCCTGCGCGGCGAGATGGCGCTCGGCTGCCGCCGCATGAACATTCACGTCATCCGCCACGCCACGCAGGCGTTCGCGGAGGTCATCAAGGCCGAGGGCGAGAGCGCGTGCGCGCGCGGCATCGCCATCTGCTTCGACTGCCGCGTCAACAGTGAGCGCTTTGCCCGCGAGGCGGCGGGCGTCATGGCGGCCAACGGCATCCATGTGCGCATTTTCGACGCCCTGCGCCCGACGCCGGAGCTGTCGTTCGCCGTCAAGCACTACGGCACCACGGCCGGCCTGAACATCACGGCCAGCCACAACCCGAAAGAGTATAACGGCTACAAGGTCTACTGGTCCGACGGGGCGCAACTCCCGCCGCAGCACGCTGCCGCCATCGCCAAAAACATGGAGCGGCTGGACATCTTCAACGATATCCAGCGCATGGACTTTGACGACGCGGTGCGTCAGGGCCTTGTGGAGTTCATGGGCGCGGAGACGGACGAGGCGTTTTTGTCCAACGTTCTGCGCCAGCCGATCGACCCGGACGTTGTCCGCCGCGTGGCCGACCGGTTCAAGATCGTCTACACGCCGTTTCACGGTGCGGGCTGGCACCTCGTGCCTGAGGCGCTGCACCGCCTGGGTATGACGCAGGTCATCCCCGTCAAGGAGCAGATGGTGCTCGACGGCACGTTCCCGACCGTCAAGAGCCCGAACCCGGAAAATCCGGAGGGCTTCTATCTGGCCGTCGACCTTGCCAAGGAGGTCGGCAGCGACCTCATCCTCGGCACGGATCCGGACTCCGACCGCGTCGGTGTCATGGTCCGCGGCACGGACGGGGAGTACCGCACCATCACCGGCAACCAGATGGGCGTGCTGCTGCTCGACTATATCATCACGGCGCGCCGCCGCAAGGGCACGCTGCCGGAAAACGCAGCCGCGATCTCGACGATCGTCACGTCCAAAATGGTGCGCCGCATCTGCGATGTGAACGACATCCACTTTGATGAGACGTTCACGGGCTTCAAATTCATGGCCGAGAAGCTGGCCGAGTACCAGCGCGACGGTTCGTATCAGTACGTGCTCGCCTTCGAGGAGAGCTACGGCTACATGATGGGCGACTATGTCCGCGACAAGGACGCCGTGACCGCCTGCGTGATGATCACGGAGATGGCGGCGTACTACTTCGAGCAGGGTATGACGCTCGCGCAGGCGCTCGACGCGCTGTATGAAAAGTACGGCTTCTACGGGGAGCGCACGCTCAACCTCGTCATGCCGGGCCTCGACGGCCTGGAGAAGATGCGCGCGCTCATGGCGCAGCTGCGCCGCGAGCCGCTGCAGGAGATCGCGGGCACGAAGGTCGTGCGCATGCGCGACTATCAGGACGGCTCGGTGTACGTCATGGGCCTCGGCAAGATGGACAAAACGCCCATCTCCGGCTCGAACGTGCTGTACTTTGAGCTGGACGACGGCTGCTCGTTCATCGTCCGCCCGTCCGGCACGGAGCCGAAGATCAAGGTGTACATCCTTGGCGTCGGCGCGACGCGCTCCGAGTGCGACGAGCGCGTGCAGCGCTATGCGCAGTTCGCCGAGACACTGCGCGGCTGAATCGAAACCACACGCCCCGGCCCTCCGGCAGTTTTCGCCGGAGGGCCGGCTCTTTGAGGGAACGCTATGAAAGAGAAAATCAAGCAGCTCTTTGGCCTCTTCGGCGCGTTCGCCGTCGTCGGCGTGACGACGTTCGGCGGCGGCTATGCCATGCTGCCCGCGCTGCAGCGCGAGGTCGTGGAAAAGCGCCGCTGGGCCACGGAGGAAGAGGTCATGGACTGGTACGCCATCGGCCAGTGTACGCCGGGCGTCATCGCGGTCAACACCGCCACGTTCGTCGGGCAGAAGCAGGCGGGTGTCTGGGGCGGCATTTTTGCCACGCTGGGCGTCGTGTTCCCGTCGCTCGTGATCATTATGATCATCGCGGCCTTTATCCAGAACTTCGCGCACCTGCCCGCCGTGCAGAACGCGTTCGCCGGCATCCGCGTGTGCGTGTGCGTGCTCATCCTCAACGCCGTCGTGAAGCTGTGGAAAAAATCCGTCGTGGACTGGAAGACGTTCCTGATCTTTCTGCTCGTGTTCGCGGGCAGCGTGTTTCTGAATGTCTCGCCGGTGCTGTATGTGCTCGCGGCCGCGCTCGCCGGCATCGTCATCAAGGAACTGGAGGCGCGCAAGGCATGATCTATCTGCGCCTGTTCTGGGAGTTTTTCAAGACCGGTCTGTTTTCCGTCGGCGGCGGGCTTGCCACACTCCCGTTTATTTATGACATGTCCGACCGCACGGGCTGGTTCACCTATCAGCAGATCGCGGACATGGTCGCGGTGTCGGAGTCCACGCCCGGCCCCATCGGCGTCAACACGGCGACGTATGTGGGCTACGTCACGGCCGGCGTCCCCGGCTCGCTCATTGCGACGCTGGGTCTCGTGACGCCCGCGGTCATCTGCATCCTCATCATCGCGTCCTGCCTGAAAAAGTTCCGGGAGAACCGGTTTGTTGACCATGCGTTTTACGGGCTGCGTCCGGCCTCCGCTGCGCTGATCGCGGCGGCGGGCTTTGGCGTCGTGCGCATCTCGCTGCTGCAGGAGAGCACCTTTCAGGCCAGCGGCCGGTTTGCGGATCTGTTTTTCTGGAAGGGGCTGCTGCTCGCCGCCGTCATCTGGGTGCTGACGAATGTCGTCAAGTCAACGAAGAAGCTGCACCCGATCGTATACATCGCGGCGTCTGCCGTTGTCGGCATCGTGTTCTCGTTTGCCGGGGTGTGAGCTAAAAAAGGTTTGCAAGAACCCACATACACAGCGCGGAAATTGCTCCGTGCAGCAGGCGCCCGACCATGTGTCGGGCGCTTTTGATATCTGTGTCCGCGAGCACGGCAGCCGTCTGGCAGTGCACGGACACGCCGCCCCAGCCGATGAGAAAGGCCGCGAGGGCGAGGTTTCCCGGCGTCGGCGTCAGGCCCTGCATCGCGCCGATGCCGGTGCCGAGCTCGAGCACGCCTGTGCACAGCGCGCGGGCAAAGTGCAGCTCCAGCCCCAGCCGGGCGGCGAGCGTGCCCACCAGTGCCGGCAGCAGGCCGGAGGCGTCGAGGATCCCGGTCACGACGCTGAACGTGACCACAAAGCCGCTGACTGTCAGTACCGCGCGCACGGAGCTGCGCACGGCCTCCGGCAGCGCCTGCGAGAGCGACACGGCCGCGATCTGTGTGCGCTCCTCCGGTTGGAGACCGCCGCTGCGCGGGGCAAATAGCATGCCGACAAGAACGGCGGACAACACGTGCACGCCGTAGAGCAGCAGACCATAGCCCGCGCTGTGAAACACGCCCACGCCCGCCGCGCCGACGAGAAACGCCGGGCCGGAATTGTTGCACAGCGCGAGCGCGCGCTCGGCCTGCTCGCGCGTGAGCGCACCGCTGCGCCGCAGCCGGGCCACGGCGTCCGCACCGAGCGGGTACCCGCCCGTCACGCCCAGCAGCAGCGCCGACGCGCCCGCGCCGCCGATGCCGAAGAGCTTTTGCGTCACGGGGGAGAGCCATCTGCCGAGGATGCCCGGCAGCCCGAGCTGCTGCAGCAGCGACGAGAGAATGAAAAACGGCAGCAGCGACGGTACGATCATCTGCGCGCAGAGGCTCAGCCCCGCGCGCGCGCTCTCGAGCGCCGCCTGCGAGCACAGCAGCAGCGCGCCGAGCGCCGTCAGCGTCGCCGCGAGCGCGATGTAATTGCCCCGTTTGCCTTCCACCGGCATCCCTCCCGGAAATCGTTTCTCGTGCATTTGTATGCCTGTCCCGGCCTAAACTTGCCTGCGGGCGCATAAAATGGCTTGCAGCGAAGGGGGTGAGCCGGTGAAGCGGCTGTCAGATATTCCGCTCGAGATCGCGGAGCGGCTGGACCTGCCGGCGGAATCCGTGGCCGGCGTGCCGAAGCTGACCGTGACCGGCCGGCGCCGCGCGCTGGTGGAAAACCACTGTGGTCTGCTCGAATACAGCCACGAGTGCATCGTGGTCGACGGCGGGCGGGTGCGCGTGTGCATCCGCGGCACGAACCTGCAGCTCGTGGCCATGGACAGCACGGCGGTGCTGATCTCCGGCACAATCGCGTGTGCCGAATTTGCGTGAGGTGATGGGGTTGACGCGGTGGATCCTGGCCCTTTGCGGCTATGTGCGGCTGGAGGTGTGCGGCGTGCACCCGGAGCGCGTGCTCAATGCGTGCGCGGCGGCGGGCATCGCCTGCACGGCGTCCGAGCCGGTGGACGCCTATACGCTGCGCATCACGGTGCGCGCGCGCTGCGCGGATACGGTGACGGAGCTGGCGCGCCGGAGCCAGTGCGAGGTGAAAATGCTCTACCGCCGCGGCCTGCCGCAGCTGCTGCGGCGCGCGGCGCGCTACCGGGGCGCGTGCGCGGGGCTGCTGGCGGTGGTGCTGGTGGTGCTGACATCGTCGCTGTTCATCTGGCGCATCGACGTGACCGGCAACGAGACGCTCACGACCGGGCAGATCCTGCGCTGTCTGGACGAATGCGGCGTGCGCCTGGGCACATACTGGCCCGCGCTGTCGAACGATCTGGTACGCAACGACATGATCCTGCGCCTGCCGGAGCTGCGCTGGCTCACCGTGAACGTACACGGCAGCCGCGCCGAGGTGATCGTGCGCGAAAAGGAGCCCCTGCCGGACATCACGCCGGACGACACGCCCGTGAGCATTTACGCCTCCGCGACCGGGGTCATCCTGAGCATGGACGTCTACGCCGGGGAGGCGCGCGTCGCGCCCGGCGCGGCGGTGGAGCCGGGCGATGTGCTCGTGTCCGGCGCGGTCACGGACCTCGGCGGCGGGGTGCGCCCGGTGTGCGCGCGCGCCGACATCCGCGCACGCACGCGGCAGGTACTGACGGGGCAGATCGCCCTGACGGAGACGGAAAAACAGCCCGCGCACGGCGCGCGGACGCGCTGGGCGCTGCGCGTGTGGAAAAAGCGGATCAATTTTTATCAAAACAGTGGAATTTCGGACGCGGAATGTGATAAAATCATTCATGAATATCCTTTTGCGATCCGGGGCGTGTTCACGCTGCCGTTTTCGCTGGTGCGCGAGTGCGTGCAGCCGTATCGGACGGCGGACGCGCAGGTGCCGGAGGACACGGCGCGCGCATCGCTCGAGCAGGCGCTGCTGCAGCAGCTGCGCGAGACGATTGGTGACGATGGCGCGATCCTTTCCTATGAAACGGCGGCGGAGACCGCCGGAGGCGTGCTGACCGTGACGCTCACGGCCGAGTGCGAGCAGGAGATCGGCCGCGCGCAGGCGACGCCGGACGCGGAATTTTTACAGCTTCGGCCGCCGGCCGGGGAAGGGACTACAGCAGATGATTGAAAAAACCATGGAAGTCGACAGAATGGAGGACGTCATCAGCGTGTTCGGGTCGTTTGACCAGAACCTGCGGATGATCGAGACCGAATACAACGTGCGCGTGACCGACCGCGACGAGCAGATCCACATCACCGGCGAGGCCGAGAACGTGCTCTATGCCGAAAAGGCCATCGCCGGCCTGCTGTCGCTCGCAGCCAAGGGCGAGGAGATCGGCGAGCAGAATGTGCGCTACATCTTCCGCCTCGTGCGCGAGGGCCGGGAGCAGAAAATCCAGGAGCTTGCGGGCGATGTGGTGTGCATCACGGCCAAGGGTAAGCCCATCAAGGCCAAGACGCTCGGTCAGCGCGCGTATCTGGATGCCATCGAGCAGAACACGATCACGCTCGGCGTCGGCCCGGCCGGCACCGGCAAGACCTACCTCGCCGTGGCGGAGGCGGTCGCGGCGTTTCGCGCCGAGCGCGTCAACCGCATCATCCTCACGCGCCCGGCGGTTGAGGCGGGCGAGCGGCTGGGCTTTCTGCCCGGCGACCTGCAAAACAAGGTCGACCCCTACCTGCGCCCGCTGTACGACGCGCTCTTCGAGATGCTCGGCGCGGACGCCTACGCGAAGTATCTCGAGCGCGGCAACATTGAGGTCGCGCCGCTGGCGTACATGCGCGGCCGCACGCTCGACGACAGCTTCATCATCCTCGACGAGGCGCAGAATACCTCCCGCGAGCAGA